>ERZ1370068.4548-contig-3614_pt1 | contig 40170 bp, 81 predicted proteins | sample MGYA00561227_ERZ1370068 | MGnify/ENA primary metagenome ERZ1370068 (study PRJEB38410, sample SAMEA6850437) | metagenome | study: Metagenomic assessment of the ecological functions of the soil: analysis of the soil microbiota associated with the... | reverse complement strand
TAGCCACTTCGTTCGGTTACGTATTGCTCGCGCGCAGCCGGCGCCGGCGTATTGAACGTCAGATCCCGGCCAGCTCGTCCGACGGGCAGGATCGATTGCCGTCGCAGGGCGAGCCGGGCATGGGCGCGAGGGGGTCCGCCGGGCGACCTGTTCCCTCGAGGAGTGCGATTGCTGCCGCATCGCTGGTTTCGCGCCGGTGCACGACATCCTGCTTTCGATCTGCCCGTCACGCCGTGGGAGGCCGCACGCTCGACGAGACCGTGATATTCGCCCGGCGCTCGGCGGCCGCGTCGACCAAATTGCCCAAGGGATCTGCCAAACGGATGGTCGGCTTCGACCGCGGGCTCACAGCTTGCCAGCCGCCGGCGATCATTCGTCGTTCTGAAGATCATGACTCAGCGGCACCCAGACTCCCGCAGACGAAAGCGCTCTACAAAGATGGCTGGCTTTGCCCATAGGCAGACAAACGTGACGCGCGTCGCGGTGATCCGGTATGGTGCCGTGCTGCTCGATGACTCCGTCGAGTTCAGCCTCACGAGTGTTGTTGTGGCGACGCCGCGCGTCTCGAGAGCTGGTGCTCGAGATCGTCGCGAAGGCCATCGAAACGCCTTCTGGAAACGATCGCGCGCAATGGCGTTCGCACCGGTGTTGCTGACGCGCGTGCAGTACTGCGCGCAGCACGACACCGTCATCCAATCTCTGCGGGGCAGCGCTGGCGCTCCGATGTCTGCTCAGGGAGCTCAGGCGGTTGCGGCGGTGCGCGGCGAGCGACTTCTGGGCGGAAACGTTTCAACTTGCCGGTCAGAGGTCGGTATTCCTCGATAATCCATCGTCGTCATAGTCAAAGATCGATCATTATGCGTCACCGTCTTCGCCCAATCACTCCGGATCTTCTTTACGTCCTCTTCTTTCTTCTCGTCGATCGGGCGTAATCCTCGAGCCTCCAGCCACTTGCTCGGGGACTCGACACTCCGTCGGAGAATCGAAGCTCTTCGATCTCGCCGTCGAGGTTTATTTCGACGAGACCTCGTCGCTTCAGTCGATGCTCACGACTTTGAGAAGCATGCTCGTCGCAGTCGAGACTGGCGATACCGCCCGACTTTCGGGTCAGGTTCATGACTCATGAATTGAAACCGGATTCGATTTCAGCACGGTCGACAAACCGCGCCTTTGTTGACGGTCTGCGCTCCCAGGCGACGCCGCGAATGGGAGCAATTCGCGGCCGCCAGCGCATCGCCCGTGCAAGGGAGAAAGCCAGTGGCTCGCCGATCAACAATGGTTTCGCCTGTCGCGGCGGTGTGCCGCCGCTGCCCGCGCGGGCATCGACGCTGCTGCCAGCTCGAGTCGGGCTGGACCAACACCAACGGTCGCCAGCTGCCTGTGCCGGTTCGCGACTTCGTGGTTGCGATGGCATAGCCATATACCTATCCGCAGAAACAGGGCCTGCCCCGGACACATCGCGCCGGTCGGTAAAGTCAGAGATCTGGACGCAAGTCGACGGTTTGACGGGGTCGACTTCTTTCTCGCCGCCAAGGCCGATCGCGCTTTCATTTGAAATGCCCGCATTCCAAAATTCTGGAATCTGCGAGGTCGGCGACCAGCCGCCGGCCCACGGGCATAAACAGCAGAGTTAACGCGATCTGGCATGCTGGCCGGGGATTACAAAAGTACCGTGAACTGGGACTTAACGATGGCGGCTATCGCCAAAAGCCCAATCGCGGCATGAGCACCTTTGTCAGACGGCAGTGGGCAACTGGGACTGCAAGGTACGACCCGTGCATGCGCCGACGCTTTATTTTCGCGCCATTTCGCCTGTGCGACCACTAACGTCATGTACGTTTCTCAATGCTAACCCGGTCACCATTCTCTAGGATCGTCGATAAAATTTTTCGAGCATGACGCAAAAGCGAGGCTGCATGCCCAGAGGGTGCCCATGGAATGGTGCGATCGTCGCACCTTTCAGCGATCGCTTCCATTCAAAGGCACAAAGAGCAGATGAACACTCATCCTGCTGCGCTTGGCTCCGGCGCTGAGCTGGTCATGGCCCCCACAGGGCGAGATCGAAGAGCGCATCTGGCACGCGCCGTTCAGGAACAGCTTCTCGCTAAAGGCTCCGAGGCCTGATAGACGGGAATTCGAAGCTTCAAGATCTCTCCACTTTCTAAAACCAGCGCGCGTCCCGACAAACGGCGGCCATGGTGACGTAGCCGGACGCGGCACCGTCGAAATCAAAGGCACGAGCAGCGGACGGCGCTCGGCAAGTGCCGCCTTCCACCAGCGCTCGCCTGCGGGGCGAAGGGAACGCGCGCTGTACAACGGGATGACGGTGTGATGTTCGCACCGCACTCGATCGCGCCATCCCGGCGAAGCAGGCGAAAGCGGGCCGGAAGTCCAGCCCGCGCCTTTCTTCCGTGAACTCGAACTTATCAGCGAGAGTTGCCGCGACCAAGCCGCCCGCCTAATAGCGCGAAATCAGAATGACCGAGAAGTCCTTGTCGAGCTTGATGTCCGCAGTTGTCCGCATCTTGCGCTTGGCGTCGTCGATCTCGTCGATGCCACTCTTGCTCCTTCTTGACGCCCTCGGGGTCCTTGCAGCCGAGGTCGGCGAGAGGCGGCGGTCACCTTGGCCATCTCGGCCTCGGTGCACCGTAGACGTCGTCATCGTCTTCGGCGAGAGGCGACGGTGCTGCACCAAAAGCTTGAGAACGAGGGCAATGGCAAAAGCTTTCATCATGGGTAAAATCCTCCAAGCAAGGGTTACTCATAGGGAGAAACTGCCCGGTAATAGTTTCAGATATTCGATGGAGATCCAATACGAGTTGCTTGGAAATGAGCTGCACATTACTGGGAGTAATTGGCTTTAAGAATAAATTGCTTGAGGAAGCTTAGGCCAGCTCCATTCGCCACTCTTTGCCCGCTCTGCTTTCTTGCGGTCGACTACAGGATCCGGTAGCGCGCGCAATCTGATGGATTTCGGCGTCTTGACCAGCTCGTCGTCCTGAATACCAGGCGAGCGCGCTCGGAAGTCATGCGGATGGGAGGGGTGAGGCGTACCGCCTCGTCACGGCCTTCCAGGTGGTACGGATGTTGGTGAGCTTCTTGCCCTTGGTACATTGACCTCAAGGTCGTTGTCGCGAGGTCGTGCTCGCCGACGATCATGCCGGCGTAAACGCGCACGCCGGGGTCGATCATCATCGGCCCGCGGTCCTCGAGGTTCCACAGAGCGTAAGCGTGACGCGCCGGCCTCGGTCAGATGACACGCCGTTCCGCCGCCCTTGGATCTCGCCCTCGTAGCAGGGGCGTAGGCGCTGGAACAGACGGTTCATGATCCCGGTGCCGCGCGTGTCGGTGAGAGCTCGCCCTGATAGCCGATCAGCCCACGCGCTCGGCACGTAGAAGCACGAGCCGCTGGCGGCCGCCGCCCGAGGGACGCATCTCCACAAGCTCGGCCCGGCGCTCTGAGAGCTTCTGCACCACGATGCCTGAATGCCCGGTGTCGAGATCGATGACTGACCTCTTCGATCGGCTCGAGCAGGCCGCCAGCTCGGTCGTCGACGGAACAGAACCTCGCGGCCGCGACACGCTGAGCTCGAAGCCCTCGCGCCGCATGGTCTCGATCAGAATGCCGAGCTGCAACTCGCCGCGGCCGGCGACCTCGCATGCGAATCGCGTTCCTCGACTTCGGTGACGCGCAGTGCGACGTTGCCCTCAGCCTCGCGCAACAGACGGTCGCGGATCATGCGGCTCGTCACCTTGTCGCCTTCGGTGCCGGCAAGCGAGCGAGATCGTTGATCGCGGAAGGTCATCGACAGCGTCGGCGGATCGATCGGCTGGGCGGGAAGAGGCTCGTCGACCTCCGGCGCGCAGATGGTGTGCGCCGACCGTGGCGTCGGTCGGAGACCGGCGACGGAGACGATGTCGCCGGCGGAAGCCTCGTCGATCGCCGACCGCTCGAGGCCGCGGAAGGCGAGCGACCTTGGAGACGCGGCCTGCTCGATCAGCGCTGCCGTCACGGTCGAGCACCTTGACCATCTGGTTCGGCGCGATGGCGCCCGAGATGCGGCCGGTGACCACGCGGCCGAGATAGGGATTGGCCTCGAGGATGGTGCCGAGCAGGCGGAACGGGCCGTCCTCGACGTGCGGCGGCGCGACGTGGCTGAGCACGAGATCGAACAAGGCGCTGCATGCGCGCGTCCTTCGGGCCTTCAGGCTTTCCGCCATCCAGCCTTCCTTGGCCGAGCCGTAGAGGATCGGAAAGTCGAGAGCTGCTCGTCGGAGGCATCGAGGCTCGCGAACGAGGTCGAACACTCTCGTTGACCACCTCGATGCGGCCGCGCATCGGGCGGTCGACCTTGTTGATCGACGACGATCGGCTTGAGCCCCATCTTGAGCGCCTTCGACACCACGAATTTGGTCTGCGGCAGAGGGCCCTTCGGCAGCGTCGACCAGCACCAGGGCACCGTCGACCATGTTGAGGATGCGCTCGACCTCGCCGCCGAAATCGGCGTGGCCCGGCGTGTCGACGATGTTGATGCGCGATGCCGTGCCAGAGCGACGCGAGGTCACCTTGGCGAGAATGGTGATGCCGCGCTCGCGCTCGAGGTCGTTCGAATCCATGGCGCGCTCGGCCACGCGCTGGTTCTCGCGGAAGGCGCCTGATTGCTGGAGCAGCCGGTCGACTAAGGGTGGTCTTCCCATGGTCGACATGGGCGATGATGGCGATGTTGCGGATGCTGAAGTGGGGTCCGAACGTCGAACGCGGGCCTCAAGGGGCCCGCGGTTCATATGACAGCGATATAGAGGCGTGTGACGGACGTGCAATGGGCGGCGAGACTTTGTGTCAATTGGCAGTCTGCCTTGGTTCCTGCGCAATTGCCGCACAGGGCCACGAAAACAGCTTGAATGGGGGACCTTGAGTAGCCATAGAAAAGCCCCAGCGTGGAACGGTCAAATCTAACAAGGGGCGCTCAAGCCCTTACCCGGGATCGTCTTTAGCGAGGTAAAATGTGCGGCTTGGCAGGTGTGATCGACCTTAAAGGTCGACGGGAGCCGGATCGGGCGCAAGTGGCGCGCATGGGCGCGGCGCTGACCCATCGCGGGCCCGACGAGACCGGCACATTGTTCGCGCCCGGCATCGGCGCCATTCAGCAGCGGCTCAGCATCGTCGAGGACTGAGTAACGGCCAGCAACCCATCTTCAACGAGGACCGCACCGTCGCCGTAATCTGCAACGGCGAGCTGTTCGACTACCCCGAGCGCAAGGCCGAGCTTGAGGCGCGGGGCCATGTGTTCCGCGGCGGCAGCGATTGCGAGCTGATCGTGCATCTTTACGAGGAGCACGGCGAGGATCTGTTCCCGCATCTCAAGGGACAGTTTGCCTTCGTTCTGTTCGACTTCGCCAAGCGCATGGTGATCATGGCGCGCGACCGGGTCATCTGCCCGCTCCACTGGTCGCGCCAGGGCGACTTCGTTTATTTCGGCTCCGAGATCAAAGCGCTGCTCGCTTCCGGAGCAGTGGCGCCGGTCACCGACACTCGCGGTCTCGACCATCTCTTCACCTTCTTCGCGCTCGGCACGCGGCGCACTTTGTTCGAAGGCGTGCAATGCGATTCTGCCTGGGCATTATCTGAAGATCGGCATTCCGCCCGGACGGAAAAGCGGCTGAACTCATCGAGCGGCGCTACTGGGATTTCGATTTTCCCGATTGGGGCGAGGAGCTCGATGCCGCCGACCCGTCCACGCTGATCGACGAGTTCGAAGGGAGATTCCAAAGAGCCGTCGAGATCAGGCCCGGGCCGACGTGCCCGTCGTCGGCTATCTGTCCGGCGGCGTCGATCTGGCCTATGTGCTCGCCACCGCCGCCAAGGTCGCCGGGCGGCCGCTGCCGAAGCTTCACCATCAAGGTGCCGCACCCCGAGCTTGACGAAGAGGCGAACGCCGCGGTCACGGCGCCGCCGTCGGCGGGCCGGCGACCTTGGTGGAGGCTGGGCCGAACGTCATTGCCGAGACCTACGCGGCGCTGATCGGAGCGGCCGGAATGTCCGGTGCTCGATACGTCAGCGCGGCGCTGCTCGCGCTGTCGCGCCAAGTGCATGCGCAAGGGTTCAAGGCGGTGGTCACCGGCGAGGGGGCCGACGAAGCTTTCGCCGGCTATGTCTGGTTCAAGATCAGGAGGCCGCGCGCAGCTTCGATATCGGCGATGCGTTCCGCCCGAGCACGGCGATCAGCCGCGTCGCGCGCAAATGGGCGGCGCCCAATTTGAGTTTCGGCGAGTTCGCCCGCATCGATGGCCTGATCGGCGGCCCGCACGCCCAGTCCATCCTCTACAATCTCGTGGCGGCGGTCGCGCGACCGCTATTAGCAGCCAAGGCCTGAAGGAGCGACTCCGGGTCGTTCGTCGCCTACGAGGACCTGGCGCTCGATCTCGAGCGGATGCGCCGCTGGCATCCGGCTCAACCGCTCGCTCTATCTCGGCTACAAGACACTGCTCGCTGGCCTCCTCATGACCCAGAAGGGCGATCGCGTCGCCATGGCCAACAGCGTCGAGGCACGCTACCCGTTCCTCGACGAGGACGTGATCGCCTTTGCCTCGCGCCTCCATCCGCGCTGGAAGCTGCGCGGGCTGATGGGCGACAAATATCTGTTGCGGCGGGCGGCGGAGCGCCTGTTGCCCTCCGAAGTCGCCTGGCGTCCCAAGGGCATGTTCCGGGCGCCGCTCGCCGAGTCGTTCCTTGCCAATCCTCCGCCCTTCGTGCGCGACCTGGTCAGTCCCGAGTCGCTCGCGCGCACTGGCTATTTCGATGCGGCGGCGGTGCAGCGCGACTGCGCGTTGCTGGCGAAGGGCGAAGCGGCCAAGCTCGGCAATTTCACGAGCCTTGGCCTCGGCGGGGTGGTGGCCACCCAGCTCTGGCATCACCTCTATCTCGGCGGCGGCTTGTGCGAGCTGCCGACGGTGACAGGCAACCCCGGCCAGCTGCGCTGCGCCGCTCGCTGTCGCGTGAGCCATTGTCATGGCCGGGCCGACCCGGCCATCCACGTCTCAACTCGTGACAGGTTTATACTTGCCCCACCCGGCGCGCTGGTGCGCGCCGACCTCCCCACGAGGGGAGGTATAAGAACTGCTGGAGCACCTCACATTTTCATCTCTCCCGTTGATCGGGAGGGTGGCTCTCGGCCAAAGGCCGAGCCGGGTGTAGGGTGGATTGAGCATCTCCGCCGCATCAAGATCTAGTGGTGCTGAGAGACGCCGCAACTCGGCAAGAGCTTCCTCGGCGAGCGCTTTCGTCAGCGCGCCGGCCCCAGCGTTGCGGCTGGGCGCGCACGACTGACCAGCCCCATAACAGTGAGAAGTCGCCTGAGCCCTTCGCCTCCGGCCTTGGCGCGGAGGGGCGTCAGCGCAGGCGTCGCCAGCGGATAGTTGGGGATGGCCTCGTTGAGCGGACCTTGCTCACGCACGAAGCGCGTCAAGATCCCGCGCGCGGGGCGCTCCGCTCAGCACATTGGTGATGACTGTTTGCCGGTCAGGCCTCGGCCAGCGCCGCCCGGTGCAGGGGAGATCGTGGCCTCAGGGCAGTTGAGATAGGCGGTGCCGAGCTGCACGCCGGCGGCGCCGAGCGCAAACGCTGCGGCAATGCCTCGCCCATCGACGATGCCGCCCGGCGGCGATCACCGGCACGCGTACCGCGCTCGACGATCTCATGCACCAGCGCCAGCGTTCCGATCTGGGTGGCGACGTCGGTCTCGATGAACATGCCGCGATGACCCGCCGGCCTCGGCGCCCTGCGCGATGATAGCGTCGACTCCGTTCTCCGCCAGGAAGCGCGGCTTCGCGGAGCGACGTCGAGCTGATCACCTTGCAGCCGGCTCTCTTGACGCGCGCGACAAGCTCGGGCTCCGGCAAAGCCGAAGTGAAAGCTCACCACCGCGGGCGCCAATTGCTCGACCACGGCGCAGGTCGCCGGAGTGAACGGCACGATGGAGGCTTTGAGCGGAAGCTTGGGCATCTCAGCGCCAAGCTCAGCGTAATAAGGCGCAAGACGCTTGAGCCAGGCGGCGTCGCGTGCTTCATCTTGAGGCGCCGGCTGGTGGCAGAAGAAGTTGAGATTGATCGGCCGGTTGGTGCGCGACCTGATCGTGGCCGCACCTTCCGCCGCCTTGTCATCGGTGAGGGCGGCGCAAGGAAAGCGAGCCTAGACCTCCGGTATTGGCAACGGCGACGGCCATGTCGACGGCGGTGGCGTTCGCCATCGGCGCCTGGATGATGGGAAGCTCGATGCCGAACAGATCGAGCGCTCTCCGGTCAGGCCACATGGTCTCCCTCTCGCTTAGCGCTTGCGTTTGCCGAGAAGCCTCAGCCGCAGCGCGTTGGGCTCTGATGAAGCCCTCGGCGTCCTTCTGGTCGTAGGCGCCGGCGTCGTCCTCGAAGGTGACGATCTTGCTCGCATAGAGCGACTTTGGGCTCGAGCGGCCGATCACCGTGACATTGCCTTTGTAGAGCTTGAGCCTCACTCTCGCCCTCGACGTGCTCCTGGCTCTGTCGATCAGCGCTTGCAGCATCTCCCGCTCAGGCGAGAACCAGAAGCCGTAATAGATCAGCTCGGCGTAGCGCGGCATCAGCGAATCTTTCAGATGCATCGCCTCGCGGTCGAGCGTGCAGCGACTCCATCGCGCGGTGCGCTGCGAGCAGGATGCGTGCCGCCAGGCGTCTCGTACACGCCGCGCGACTTCATGCCGACGAAGCGGTTCTCGACGAGATCGACGCGGCCGATGCCGTTGTCGCGGCCAAGCTCGTTCAGCCGCGTGAGCAGCGCGGCCGGCGACAGTATCTTGCCGTCGATCGAAATCGGATCGCCGTTGGCGAAGCCGATGGTGATCACCGTCGCCTTGTCGGGCGCATCCTCCGGCGCGATGGTGCGCTGATAGACGTAAGGCGGCGGCTCTTTCCCCGGGTCCTCCAGCACTTTCCCTTCCGACGATGAGTGCAGCAGATTGGCGTCGACCGAAAACGGCGCCTCGCCGCGCTTGTCGCGTGCCACCGGATCTGGTGCTTCTCGGCGAACTCGATGAGGTCGCTGCGGGACTTGAAGTCCCATTCGCGCCAGGGTGCGATCACCTTGATGTCGGGGTTGAGCGCGTAATAGGTGAGCTCGAAGCGCACCTGGTCGTTGCCCTTGCCGGTGGCGCCATGGGCCACAGCGATCGGCGCCGGTCGCTTTCGCGATCTCGATCTGCCGCTTGGCGATCAAGCGGCCTGGCGATCGAGGTGCCGAGCAGATAGACGCCTTCGTAAAGCGCGTTCGCCCGGAACATGGGGAAGACGAAGTCGCGCACGAACTCCTCGCGCAGATCCTCGACGAAGATCTCCTTGATGCCGAGCATCTCGGCCTTCTTGCGCGCCGGCTGCCAGCTCCTCGCCCTGGCCGAGATCGGCGGTGAAGGTGACGACCTCGCAGCGCATAGGTCTCCTGCAGCCATTTCAGGATGATCGAGGTGTCGAGCCCGCCGGAATAAGCGAGCACCACCTTTTTGACGGCGGTTGCCATGGATAGCCTCTTGGGGTGGGACGCGCGCCCCACCCAGAAACAATTGCGCCGGGACTATAGGCAGGAGGGGCGTCGGCGCAAGAGGCGCGCGGGAGGCGTCGCTTACCGGTTGTTAAGGCAACTCGCCGATAGTGATTCCGTGACCCGGAGAGGTCACATCTCCAGGACGAGTAAAGTTTTGCGTCTCAGGACCGGCCCGCACACAGAGGGGACCGGTCCACCTGGTTTTCTCGGAACCTGCATCGCGCTCCGTTCTGTTTTCGGACAACCCATGGAATTTGGAGGAGCGAGCCATGCCCTACCGGACCGACGCCGAGCTGCCAGACAGCGTGAAGGACAATCTCCCGAGCCACGCTCCAACGACATCTACCGCGAGGCGTTCAACAGCGCCTGGCAGGAGTACCAGGACGCCTCGAAGCGGCGCGGCAACGAATCGCTGGAAGAGGTCGCCCATAAGGTCGCCTGGCGGCGGTGAAGCAGAAATACGAGAAGGTCGGCGACGAATGGCGGGCGAAGGCCTAGCCGCGCCTACGCGTTCCGCCCGGCCAGCAGCCAATAGGCGAAGCCGCCCACGAAGCCTGCGGCGGCGAAGATCGTCATGTATTGGCCGGCGGGGATGGCCGGCAAATGATCAGCCCGCGGCGCGGCGAGAATGGGGATGGCGGCCATGGCAGCGCCCCTGCAAGCACATAGTACATCCAGGAGCGGATGCGCAGCGCCTCGCCGATGATGGCGGCGAGGGGCTGCCGGCAGCACGGTGAGCGCCGGCGTGACGGTGCCAACGAACAGGACCATGCCGAACACTGGCGCGGCGCCATGACGAAGCATGGGGTCGTGCGGCGCCGCGGCGCGAAGCTCATCGCCGACCCACCACGCGCCAAGCATAAATAGCACGCCAAGCGCCACCGTCACGGCGAAGACGAACGCGGTTGCCGCCCACAGGGCGTGGAGGATGGTGCGGGTGATCATGGGTCTGCTCGTGCGACAAGGTCTCGCGCTGCGTGAGCCCGCACTATAAGACAAGACTCCCGGAGAGCGGAGGAGAGCGGGGGCATCGTCATGGCAGCAATCGAGTTCTGGTACGAGTTCGGCAGCACCTATTCCTATCCAGCCGTCATGCGCATCGAGACCCTGGCGGCGAAGGCTGGAGTGGAGTTGCGCTGGCGGCCCTTCCTGCTCGGGCCGATCTTCCAGACGCTCGGCTGGAACGATTCGCCGTTCAACATCTTCGCCGCCAAGGGCAGATACGTGGCGAGATCTGACCCGCGTGTGCGAAGCCGAGAGGATTCGCTCAGGCTGCCGCCGGCGAAATTTCCGCAGAATGGGCTGGAAGGCTGCGCGGCTCGCGCTGGCCGGCGAGAGTAGGGGCTGGACGCCTTCCTTCACCCGCGCGGTGTTCGCCGCCAACTACGCCGAGCAAAAGGATATCAGCGAGGAGGCGACGCTTCGCGAGATACTCAACGCAGTCGGCGTCGATGCGGAGGCTGCGCTTCGCCGCTGCCAATACGCCTGAGAACAAGGACGCACTTCGCCGTCAGACCGAGGAGGCGGCATCGCGCGGGTTGTTCGGCGCGCCCTCCTTCACCATCGGGGAAGAGCTGTTCTGGGGCAACGACCGGCTGGAAGCGGCGCTTGCCTGGGTGCGCGCTCCACACCCAAAGACTAGTTACCCCCAGGTGTCCCTTTTGGGTGCGCGACAGTGCCGCATCTGAGCACGCAGCGTTGACAGCTCTTGCCGACGATCCCACTTTCGATGTGCGATTAGACGCAGCGATTCATTGGACCGAAATCGAATGTCAAGCGACAGCCATAGTCGATTACCGCTGCCGTTAGCGCCTGGCGTGGTCTGATCCTCACCGAATCGGCTCACCGGGCCTGACGGCTTTCGGGCAGAGGTGAGCCATGAACGACATCACAAACGCGGTTGAGAGCCCTCGACCCTGCCGCTTTCGCGGCGGCTTGGCTAATGAGCACGTCGCCGACATCGTCGAGCGGCTGAACGCGGAGCCCGCTTGAAACCGCCTCGGCGGTCCTCTTGGCGATGCCCCTTGAGCGGGCGGCGGAAGTCCTCGACGAGCCTGGGCTGGAGCACGCCGCTGAGTTGCTCGTGGCGCAACCGTTGTTGCGGGCAATCGAGCTTCCAAGGCCATTTCCGCCGATCGGCGAGCCGAAATCTTCCGGCACCTCGAAGCACCGGCCCGCGACCAACTTCTCGCCGAGTTGGATGTTGAAACGAGGGAGTCCCTCAATCAGCTCCTCTCCTATCCCGAGAACACGGCGGGAAGCATCATGACGACCGAGTTTGTCGGCGTGCCTTCGTCGTGGACCGTTGCGGAGACGTTGCAATATGTCCGCCGGGTAGAGAGCACCCGGCGAGACGGTCTATGCCATCTACGTGCTCGACCCGAAGACGAAGGCGCTCGGTACGGGCAATCTCGCTCCGCCGGCTGATCACCGGCGAACCGCAGCAGCAAGATGCTTTCCATCTGCCCAGCCACGCCGGCCGCTGACCGTATCGCCGTTGGCCGATCGCGAGGACGTCGCCCGTCTCATCTCCAAATACGACCTTCTCGCCGTGCCGGTCGTCGACAAGAACGGTCACGTGCTGGGGATCGTGACCGTCGACGACATTATCGACGCGATGATCGAGGAGAGCACCGAGGACGTGCAGAAATTCGGCGGCGTGGAGGCCTTGGAGGCTCCCTATATGGAGATCGGCTTCCTGGAAATGATCCAGAAGCGGGCCGGCTGGCTGTGCGCGCTCTTTCTTGGCGAGATGCTGACCGCAAGCGCAATGCAGCATTTCGAGTCTGAGCTGGAAAAGGCCGTGGTCCTAACCCTCTTCATCCCGCTCATCATGAGCTCGGGCGGCAACTCAGGGTCCCAGGCGACCTCGCTGATCATCCGCGCCGTGGCGCTCCAGGAGGTGAGGCTGAGCGATTGGTGGCGGGTGGCGCTGCGCGAATTGCCCACCGGCGTGATGCTCGGCAGCATTCTCGGCGTTATCGGCATTATCCGCATTGCGCTTTGGCAAAAGCTCGGGGTGTTCGACTATGGCGAGCACTGGGTTCTCGTCGCCTGCACCGTTGGCGCGGCGCTGGTGGGCATCGTCACTTTCGGCTCGCCTCGCCGGATCGATGCTGCCGTTCGTCCTGAAGCGAATGGGCTTCGATCCCGCGAGCGCGTCGGCGCCCTTCGTGGCGACGCTGGTCGATGTCACCGGACTGGTGATCTATTTCAGCATTGCGCTGATTTTCCTGCGAGGGACGCTGCTCTGAGCCGCTCGGCCCGCGCGACATTCCCTTATGGGGCAGTCGCCAAGCGCGCACTGGCGCGCTGCTTGACGCTGGCGCTTTTCAGTTGCCCGCAGGCGGCCATGATGTCACGGCCGCGAGGGGAGCGTACCGGGCTCGCATAGCCGGCGCGGTTCACCACCTCGCCGAATGTCTCGATTTGCTCCCAGTCGGAACATTCGTATGGCGCACCCGGCCAGGATTGAACGGGATCAGATTGATCTTGGCCGGGATCTTGGCGAGCAGACGCACCAGCTCCTTGGCGTCGGCAATCGAGTCGTTCACGCCCTTCAGCATCACATATTCGAAGGTGATGCGCTTGGCGTTGGAGAGGCCTGGATAGGCGCGGCAGGCGTCGAGCAAATCCTTGATCGGCCATTTCTTGTTGATGGGCACGAGCCGGTCGCGAAGCTCGTCGCGCACCGCATGCAGCGAAATGGCAAGCATGGTGCCGGCCTCTTCGCCCCAGCGCGGAATCTCAGGAACGACGCCAGAGGTGGAAAGCGTGATGCGGCGCTTTGAAACCGACAGACCCTCGCCGTCAGCGGCAATCGCCATGGCGTCGCGCACGTGATCGAAATTGTAGAGAGGCTCGCCCATGCCCATGAGCACGACATTGGTGATCTTGCGATCGGTGTCGGGGATGCCGCGCGGATCGTCGGCGACGGCACCAGGCCAATCGCCGAGGCGGTCGCGCGCCACCATGATCTGGCCGACGATCTCGGCGGGAGTCAGGTTGCGCACGAGCCTCTGCGTTCCGGTATGGCAAAAGCTGCAGTTAAGCGTGCAGCCGACCTGGCTCGAGATGCAGAGCGTGCCGCGATCCTCTTCCGGGATGTAGACGGTCTCAACCTCTTTGCCGTCGTTGAGGCGAAGCAGCCATTTGCGCGTGCCGTCGGACGACACCTGCTCGGTGACGATCTCGGGCCGGGCGAGGGTGAAGCTCAGATCGAGCTCGGCGCGGAACTCCTTGGCGATGTTGGTCATGCGGGCAAAGTCGGTCGCGCCTTGCACATAGAGCCAGTTCCACAACTGGCCCACGCGCATGCGCGACTGGCGCTCGGGCACGCCAAGCTCTTCGAGGCGCGCGGCAAGGCCCTCGCGACCCTGCCCGATCAGGGTCTCGCGGCGATCCGCCTGCTGCGGCGGGATGCTATTGGCGAGGGATGGTGCGGACATGGCCTATCGGGTCGACCGGGGCAATCGCCCGGTCTCCCCGTCATATCATGCCAGCCTGGCGCCTTGCCAAGGGCGCCAGCAACCGGAAAATCCGGAGATCCGAAGGTGCGCTGGAAGGCTCAGTTGCCGCTGTCGCCACCCATCACTTCGTCGGCAGCGGTCAGCACCCCGACCGTGGGATTGTTCGAGCAGTAGACGAGGAGCTTCTCCAGCGTGGACTTGAACTCGGCGAAGTCGATCGTGGTCGGGTCATCGTCCTCGGTATAGTAGCCTTCGAGCCAGAACATGATGTTGGCCATCTGGTCGGCGGGACGTGCCGAAAAGTCGGCGCAGGTGATGGTCGACAGGTCGACCACCTGAGCCTTGACCGGGCTTGCGGCGAGACATGCTGCGGCGACCACAACGCAAGCAAGCTTCATGGAGTCCTCCCATTGGAACGGCGCCGCATGCAGGCGACGCTGGCCCTGTTCATTGCCGCAATCAATGACGGGAGGGTGACGTCTCTAGCAGGAGCGTTAACTCGAGCATTCCTTGGCGATGCGGGCGAGTGCGTCGCTCAAGCCGTCCAGCGAGTACACATCGCTGGTCGCGGTGCCGCGGGCGGACTTGCCGTCGATCTTCATGGTGCTGGCTTTTTTCATAGCCTCGACCAATTTGGTCTCGGCGTCCGTCTTCTCGACGAAAGCGCCCTCGTCCTTGGTGAACAGGTCGAATTTCGCCGTGCCCACGGTGAGCGTGGCCTTGGCGCCGTCGCCGAAGGGATAGCCCATCTTGACGCTCACCTCGTTGGTGACGCTGTCGGCGGGCCAGCGCGAGATGTAGAAGTAGACCGGCCCGCGCTTGATCTTCTTGGGGGTCATCTGCTTCGGCTGGGAAACGGCGAAGCAGACCTTCGGCGTCCCGGACGCGGCATAGACCGACCACTCCTTGAATTTTCCAGGAGCGTTGCATTCGCCCAGGCTGGCGTGCAGCCTAGCGCGGCGATGAGGCAGAGAGCTCGAACGGCTCGGCGCATTTTCCCGTCCCGATTCGTCGTGAGCGGACGAAAGCATACATATTTGATCCGCCCTTGGCCAGGAGAGGGCGTCAAATCCGCCTCTTTCGGCGGGGACCGCCTTGCACATGCTCGGCGACCGGCTCCGGGAGGCCGCCGCCGGCCACCGGCCGGCTGGCGAAGCGGCCGAGGCTGCGCAACTGATCGTACATGACGATGGCGCCGGCGGTGGCGACATTGAGCGAGAAGGCGGTCGGAATGCGGACGAGATGATGGCAGCGGGCGATCACGCCAGGGCTGAGCACGCCCCGTTCCGGCCCGAGCACACGTAGGCTGCCTGAACAGGGTGGGGAAGGTCGGCAGCTCCACCGCCTCATCGAGAAGCTCGACGCCGACCAGCCTGCAGCCGCGCGGCAGGCGAAGCTCGTCGACGGTTGGCCAATGATAGAGGGGAAGGTGCGAGGGGCGTGCGAGGTGTCGGCGATGGTGTCCATGACGCGCGGATCGGCGCCGATGGTGAACACGAAGCTCGCGCCGAAGGCATGGGCCGGAGCGGAGCAGATTGCCGAGATTGACGGCCTTCGATCCGCCTTCGATGCCGATGGCGAAATATCCGCGGGCGGTTCCTGGCTGGGATTTCACGGGTGGTTTATGCCATAAGCGGCGGCTTGTTGGCCCGGGGCTGGCCGGCGGTGCGCCGGCACAGGAGCAAGGAAACAGCCATGCGCGTGGCGCAGTTCAGCGAGTTCGGCGGTCCGGAGAAGCTTCGCATCGAAGAGGTCCCGGATCCAACTCCCGCGGAGGGGAGGTCGTCGTCCGCGTCGCGGCGGTCGGGCTCAACTTCTTCGATACGCTTCAGCTGCGCAACCGATATCAGGTGACCCCGACGCTGCCCCATTCGCCGGGTGGGGAGGTGGCGGGGACCATTGAGGCTGTGGGGGCCGGGGTTTCCAGCCTCGCGCCGGGGCAAAGGGTGGTGGCCTCCATCGGCGGCAATGGCTGCCGGCAGAAGGTGACGATCAAGGCAAGCAACGCCGTTCCGATCCCCGATGGGGTCAGCGACGAGACCGCCGCCGGCATTCCGGTCACCTACGGCACGGCGCTCCTCGGGCTGAAGGATCGCGGGCGGCTGAAGCCCGGCGAGACCGTCGCCGTGCTTGGTGCTGCGAGGCGGCGCAGGGCTCTGCGGCCGTCGAGATCGCCAAGCTCATGGGCGGGCGCGTCATCGCCGTCGCCTCCTCTCAAGACAAGCTTGCCGTCGCCAAGGCACATGGCGCGGTCGAGAGGCATCGACTATCAGACGGAAGATCTGAAGCTCAGGCTGAAGGAGCTAACCGGAGGATCGGGGTCGACGTGCTTTACGACTGCGTCGGTGGCCCTCACGCCGAACCGGCGCTACGGGCCATGGCGTGGGAGGGACGCTATCTTGTCGTCGGCTTTGCCGCGGGCGAGATCCCGCGCTTTCCGCTCAATTTGGTGATGCTCAGAGGCTGCTCGGTCGTCGGCGTGTTGTTGAGCGGCTTCGTCGCGCGCCACCCGGACCGGCACCGGGCCAACATGGTCGAGCTGCTCGAGTGGTGCCGGCAGGGGAAGATCGTGCCCCATATTCACGGCATCTTCCCGCTGGCGGAAACGGCCAAGGCGCTCGGTCTCATCGAGGGGCGGAAGGTCACCGGCAGGGTGATCGTCAACCCTCACGAGCTGCTCGTGTAGAGACAGCGGTCCAATGCCTCGTCACCACGGCGAAAGCCGGGGTCCAGCTTCTCTGGCGCGTTCCGCGCCGCTGGATCCGGCTTGCGCCGGGATGACGGTGAGAAAGCTACGTGGTCTTGGGCAGCTCTTTGTCGAGGGCGCGGGCGGCAGCAGCACGGTGGGTCGGCGTGATATGCGCCGAGACGAGCGCTGAGCACCGCCGTGAACAGGGCGGCGTCGTCGGCAAAGCCGAGGCCGGCGATGATGTCCGGAACGAAATCGAAGGGCAGGATGAAATAGGCGATGGCCGCGAGCAGCATGCCGCGGACGCGCATCGGCGTGGCGGGATCGAGCGCGCAGTAATAGCCGGCGACAATGTCCTCGACGAACGGAACCTGGCCCGCAAAGCGCTTCACCTTCGACCAGAAGTCGGTGCGCGCCCGCTTCTCCCACTCGGCAAATTTGCGCAGGAAATCTCCCTGCCGAGAGCCGCATTGCGGAGGTCGCTCGCATTGTCAAAGGCCATCATCGGTCGTATCCTCGCCAAGTACGAAGAAGCCGAAGTTGCCCAATGACATAAGATGAAGGTGAGCGCGCGCGCAAGGAGTAGGCTAAGGCCTCCCTTTGGGGCCATTGGCGCCTTGTCACGGGCAACTCCCCATGCCAAGCACAGCCATGGCCACCCACCGCATCCTCTTCGTCTGCCTCGGCAATATCTGCCGCTCGCCAATGGCCGAGGGCGTGTTCCGCCGCGTGGCCGAGGAGGAGGGGCTGATCGACCGCTTCGAAATCGATCTCGGCGGGTCTCGGCGATTGGCATATCGGCCAGGCCCCGAGCCATCGCGCCCAGGAAGGCGGCACGGTCCCGTGGCGTGGACATCTCCGACCAATCCGCAAGGCAAGTGGTGGATGAAGATTTCGACCGGTTCGATCTCCTGCTCGTCATGGATCGCTCAAATTATGCCGAGCTCAAGGCCTGCGCGCCGCATGAAGCGCGCGCCAAGATCCGCCCCTTCCTCGATTTTGCGCCTCACGTAGGGACCAGGACGTGCCCGATCCCTTCTTCGGCGGCGCCGAGGGGCTTCGATCGTGCGCTCGACCTGATCGAGGCGGCGGCGCGGGACTGACTTGCACCTCGCTCGCCGGCGAAGAATTGGGTGCGGCGAAGCGCGGCGCCTAGATCCTCGAGCGGATAGGCGGCCTCAACCACATAGGGGCCACCGCCGACGGAAGCGCGCGAGGAGAACAGCACGAAGCGGGTCACCTCGAAGGGCTCGCTCGAGAACCCACCCAGGCGCTCAAGATAGGTGGCGACGGATTCCGAGCTTGTGCCTCTAAGCCGCGCCACGGTGACGTGGGGCGTATAGTTGCGCAGCTCAGGGGCAGGCTAGCGGCGCGCGCGCGCTCATGCGCCCGCTGCAGGACTCAAGCGCGTTGCTTGGGGCGATGCCGGCGAAGATCGCCCGAGGCTTGCGGCCGCCAAAGCTGCCAAGCGCGTTGAGCCTGAGCTCAAAAGGCGAGGCGACGATGTCTCCCAGGCCGTGCGCGAAATCGCGCGCCATGGTGCCGTCGACATCGCCGAGAAAGCGGAGCGTCACATGGTAGTTCTCGGGATCGATCCAGCGCGCGCCGTTGAGGCCTGCCCGCACGAGGGTCAGCCTGCGCGCCACGCCAGCTGGTATCTCGATCCGGAAAACAGCCTCTGGCATTTCGCGGTTTCCTCGGCGAAGGATTAGGGGCGAGGATTGGGGTAGGTGAGGTGAAGCTGCTCGATATCTTGGATTACTGCGTCGGACAATCTGAGCAGGCAACCTGCAATATCGGTTTCTAGCTGGGCGAGCGTCGTCGCGCCAATGATGGTGGACGTGACGAAAGGCCGCGAAGCGGCGAAAGGCGAGCGCCATTGCGCAGGGTCGAGGCCATGGTCTGCGCCGAAGGCAACATAGGCTGAGATGGCGCGAGGGCCATTGCCCATTTCGTAGCGTCCCAGGCGGTTGAACAGCGTCTTGCGCGAGCCTGCAGGAAGCGCGCCGCCCTCATATTTGCCCGTGTGAGGTAGCCCTGGCCGAGCGGAGAATAAGCAAGCAGGCTCACCTGCTCGCGGTAAAAGATTTCGGCGAGCCCGGTCTCGAAGGAGCGGTTGACGAGGTTGTAGGCGTTCTGGATCGAGACGATGCGCGGGAGCGAAAGGTTTTCGGCACGCCTGAGAAAGCTCATCACCCCCATGGCGTCTCGTTGGACAGGCCGGCAGATCTGATCTTGCCTTGCCTCACGAGATTCGCCGAGCACGCCGAGGATCTCACTCGATAGGGTGGCTGTCGCCCTCCTTGTGCACGTAGTCGAGGCCTTCGAAGATGCGCATCGGCCGGTCAGGCCAATGAAGCTGGTAGAGATCGATAGTGGTCGGTGTTGAGCCGCTTGAGGCTTCCCTCCACCGCCTCCAGGATTTGCGCGCGGCTCTGGCGCCCGGGAGCCGTCCTTGCGGAGCCAGGTTCATCTTAGTGCGACCGATCACCTTGGTCGCAACCATCACCTTGTCGCGGGCCTTGCGCGACGCAAGCCAGCTGCCGATGATCGATTCGGTGCGCCCTTGCGTCTCGGGCTTGGGCGGAACAGGGTAGATTTCGGCGGCGTCGAAAATGGTGATGCCGCGATCGAGCGCATAGTCCATCTGCGCGTGGCCGTCGGTTTCAGGTTCTGCTCGCCGAGCGTCATGGTGCCGAGGCAGATGGCGCTGACCTTGACGCCGCTACGGCCAAGCTCGCGATACTCCATGCCCCTCCACCCTCAATATTGGTGGCGCGCCTCGTGGGCGACGGTTTCGAGATACCGCCCGTAATAGGTGTTCTTCAACGGACGCCGCGATCCGCAACAGCTGCTCGGCGTCAATGAAGCCGCTGCGATGGGCGATCTCCTCCTGATGCAGGCGATCATCCAGCCTTGGCGCTGCTCGATGGTGCGCACGAACTCGGCGGCATCGAGAGTGAGTCCGGCGTGCCGGTGTCGAGCCAGGCGAAGCCGCGCCCCATGCGCTCGCCAGTTGAGCTCGCCAAGAGCGAGATAAGCGAGCTTGACGTCGGTGATCTCTGGCTCACGCGCGCGCGGACGGCTTGAGGTTGGCGGCGATGTCGAGCACGCGGTTGTCGCATGAAATAGAGACCGGTCACCGCCCAATGGGATTTCGGAGAGGTCGGCTTCTCACGATGCCCACCGGCTTGAGCGCCATCGCGGTTGACCTGGAAAGCGCGGTCGGTCTCGCTCTCGGCCTTGTCGACGGCGGTGTAGGCCGCGGCGCTGACGATGCGTTGTCGAGAATGTTTGGCGATTGCCGCGCCGACCGCGTCAGCGTCGCAAATATCGGCCTCGGCATGGGTCAGTCCCTACGAGGTCACGACTGGTCGCGGAGGCGAGCTCGATCAAATGGCATTCAGCCTGGCCGCCTCCGCCAAACACCATGATCCTCGATCTCACAGCAACGCCCTGGTTAAGCGCGCGCCATCTGTACGAGAGGCGGCTCGGCTTGCGGCAGGGCGGCCGGCTTATCGAAGGTTTCGCCGACGAAGAGCCCGATCCACACCTGCCACAACACGAACGCCAGGATGGTAAGGAGCGCAATAATTCGAAAATTTTGCCGAAATGCGGCGGCATGATCCCTCCCTTATGCCTCGCGCCAAACCTCGAGGGCGCAACCTGGATCAGCATCGGCACCAATTGCAAGGCTGGACGGAAGGCCATAGGAAAGGTCAGGCTAACCACACCCGCTTTAGAGGCGCATCGGTGCAGAGATATCGCGGAGCAGCGCCCTCGCGCCGGTGCGGACCCTCTCGGCCGGTGCGGCGCGCCGCGCGACGTTCTCGTGGTCTGCTCGACCTTTCGCGACCATCGTGAGCTGCACCGGCTTGCCCGTCCCGGCTTCCCGCTATCTGTTCCATGACTATGCGAGCACGAGCCTCGAGGAGCTGATCGGCAGCAGGGCAGAGGGCTCGACGGCGTCGCCGACCCAATCGCCGAGATCGCGCGCATCGGCGCCGAGGTCGCGGAACGCGATCTCGCGGCGATCGTCAGCACCGACGACTACCCAGAGCCGCGCTCGCCGCCGTGCTCGCCAAGAGCTGGGACTTCCGGGGCCGGACCCGAGGTCAGCCTCATCTGCCAGCACAAATATCTGTCGCGCATGGCGCAGGCCAGCATCGTTCCGGACGCGGTTCCGCCTTCTGGCCGATCGACGTCGCCGAAGAGGCCGCGCTTCCCGACGGCATTACGTTCCCGGTTTTCGTCAAGCCGATGAAAGTCGTTCTTCTCCATTGGCGCGCAAAGGATCTGCTCCGCGGCCGAACTTGCCGAGGCGAAACACCGGTGGATGGCGCTCGACGATTTCTTCCTGCCGCTCGAGCGGCTTCTCCAACGCGAGGCGGGCGTCGAGATCGGTACCACGCGCCTTATCGCCGAAGGCCTGCTCAAGAGCCACCAGGTCACGGTCGAAGGCTATGCCTTCGGCGGGAAGGTCGACATTCTTGCGTGGCCAGAGCTCGATCCTCTTCCCCGGCACGCTCGCCTTCTCGCGCTTCGAGTACCCGTCCGCGTTGCCTGACGGGGTTCAGGAGCGCATGGCAGAGATGGCGCGGCGACTCATGGGTGGGCTCGGCTTCGACAACGGGCTGTTCAATATCGAGATGATTTATGACGGACGCGAAGACCGCATCGCCGTCATCGAGATCAACCCGCGCATGGCCTCGCAATTCGCCGACCTCTACGAGAAGGTCGACGGCACCAATGCCTATGAGGTTCTTCTGGATATCGGCACCGGGGTCAGGCCTTCGCCGAAGCGCCGCCAGGGCCGAGTATCAATTCGCGGCGAGCTGCGTGCTGCGCACCTTCGATGACTGCGTGGTGGCAGCGCTTCCCTCAGTGGACCGGCTCGCCGAGCTTGAACGGCGTCATCCGGATATCAGGTTGGAGATACACGCCAGGGCAGGACGGAAACTCTCGGACGAGCTGCAAGATGGGACGAGCTTCCGCTACGGCATCATCTCTCTCGGCGGACGCGATCGGGCTGATGTGCTTCGGCGCTTCAAGGCATGCCGCGCCGGGCTTGGCATCGTCTTGCTGCCGGTCGGAGGAGGCCGAGAGAGCATCGCCACGGCGGCGATGCAAGCAGCGCCAATAACGAGGGCCGATCTTTACCTCAGTTGAGCGGAGGCGATTGCTCTTCACCGGTGCTGCGGGCATCATCGAGTTTCCAGTGGCAACATGATCTACCGGCAATGGAGCGTGTAGCCTTGCGAGCAACAGCCCTGCTGTCCTCGTCCTCGGTCTTGCCGCTGGCCTGTAGTCAGGCCCGCGCCGGCGATGCCGAAACCATCGCCGCCATCAACGCCGCGGCGGCCGCGCTCGACAATGCCTTCGAACGCCAAAGCGCCGAGGAAATCAAGCGCATGGTGACGGCAGACCATATTGCCGTGACGCCTTACTACGACGCTCCGCAATCGGTGGCGGAGCAGATCGCATCTTTGCCCGAGCTCAAATACGAGCAGACCATCGTCGGTGCCGTAAAAGTGGATGATGCTCGGCCCTGAACGCCGGCATGCGGACCTTCACGGCGAGGCTCGACGGGACCTACAAGGGCAAGCCGGTACCATCCTCTGCCTTCGTCACCGCCATCATGGTGCGGCAGGACGGCCAGTGGAAGGAGCGGACTCTACCAGGTCACGGCGGTGCAGCCTTAGCGCCCCTGTCCCGCGATTTGAGGATGCGATAAGGTCCTCGGCCGTCAAGCGGAAGTCTCGCCCAGCTTCACCACTTGAGGAACAGTGAATTGACCCTGTCTCTGGTTGCGCGTCCGTCTCTTCCAGACGGCAGTTCTGACAGCTTCTCTCCTCTCATGCCTCGTGGGAAGCGCGCTCGCCAATCAGAAGGTTTGCCGTTCGCTGGAGCAGCGTTACGAGCAGATCGAGAAGGCCGCCACGACGATCGAGGTCAACGCAACCCTCTTCGCTGCCGCCGACAAGGGCTGTCCAGACCTCGCCAAGCGTCTCCTTGAGCGAGGCGCATCGCTCGAGGCCAGAGATCGGCTCGGCATCCAGCCCTTGGGTCGTGCCGCCGCGTCCGGGCAAGCCGGATATTGTTGCCCTGTTCCTCGATCGCGGCGCACCGATCGATGCACGCGCCATCGATGGCTCGACGGCACTTTATCAGGCGGCCGAGGCAGGTCGGCTACCCATCGTCCGTCAATTGGTGGAGCACGGCGCGCGATGTGCGCCTTCCCGGGCGCAGCGGCATCGCGCCGCTTTCGGCGGCCGCCTATATGGGCAACCAACCGATCGTGGAATTGCTGATCGAGAAGGGCGCGATCCGAACGCGACCGATGGCACCGAGAAAGCCGCAATCGACTTACGCGGCAGGCCGGGGCTTTCCGGACATCGTGCACCTGCTGCTCGACCATGGTGTCGACGTCAATGCCCGCTACGGCAACGACTTGACGGCGCTGATGTGGGCGGCGGGATACTCGGACGAAGCCGGCGTCGACGACATGGCCAAGGTCATCACGCCTGCTGCTCGACCGTGGCGCCCATATCGACGATCAGGACAATCGCGGCCGACACCGCGCTGATGATCGCTGCCGAGCTCAACCATGCGGTCGCTGTCGATCTCCTGCTTGCGCGCGGCGCCGACAAGAGCCTTCGCGACAAGCAGGGCAAGAGCGCGGCAGACCTCACCTCGCTCACCGTGACTGCGCGAGAAATTGGCGGCGACGCTAATAGCGGTTAGCTGACCTTGTCCCGCGAGATATTGGTCGATCTGCATCCCGGCGAGATAGTCGGCGAGCGCGGTTATGGCGTCGGGTGACGTCGCATTCATCAGATCGGACATGCCGGGATTGTTGGCGCGCGCTCTGGGTGCGAAAATCCATCATCGTCTTTTGCAGATAGTCGTGCTGCTGGCCGGCGAGGCGGGCCGTGGTGCCGTCGCCTTGGAAGTGATCGAGGTGGCAGCCGATGCATCCCACCGAGGAGATCGCGGCCTGAGCCTTGGCGGCGACGTCCTGGGGCCGCTTCAGGCTGTGCGAGATTGGGCCATTTGAGCTTCGAAAAATATTCAGCGAGCGGGAGCAGATCGTCACTGGCGAGCGTCGCGGCGATCGGCGACATCAATTCGTTCTTGCGCGCGCCCGACTGGAAGTCGCGTAGCTGGAGGAACATGTAGCCGGCGTTCTGGCCCCAGATCACCGGCGTCGTCTTCAGCTGAGGGACGCCGTTCTCGCCGTGGCAGGCGGCGCAGACCTTGGCCTTCGCCTCGATCGGATCGGCGGCGAAAGCGCTCGTGCCCGAGGCGAGGGCATGAGCAGAGTAGCGCAGACAGCATGGGCAAACTTCACTCGCACGGCGTGAGCAACCGGCAGCATGGACCGGAAGAGTTCCCTAGGCATGAAAAGGGACGGAGACATTGGTCATGCCCCGTCCCTCTCAACTTTGAGATGCGTCCGGCTGTCCACTTGCCCAGACGCGGAACCAATCAATCGACGGTGAACGCGATGATGTTGTTGCCGCGCTTGAAGTCGATCTGGGTGTTTCCGCCAGCGCCGACGACGATGTATTGCTTGCCGTCGACGGAGTAGGAGGCTGGCGGCGCATTGACGCCGGCGCCCGCGAAGAACGACCACAGGACGTCGCCGGTTTTCGCATCGTAGGCGCGGAACCAGCCATCGCCTTCACCGGTGAACATGAGGCCGCCGGCAGTGGTCAGCGCGCCACCCATCATGGGCAGCGGCGTCTTCTTCTGCCAGGCGATCTTGCCGGTGTTGTAGTCGACGGCGGTGACGTTGCCGAACGACTCCTCGGTGGCGATCACCTTGAAGGCGCCGCCGAGCCAGGGCTTGCCGCCAGGATAGGGCGAGCTCTCGGACCTGATAGGTCATCGGCTGATGCAGGTTGACCGCGTAGGTCAGCCCAAGCTCGGGGTTGATCGCCATCGGCGACCATTCGACGCCGCCATTGGCGCCCGGCAGCATCCGCGCGCCTTCGGCGGTCGGCAACGTCCACATGCCTTCCTGCGACACCATCGGCTCGGAGAAGCGGATGAGGCTGCAATCCTTGCGGCTGTTGACGAACGACGTTTCCGATCTTGTTGCCGTGAATGACGGCGGGAACGACGTTTCCATCCTTGTCCTTCGCATCGACCAGGATCGTCGGGCTCACCGCGTCGAGATCCCACACGTCGTGCGGGATGAACTGGAAGTGGCAGACATATTTGCCGGTATCGAGATCGACCGATACCAGCGACTCGGTGTAGAGGTTGTCGCCGGGCCTGATGGCGCCGTCGAGGTCAGGCGAAGGATTGCCGACCACGAAGAAGATGCGGTTGGTCTTGAGATCAACCGCGGGGTTCTGCCACACGCCGCCGCCGACCGTCTTGTAGGGTCGCCGGTCTTGGCGAGCTGCGCCTTCTCGGCGGCGATATCGCGATGCATGTCGTGGCCGGTCGCGTCGTGGGTCGCCCACACGCCGACTGGAGTTCTCGGGCGATCGTGTCGAAGTTCCAGATGAGCTTGCCGGTCTTGGCGTCATAGGCTCGGACGAAGCCGCGGATGCCGTACTCGCCGCCGTTGGTGCCGATCAGGATCTTGCCGTTGACGGCGGTCGGCGCCATGGTCTCGCTGTAGCCGAGCGTCGGATCGGCAATCTGCGTCTGCCACACGATGCTGCCGGTCTTGGCATCAAGCGCCACCAGCTTGGCATCGAGCGTGGCAAGATAGACCTTGTCGTCATAGACAGCGACGCCGCGACTATTCGGTCCGCAGCAATAGGTCGTGACCGGACCCATGGCGTGCTTGTAGTGCCAGTACTCCTCGCCAGTCTTGGCGTTGAGCGCGTAGACGTGGTCGAATGACGTCGTGACGTACATGACGCCGTTGACAACGATCGGCGTCGTCTCCTGCGACTCTTTCACTTCCGTCTGGAAGATCCAGGCGGGATGAAGCTTGCCGACATTCGATGTGTTGATCTGCTTGCCCGGGAAATAGCGGGTCTGATCGTAGTTGCCGTTGGTATGAAGAAAGTTGTTCTCGTCGCCAGCCGCTGCGTTCAGCTGCTCTTGCGTGACAGGGGGTTGCAGGTGCGCCTTCGACTGAGCCCAGGCCAGGGATGAACCGCTCCGGCGAAGCTCAACACCAGCGCGCCAACAAGCACGCCAGCCATCTTGCAACTCACCATATGCATCCTCCCTTGACGTGGTACCGTTTCGGCCGATTTTCCGGCCGCTCCATTCGGATTCCACGCGGTTGAGACTGCTCGAGGCCTTGCAATTTGTCAATCAACCGCTGGCTTTTGTGGAGGTCTGCGACTGCCGCCTTGCAATGAAATTTGCCACGCAAGCTGCAGCGTTGGTTGGTGGTCTGCTAAGACGAGCAGCGGCTACAGTCCGGCCAGAATTGCTTGAGTTCTATGCAGTTGGCGCATCGGCGCCTGAGGTTCGGTTCCGGTATGCAGCCTCGCAAGGAGTAAGGTCTCGGCGCGACCGGCCCACTTTGGGCGCGACCGGATGGGAAGACGTCACAGGCTTAGCTTCTCTTCTCTGTCGCTTGGCTCGCCGTCAATGCGTCATCGCCGCCACGCCACTCGCGAGCCGCGCCAGAGCAAGCGGAGCCGCCTTCCGCGCAAGCACCGGCGGCCGCCCGGTCCGCCGAGGTGACCAAGGTGCCGGTCGGCTATCTCAAGCAGGAGGTGAAGCGGCCGATCCCGCTATCGCGGCTGCATGTCGAGCCCGCGGACTACGGCATTGCCGGCGCGGAAATGGCGCTCAAGGACAACAACACCACCGGGCGTTTCACCAAGCAGGAATTTACCCTCGACGTCGAACGCGTGGCCGTCGGAGGCGACGCGCTCGCCGCCTTACAAGCTCGTCGACAGCGGACATCACTTCATCCTCGTCGATGCGCCGGCGGAGACGCTTCTTGCGCTTTCCGACGCGGTCAAGGAAAGGACGTGCTCCTGTTCAACGTGCGCGCCGAAGACGAGGAGCTGCGCGCAGGAACGAATGCCGCGCCAACATTCTGCACACGGCGCCGGACCGCTACATGCTCGCCGATGCGCTCGCGCAATATCTCGTGTGGAAGAAATGGCAGCGCTGGTTCGTGGTGAAGGGCGTGTTTCCCGAGGACCTCGCTTATCTCGAGGCCATCCGCCGGGCGGCGAAGCGCTTCGGCGGCACGATCGTGGAGGAGCGGGAATATAAGGAGGCGCCGGGCGCTCGCCGCTCTGATACCGGCGAGCAGCAGATCCAGCAGCAAATGCCGATCTTCACGCAAGGCGCGCCTTCTTACGACGTGCTCGATGGTCGCCGACGAGAGCGAGGTGTTCGGTCCCTACCTCCCTTCCGCACCTGGGACCCGCGGCCGGTCGCCGGCACCGCCGGTCTTGTGGCCATGAGCTGGCACCCGGCGCATGAGCAATGGGGCGCTACGCAGATGCAGAACCGGTTCCAGCGCCTCGCCAATCGTTTCATGTGGCCTGTGGACTATCAGGCGTGGATCGCGGTCCGCGCCATCGGCGAAGGAGCGACGCGGGCGCGCACCGCCGACTTCGCCCCGGTCAATGCGCGTGATCCGCAGCCAGGACCTCAACCTCGCGGCGTTCAAAGGGCAGAAGGTCACCTTCCGCGCCTGGGACGGACAGCTCCGCCAGCCGATCATCGTCACCGGCCCCGATCTTCCGGTTTCGGTCTCGCCGCAACCAGGCTTCCTGCATGAGGAGGCCGAAGTGGACACGCTCGGGGTCGATGAGCCGGAGACCAAGTGCAAGTTCAAATGAGGCTGGCTCATGACAAGGCCGGCTAAGGGAGGTCATGAATGAGACGGACCAAGTGCCTCGCCATCGTCATCGCCGCGACGGGCGGCTTGAGTTGCCCTTCCGGCAATGCGTTCGCCTATACGGTCTATGTCTCGAACGAGAAGGACAACTCGATCTCGGTGATCGACGGCGCGACGCTCGAGGTGCAGCAGACCGTGCCGGTCGGCCAGCGTCCGCGCGGCATCATGCTGACCAAGGACGGCAAGTCGCTGCTCATCTGCGCGAGCGACGACGACACGATGCAGATCCTCGACCTCGCCTCGCAGCCAGATCGTCGGCACGCTGCCTTCGGGACCAGATCCCGAGCAGCTGAACATGCATCCGTCGGGCAGTCCGGTCTACATCGCCAATGAGGATGACAGCCTCGCCACGGCGATCGATCTCGAGGAGCGCAAGGTCGTGGCCGAAGTTCCGGTCGGGGTCGAGCCTGAAGGCGTCGGCGTGAGCCCGGACGGCAAGACACTGATCGTCACCTCCGAGACCTCGAACATGGCGCATTTCATCGACACCGACAGCTATCGAGATCGTCGACAACGTGCTGGTCGGCATCGCGGCCCGCGCTTCGCCGAGTTCACCGCCGACGGGTCGCAGCTCTGGGTCACCTCGGAAGTGGCAGGGACGGTCTCGGTGATCGACCCCAAGACGCGTAAGATCATCAAGACCATCGGCTTCGAGATTCCCGGCGTCAAACCGGAGAGCATGCAGCCGGTCGGCGTGCGCATCCTGAAAGACGGCTCGAAAGCCTTCGTCGCACTGGGTCCGGCCAATCACGTGGCGGTGATCGACGCCAAGAAGCTCGAGGTCGAGACAATATCTGCTCGTCGGCCAGAGGGTCTGGCAGCTCGCCTTTACGCCCTGACGAGAAATTGCTGTTCACCACCAACGGCAACAGCAACGACGTCTCGGTGATCGACGTGCCGACGCTTAAGGTGATCAAGTCGATGCCGGTCGGCAGCGCGCCGTGGGGCATCGCCATCTCGCAGCAGAAGTGAAGCGCCGGTTATTTCTCGAGACGCGCGCCGGCCTTGGGCACGATCTTCCAGCCGCGGCCGGCCAAGGAGTCGGTGGCGAGCTGACTCGCGCTGCCGGTGATCCAGATCTGGCCTTGCGTCCCGGTGTTGGAAACGAGCTGCGCGAGACCAGGGCTCCAATAGACATAGTCCATGGGCACGATGGCCACGGCGCCGGCACCCGGTCTGCATCACCGGCGTGCCGTTGACGTTGAAGAAGGAGCGGACCGGCGAAACGCGCTTGGCGAAGGCGGCGGTCAGCTCGGCCTTGCGGCGATAGGCGAAGCCCTCGGAATAGGTCTTGCGCCTGGGCGGTGCGGGCGATGAACACTTCGCGGTCGCCGGCGGCTCCGAGCGACATCAGCGAGGCCACGATCACCGCCTTGTCGGTCGGCGTCAGGCCGCCTGCGTGGCGTAGAACGCATTGACCGTTCCAGGCGACACGCCCATGGCGGCGAGCTTCTCGCGGCCGAGCTGCTCGAGCTCCGCCGCGGTCTTGTCGCGCAACACCTCGCGCACGGTGCTCGTCGTGCCGCCGACGCTGATGGCGATGCCGGCGCCGCCGGTGACGAAGGCGAGCCCGATATTGACCCCGGTCTCGCCGACGGCGCTTGCGCTCGCCACGCGCGTAAGCTCGGCGTTCAACGGCTCGAAGGTGGTGTAGGGATCGACGCCGAGATCGTAAGGCGAGCTTGCGGCGCGCCTTGCTGCCGCCAGGTGAGCGAGGCGACGGTGCCTTCCCGGTTGGGGTCGGCTATCGCCGCTGGGGCGGCGGAGTCACTGATGTCCGCTTCACCAGGACCAATTTGTTATGAAAGAGCAACTCGCAGGCCATCAGTAACGGTTCTGTCGCTGGTAAACCCCGCGATCTGTGGTGCAATGTTTGCGCAGATCGAGGAAAATCGCTCTCGCGGTCAGCAGTTGGCGGATGCCACCAAGGCGGTGCTGGCAACGACGGTGATACTCACTGTCTCCGCACTCATCGGAACCCAGTTGCTTCACCTGTTCGGCGTGTCGCTCGATGCCTTCATGGTAGCGGGCGGCGGCGTACTGGCATGGATGGGCTTTTCCATGCTGAGCGGTCAGGTAACCTCACCGAAGTCGCACAAATGCACCGTCGAATTCTGGTGCGTCTTTGACGCCATTAGTCCTCTTCGCGGCGAGCCGGGGACAATCACAGGGGTGATTACGCTCTCCGCCGCCCATACGGGGTTGGACCTTCCCGTCACGGCTCTGGTGGCAATCGCCGTAGCGGGTCTCTTGACTTGGCTGGTCTTATTGCTCGTCTCACGAGCCGCCAAGGCCAGCGAGGGCGGATCAGCGCGTGACATGATCACGCGTTTCATGGGGCTGATCGTGCTGTCCATGGGAGTCCAGTTCGCGCTCACCGGACTGCGCAAGTTCGGGACCTGATTCCGCGGTGTTTATCACGTTCACCTCGACGAGTAGGGCGCGGGGGTCCGCTCCCGATGATGGCCAAATGTGAGACGCTCGACGTTAGCGCGTGACGCCAGTCTCAGTGCTGTTCGACATCAGGCATAGGTGGCGGGCCTTGATTGTCTGGCCCGTTATCAGCTCTGGATGCCGGAAAACACAAATTCGGCAACTGCGGAAACCAAGAGGGGCCTTAGCCGACCAATGGCCCCGCAGAATGTCGATCATGATCGTGGTGTTGCCCAGCGAAGGTCGTTACTGGAAATAACAGAGCCGCCGCTACGGCGAACATGAGAGAAAGTTTACGCACGATTTGGTCCTCCATTTCACCAGCCCGCTGATCTTGTCGCCGTTCGCCATGCCCACGCTCTTGGTGGCATTGCAGACAGGCTGCAGGCTGACTTAGCCTATGGCGTTTTGATTGGTGAATCTGTCGGCTGCGTTGCGACCACGTCCATGCTCTTTTGGTCAGACTTGAGTAGGACGGGGCCAAACAGAACAAAGGTCGCAACCACGGCTGCCAGCACAAGGCCGATGGTTACGGCATCGCCAGTGTCTTTTCGGCTAATCTCTCTACTTGTGGGACCATTGGGCATGTCAAACTCCATGCCCCCGTCTGAAATAGAAAATAATCGCGATGCTTGGGAGTTCAAGACGTGAGCGAGGCCACCGTTCTCCGCCTCCATGGACCGTTGAGAAGATTCCAGGCGGGTTCAAGGTGATTGACGCTAACGGCCAATCGCTCGCTTATGTCTATTCGCGTGAGAATGCGAGTGATGCCCATATGGCGAAGGTGCTGACCGAGGATGAAGCTAGACGCATAGCGAGCAACATCGCCAAGCTGCCAGCCTTACTCGGCAAAGGAGACTGAGGCACCGGCTTGGGTTGGCGCTCCTTTGCGATAATCTCTCGGTATGACCGAGAAAAATTCCAACCTTCAGATTCAATCGCATCTTGGATCACATGGGAGGAAACAATGATCAGATTGTTGATCAGTGTCGCGCTTGCCTTAGCCGTTGCAACGTCGGCAGAGGCCATGTCGCCCGCGCCGCTTCATGAGCCAGACTCCATGATCACGAAAGTCCGCAAAGCCCGCCAACCCGCGTGCTGGGATCCCAATCAGGTACGAGTCAATGGTATCTGCGAGGATTATGCCCGCCATGTCTCCCGAGCCCAACACGTGTGTATTTCATGGAATGAAGGCGTTTGCGTTGAGTACTATGGGACGCTGAAGCCTTGCGGCCCTGACGTTCGGTGTTAGAGCTGGAGGGCATCATACCCGGAGTCTGCGATGCCAATGGCCAGTCGCTCGCCGTTAGTTTTTGGGGGGACAAGCCCTGAAATGTAGCAAGCGGTCGTTTGCCGTTGTCTCCGTACTCTTCGCACTCCTTCTGTCATTGAGTGCGGGAACACTCAATGCGCGCGATGCCGCTCTCGCCTCTCACACCTTCGCGGCGGCTCAGACGGCTAAACAGAAATGCATAAATAGCTGTCGTGCACGATATCGCGACTGTCTTCGTCTGAATCAGTTGCCATCGTCCGAGTGTCGGGGTGTTTACCGGGACTGCACCCGATACACTTGTACTGGTTTAGGACCAGGATGACCGACGTGCCCTTTGCCGCCGCTGGCTTCGCCGCGAGCGTCAGCAGCTCAGGAGATACAGCGGGCTTCGGCTTCGGTCGGCGCTCCTAAGCCCTTTGAGGGACCAATCGCCGCATCGATTGCAGGGAGTGCATCGCTTGTTCGTCAAAAGCCTTGGCGATATTCTCGTAAGGTGCCCGCCGCCGCAGTCGCGTGCGGTGGGTCCCGTACGAAGCGGCTATGGAGATGGACATGTTTTATCGTTTAGTGACTGCGGGAGCCGCAGTCTGCGCGTTCAGCCTTCTCGGTTTTACCGGGCAGGCCGATGCCACCACCCGCCTGACGCTCAAAGCCTCGCCAAGCCTCACCATCCTCGCCCAAAACTCGGAGAACTCCGAAGTTCAGAACCTAGCTCGACCCACAGTCCGACAGTGGCGTCCCCGGTGGCCCCTCCCAAGCCCACGCTCAGGCAGACCAGCCAGCGGCCGGTGGACAAATGCAGGCCCAGCCTAGGGGGCGGCGGCGGCGAGACGAACGCGATCGACCAGGAAGAGGGCAAGCAGCCCGAGGCGGACGCCGAGATGGCCTCGACTGTTTCGGCGGCATCATAGCTTCGCCGCCATTTCATCTAGGCCGTGTACTCATAAATCGAGATTGGTAAGCAGCGGTTGGTCACTGTCCGCTTTGCCCCCAAAAGGACATTCGTCAGCGCATTGAGCATGTCTGCTTTGTGCCAATAAGGACATTCTGTGCACAGCTCTTCCGCCGACGGCAAGCAGGTTGTCCCGCATTTAACGCCAGGACGGCGACTTGGGGATGGCTCGCGTTATAGTCCGCGCCAGCGAGCGCATAGGCTCTTGCGGTGGTGTCCTTTAGCGCCGTCCTCGACGGTTCGCCGATAGATTTCAAGCTCCTCGCCCGGCCTCGCGCGGCACGTGGATCGCGTCGCCCATGACGATGCCTAGCTTGGAGAAGGGTAGATTGATGGTCATGCGGTCCCAGGAGCTGACTGCGCGTGATAGCGCGCGGTGGCGACCGCGAAAGGCACGATGGGTCGGCCTCGAGCGGCTTCCGATAATAACGATGCCGAGCCCGCAGTTGCGAGCAGGCCCCGGCGGGATGTCTGCAGTCATGGCGATGCTGAAGTTTTCTCTGAGCGAGGCGACCGCGCCATGTGCGGCCTCCGCGCCGCCGCGGTCGCGGCGCCTGGTGCCCGCGCCCGCGCCGCGAATGAGACCGAGCCCAAAATAGCGAAGCACCCGCTAACGCCCGGCATCGTGCCGCGAGATCATCGCCCTGCCTGGGATCACCGGCGGATAGATGCCCGGGAGCATGGCAGGAATTGGCCGTGCCAGGGCGATTATCGAGGGATGCACCGCTTGCGCGCGCGCCAACCAGTCAGGAGGATCGGAGACGACCGTCGAAGTCTTGATGACGAACTTGGATGTAGTTGGTAAGAACCCGTGATGCGGCAAACCTTGCAACATGCCGACGAACGCGGCGCCTCAGCTCCCGCAGCCCCCGAATTCTCCATATCGATACCAAATGTCTGCTCCTACGTCACGAACATAGAGTGTAGGCAGCCGCAAACCAAATTGGTCCGCTCCAGCGGCGGCTTTTGCCAGTTGCCGTCGAGCGCCCCGGGCTTGGGCCAATAGATGCGCATCGCGACGATAAAGGGGCCGCTCGGCGCCGGTAGGCGAGCATCAATTCCAGCCGGCGAGTTGCGGATAAGTCCCAAGCCGCGCGCCGGCCTTGGGCACAACCTTCCAGCCGAGCGCAGAGAGCTGGGAGGTGGCCATTGGGCTCGCTTTTCCCGTAATCCACAATTCGCCGCCGTGGCTTGTAGACGCAATCTGGGTGAGAGGTGCGCTCCAGTTCAGATAATCAACGGGCAGGATGCTGACGCTTCCGTTCGCCGTCATCAGCATGGGCGCGCCACCCACGCTCACAAAGCCGCGCACCGGGGAAACCCTCTTGGCGTATTGCTGAATCAGCATGGCCTGGTGCCGATAGAAAAGCCCATTTCAACTGAGGAGGCTTTGGCCGCGCCGGCAACAAAGAGTTCTCGTCGCTGAATACCGCCAAGGCTTTCGAGGACTTTCACGATGACGATTTTGTCCGTCGGGCTCAGATTGGGGTTCGCGTAGAACGCATTCATTGTCCCCTGCGAAACGCCCATTACGGCGAGCAGATCGCGCCCCTCCTTTTCGAGGTCCGCTGGCGTCTTGTCCCGGAGCAGCTCCCGCACCTGACCAACCGTGCCGGTCGCACCTGATCGCATAGCCGGCCGGTCCAGCGACAAAGCTCATGCCCACATTGGCCGAGGTCGCGCCGACAGCGCTTGCCGTGGCAACGCGCTTCAACTGATCGGCAAGCGGCGGGAAGCTCGTGTTCGGATCAACACCGAGATTGAAGGCCTGCTTGCGCCGCGCGGAGGCACCGCCCGTGACCGAGGCAATAATTCTGTCGCCATGCGGGTCGGTCGCGTTCATCGTCGCCCGCGCAGTGCCGAAAATGTGACCGACGCCGCGAACTGTATCGCCGATCGTCTGGGCGGGTTGGGTCACGAGGTCCTTGGCGGTGTTGAGCGGCGCAAGTGCCGTTCTTCCGGCCGACTTGACCGCGGTTTCAGCGCCGTTCACCTCCTCGAGCTTCTCCGTCGCCGTGATCTCGCGTAAACGGACGCGTAAGAGGTCGCTACCCTTGACCCTGAGCGGACCCCATTTGGTGTTCACACTGAACGCGTATTGGAAGTTCTCAACCGGCACGCGGTCGCTGATTGAATAATCGGCACCGTGGAGCGGAACGCCCTGAATTGCCTGGGCAGCCGAGAAGGTCGGCGCCCCTTCATATTGTCCTGCCTGCGAAGAAGCCGCGATTAGAAAAGTGCCGAACGCAACAATCGCGGCCAAAGCCGAGGAGACCCGATACCAATGCATGACTTTTCCCCTCTAGGCGACGCCAAGCCCTCGATGGCGGCTTTCAATCTCCCGCCTGGGCTGAAGAGTAGGCCTAAAACAGCCTTTCGAGAAGTAGGGCCTGCGGTCGTGCCTCTCGCGCTCGCGAGTTGGAGGTGGGAGGCTTCTGGCGGCGATCCGCCGACAACTCGGATCCGGTCGCCGCCCATTGCCGCCCGATTTGCCCGCCCGAACTTTCAGGGCAATCTCGCAGTGTACAACTCAAACCCGCCCAGAAAGTTGGTACCCGATTGGTACCCGACACGCAGAGAAGGGCAGGGAAAGGCGGGGAAAAGGCGGGAACGCGGCTCGACGCCGAGCGGGGAAATCAGCCGATTAAGGGAAGATCAGCGATTGACCGTGACGCTATTCACGCGTCCGACGATCTTGTGATAGGGGCTTTGCAGCAATGTCCGGCGGCAACAACCTTGGCCGCGGAGAAGGTCGGAGGGCTCTCGTAGCCTTGGGCTGAGACCGGTGCTGAGGAGGAAAGCTGCGAGGACCGCCAAGAGGCCCGCGGCAAGGCAAGTCAACGGCTTTGCTCATACCCCCTCACTTCCGAGCCCCGGCGCGACCATTGAACTGCCGGTCAGACGTTCCGGGCCCAGGTGCGATTATATACGCAACCTCGCGGGGCGATGCCCCAATGCGGCTCATCGCCCGCGTCCCGCAACCCTTGCGGGATCGCGAAAAATGACGGCACTTCGCGGATGCGTGCGCTGCTCAGCTCGCCCGGCGCAGATCCTGCTCCAGATCCGACGCTTGCCGCTTGATCGCCTCGGCAGCCTCGGCGGTCACCTTCTTCGACATGGCGCGAACCTGCTCGGCTTGATGCGTCGCATGGCGCCTGATCGGCTCAGCCACGTCGACGCTCGCATTGACCGAGAGCTCGCGGACCTCCTCGGCTTGCGCCATGAGCGCATCGAGTTGCTTGCGCCAATAAGCGCCTTGCAGCTCGACCACCTCGGCGAGGTTCTTGGCGCTCGCCAAGCTCTTCGCCAAATCGAAGCCCGAGTTCACGTTGCGCTGGGCGATGTCGATGATCTTGCGGTTGAGCGCGGTGGCCGCTTGTCCGGCGGCGTCGTAGAGGCGCTCGACGGCCTCGATGCCGGCGTCGAGCGTAGCTCTTGGCGCGCTCATAGGCCTCGCGCGATTGCATCACCGCCGTGCCGGCAAAGGCACGCATGGCCTCCGGAATGGCGGTGTCGAATTTCATGCTCTCGAACTGGGCCAAGGGATTGAAGGTCTCGTTCTTATTGGCGGTCTCAGTCTTTTTATTGTTGGCGGCAGCATCGGGATTGAAGGTCATGGTCATGTATCTACCCTCTTATTCCCCGCCAGCGTCAGGGGGCGCTGAAGCCCCAGGGGGTGCAGGATGGTTGGGGCCAGTGCAAGCGCGAGGCAGGAACGGGCGATGACGCGCGAACCATCATCATCAGGCTCGAGGTCAGCGGCCAGCAACAAATCGGGAAATCTACCACCGTCCTGGGCACGCCGTTGCTTCTCCGGTCTCACCGGGCAGCCACGGCTTTGCGCGCTTCTGCGGGCGCTATCCCTCCCAAGGCGCCTAATAGTTAATCACGTCCGGGGGCGGAAGTCGAATCGCGTTGTTGCCCTTTACCGGGCGTCATCCCCAGCCGGAGATGCGGGAGTAGAATCCTTGTTGGCCGAGGAGTTCCTCTCGGCCAAGGCCTTGTCACCGGAGTCTTGTCTCTCGGCTGCGAGCTCGATTTGGCGGTCGAGGTGGTCCCGACCATGCTGAGGCCGGAGAGGAACGCAGCCCCGCTGACGATCACGGCGGCGATGGCCACGAGACGCAAGGCCCTCGGGAGCTTTGGTTTATCGGGCATTTCCGCCCGGACGATCCGATTGAGATAGGCGATGAACGAGCTGAGCAGAGCGCGCGACCGCGCCAACGCCGAACACCAGCATGGCGGCGGCAAGCTTCGGCTCGGCGCTGATCTGGAAGCCAGTAGACAAAGCGCCCCGACCATGACGATGGCGGCAACCCCGTTGAGGAGGATCAAGTAGCCAAGCCCGCGGCCGGCAATCCGGTCCTGGTGGCCGTCCATGAACATGAAACTGCGATCGCCGCTCTGCCGCTCGATCTCCTGGCGCTCTTGGGGCCCCTGAATCATCATCACCCTCGAAGGCTTTCACCGTCAAAGTCACCATCCGATCGAAGCCAAGGCGCCGACCGTTCAAAGGATAAGGCCAAGCAGCCAAGACCATGGGCGGCTTTCCATATTCCCCCTCAAATTGGCCAAAAACTCGGGAGACGTGCGCGTTTGGAAGGCGTCGCGCGTAGGCCTATCGCGGAAACGTAGGCGAATTGTGGCGATGGTTGCGCTCCTTGCCCGCTTCCTACGCCGTCAACCCACCCCAATTTTCGCCTAAGGATGGAACCGCCTAGGCGCCTTCCTCGTTAGGGCACTCGAAGAGGGAATGCAGCGGCGACAGTATAGAAACGTATCTCGGTGCCTTTTCAGGCAGGGGTTCTCTGCGTCTACTGGTTGAGTGGCGCTGCCTTCTGCGTGTTCCGGTAAATGGCGTCCTTTGCAGTCAGCCAAGGAAGCTGCCGCTTCCGGGCTGCTGTCCGACCCTGACTTTGCGCTCAATGCCGCCGGCATGGGAGGTCCCCATGGGTTACCCTAAGCTCAATTCACCTGACAATGTGCTGCCGCCGAGAGTTTGCCAGGCCCGGGGCCGACACCATCAGCCTGACGGCGCGGCGATTGGCGCGTCCGAAGTCGCAACCCAAGCCTCATATCTCGGGCGCGGATCAGCTGGCGCTCGCACGGATTGCCGAGCGCTTCGCGCCAGGCGCGCCCGGCGCCCAATCGACGGCGCGGCGCCAGAGGACGCAGCACCGAAGGATCAGCCATTCGATCAGCAGATAGCGCAGTCGCCGGTCGTTGCTTCGGCCGTCGGGGATGCGAACGCTCATCGCGGTGCTCATCGCCGTCGCGCTGCTCCCAACCTTGACGCTCGGAGGCATGTTATGGCTCGGCGCGATCAAGACGCCGTGGTCCACAGGCGTTCACGCCGAAAACGCGCCATTGCCGACAGCCAAAGCGTCCCTTGCTTCAACCACTCCGCGCGCCGGACCGGGCTCCAGTCGAAGCAAGCCGCTGCCGTCGAGCGCAGCTCGCCCTCACCGCGCCTGACGCGCTCGACGCTGAGGCCGGCGGCGCGGAAATAGCCTTCGCCGTGGCACTCGACCACGCCGGTTCATTGCCTGCCCGCAGCGTCATCGCCGTCGCCGGGCTGCCGCGCGGCGCAACCTTGTCGGCGGGGCGTCCCTATGGCGAGGCGGAATGGAACCTGAGGACGGACGAAATCGGCGATTTGCGGATCGCCTCTGCCCAAGGCTGCGAGCGGCGAGAGCAAGCTCAGGGTCAAGCTTCCGTCGCGCCCGACGGCGAAATCCTTGCCGGGACCGAGACCACCCTCAACGTGGCGGCAGCCCCCGATCCTGGCGCTGGAGAGTCCTGCCGAAGATCAGGCGCTTGCGCCTGAGCGCATCTACGACCCTAATCTTGCCGGCGTCGCCGCTTGGTCTGCAAAGACCCATCAGCTTCTCGGGGCGAGCGGTGTCGAGGAGGTCTTCACCACCCCGGACGACACCGCCGGCCCCGCCAGCGGATGTCGAGCCTTCGCAGGGCGCCGACAACGATTCCAAGGCATGGGTCGCGCCGGAGTTCGTCAATCTGCGCAAAGGTCCGACATCGTCGGCGGACGTGATCAGCGTGGTCGCCAAAGGCGCCAAGCTTCAGGTCATGGGGCGCAAGCGCGGCTGGGTGAAGGTGACCAACCAAGCGACGTCGGAGAGCGGCTGGGTCTATGCCGGGAGCAAGGCGCGGCGCGGCAAGCGCACCGACCAGTCTGACTCGGGCGGCTCGATCTTGCCGTCATGGCTTGGCGGCGGCTAATCATTTGACGGTTACCGGTTCTTAGGACTCCCGAGGGTAGGGTTAACCGATTGGACTCCTGCCCTTGAGGGGAAGTTGCGTCTCGCGTTGTGGAGCCTCGCGGCTGTCATCGCCATCGGCGTGGCCGTCGTCTTCGTCTTCCCCTGTTCATTTCCGCCGAGGATGTGCGGAACAGACTGTTCGCCGAGATCGAGCAAGCGACCGGATATCGCCTCACGGTCAACGGGTCCCTGCACATCTCCGTGTTCCCGACGCTCAAGCTGGTGGCCGAGGATGTCGGCGTGGCGCAAACGAAAGGCGCCGGCACCGTCGATTTGGCGACGGCGAAAGAGCTCCGCTTTGGCCTCGCCATGGCGCCACTGCTGAGCGGCAAGGTTCAGCTTACCGAAATCGCGCTGATCCGGCCGGTCCTCAACATGCCGGACGCAAGCCCCAAGAGTGCAGGCGCCGAACCAGGCGACAAGGCCGGGGCGGGGCGTCGATCGCCACGGCGCTCCAGAGCCTCAGCCTCGACAGCCTGCGCATCGAGGACGGCACGCTGGTCCTGCGCGGCGAGGGCGGGGCGCCGGGCAAGCGCATCGACGGGTTGAACCTCGAAGCCTCGCTTCCTGCCTTCGACGCTTCCTTGTCGCTCGACCTCAAGGCAAGGTTCGACGGTCAGCCGGTCGGCGTGACCGGCTCCATCTCAAGTTTCGGGCCGTTCCTTGACGGAGCCGCGGCCAAGCTTCTGTTCGAGGTGGACGCTCCGGCCACCTTCCCGCGAAGCTCGCGCTGATGGGCACCGCGACCTATACCGGCGACATTTTCGCGCTCGATGGCTTGAGCGCGAGAGCCGGTGAAACGATGCTGCGCGGCGTGGATCTCGGCCGACCTCTCGGGCGCCGTTCCGCACATCACGGCATCGCTCAATGGCGACAGCCTCGATCTCGATGCCTTGTCAAGCGGAGGCGCTAAGCCGCCCGCCGGCTCCGCTGACGGCGCCGCCGGCTGGAGCGATGCCAAAATCGATTTCTCCGGCCTCAAGGCCGTCAATGCCCAAGTCAATCTCGGTGTCGAGCGGCTCAGCTACAGCACGATCAAAGCCGGCCCCATCAATATTCGAGCGGCGGTGGCCGGCGGCAAGGCTCAAACTCGAACTGCCCAACTTCCAGCTCTACTGGCGGCGTGGGCACCGGGGTGTTGAGCGTGGATGCGACCGGCAAGGTTCCGGTGCAGGCCTTCCGCTTCTCGCTTTCCAATCTCGACGCCTATCCCTTCCTCGACGACGTGGCGGCCTTTCAGCGCATCGAAGGCAAGGCGGCCATCGCCATCGACCTGACGGCGAGCGGCGCAAGCCAGCGGGCGATGGTTTCGGCGCTTGCCGGCACTGCGAGTTTCGAATTCAGTGACGGCGCCATTCGCGGCATCAATGTCGCCAAGATGGTGCGCAACCTCGGCTCGGCGACCCTGTCGGGGTGGCAGTCGGGCGAGGCCGAAAAGACCGACTTCGCCTCCGCTCGGCGCGAGCTTCAAAATCGCCCAAGGCAAAGCCCAGACGAGCGATCTCCATCTCAGCGGCCCGCTCGTGCGCATGGCTGGCGCCGGCACCGTCGACCTTCCGGCGCAGACGATCAACTTACGCGTCGACCCGCAGGTGGTGGCGAGCATCGAGGGCCAGGGCGGCAAAAACGACCTTCAGGGCCTCGGCGTCCCTGTCGCCATCAATGGGC
>ERZ1370068.8793-contig-762_pt1 | contig 40174 bp, 51 predicted proteins | sample MGYA00561227_ERZ1370068 | MGnify/ENA primary metagenome ERZ1370068 (study PRJEB38410, sample SAMEA6850437) | metagenome | study: Metagenomic assessment of the ecological functions of the soil: analysis of the soil microbiota associated with the... | reverse complement strand
GTGCTTCGTTCAGCTACGCATTGCTCCCGGAAGCGCAGCATCAAACTCCAAGGTTCCGCCGACGGCGCCAACGAGCATGGCAACAGCAAAGGTGACGAACTCGACCCAAGCTTCCGAGGGCCGGCCGAAGCGCTTCGACGCTTCCCCAGGAGCATCGCGACCACCAAGAGGCAATACGGCAAGTACAGGCCGGAGCCACTTGAGGTACAGGCCGACTCTGGGCCGCATGGGCCCGGTTCCGCCGCAGATCATGATGTGATCTCTCTCGTACAGCTCCGCCAAGCGCCACCCGATGGCAGCTTCCCGTGGCCAAGATTTCTTGTCGGCGCTGTCAAAACCTTGAGCAGGCCCGTGAGTACCCCCTTCGGGAAAAAGGTCAGTCCAGCGGTGATCCGGGTCATTTTCGACCGGAGGCTTCGTGAGCCGCTGCTTCTCGCGCTGCAAGCACATATGAATGTAGTCGTCGCCTGCCAGTTCCGGAGACGGGCTCTGAGGTCCGCCTCGATATCAAACGCTTCCTGAGTTTTAGACCATCGAGTTTCTGGAGTGGATCGAGCCAGATTGCCCGCGCATCGGGTTGGCTTTCTGCAGTGAATGTCGCCGACAGCAGCACCCTCGAGGTAGTCCCTGATGCGCTCCACCGTCTTCGCCAACAGTGGGTCAAGCTTCCACTCCCGGAGCCGCCTGATCTCGCAGCTTCCCTGACGGCGGCAAGCAGTTCGTCGTGAAAGGTTCGTTGTTCGGGCACTGTATCCATGGCTGGTCTCACTGGAGTTACAGTCGCTTCGTATTATACAATTTATGGTTGCACTATGGCAAGGGCTTGAGTACAGTACTTCCCGGCGTGGTCGGCGTGCCGTGGCGCGATCTGCCGAAGAATTCGGAACGGCTGGCATCCTGAAGGCCGCCTGATCGGCGAACGACGTACGTGGTCGGAGGTCAGCCCCGACCCTGAGAGCGCCGCCTTGAGCGCTGCCGCAAGCACGGCGTCGTGTCCGGGCAGCAGCACCTGCGGATCGAGCGTCAGCACGCCGCGCGCGGCGTGACGTTCCGACAGATGCACCGGCGGATCGCCGCGCTGCAGGCGGGCGCTCAGCGCCAGCGCATCGGGCACGGCGATCTCCAGCACGGGCACGCGGCCGGTCTGCGCCGCCGGCACCAGCGTGACCGCGATGCCGTCCAGCGCCGCGGCGATCGCCCGCAGCCGCGCCTCGAGGACGGCGTTGTCGGCCGCATCGTCGGCCTTCACGAAGCGATCGAGCGCGGTCAGCAGGCCGACGATCTCCTCCTTGCCCGCCTTGAAGCCGCGGCCGATGCCGTGATGCGGCACGCCGCGCAGGTTGGCGCGGTCGACCAGCTTGGGCGGCGTCCAGGTCTCGGGCGCCACGTCCATGTCGAGCTGCTGCAGCAGCGCCGAGGCCACGAGGTCGCGGCGGCCGGCCAGGATGCCCGAGGCCTGCGGCCCGCCCAGCGCCTTGCCGCCGGAGAAGGCCACGAGATCGGCGCCCATGGCGATGAAGCGCCGGAGGTTCTCCTTGGGCGGCAGTTGGGCTGCGGCATCGACGATCAGCGGCACGCCGTTGGCGCGGCAGACGGCGACGACCGTCGGCAGGTCGACGAGGCTGGTGGCGTTGGCCGAGAAGGCCACGGCGACGACCGAGGGCGACAGCGCCGTCTCGATCTCCCAGGCTTCCAGCCCGCGCACGCCGGCGCCGGTGCCGCGGTCGTTGTGGCCGATATCGACCAGCCGCGCGCCCGAGGCGGCCAGCGCGTGGGCGTAGCCGGTGCGATGGGTGCGCGGGATCAGGATGTCGTGCGGGAACGACGTCGGCGTGCGGCAGCGCCGCCATCTTGGCCACGTCCCAGCGCGCGATCGATGCGGCGGCGGCCAGCGTCAGCGCCGCGGCGGCGCCGGTCGTCACCAGCCCCGCCTCGGCGCCCGTCGCCTCGGCGATGCGCGCGCTGGCGGCGTCCTGCAGTTCGCCGATATCGACCGAGGCGCGCGAGGCCGCGGCCATCGCCGCGACGACCTCAGGCGCCATCACCGCGCCGCCCAGCCGGGTCAGCGCGCCGGCGGCGTTGATCCGGCGGCGCACGCCCAGGCCTTTGTAGATGTCAGCTGATTCCATGGCGGGAGTTTATCTCAGCCCTCGCCCGGGGCAGCGGAAATCCGCTACCTTGCGGCCAGAGTAGGCGTGCGTTCCACGAGACGAGTTGGGGTGCCCAATGCTCGCACGAAGCCTCATTTTTCTCGGGCTGGCCCACGACGCTGGTCGCCGCGGTGCCGCGCGCGGCGGCGGCGGAGACCTGGCCGGACCGTCCCCTCACCATGGTCGTGCCCTTCCCGCCCGGCGGGCCGACCGATGCGCTGGGCCGCATCCTCTCCGAGCGCATGGGCCGGGCGCTCGGCCAGTCGATCATCGTCGACAACGTGTCGGGCGCGGGCGGCACGCTGGGCGTCGCCAAGGTCGCGCGCGCTCCGGCGGACGGCTACACGCTCAGCATCGCCCAGACGACGTCGAACGTGTTCAGCGTCGCGGTCTACAGCGTGCCCTATGACGTGCTGGCCGATTTCGAGCCGGTCGCGCTGATCTCGACGTCGGCGCTGATGATGATCGGACGCGCCGACCTGCCGGCGTCCAACCTCCGCGAGCTGATCGCGTCGCTGAAGGCCAGCCCGCATCCCGCGTCGTTCGCGACGGTCGGCGTCGGCAGCCCGGGCCATGTGTGGGGCCGCCAGTTCGAGGCCTTGACCGGCGGTGCGTCTGCAGCTGATCCCCTATCGCGGCGCGGCGCCCGCCATGCAGGACCTGGTGGCCGGCCGCATCGACCTGTCGGGCCTCGAGGCCTCGAACACGCTGCCCTATGTGCAGGCCGGCAAGATCAAGGCCTTCGGCGTGCTGACGCCAGTCGCGCTGGCCGGGCGCGCCGGACATCCCGACGCTCGACGAGCAGGGCCTGCCGGGGCTCGTCATGCCGTACTGGACGGGGCTGTGGGTGAAGAAGGGCACGCCGGCGGAGATCGTGGCGAAGCTGAACGCTGCCGTCGTCGAGACGATGGCCGATCCCGCGATCGCCAAGCGCCTCACCGATCTCGGCCAGCAGATCCCGCCGCGCGAGCAGCAGACGCCGCAAGCGCTGGGCGCCCTGCACCGCGCCGCCATCGAGAAATGGTGGCCGATCATCAAGGCGGCGAACATCAAGGCGGATTGAATGAGGCATCAAGAAGAAGTGCGCTTCGCAATGATCGCCAGCGGCCCGCCGCCGGCCGGTCCCTGGTGCTCGGCGCCGCCCGAGACGTAGAGCATGGTGTCGCCGATCACGCCGGCCAGCACGCCGCCCACCAGGGCGCGGGCGTGGCGCGTGGAATGGATGTCGCTGTCGTCGAGCATGGTGTGGCGCCGGCCGCGGATCTCGCCGGACGGGGCCGCTTCGGCCTTGGCGAGCACGGCCACGGTCTCGCCGCCGAGGCGAGCGAGCACGCGCCGCGCGGCGTCGGCGTCGATGGCGTCCTTCATCACGTCGTGGTCGATCACCAGGTCGCCGCCCCAGCCTGCGGCATTGCCCAGCACGACGATCTCGTTGCGCAGCAGCTCGACGCCGGCCGAGGTGCTGGCGACGCTGGAATAAGAGCGACCAGTCGCGGCAGATCGGCGGCCTCGGGCGCGTCGCTCGATCTCGCCCAGCGCCAGCGGCGACGCCGAGCGCCGAGGCGCCGCGCGAGAGCGCCATCGAATGGTAGGTGTCCTCGGTCGCGACCGTCGGCGCCGCGCCGCGCGCGCCTCCTCGATGCGCTCCTTGGTGAGCAGCGGGCACTTGATCTGCACGAAGTGCACGTCGGCGCGGCGAGGCGATGCCGGCATCGCTGCATGGCGGCCGCCACGGCCTCGGCGGTCGCCGTCGATCTGCGGCGGCGCGGCCGATCTCCTCGGGCGCGAAGGCGCGCGTCAGGCCGACGCCGATGGCGAGCCGCGGCGCCGACGCAGGCGCCGGCGCGTGCTCGCGGCAGAACACCAGCAGATGCGGCGACAGCCCGCCCTCGGTGCCGCCCGACATGACGATGGCGACCCGCTTCTCGATCTCGGCGAGCGGCGCACTTCAGGCGCTCGGCCAGCAGCAGCTTCAGCGCCAGGCGTGGCATAGCCGCGGGTGAAATCGTTGACGCAGCCGTTGCCCTCGGTCTTGCCGACGATGGCGACGATGGTCGCGGGATCGATCTCGCCCGCGGTCGATGGCGGCGGCGAGGCGGCGCGGTGTCCTGCGGGCCCGGCCGTCGCGAGGCGCAGGACGCGTGGCGCGGCGGGCCATGCTCATGCCGCCTTGCCGGCGTCGCTGCCGTGGCGCTCGCGGCGGCGGCAGCGCATGATGATCGAGACCAGCGCCAGCGCGATCACCAGGAACGACACGCCGGTGGTCACGGTGCCCAGCGCATAGAGCACCGGCGTGGTGACGTTGGTGGTCATGCCGTAGATCTCGAGCGGCAGGGTGTTGAAGGTGCCGGACGTGTAGAGGCTGCGCGCGAACTCGTCGTAGGAGAGCGTGAAGCCGAACAGGCCGACGCCGATCAGGCTGGGCAGCAGGATCGGCACGACGACGTGGCGGATGGTCTGCCACGAGGTGGCGCCGAGGTCGCGCGCCGCCTCCTCGTAGCGCCGGTCGAAGCGGTTGAAGACGGCGAACATGATCAGGCAGCCCGAACGGCAGGGTCCAGGTGAGATGCGCGCCGAAGGCCGAGCTGTACCAGGCGGCGTCGCAGGCCCAGCACGCGGAACAGCAGGCCGATGCCGAGGCTGATCAGGATCGAGGGCACGATCAGGCTGGCGATGGCGAGATAGAAGATGAGCGCCGAGCCGCGGAAGCGCTTGCGGAAGGCGAGCCCGGCCGAGAACGAGGCGACCACCGTCACCAGCATGGCGGCCACGCCCAGGACCATCGAGCGCTGGAAGGAGCCGGCGAAGTCGCCGACCATCTGCTTCTCGAACAGGTTGCCTGAACCAGTGCACCGACACGCCGCTGCATCGGGAAGGTGAGCCCGCCCGACGGGCCCTGGAACGACAGCACCACGATGGTGATGCGTGGGCCCGTAGAGGAACAGCACGAACAGGCGCGAAGAAGCCGGCGAGCAGCCAGAAGGCCGGACCGCGGCGGCCGTGTGCACGCTCACAGCTCCTTGCGGATGTCGACCAGGCGCATCATGGCGGCGACGGTGAACAGCACCAGCAGCAGCAGGCACCACGGCGTTGGCCGCCGCCGCCGGATACTGCAGCAGCGACATGGCGTTCATCATCATCAGCGAGACCGAGGCGCTCTGGCCGCCGCTCATCATGCGCACGGTGACGAAGTCGCCCATGACGATGGTGACGATGAAGATCGAGCCGATGGCGATGCCGGGCTTGCACAGCGGCACGATGACGTTCCACAGCGTCTGCCAGCCCGTGGCGCCGGCGTCGCGCGCCGCCTCGAGCAGGCTGCGGTCGATGCGCATCATCGAGTTGAAGATCGGCACCACCATGAACAGCGTGTAGAGGTGCACGTAGGCCAGCACGACGGCGAAGTCGGAGAACAGCAGGAACTCGAGCGGCTCGCTGGATCAGGCCGAGCTGCAGCAGCGCGGTGTTGGCCAGCCCGTTGCGGCCGAGGAACGGGATCCACGAGATCATGCGGATGACGTTGGAGGTCCAGAACGGGATGGTGCAGACCAGGAACAGCACCGTCTGCCAGGTCGCCGAGCGGACGTGGAAGGCGAGGAAATAGGCGACGGTGAAGCCGATCACGCAGGGTCAGCACCCAGGTGATGGCGGCGAACTCGATGCGTCTGCAGGTAGGTCCGCCAGGTGACCGGCGAGAGCAGCAGCTCCTCGTAGTTCTGGATCAGGAAGGCCGGGATGATCTGGGTGGTGTTGTAGTCGAAGAAGCTCACCACGACGATGGTGGCGATCGGCACGACCAGGAACAGCAGGAACACCAGCGCCAGCGGCGCGCACCTGCAGATAGGTCACCCAGGCGGAGACGCGTTTCATTGAACGGCGATCCTGCAGTCTCAGCGCTTCATCTCCCCGCTAGGGAGAGGCTGAGTGACGGGGCTCGACGCTGCGTCGCCCTCTCTAGCCTCCCCTAGCGGGGAGAGGAGCATGAGGATGGCGACGACTCAGTCAGGCGGCGATGAACTGAGTTCCACTTCTGGACCATGTAGCGGTCCTCATCCATCACGGCGTTCCAGCACGACGACCGCGCCCATGCGGTCGTAGAACGAGCCGCCGTCGCGCACGCGCGCCGGCCTTCTCCATCACCTGGCCCTGCGGGTTCTTGATGTCGCCCTGGGCGGGCTTGCCTTCCATCCAGAAGCCCCACTCGTCGGCGCGTCATGTTGGCCTTGGCCGTCTCGAGCACCGCCGAGTAGTAGCCCTGGCGGTTGAGGAAGGCGCCGACCCAGCCCGACAGGTACCAGTTGATGTAGTCGTAGGCCGCGTCGAGCTGCGCGCCCTGCAGGTGCTTGGCGAGCGCCGAGCCCGCCGCCCCAGGCGCGATAGCCTTCCTTGAGCGGCTGGTAGACGCAGGGCACGCCCTTGCAGCGCACCGCCGCCACCGCCGGCGACCACATCGACTGGATCACGACCTCGCCCGAGGCCATCGAGGTTGACCGATCTCGTCGAAGGTCTTCCAGAAGGCGCGGAACTGGCCGTCCTTCTTGGTCTTGATCAGGAAATCGATGGTCTTGTCGATCTCCGCCTTGGTCATGTTGCCCTTGTCGACGTACTTGACGATGCCGGCCGACTTCGCAGATCATCGCGGCATCCATGATGCCGATCGACGGGATGTTGAGGATCGACGTCTTGCCCTTGAACTTCGGGATCGAGGATGTCCTTCCAGTTCTCGATCTTGCGGCCGACCAGGTCGGGGCGGATGCCCAGCGTGTCGGCGTTGTAGATCGTCGGGATCATGGTGAACCACTGGGTCGGCGCCTTGGCGAACTTGGTCGAGCCCGCGCCCTCGACGAAGCTCACGGTGCTGGGCGCCGTGCCCTGGGCGATCGACGCTGATCGGGCTTCAGCTTGCCGGTGGTGAAGATCGGCACGATCTTGTCGAAGTACTTGATCTTCTTGACGTCCATCGCCTGCAGGTTGTTGGCCGGGAAGACCTTCTTGACCATCCAGTACTCGATGTCGCCGATGTCGAACGAGTTCGGCTGCGTCACCACGCGCTGCACGACGGCGTCGGAATCGAGCGCCGTCATCTGCAGCGTGATGCCGAGGTCGGCCTTGCACTTCTCGGCGATCTCGTTGATCGCCGACACGCCGGTGCCGCACTGGCGCAGCGTGATGTTCTTGTTGTTCTGCGCCCAGATCGTCGGGAAGCCGGTGACCAGCGCCGCTGCCCACGGCCGCGCCGGCGAGCCCGCCGCGCCTTTCAGGACCTTGCGGCGTCCAATAGCCGTTCTGATCTTACGAGCCATCTCCTGTCTCCTCCTTCAGCTAGCGACCTCAATCGCCCGAGGACATGCACGTCCTCGGGCGTCCACGACAGAACCACCGGCTGGCCGGGCTGCACCGGCGCGGCGTCGAAGCGCGCCTCCGGCACCACGGCCGACAGGGTCTCGAGCCCGACGACGTCGATGCCGACCTGCACGGTCGAGCCGAGATATTCGACCGAGCGCGCCACGCCGGCGAGCGACGAGGCGTCGACTCGGCGCCGCTGCCGCGGCTGCACGGTCATGCGGTCGGCGCGGATGGCGACGAAGGCGCCGTCGCCCTTGCGCCGCGCGCCACCGCGGCCGGCAGCACGTTGTGGCCGCCGATGAAGCGCGCCACGAAGGCCGAGGCCGGCTTGTTGAAGACCTCGCGCGCCGTGGCGGCCTGCTCGATCCTGCCGTGGTTCATCACCACCACGAGGTCGGCCAGCGCCATCGCCTCGTCCTGGCTGTGCGTGACATGGATGAAGCTGATGCCGAGCCGCGTCTGCAGCGCTCTTCAGCTCCTCGCGCATGCTGCACGCGCAGGAACGGGATCGAGCGCCGACAACGGCTCGTCGAGCAGCAGCACCTGCGGGTCGGTGATCAGCGCGCGCGCCAGCGCCACGCGCTGCTGCTGGCCGCCCGAGAGCTGCGCCGGCAGGCGGCCGGCGAACGGCTCCATCTGCACGCGCTTCAGCATGTCGAGCGCGCGCGCCCGGCGCGTGTCCTTGTCGACGCCGCGCATCTTGCAGGCTGAAGGCGACGTTGTCGGTGCAGTCGAGATGCGGGAACAGCGCGTAGCTCTGGAACATCATCGCCGTGCCGCGCGCCGCCGGCGGCAGGTGGGTGATGTTCTCGCGTGCCCAGGATGATGTCGCCGTCGCTCGCCTCCTCGTGGCCGGCGATCATGCGCAAGGTCGTGGTCTTGCCGCAGCCGCTCGGGCCCAGCAGGCAGCAATAGGAGCCGGCCGGGAATGCGCAGGCTGACATCGTCGACCGCCACCGGTGTCGCCGAAGCGCTTGGTCAGGGCCACCAGTTCGATGTCGGGCTTCGTCGCCATCGTCCTCGGGAAGCAAGCCCCATGCCAGCACTGTAAAATAGCTAGGGAAAGCACGGCTCACTGCGCAACTCTGCGTCGCGTCAATCCTCTCCGCCGCTGAGAGCGCCTCACAGGCGAAGCGCGACGAGTGGCCAGCGAAGCCATGGGCGGGGAGTGGCTGCTTCCCGAGAACCAGCTGCCCGTTCAGACATCGCAGCACGCTCACCTCGCCACGTCGCGTGGGTCCCTCTGCTCCACTTCGTGGCAGAGGAAGTCTTGACGGAATGGACTGCGGAGGTGTGCCGCGCTGCATTATGCGCGACACTGATGACAGGGAGCGAAGCGGATGCGGCTGATCGGCGTCGACGTGGGCGGCACTTTCACGGACCTGGTCTATGCCGACACCGATGCCGGCCGGACGGCTGTGCACAAGATCTCGACCACGCCCGACGATCCCTCGCGCGGCGTCGTCGCCGGGCCTGATGGCGCTCTGCGACAAGTACGGCATCCCGCGCGAGACCATCGACGTGGTGTTCCACGGCACCACCATCGCCACCAATGCCATCCTCGAGCACGACGGCGCCGTCACCGGCATGATCACCACCGGCGGCTATCGCGACATCCTGCATATCGGCCGCCACCAGCGGCCGCAGCACTACTCGATCATGCAGGACATCCCGTGGCAGAACCGGCCGCTGGTCAAGCGCCGCCATCGCAAGACGGTGACGGAGCGGCTGGTGCCGCCCAAGGGCGAGGTGCTGGAGCCGCTCGACGAGGCAGGCGTCCGCCAGGCCGTGCGCGAGCTGCAAGGAAGCGGGCGTGCAGGCGATCGCCATCTGCTTCCTGTTCTCCTACCTCGATCCGACGCACGAGGCGCGCGCGCATGGCGATCGTGCGCGAGGAATATCCCGAGTGCTTCGCCACCACCTCCTCGTCGGTGTCGCCGCAGTTCCGCGAGTTCGAGCGCTTCACCACGACGGCGATGAACGCCTTCGTCGGCCCCAAGGTGCGCAACTACGTGACGCGAGCTCGAGATCGGAGATCGAGGCCGTCGGGCTTCAAGGCCGACCTGCGCATCATGGCGTCCAACGGCGGCGTGGCGACGCCCGCCATGGTGGCCGAGCGGCCCGTGCTCACCCTGCTCTCGGGCCCGGCGGCCGGCGTGATCGGCGGCGACTGGGCGGGCGGCCTGTCGGGCCGGCGCAACCTCATCACCTTCGATGTCGGCGGCACCTCGGCCGACATCGGCATCGTCACCGAAGGCGGCTTCGGCGAGGCGACGGCGCGCGACACCTGGATCGCGGGCTTCCCGGTGCTGGTGCCGATGATCGACGTGCACACGATCGGCGCCGGCGGCGGCTCGATCGCCTTCGTCGACCAGGCCGGCGCCTTCAAGGTCGGGCCGCGCTCGGCCGGCGCCGTGCCCGGACCGGCCGCCTACGGCCATGGCGGCACGCGCGCCACCGTGACCGACGCCAACGTCGTGCTGGGCCGGCTCGACAGCGGCAACTTCCTGGGCGGCGGCATGTCGCTCGACGAGGTCGCGGCGCGGCGCGGTGATCGGCGAGCTGGCGCGCGAGCTCGGCACTGACCGACCGCGAGGCGGCCGAAGGCGTGATCACGCGTGATCAACGCCAACATGGCCAACGCCATCCGCTCGCGCACCGTCCAGAAGGGCATCGACCCGCGCAACTACGCGCTGGTCGCCTTCGGCGGCGCCGGTCCGCTGCATGGCGCCGAAGTGGCCGACATGCTGGGCGTGCCCGAGGTGATCGTGCCGCCGCATCCCGGCATCACCTCGGCGGTCGGCCTGCTGATCAGCGACCTGCGCTACGACGCCATCCGCACCTCGTTCCAGGTCTCGGGCGCGGCCGACCTTGCGCGCATCAATGCCGACTTCGCGGCCATGGCGAAGGAGCTGGCCGACCGCTTCACCGCCGACGGCATCGAGCTCGACGAGCGTCACGCTTCGAGCGCCGCGGCGACCTGCGCTATGTCGGCCAGGGCTACGAGCTGCGAGGTGCCCTTCCCCGACGGCACGATCGACGACGGCGTCGCTGGCCAAGGCGTTCGAGGCCTTCCACGAGATCCATCGCCGCGAGTACGGCCATCACTTCGCCGAGTCCGGCATCGAGATCGTGAACCTGCGCCTGGTCGGCGCCGCCAGCGCCGCCACGATCGCCAAGCCGCGCCGTCGGCACGGCCAAGTCGCTCGACGCGGCGCGGGTGCGCAGCGGCACCTGCACGTTCCGCGTCGACGGCAAGCTCGCCGACTATCCGACCGACTTCTATCGCCGCGACCTGCTGCCGGTCGGCGAGCGCATCGCCGGCCCCGCCATCGTGCTGCAGATGGACTCGACGACCGTCGTGCCGCCGCAGCACAATGGCTTCGAGGCCGACGCGGCGGGCAATCTGATCGTGCGCAAGAGATGCGGAAGACGGAAATAAGGAGTGAAACCATGAGCACCGCCCCGCGCCGCCAACCGGCCGCTCAAGCCCGACCGCATCGACCCGATCACCACCAGCGTGATCCAGGGCGCGCTGGAGAACATCGCCATCGAGATGGGCTACAAGCTGATGCGCATGAGCTACTCCTCGATCATCCGCGAGTCGGAGGATTTCGGCGCGGCTCTGGTCGATGCCGAGGGCCGCGGGCTGGCCAGATCGGCGCAGTCGACGCCGCTGCAGTCCGGCCCGATCCCGGGCTATGTCCGCGGCGTGCTGCAGAATCCTGGCGGAGCGCGGCGACCAGTTCCGGCCGGGCGACGTCGATCATGCACAACGACGCCTATTCCGGCGCCAGCCACGGCCCCGACGTCGCCTTCATCGTGCCGGTGTTCGTCCAGGGCCGCCTGATCGGCTTTGCCGCCACCACGGCGCACCATCTCGACATCGGCGCGCTGTCGCCGGGCTCGTGCGGCATCGTCGAGGCGATCGACGCCTATGCCGAGGGCCTGCAGTTCAAGGCCATCAAGGTCTACGACCGCGGCGTGAAGAACGACATGGTCTGGCAGATCGTGCGCGACAACATCCGCGCCTCCGACCTCGTGGTCGGCGACATGGACGCCCAGGTCGCCGCCGCGCGCATCGGCGCCGAGCGCATGGCCGAGCTGGTCGAGCGCTATGGGCCTCGAGACCTTCGACGTCGGCCTGCGCCGCCCTGATGGACCATGCCGAGCGGCTGATGCGCCAGGCGATCGCCAGGCTGCCGGACGGCGTCTATCGCGCCGAGACGGCGATCGACGGCTATCTCGACAGCGACGATCCCGCCAAGAAGGAGCTGCCGATCGTCGTCACCATCACCAAGAAGGACGACAGCCTCGTGGTCGACCTCACCGGCACGGCGCCGCAGGTGCCCGACCGGCCGATCAACATGCCGCTGGAAGGCACCGCCGACATCGCGATCTGGCTCACCATCCGCTCGGTGCTGCTCGACACCGAGATCCACGGCCACATCCCGGTCAATGCCGGGCTGATCCGGCCGATCACCATCGTGGCGCCCAAGGGATGCCTGGCCAACCCGACCTTCCCCGCGCCCGACCATCGCCCGCTTCTGCCCCGGCAACCAGCTCGCCGACACGGTGATGAAGGCGCTGTCGGCGGCCATGCCGGGCAATGTCTCGGCCGGCATCGGCAACCTCGAAGGTCATCGCCTTCTCGGGCCTCAAGGACGAGACGCACTGGGTGCACATGGAGATCTTCGAGGGCTCCTATGGCGGCCGGCTGGGCAAGGACGGCATGGACGCCGTCGACACGCTCTACGCCAACACCCGCAACAACCCGATCGAGGACATCGAGACCCACCTGCCGCTGCGCGTGCTGCGCTACGAGCTGCGCGAGGACGTGGCCGGCGCCGGCAAGTGGCGCGGCGGCCTGGGCTCGGTGCGCGAGTTCGCCTTCCTGAGCGACGGCGGCGCCTCGGTCGAAGGCGAAGGCCATCGCTACCGGCCGTGGGGCTTCCTGGGCGGCAGCGAAGGCATGCCGGCCAAGCTCGATCTCGTGGCCGGCGGCACCGACGCGCGCGCTGCCGTCGAAGGTGCCGCACATGAACATCGCGCAAGGACGGCCGCTTCGTCTGCTACGGCCCGGCCGGCGGCGGCTGCGGCAATCCGCTGGAGCGCGATCCGGCGAAGGTGGCCGACGACGTGCTGGACGGCGTGATTTCGGTCGAGACGGCGCTCAGGGACTATGGCGTCGTGGTGTCGGCGAAGGGCGTTGTCGACCGACGCGGCAACAGAGAAGAGCACGCGTCGGGCGTATTGGCTGAGGTCGCAGCCCTCTCAAGGCTGCGCGCGCGGGCGTTGCTCAGAAATCATGTCGAAGAAATGCGCCAGCGAGACCAGCCGCCCCTGCCCCTAGCTTTCCCGGAACCCGGCAGAATGCTGGCGTCCGCACCAACCCAGGAGTCATCTGGGAAGTGTCGGCTAAGTAGACAAACAACCGACCACACGGGAGTCACGACATGAAACGCCGTCATCTGCTTGCGGCCGGCATCGGCGCGCTCGCGGCACCCGCCATTGCGCGCGCGGACGCCAAGTATCCCGATCGTACAATCCGCCTCATCGTGCCGTTCCCGGCCGGCGGGGCGACCGACATCGTCGGCCGCATGTTCGCCGACAAACTGACCCAGCAGCTCGGTCAGACCGTGATCGTCGACAACAAGGGCGGTGCCGCGGGCTCGATCGGCGCCATGGAGGTCAAGAACGCCAAGCCCGACGGCTACACGCTGCTGGTCGCGACCTCGTCGACGCACGCCATCAATCCCACGGCGTTCGTCCATCCGCCGTACGACCCGATCAGGGACTTCACGCCGATCTCCTCGGTTTGCGTCAATCCCCTGGTGTTCTACGCCAACCCGTCGCTGCCGCCGACAATGATGGAGCTGGTCCAGCTGATGAAGAAGGATCCCGGCAAGTATTCCTACGGCTCGGCCGGCATCGGCAGCATCGTTCACCTCGCCGCGGAATACCTCAAACGCTCGGTCGGCGGGATGGACGTGGTGCACGTGCCCTACAAGGGCGGCGCACCGGCCATCAGGACGTGATTGCAGGCAACGTCGTCTGGTCCTTCGAGACCTTCAGCACGACGCTGCCGCTGCACCGGGCGGGCAAGCTCAGGATCCTGGCCTTCTGCCATTCCAGGCGCGCCACGATCGCACCCGAGATCCCGACCATGATCGAGGCCGGCGTGCCGGGCTACGAGGCCTACACCTTCAGCCTCATCCTCGGTCCTGCCGGCATGCCGCAAGAGGTGATCGACACGCTCGACAAGGCGAGCCGCCGGGCGATGGCGGACCCCTCGACCATCAAGTTCCTCGAGGGCAACGCCGCCATTCCCACGCCGGACACCACGCCTGAACGAACGGCACGGTTCATCAAGGACGAGCTTGCCAAGTGGGCGCCGATCATCCCGCGACGCCAACGTCAAGATCGCCCTGGCAGGACCGCGACGCACGCGGCGTTGCCCCGGTCGTGGCGCGGGATATTCCTAAACAGCCGGCCTGCAGGCGCATCCTCCTCAGCCACCTTGCGCTTAGCGAGGAACTGCCCGTGCTTGAGGTCGCCGTGGAAGGCGCCGTCCTCCACGACGACGTTGCCGCGCAGGATGGTCGTGGCCGGCCACGCCGTCACCACATGGCCCTCCCAGGGCGTGTAGTCGGTCTCGTGCAGGTCGGCGGCGCGGATCGTCTTGGCGAGGCCGGTCTGCAGCAGCACGATGTCGGCGTCGGAGCCCGCCGCCAGCGCGCCCTTGCGCGGATAGAGGCCCATGATGCGCGCGGCGTTGCTCGAGATCATGTCGACGAAATGCTCCGGCGAGTAGCCGCGCTTGGTGACCATGTTGGTGTACATCAGCCCGACCCGCGGCTCGACGCCCGAGTTGCCGCCCGTCGTGTCGTCGATCCGGCTGCCCTGCAGCTTGACCCGGAGCGGGCAGCACAGCTCGTCGGTGGCGATGACCTGGATGGCGCCGCGGTTGGTCGCTTCCACAGGCGCTTCTGGTCCTCGGGATATTTGAGCGACGGGTAGGTGTGGAACATCTGCCCGCCCGGCCGCTTGTAATCCTCGGCGTTGTACAGCAGGTACTGATGCAGCGTCTCGCCGTACATCGGGAAGCCGCGCGCCCGCGACGCCTCGAGCGCCGCCACGCCGGTCGCCGCCGAGACATGCACCATGTAGAGCGCGGCGCCCTCGACGTTCTCGGCGAGGCGGATCACGCGATTGAAGGAGAGCTCCTCCGACAGCGCATTGTGCACCTCGGCCATGTGCTCGAAGCTGACGCGGTTCTCGCGCATCAGCTTCTCGTACATGAACATGACGATGTCGTTGTCCTCGGCATGGATGCAGGCGATGCCGCCCGCCGCCGCGACGACCTTGAGCGCCTCCCAGATGTGGCCGTGCGGCACCATGCGGCCGAGGTTTCCCGGCCGGATGTTGGTGGTGAAGATCTTTATGCTGGCATGGCCGTCCTGCATGGCATCGGCGAGCTGGCCGAAATGCGGCGTCGGCACCTCGCCCATCAGCGTGAGGTGGAAGCCGTAGTCGCAGTAGCAGGCGTCCTTCCACTGGGCCTGGGTCTGCTCGATCGACTGCTGGACGGTGCGCTCGTGCACGCATTGCACGAAATCGATCAGGGTCGTGGTGCCGCCGTGCAGGGCGGCCTTGCTGACCTGCGACGGCGGATCGGTCAGCACGTCGGGCCGGCCCGGCGCGCGCACCGGCATCAGGCAGTGGATGTGCGGGTCGATGCCGCCGGGAATGACCAGGCGGTCGTGGCGCCGACACGGTGCGCGCCGCGTCCGGCAGCGAGCCCGGCGCCGCCGACCAGCGGCGATGCGTCCGTCACTTGACGCCGATATCGGCGGCCTGGGTTCCGGTGGGCAGCACGCAGGTGCCGCCGGTGATGGCGAGGTCCAGCATCAGGTCACTCCGTCGCCCGGAGGGGCGATGGCACGCCGGTTCGCCGTCGGCGAAGCGGCGCAGGATCTCGTCCGGCTCGAGATCGCGTACGATGAAGACAAGCCGGCTGGCCCGGTCGGCATCGGGCCAGCGCTTCAGCCAGCGCGGCGGATAGAGCGTGTGCTGCACGGCGTGGATCGCCGCCGGCCCGTCCGGGCCGGTCGGAGAATTCGACCAGTCCCTTGACCCGCAGCAGCTTCTCGCCGTGATCGCGCGCCAGCCCGCCCAGCGCCACGGCAAAGCCCGAGCCGGCTCATCGGCCGCCGCAAGCGGACCGACAGCGCGTAGATGCCGTGGGCATGGACCGCCGTCGCGTGCGGCCGCGGCCGCGGCAGCGCCTGGGCGAGCCGCCGAACAGCAGGCGCGCTGGCATCGGCGTCGCGGCGCATCGACGATCGGCGCCAGCGGGTTCAACGACGCCAGTCGCTGCAGCAAGGTCGTCCGGGACGGTGCGCCAGGTCGGTCTTGGTCAGAAGCAAGCAGGTCGGCCACGGCGGCCTGCGCCGTCGGCCTCGGGATAGCGGTCGAGCGTCGCCGCGCCGAGCACGGCATCGATCGCCGTCACGACGCGGTCGAGACGCAGCGAGGCCTCGAGAAAGGCGTCGGCGGAGAGCGTGTAGAGCATCGGCCCGGGATCGGCCAGGCCGCTGGTCTCGAGCGCGATGCGCCGGAACGGCGGCCGGCCGGCGGCGCTGCCGCGATCGCAGCAGCCGGTAGAACGAATCGGCCAGGCCCTGGCGGACGGCGCAGCAGGTGCAGCCGTTGGGCAGCTCGACCACATCGTCGACCGCCGCCTCGAGCAGAAGATGGTCGAGCGCGATGGCGCCGAACTCGCTGATGAGGACGGCGGTATCGCCGCAGGTCCGGAACGGCGAGAACGCGGGAGAGAAGCGTGGTCTTGCCGCTGCCCAGAAAGCCGGTCAGCACCGAGAGCGGGATCGGCTCCGACGGGACCTCCGTGAGGCCGGCAAGACTGCGATTCACGGTCGGACTCCGCTGCATCGGTGGTCAGCGCGGAAGAGCCCCTTCCGCCCCGCCGATGATCCCATGGATTCGGCGTCCGATCATCTTCCGATATTTTAAAGCGGTCTGCGTGGCGTCTTCCTCCGAATGTGAGTACACTCTCAAGGGACGGGCGTGCGCGGGCCGGAGGATGCCGGTCCGACCAGAATTTCCAACGCCGCTGAGGTCGGCCCGGGAGGAATGCCCATGAAGACTCAGCGACTGCTGGTCGTTCTCACCGTCATCAATCTCGGGCTTCTGGTGTTTCTGCTGGCACAGACCCGGGTTCACGTCGGCGCGCAGGGCGTCCGGGTGTGGACGAATGTCGATGGCTCCGTGCTCCGCGGTCGCGCGCTCGAGAGTCATCGACGAGCAGGGGCAGGACGCGGGCATCGATCAACCTGCACCCGGCCGATCAGGCCGGCGGGTATCCCGAAACGGCGATATTGCGGTTGATCGACCGGAACGGACGGCCTTCCGTCAAGCTCTCGACGTCGGACCAGGGCGGGGCGCTCGCGCCTCGTCAGCGATACCGAAGATACGTATGTTCAGTTGTCCGGACGCGGGTTGACTGCAACGAAGGATGGACGGCACCAGGCGATCCCGTAGGACGCGCGAGGGAGAATTCGATGTTGGATGGCGTGATGTTGCTGTGGTTCCTGCTGGCCGCGGCTGTCGCTGCTGTTCGTCGCGGTCGACATCCGCAGCACGCCGGAATCGCCGGTGATGAAATGGGGCTTCGTGCTGCTGACCGCCTATACCGGCGTGGTCGGCGCGTTCCTCTACGTGCCTCGGCTGCCGCGAGCCGCTGCCCGGGACGCACGAGCGCTACGTCGCGCGCGCAGTGGCGGCAGACGCTGGGATCGACCATGCATTGCGTCGCCGGCGACGGCGTCGGCATCCTGGCCGGGCGCGGTGCTGTCGAGCGTCCTCGGCATCGCCGGTCCTCGCCGAAGTGGTCCTCGAATACGTCCTGGGCTTCGCCTTCGGCTGGACGATCTTCCAGGCGCTGTTCATGCGCGACATGGCCGGAGGCTCCTATCTGCGCGCGCTTGAAGGGCACGTTCATGTCCGAGCTGCTGTCGATGAATCTCCTGATGGCGGGAATGATGCCGACCATGATGATCCTCGAGACGGCACGTCGCCGCCGCGGACAATCCGCTGACGCCGAACTTCTGGTTCGTGATGTCGATGGCGCTGCTCGTCGGCTTCATCATCGCCTACCCGATGAACTGGTGGCTGGTGGCGAACCATCTCAAGCACGGCATGATGACCGTGCGCCCTGCGACGCGGCTGCCGGCATGCCACGCGCACATGGCCATGACCGGCATGGCGCCTGCAGGGCCGGCCATGTCTACATGTCGATGCCCATGGAGGCGGGCCACGCGCCCCGGCCGCCGGTGGCGGTGATGGCGCTGCTGTCGTTCGTTGCCCTGGCGGCGGGCTGGGCGATCGCGGTTCTGCCGTGGCCGCGCTGAACGCCATCCAGCCTGTGGGGCATCGGGGCGACGGCTCGTCCAGGTTCACTCGCGCCGCTGTCTTCGTGCTCTTGTGGACCGCCGGCGTCCCGCCCGTTCGTGATTCACAAGCCGAGCCGGAGGCTCGCGGCCCGGAAGACCATGACGCACGGTCACGATCGATATCCAGAGAGTTCCTCGCGTTGCTTCCTCAGGAGCTCGAGTTTCGCCTCCTGTTCGGCGATGCGTTGCGATGTCAGTTCTTCGGCCGCCGCGCCGGAGTATGAGGTGGCTTGCTCGACCAGGTCGCGGAGATTGTTCCGTACAATGGCGATGCGGTTGTCGAGCTCCGCGATGGCCGGCGACGCTTCAGACATGAGCGTCGGGGTGTTGGCGGTGGTCTTCGCTCTGGCAGGCGCGGGCGCTTTCGCCTTGCGGGTCACCACAGCCTTTTGGCAACAGTCGGCATCTTGCGCGGTGCAGCGGCTTTCTTTGCCGCCGCCCGGCGGCTTGCGCGTCTTCGCGGCTTTCTTGGCCGCCGGCCGGGACTTCTCGGCGTCTTCGCTGCCTTCTTCGCGGCGGACTTTTTGCAGCAGACTTCGATCTAGCCATGTTCTCTCCTCACTCGGCGCAGAGCGTCGAGCTGCTGCGCCGCACGCGCGGTCACACCCTTACGTGCTGCTCGATGAACCCGACCATGTGCCCGAACATGTCGCCGCACTTCGACAGGTCCGGCGAAGAGCCGGCCTTGCGCTCCATGTCGATGTATTCGAGCGCGATCGAGCCGCCGGCCTTGCGGTAGTCGGCGCAGAAGCGCTGCGGCTCGTTGCCGTCGAAGTCCGACTCGACGTCCTTGTAGTCGTGCATGATGTCGCCGTGGGCCTGGAACCAGACCGCCGGCGGCGTGAGCACCTTCTCGCCGCGTCTCGAGCGCGAGCATCGGGTTGCCCTCCGCCATGTTGGCCTCCGAGCGCCAGTAGGAGTCCTGGCGCGCGATGATCGACTTCGGCCATTCCGGCGGATTGGCGCTCGCCTGGGCGCGCTTGGCGTGGCGGTAGCGGCTGAGCGGGTTGATCACCGGCCACGACATGATCACGCAGCGCACGCTGGCGTCCTGCGCGGGCGAGCCGGCCGGCAGCGCGATCGCGGCATAGCGCGGATCGTGCGGGCGCATGGCGACCAGCATCGCCGAGATGGCCGCCGCTCGACTGGCCTGACAGGCCGACGAGGTCGGGCCGGGTCTTGAGCTCGCGCGCGTTGAGCTTGGCCCAGCGCACCGCATAGTTGATGTCCTGCACCGAGGCGGGATAGGGGTCCTCGTTGCCGGAGCGGAAATCGAGCGCGATCGACACGATGCCGTGCGAGGCCATGAATTGGTGGCGCAGCCGCTCGGTGGTGCGGTCGCTCATGCACCAGGCGCCGCCGTGGCACTCGACCATGGCCGGAAACGGCCCCGCGCCGCGCGGCTTGAACACGCGCGCCAGCAACGGCTTGTCGCCGTGGCGCAGGTATTCGACATCGTCGACATCGAATTCGGTGGTCTTGGCCTCGAGGACTGCGGTGTTCATGGCGCGTTTCCCTCTATGTCGTTTTGCTTCATGCCGCCGGGCAGCCATAGCGCAAATCCCGGCGGGCGTGAAATCGGGGCGAGCCATGCCTTTGGCCCATGCCGGGTGACATGGCACGGCGGCTCCTCGTGAGCTTGACTCCGGCCTGCTCGCCCGTTCACTAGGCGCTGGCCGACAGCGATCCGTTCGCAGACCCAGGATTTGCCCGATGAGTTTCACCTCCAAGGTGTCTCGAAACCCGCGTCGTCAAGATGGCCGACCGCGAGGAGACCATCGTCGCCGGCGGCCGCCACCTGTTCCCGCTGCTGCCCAAGGCCTTCGACGGCATCAAGCAGATCGGCGTCATCGGCTGGTCGCTCGCAGGGGCCGGCCCAGGCGCAGAACCTGCGCGACTCGCTGGAAGGCACCGGCATCAAGGTCAAGGTCGGCCTGCGCGAGGGCTCGTCCTCGATGGAGGAGGCGCGCGGCGGTCGGCTTCACCGAGGAGAACGGCACGCTGGGCGAGATGTTCGACGTGATCCGCGAGAGTCGGACATGTCGCTGCTGCTGATCTCCGACGCCGCCTTCGCCGAGAACTACCAGCAAGATCTTCGCGCGCCTTCCGCCCGGGCACGACGCTGGGCCTGTCAGCCACGGCTTCCTGCTGTCGCACCTGCAGGCACGTGGGCGCGAAGCTTCCCCAAGAACATCAACGTCATCGCCGTCTGCCCGAAGGGCATGGGCCCGTCGGTGCGGCGGCTCTACGTGCAGGGCACGCGAGGTCAACGGCGCCGGCATCAACGCCAGCTTCGCCGTGCAGCAGGACGTCGACGGCAAGGCGACCGACTACGCGCTCGGCTGGTCGGTGGCGCTCGGCTCGCCCTACACCTTCGAGACCACGCTCGAATCGGAGTACCAGTCGGACATCTTCGGCGAGCGCGGCATCCTGCTGGGCGCCGTGCACGGCATCGCCGAGAGCCTCTATCGCGCGCTACGTCGGCCAGGGCATGAGCCAAGGACGACGCCTATCCTCAACACGTCGGAGTCGATCACCGGGCCGATCAGCAAGACCATCTCGCGCTCCGGCCTCAAGGCCGTCTACGAGCAGCTCGACGACGCAGGAGAAGGCGGCCTTCCGCAAGGCCTTCAACGCCGCCTACCATCCGCTGCGCGCGAGGTCCTCGAGGAGATCTACGACGACGTCGCCTCGGGCAACGAGGTGCGCAGCGTCATCCAGGCCGACGCGCCGCCACGGCACCTACCCGATGGGCAAGATCGACGGCACCGACATGTGGGTGGTCGGCGAGAAGGTGCGCGCCAACGCCGAGCGCAACTATGCGCCGATCAATCCCGAGCACGGCCGGCGTCTACGTCGCCTGCGATGATGGCCCAGGTCGACCTGCTGAAGGACCGCGGCCATCCCTATTCGGAGATCGCCAACGAATCGATCATCGAGGCGGTCGACTCGCTGCAATCCCTACATGGACTGCACGGGCGTGTCCTACATGGTCGACAACTGCTCGACCACCGCCCGGCTCGGGCGCCCGCAAGTGGGCGGCGCGCTTCGACTACATCCTGAAGCAGCAGGCCTTCACCGCCATCGACGAGAACGCGGTGAAGGACGAGACGCCGTTCGACAAGTTCCTGACCAACAACATCCACGAGGTGCTGAAGGTCTGCGCCGAACTGCGTCCGTCGGTCGACATCTCCGTGGTGCCGACGCGGGGCCCTGAACGCGTCAGCGCCGCGCGTCCTGGCAACCCACGTCAGGGATGGTAGCCGCTGATGCGGGTTGACGCCGCGGCAGATCCGTCTGCGTCCGCCTGCTCCCCGATGCGCCTGCTCTCCGCGCCGGTCCGCAGGGAGTCCTCGCCCTCGATCTCGCGTGGCCATCCGCTCCGAGCCGGTCCGGATCGGTCGACGAGGGAATCTGGGCGCGCAGTTGGCGGGCGATGTCGTTCATCGTGGCATCCTGGTTGTTTCCTGCCGCAGCCGGTCAAGGCTCTGAACGGACCACAGCGACGAACGCCGCAGTCCTGCCGGCCTGACCGACGAGCAATGACGCCGCCTTTATCGGTATCGCCTGGCCGCCTTCCGCCTTGACTTCGCCCGACAGAATATTGACCTTTGGCGTCAAACCGGTCCGGCAACCTCCGGTTGGGAACGGCATCGTGCGCGTTCTGATGATCGAGGCCCGCTGGGCGATCTACATTGCCGACGACCTGCGACGCGCCGGCCACGCGCTTGACGGCCTGCTGAAGGAGGTCGGCCTGAAGCGGGCGGATCTCGCCGATGCCGAGAGCAGGATTGCCTATGCCGCCTATGTCGGCCTGATCGAGCGGGCGCAGCCATGCTGCTGGCCGATCCGGGCTATGGCCTGAAGCTCGGGGCGTCGCACGACGTTCGCGACAATGGCCTGATCGGCTTCCTGGCGCTCAACTCGCCGACGCTGGACGACGCGCTGGCCAACGTCGAGCGCTACGTCGCCGTCACCAACGAGGGCATCGATGCCGTCTTCGAGCGCGACGGGCCGTGGCCTGCCCTGCGCTTTCGCGAGACCGATCCGTCGCTGCGCGGCCTGCGGCACAATTCCGAGCAGGCCGCAGCCCAGATCGTCATCGGCGCGCGCGAACTGACACGCAAGAAGGCGTGCCCGCTGCGCGTCGAGTTCATGCACGGCGCGGCCCAACGCGCGCATCGACTACGAAGGCATCCTCGGCTGTCCGATCAGGTTCGACGGCCGAATGGGATGGCGTCGTCTATCGCGACGAGACCCTGCGGCTGCCGGTGATCGGCGCCGACAACAGGCTGCTGCGCGTGCTCGAAGTCGCCTGCCGCAAGATCATCGGTCCGCCCGCCGCGCAAGCAGGACCTCGTTCATTCGGTGCGGGAATACGTCGTGCACCGCCTGGCCAAGGGCGCGGCGCCGTTCGACGACGTGGCGCGCCACTTCAGCATGAGCGGCAAGACGCTGGAGCGCAGGCTCGGCGAGCGCGGGGCGAGCTATCGCGGGCTGGTCGATGGCGTCCGCTGCGATCTGGCCAAGCACTACCTGGCCGACACCGACCTGCGCCTGCAGCAGATCGCCTACCTGCTGGGCTATTCGAGCCTGCGCCCTGGTGCGGGCGTTCAAGCGATGGGCCGGCTGCACGCCCATACAATACCGCGCCAGGCAACGCTGACTTCGCGAAACCAGGGCATGGGGCAGCCGCTGTTGAAATCAATGCCCCAGGCTGGCTAAAAGTTCCAAAATATGTCGGCTATCGGGTGCGTGACAGTCTCGCCGTTTGCAAAGCGCGGTAACCATGGCTTCCCTTTGTGGGCCAGTCTGGCGATGATACGCTCTTGGCGCGCTTTCGGCGCAAGCCGATGATGCCGCCTTGTTGCACGTTCAAGTGCGGTGTCTCGCGACCATCGTGGAAAGCGACAGCGCCACAGCCCGGGCAACCGGCTTCACTGAAGCCAGGCAGTTCGTCGGCCATCGCATGCGGATGCCGCGATCACCGGCCTGTCGACAGCCACGGTGATTGGCCGATGTGTTCACGCTGACCAGGCAACCGGCCGGATTACATCGTGAGTCGCGCGGCAGCGCGAAACGACTCGGTCATGTCCCGGACGGACCAGGCGGCGGCGAGTACGACCATCACCCTGATGCATATCCGCACCTGAGCGAGCGCCTGTCCGCTTCACCTTTGCCTGGGGTTCCACGCTCGCCGTCGGCACTTGCGAAGCTGAGCTGACTCAGCGCAGCGCCGTCACGCGCCCGTGACGCGCCAGATCACATCGCCCACGTCGTCCGCCATCAGCAGCGAATGGCCGTCGGCGCCGATCGTCACGCCGACCGGCCGCCCATAGGACACCGTGCTCGTCCGGTGCGAGGAAGCCCGACAGGATATCGCGCGGCGGTCCCGCCAGGCGTCCGTTCGCGAACGGCACGAACACCAGCTTGTAGCCGCTGAGCGTGCTGCAGATTCCACGAGCCGTGCTGGCCGATGGCCATGCCGTCGGGAAAGCCGGGAAGCGTGTCCGCCGGCAGCCAGCACAGGCCGAGCGACGCGGTGTGCCCGCCCAGCGCGTAGTCCGGCGTGATGGCCTTGGCGACCGCGGCGGGATCCTGCGGCACGCGATCGTCCACCGTCTGCCCCCAGTAGCAATAGGGCCAGCCGTAGAAGCCGCCGTCGCGCACCGAGGTCAGATAGTCGGGCGGCGTCTCGTCGCCCAGGCCGTCGCGCTCGTTGACCACGGTCCACAGGCACCGGTCTGCGGCTCCCAGGCCAGGCCGACCGGCGTTGCGCAGACCGCAGGCGAAGATGCGGCTGCTGCCGCTCGGCAAGATCGAGCTCGTAGATGGCCGCGCGGCCTTCCTCGACCGCCATGCCGTTCTCGGCGATGTTGGTGAGCGAGCCGACGCCGGCATAGAGCTTCCGGCCATCGGGGCTCGGCAGCAGGCTCCGCGTCCAATGCCCGCCGGACTTGAAGTCGACAAGCTTGCGCCCCGGCGCGGTGATGCGGTCGGCGCCCGCGGCGTAGGGAAGGCCACCACGCCGTCGGTGTTGCCGACGTAGAACGGTGTCGCCCAGCGAGCGCCATGCCGAACGGCTGGTTCCGGCCCTCCATGAACACCTCGCGCGTTTCCGCCACGCCGTCGCCATCGCGCGTCGCGCAACAGCGTGATGCGGTTCGCGCTCACCGCCCATGGGCGTCGGCGCATCGTGCTCACCATGGCGTAGTCGAGGATGGACCTCCGGAGGACGGTCCGACTCACCGCCGGCCAGCACGTCGCCGTTGGGCAGCACCTCGATCCAGCGGGGATGATCGAGACCGGCCGCAAAGGCATTGACCTTGAGCCCGGCGCGCTGTCGGCGTATGTCCCGACTCCAGCCCCGGTCGTCGGCATCTAGTCGGGGTATGGCCTTCGCGGTGGATCGCCGGCGCTGCTGCCACGCAGCCTCGGCTGCCATCGGTCAGCCGCCGGATGTGGAGCGCGGCACCGCCGATCACGGCAACTCCGCGCGCGAAAAGAGTCGAGAAACTCACCGGCACCCCCGTATCAAGCGTCGCCTCCCGAGCCAGGCGGGAGGTCGATGTCCGCGTCATTCTTAGCTCGTTATATCCCAATGCTGATAGAACCCAGGACGAACTGGGGCGCCGCCTGCAACGCGGCATGGGATCAACATTTGCCGGGCATCCGGCTGACGCGGGGCGCTGACCTCGACCGCCTTCGACGCCAGGCCCGAAAGCACTGTCTCTGTCAGGCCCTACCGGCCGGACCTGTGAAGCCGGCGAGCTCGCCGCGCGGAATGTAGGTTTTCAACGCCGCGCCGCAGGATTACTTATCGCTGCGATGACCATTCCACGCCGGCAATCTGAAATCGTGAAGCTCGCCCGCTCGCTCGGCCGGGTGACGGTCGACGATCTGGCGCGCCGCTTCGAGGTCTCCGGCGCAAACCATCCGCAAGGATCTCAACGATCTTGCGAGCAGCCATGCGCTCACCCGCGTGCATGGCGGCGCGGTCGTGGCCTCGGGCGTCGAGAACCTCGCCTATGCAGCGCGCCGCTTCGTGGCGGCGGCCGAGAAGCGGGCGATCGGCGCGGCGGCGGCGGCGCTGGTGCCCAACGGCTGTTCGCTGTTCATCAATATCGGCACCACGACCGAGGAGGTCGCCCGTGCGCTCTCCTCGCACGAGGGCCTCTCGTCATCACCAACAATCTCAACGTGGCGATGCTGCTCTATCCCTCATCCGCGCATCGAGGTCATCGTCGCCGGCGGCTCGGTGCGCGCGCGCCGACGGCGCGGTGGTCGGCGAGGCGTCGAACAACCTCATCCAGCAGTTCAAGGTCGACTATGCCGTCGTCGGCGCCTCGGCGATCGACGAGGAAGGCGCCCTGCTCGATTTCGACTACCGCGAGGTCCAGGCGGCGCAGGCCATCATCGCCAATGCGCGCCATGTGATCCTGGTGGCCGACAGCAGCAAGTTCCGCCGCAGCGCGCCGGTCCGCATCGGCCATATCAGCCAGGTGCAGACCTTCGTGACGGACCGCGGGCTGCCCGACCGCCTGCGCAAGATCGCGCAGGACTGCAACGTCACCATCATCGAGGCTATGGATAAAGTCCCCCATGCCGCGGAGGACCCGAGCCGGGATTATCCCCAAGCCGCTTCCTGAGGGCATTGCCTGCCCATACCTTGCTTTCGCCTGTAGTTGCGGATTAAATCGAATTCGAAAGCAAATCGCCGAATACGAAAGTAACATTGGCGAGGGGGAAGCGTCTTTGAGCCCGGTTCTCGAACTGGTGGTCGCTGACGTTGGAACTGAAGACCGTGGCATCGCCCGCGATGCCTGCGGCAGGCGACGCACATGACCGTCGTGCTGGAAAACGTCACGCGTGTCGTGGGCGCCATCTCCCTACATCAGCGACGTCTCGCTCACGCTCGAACCGGAACGCTGAGCGTCCTTTTAGGACCGACGCTGTCGGGCAAGACCTCGCTGATGCGCCTGCTGGCCGGGCTCGATCCGCCGACCACGGGCCGCGTCGTCGTGAACGCGCAAGGACGTGACGGGCGTCGACGTCCGCAAGCGTTCCGTGGCGATGGTCTACCAGCAATTCGTCAACTACCCTCCTTCACCGTCTCGAGAACATCGCCTCGCCGCTGCGCGTGCAGGTGGCCGGCCCAACGAGGAAGTCGAGCGCGGGTCGGCGAGGTCGCGAGCCTGCTGCGGCTCGAACCCTATCTCGAGCGCACGCCGCTCGCTCTGTCGGGCGGCCAGCAGCAGCGCACGGCCATCGCCCGCGCCCTGGTCAAGGGCGCCGATCTCGTGCTGCTCGACGAGCCGCTGGCCAATCTCGACTACAAGCTGCGCGAGGAGCTGCGCACCGAGCTGCCGCGCATCTTCGAGGTGTCCGGCGCCATCTTCGTCTACGCCACCACCGAGCCCTCGGAGGCGCTGCTGCTGGGCGGCCGCACGATCTGCATGTCGGAGGCCGCGCCCTGCAGGTCGGCGGCAGCCGTCGAGCGTCTACCGCCGGCCGGACAGCCTCAGGGTGGCGGAGCTGTTTTCCGATCCGCCGCTCAATACGGTGAGCATCGAGAAGAAGCGACGGCGCGCGTGAGCTACCGACGGCGGCGGCACGGCGCCGGCCAACGGCCTCTATGCCGGGCTGGCCGACGGCCCTACAGCGTCGGCTTCCGCGCCCACCAGCTCGCCCTCGCCGACGGCGCGGCCGGCCACCATCGTCTTTCCGACGACGGTGGCAGCTCACCGAAATCACCGGCTCGGAGAGCTTCGTCCATCTCAGAAGCGCGACGGCGTGAACTGGGTCGCCGGTGCTGCCCGGCGTCCACGAATTCTCCGCCCGGCCACGCGCTCGAGGCCGCGCTCGACCCCAACGACATCTTCGTCTTCGCCCCGACGGCCGGCTGGTCGCCGCGCCGCGACTCGGCGTGAGGCGGGCGCGATGGCCCGCATCGACCTCGTCGATCTTGCGCACTCCTACGGCGGCAACGATGCCGATCCGGCGAGCTTCGCGCTGAAGCCGACCTCGATGACCTGGCGCCAGGGCGGCGCCTATGCGCTGCTCGGACCGTCGGGCTGCGGCAAGACCACGCTTGCTCAACATCATCTCCGGCATCGTGCGGCCGATCGCGCGGCACGGTCGCTGTTCGACGGCAAGGACGTCATCGGCGCTGTCGACGCAGCGAGCGCAACATCGCCCAGGTGTTCCAGTTCCCGGTGATCTACGACACCATGACGGTGGGCGAGAATCTCGCCTTCCCGCTCGCAGAACCGCGGCCTGCCGCGCGCCGAGATCGAGGCGCGCGGTCGGCGAGATCGCCCGGCTGCTCGACCTCGGCGCCGTTCTCGACCGCAAGGCGCAACGCGGCTGATCGGCCGACGCCAAGCAGAAGATCTCGCTCGGCCGCGGCCTGGTGCGCGCCGACGTGGCGCGCGATCCTGTTCGACGAGCCGCTCACCGTGATCGATCCGGCGCTGAAGTGGGAGCTGCGCTCGAAGCTCGAGGCAGCTGCATCGCGCGCTTCGACCTCACGCATGATCTATGTCACGCACGACCAGACCGAGGCGCTGACCTTCGCCGACACGGTCGTGGTCATGCACGAGGGCAGCGTGGTGCAGACCGGCACGCCGGAGGAGCTGTTCGTGCGGCCCGCCCACACCTTCGTCGGCTACTTCATCGGCTCGCCGGGCATGAACGTGCTGCCGGCCGAGGTGCAGGGCCGCCAGGCGCGCATCGCCGGCCACACGCTCGCGCTCGACGCGAGCTACGGCGCGCTGCCGGCGGGCGCGCGCATCGAGATCGGCATCCGCCCCGAATTCGTGAGCGTCGCGGCGCCGGCGCCGGGCTGCTGCCGGCCGAGATCGAGCGCATCGACGATCTCGGCCGCAGCCGCTTCGCGCGCGCCTGCGCTCGGCGACCTCGAGATGGCGGCGCGCGATGCCCGGCGGCGCTCAGCCATCGCCGGCGAGCACGGCGGGCCTGGTGTTCGACCCGGCGCAGATCCACGTCTATGCCGATTCTGCGTCGCGTCGAGGGGACGGCGTGATGGAAAAGACCGTCAACCAGAAGGCCTGGTTCCTCGTCCTGCCGGTGTTCGCGCTGGTCGCCTTCTCGGCGGTCATCCCGCTGATGACGGTGGTCAACTATTCGGTGCAGGACACGTTCGGCAACAACAAGTTCTTCTGGAACGGCATCGGCTGGTACCAGGAGCTGCTCGATCCTCGACCGAGCTGGGCGGCCGCTTCTTCGCGCTCGCTGTGGCGCAACCTCGCTCTTCTCCGCGATCGTCCTGGCGATCGAGATACCGCTCGGCATCGTCGTCGCGCTGGCGATGCCGCGCGAGGGCTGGGGCGTCGCCGTCTCGCCTGGTCGCTGCTGGCGCTGCCGCTGCTGATCCCGTGGAACGTCGTCGGCACGATCTGGCAGATCTTCGGCCGCAACGACATCGGCCTGCTGGGCTACACGCTCAACTGCGCTGGGCATCGACTACAACTACGTCGCCGAATCCGATCGATGCCTGGCTCACCATCATCGTCATGGACGTCTGGCACTGGACGAGCCTGGTGGCGCTGCTGTGCTACGCCGGCCTGAAGTCGATCCCCGAGGCGTTCTACCAGGCCGCCACGCATCGACGGCGCGTCGCGCTGGGCGGTGTTCGCGACGATCCAGCTGCCGAAGATGAGGCGCGTCCTGCTGATCGCCGTGCCTGCTGCGCTTCATGGATTCGTTCATGATCTACACCGAGCCGTTCGTCGTCACCGGCGGCGGCCCCGGCAACTCGACGACGTTCCTGTCGATCGAGCTCGTCAAGCTGGCGCTCGGCCAGTTCGACCTCGGCAAGGCCGCGGCGATGTCGATCGTCTACATGCTGATCATCCTCATCGTGTGCTGGGTGTTCTACACCGTCGATGACCAATGCCGGCGAGGACCGGCAGCCGCAGGCGGGAGGCGCGCCGTGATGTACGCCATCCCCGGCCGCCGCGTGATCCTGGCGCTGTTCATCGTCTTCCTGCTGCTGCCGATCTACTGGCTCATCAACATGAGCTTCAAGACCAACGTCGAGATCACCTCGACCATGACGCTGTGGCCGCAGCAGCCGACGCTTGGCGAACTACACGCGTCATCTTCACCGACCCGAGCTGGTACTCCGAGCTACATCAATTCGCTCGAAGTACGTGGTCATCAACACGGTGCTGTCGGTCTCGCTCGCGCTGCCGGCCGCCTACGCCTTCTCGCGCTACCGCTTCCTCGGCGACAAGCACCTGTTCTTCTGGCTGCTGCACCAACCGCATGGCGCCGGCGGCGGTGTTCGCCCTGCCGTTCTTCAACCTCTATTCGGCGATCGGCCTGTTCGACACGCCATGGGCGGTGGCGCTGGCGCACTGCCTGTTCAACATGCCGCTGGCGGTGTGGATCCTCGAAGGCTTCATCTCGAGCGTGCCGCGCGAGATCGACGAGACGGCCTTTCTCGACGGCTATTCCTTCCCGCGCTTCTTCGTGAAGATCCTGATGCCGCTGATCGCCAGCGGCATCGGCGTCGCCGCCTTCTTCTGCTTCATGTTCTCGTGGGTCGAGCTCCTGCTGGCGCGCACGCTCACCTCGGTCAACGCCAAGCCGATCGCCGCCACCATGACGCGCACGGTGTCGGCGGCCGGCATGGACTGGGGCCTGCTGGCGGCGGCCGGCGTGCTGACCTCATCCCGGGCGCCGTCGTGATCTGGTTCGTGCGCAACTACATCGCGCGCGGCTTCGCGCTCGGCCGGGTTTGAGGAGGCGCCGATGGAAGACCTCGCCTGGATGGCCTGGACGCCGGCAACCGGCCGCCTTCTTCGTGGCGCTGGGCCTGCTGCTCGCCGCCATGATCTGGCTTGCCCGTGCGCGCGCCCGAGGTCGAGCGCGTGGGCATTCTGCGGCATTCCGACGACGCGCGGCGACCGGCTGTTCCTCTCGCTCGTGCTCGCCGCCGTCATCCACCTCGCCTGGATCGGCTTTGTCGGCGCCCGCCGATCGCGATCGCTGCCGCTGGGCGAGGGCATCGAAGTGTCGAGCCTGTGGCTCGCGTCCGCCATTTCGCTGGTCGCCGCCGTGGTCGTGTTCCGCACGGTCTAGGCCAGCGAAATCAAGCAGAGCCGGAGCAACCGGACCACATCTGCGATTTGTCACTCCAAATGGAGGAAACCATGAGACGCATGACAGTCACGAGTCCGCCTGTCGACGATGGCGAGCGCCATCGCGATGACGGCGTTCGGGGAGCGCTCGCGCTCCGGCGTACGCCGACGAGGCGGCGGCCAAGAAGTGGATCGACAGGAGTTCCAGCCTTCGACGCTCACCAGGACGAGCAGATGAAGGGAGATGCAGTGGTTCATCAATGCCGCGAAGCCTTTCGCCGGCATGGAGATCAGCATCGTCTCCGAGACCATCGCCACGCATGAATACGAGTCGAAGGTGCTGGCCAAGGCGTTCACCGAGATCACCGGCATCAAGGTCAAGCACGACATCATCCAGGAAGGCGACGTCGTCGAGAAGATCCAGACCCAGATGCAGTCGGGCCGCAACATCTACGACGGCTGGGTCAACGATTCCGACCTGATCGGCACGCACTTCCGCTACAAGCAGGCGGTCTCGCTGACCGACTGGATGGCCGGCGAAGGCAAGGACGTCACCCTGCCGACGCTCGACGTCGACGACTTCATCGGCAAGTCGTTCGGCACCGCGCCGGACGGCAAGCTCTACCAGCTGCCCGACCAGCAGTTCGCGAACCTCTACTGGTTCCGCTACGACTGGTTCACCAACCCCGACTACAAGGCGCGACTTCAAGGCCAAGTACGGCTACGAGCTCGGCGTGCCGGTGAACTGGTCGGCCTACGAGGACATCGCCGAGTTCTTCACCAACGACGTCAAGGAGATCGACGGCGTCAAGGTCTATGGCCACATGGACTACGGCAAGAAGGACCCGTCGCTCGGCTGGCGCTTCACCGACGCCTGGCTGTCGATGGCCGGCAACGGCGACAAGGGCATCCCCAACGGCATGCCGGTCGACGAATGGGGCATCCGCATGGAGGGCTGCCGTCCGGTCGGCTCCTCGGTCGACGCGCGGCGGCGACACCAACGGCCCGGCGGCGGTCTACTCGATCGTCAAGTACGTCGACTGGCTGAACAAGTACGCGCCGCCGCAACGCGCAGGGCATGACCTTCTCCGAAGCCGGCGCCGGTGCCGGCGCAGGGCAACGATCGCCCAGCAGATCTTCTGGTACACCGCCTTCACCGCCGACATGGTGAAGCCGGGCCTGCCGGTGGTGAACGCCGACGGCACGCCGAAATGGCGGATGGCGCCGTCGCCGCACGGCGTCGTACTGGAAGGACGGCATGAAGCTCGGCTACCAGGACGCGGGCTCGCTCGACGCTGCTGAAGTCGACGCCGGTCGACCGCGCGCAAGGCTGCCTGGCTCTACGCGCAGTTCATGGTCGCCAAGACGACGTCGCTGAAGAAGAGCCATGTCGGCCTGACCTTCATCCGCGAAAGCGACATCTGGGACAAGAGCTTCACCGAGCGGGCGCCCGAAGCTCGGCGGCCTGATCGAGTTCTACCGCTCGCCGGCGCGCGTGCAGTGGACCCCGACCGGCGTCAACGTGCCCGACTATCCGAAGCTGGCGCAGCTGTGGTGGCAGAACATCGGCGATGCCTCGTCCGGTGCCAAGACGCCGCAGGCGGCGATGGATGCGCTGGCCGCCGCGCAGGACTCGGTGCTCGAGCGGCTGGAGAAGTCGCGGCGTCAGGGCGACTGCGGGCCCAAGCTCAACCCCAAGCAGACCGCCGACTACTGGTTCGCCAAGGTCGAGAAGGACGGCACCATCGCGCCGCAGCGCAAGCTCGCGAACGAGAAGCCCAAGGGCGAGACGGTCGACTACGACACGCTGATCAAGTCGTGGCCGGCGACACCGCCCAAGCGGTAAGGATCGCGATTAGCTGGCGCCGCCTTGGGCAGAGGCTCAGGCGGCGCGAAACAGACGCCGGTGCCGCTGCCGCGGCCGGCGAGGAGGACATCGCATATGGATGGAGCTGCTCGAGACAGACCGGGCCGGCCTCGTCCGGCCCGGCTCGAATCGAAGGTTCTGGCGCTGCTCGACGAGGCGTTTCCGGACGGCGCCTCGGCGAACGCGGCGACTACTGCGCTCGAAACGGAACGCCCGAGATCACATCGTCGATCCTCCAGGACGGGCAAGAGCTCGTGGGACATCTCGCCCTCTATCGGCGGCATGTCGGGATCGGCGACGAACCCGCCGAGATCGGACGTCGGAGGGTCGCCGTCGCGCGTGACCGTCGCGGCAGCAGGCCACAGCCACGACCTCCTGCAGCAGCGCTCACGGCCTTCTCAAGGAACGATCGATACCGTTTTCCGATCCTGTTCGCCTACGAGCCCCGCATATACCAGCGTCGAGCGGCTACGGGCTCATGCAGAATGCCACGCGCTTTCGACGCCGACGGCACGTGGAAGACCCTGGTCTACCGGGGCGGCATGTATGCCGAACTCATGGAAGATCCTGGCCGAGATCAAATCGTCGACCTGCGCGGCCCGGTCGTCGTAGGCGGCCGCTCGAGGTCACGCGGCGAGAATGCTGAGGTTCGTGAAGAAACCGCGTGATCCGTCGCCGACGAACAGCCCGACGGGCCCGCGGCGACCTGCGTAGTGCAGGTCGTCCACGGTCAGCACTTCGGCGCCATCCACCAGCGCCCGCAGGTGCGTGCCCTGGACCTCCAGCCGAAGCCGACGACCAGCGGCCGATGGCGATGTCGGCGCCTCTTTCGTAGCGGCCGGGAAACGCCTCGCGCGACACGTCGAAATGGAAATCCGGATGGGCCACGTACTGGACGGCCCGATCGATACGCGGCGGCAGGAGGCGGCGGCGCGTTCAGGCGCCCGTTGGTCATGCGCAGGTACACCGTCTCGTGGGTCTCGAAGTCCGGGCCGATGTGGAACGACAGGCCGGCAAAGCCGCGGTCGTCCGGTGCGCCCTTGCCGGTCAGCTCGGCGCCGATGTCGGCTTCGGATCACGCCGTCGGTGAAGTCGCGATGCACGATGGCAAAGCTCGGGCCGTTGCCGCTGCGCGTCTTGTTCAGGCGGCCTGCCTGCTCATCGTCGGTCAGTTCGAGGGCCAGGCAGTCGCGGCCGTTCCACTGGCGGCGTGAAGCGGTGACCAGATTGGTGGCGATCGGCTGCGGGATCGCCGCTTCGGCCCGGCTGCCCGCAGGCATGACAACGGAGCCCCACAACCGTTGCGGCGAATCCCTGGATCAGGCCGCGGCGGCTAACGCATTGAAAAGCGACATTTGACGGCCCTCTCACTTCGGTTTCGTCGGAGGAGAGGTCTAGGATCGCTGGAGATCATCGATCAAATGCGTAATTATGATTGACTCATGAATGAAATCGATCTGCGCCGCTTCGACCTCAACCTCCTCGCCGTCTTCGAGGTGCTGATGCGCGAGCGCAGCGTCACCCGGGCGGCCGAGCGGCTGGGGCGAACGCAATCGGCGGTCAGCCATTCGCTGTCGCGACTGCGCGATCAACTGGGCGATCCGCTGCTTGATCAAGGGCGGCAAGCGCATGGAGCCCACTCGCCATCAGCGCTGGAGTTCATCGAACAGGTGCGGCCCCTTGCTGCGCGGCATCGAACGGGTGCTGTCACCCTCGGCACAGGTTCGAGCCGGCAGCCGCTCGCGCCGCGTCTTCCGGCTGGCGGCGCCCGATTTTGCGCTCGCCCTGTTCACCGACCTGCTGGCCGATCTGCGCACCGCAGGCGCCCGGCGCTTCCGGTCGAATGGACTGGACCGCGCGAGACGATGCTGCTGGAAGGTCGCGGAGGGACAGGTCGACATCGCCATTTCACCGGCGCCGGCTCCGCCGTGCCCGCGGGCGTTGTCGGCGAGGATATCGGGGCGCTGGAATGGCGATGCTTCGCCAGCCGCGGCCATCCGGCGTTCCAGAAATGGGGCGCCAGGGCGTGGGCGCGCTGGCCGCACCTGGTCGTCCGGGTGGGCGATCAGCTCGAGAGCCCGGTGAATGTCTGCCGCCAGCCAGCCGCCGGCCTCAGGCGAACGATCGCCGGATGGGTGCCCAACTTCTCGGTCATCGCGCCCGTCCTGGCCGCGTCGGATCTTCTGGCCACCTTGCCTGGCGCCCGCCATGGCCGGCACGCTCCGCCCCTTCGGCCTCGAGTCCGAGACGCGTGCACTTTTGCCATCGGCCCGATCCCGCATGTCATGCTGTGGAGCGCCGCGCGCGCAAGGATCCCGGAGATCGCCTGGTTGCGCAATCGGCTGAGGCCGCTGGCGAAGAGCCGGTTTACAAGTCTCGCAGGCTGAGGACGGAAACGTGGATCATCGAAGTCGGACTTGCAACGCCGCCAGATGCGGCTCGGCGTCTTCGTGCAGAGCGCCGGGCCATCACGTCGCCGGCTGGCGGCATCCCGATGCCGTCGCCGAGGCTGGCCCAGCCTCGCGCTGATGAAGCACATCGCCGCCACGCGCCGAGCGCGGCAAGTTCGACATGTTCTTCCTGGGCGACGGCTTCGCCACCGGCTACGGCGAGCATCCCTCGACCATCGGCAAGTTCGAGCCGCTGACGCTGCTCTCGGCGCTGGCGATGAGGCACGTCAGGCTGGGCCTGGCGGCGACCGCCTCGACGACCTACGCCGAGCCCTATCACGTGGCCCGCAGCTTCGCCTCGCTCGACCACCTGTCCGGCGGACGGGCGGGCTGGAACGTGGTGACGCACCGCCTACGCCAAGTCGGGCGCCGTGTTCGGCCGCCAGCATCCGCCGCACGCCGAGCGCTACGCCATGGCCGAGGAGTTCGTCGAAGCCTGCCGGCTGCTGTGGGACAGCTGGGACGACGATGCGTTCATCGCCGACAAGGCGAGCCGGGCAGTTCGTGCGGCCGGGCAGCCTCCATGTGCCGGACTTCAAGGGCAAGTATTTCGCGGTCGAAGGCGGCCTCGAACGTGCCGCGCCCGCCGCAGGGCCATCCGGTGCTCATCCAGGCCGGCTCCTCGGGCCCCGGCCAGGCGCTGGCGGCGCGCATCGCCGACGTGGTGTTCACGGCGCAGAACGACATGACGGAGGCGCAGGCCTTCTACAAGGGACTGAAGGCGCAGCTGGTCGAGTACGGCCGGCACGGCGGACAGCGCCTTGGTCATGCCCGGCGTGTTCCCGGTGGTCGGGCGCACCGAGAGCACGAGGCGGAGGCGATCTTCGCCGAGCTCAACCGCAACATCGACACGGCGCAGGCCTTCACGGTGCTGTCGGAGCGGCTGGGCGCCGGACATGTCGGTCTATCCGCTGGACGAGCCGGTGCCTGACCTTGCCGGAGACCGAGCATCTCAAGAGCCGCGCTGCGCTGCTGCTCGAGATGGCCCGGCGCGAGAAGCTCTCACCCTGCGCGCAGCTCTTCCACCGGGTGGCGGCGGCGCGCGGCCATCTGTTGCTGATCGGCAGTCCGCTGCAGATCGCCGACGTGCTGGAAAGCTGGTTCCGGCCGGCGCCGCCGACGGCTTCAACGTGATGCCGCCGTTCTGCTTCCCGGGCAATTCGACGCCTTCGTCGACGGGGTGGTGCCCGCTCCTGCAGGGGCGCGCGGCCTGTGCCGCCGCAGACCTACGAAGGCACGCGCTGCGCGCAGCATCTCGGCCTGCAGCGTCCCGGCCCGGCGGCTCAGCGCGGTATCGTGACAACGAACTCGGCGCCGGGATTGCGGGACGTGGATCTCGAGCGTGCCAGTTCAGCCTGCTTCACGAACGCCGTGATGATCCGCATGCCGAGTCCCTTGGGCCTCTTGCAGATCGAAATCCGGCGGCAGGCCAGCGCCCGTCGTCGCACGGAGATCGAGCGTTGTCCTTGCCGGCACCGGCAACGATGATCCAGATCTTTCCGCCCGGCTTGTCCTTGTAGGCATGCTTCGCAGCGTTTGTGATGAGTTCTGTTGACGATCAATGCCGCCGATGATGGCGCGATCGGTGGAAATCTCGATCTCGTACTGGGCGTCCGCGTATGGATGACGCAGTGGCGCGCACGCGTTCATCGAGGTCCTTGCAGATCGTCTCGACGTACTTTCCCGAGATCCATGCGCTCGATATTGGCGCCATGAAACAGCTGATCGTGCGCCCGGCCACGGCCGACACGCGGTGCGCCGCTTCTTCGAGATGGCGGTCAGGGCCGGATCGCCGACGGCGCTGCCCTGCAAGCTGAAGCATGCCTCGAGACGATCATCAGGCTGTTCTTCACCCGATGGTTCCATCTCCTTCAGGAGAACCTGATGGCGCCCAGCGCTGCCTTGAGGTTGCGCTCGTGGCGATCGCGCTCGATCGCCATGCCGAGGATGTTGCCGTGCCCCTGCAGGAAGGCGAGATCGTGCTCGATGAACTCGTCCTCCGAGCGGCTGTCGACCTCGAGCACCCCGAACGGCCGGCCGTCGCCCTGCAGGATGACGACGTTCATCGCGCCGGTGGATGCCGTGCTGGCGGCAGGATGTCGGGCGTCTGAAGCGCTCCCTCGTTCTCGAGGTGGTTGGAAATCACCGGCTTGCCGGTGCGCAGCGCAAAACCCGCGGGCGAGGCCAGATCGGCGCCGATGCGGGCGGTGCCGACAACGCCGGCGTCCCAGCCGACGCCGGCGCGGACCAGCGGATTCGTTGTCGGCCGGAGTGTATTCCAGCACCTTGCAGAACTCGGCGCGCAAACCTTCGGCCGTCGAGAGCGCGCCGTGTCGGCGAGAAGCGTGTCGAACGACGCGCGCCCTGCAGGCTGGCGCGCTGCGCCCAGCTCGGCCCCGGGATTTCCTGCTGCCGGATACGCTGCTTTTGCGACGCGCAGCGGCCGAAGTCCGAGGCGCCGCCCGCGGGACTTCGACTCGACCACCGGCGCTTCACTCTTTTCATCGGAGGCGCGTGAGGCAGCGGTACCCACTCCTGCCGGAGTGCCGACAAGCGCCACGGCCGCTCTGCGACAGGAATGCAGGGCAGAGCAAATGACAGGGCTCGAGCCGGCCCGTGCCCGGGGCCGATTCGGACGGCCGGATCAAGGGGTTGGGAGGGGAGCAGAAACCGTCCGCTTCGGCTGCTGCGCGCGGTCGGAGCCGACTCTGATATAGCCCCGCCAGGGGCCGGGTGTTGGGCAGGAGCAGTCGCCAGCCAGCGGTCAGATCCGGAAGGAAGCAGCCGTAACGAATTCGCTTCGGGTCATGCCGGTCTCTCACCCGTTTCGCCGCGCGCGCCGCCGCAGGCGGCGGGGCGACCCGGGCGCGACGACCGCCGGGCTCTGAATGGGCCGCGGCAGCATCATCGGGTAGGAGCCATGGCGCAAGCCATGCCGGACAGGGCTCCAGACCAAACCAGGCACTCAGCTCTTCCTATCGCGTCCTCGCCCGCAAATACCGGCCCGTCAGACTTTCACCGAGCCTGATCGGCCAGGAGGCGATGGTGCGCACCCTGCGCAACGCCATCGCCGCCGGCCGCATCGCGCATGCCTTCATGCTGACCGGCGTGCGCGGCGTCGGCAAGACCACCGACCGCGCGCATCATCGCCCGGGCGCTGAACTGCATCGGCCCGGACGGCGAGCGGCGGCCCGACCGATCGATCCCTGCGGCGTCTGCGAGCACTGCCGGTCGATCGCCGAGGACCGCCATGTCGACGTGATCGAGATGGACGCCGCCTCCCGCACCGGCGTCGACGACGTCCGCGAGATCATCGAGGGCGTGCGCTACGCGCCGGTCTCGGCGCGCTACAAGGTCTACATCATCGACGAAGTGCACATGCTGTCGAAGCAGGCCTTCAACGCGCTGCTGAAGACGCTGGAAGAGCCGCCGCCGCATGTGAAGTTCATGTTCGCCACCACCGAGATCCGCAAGGTGCCGGTGACCGTGCTGTCGCGCTGCCAGCGGCTTCGACCTCAAGCGCGTGCCGGCCGGAGCAGCTGATCGAGCATTACCGCCAGATCGCCGCCGCCGAGAAGGTCGAGGTCTCGCCCGAGCGCGCTGGCGCCTGATGGCGCGTGCCGCCGACGGCTCGGTGCGCGACGGGCTGTCCATGCTCGACCAGGCGATCGCCCATGGCGGCGGCGTGGTCGATGCCGCGCAGGTGCGCGACATGCTGGGGCTGGCCGACCGCAGCCGCGTCGCTCGACCTGTTCGAGAAGACCATGCGCGGCGACATGCCGCCGGTCGGTCGCGGCGCGCTGGCGCGACATGCACGATTCCGGCGCCGATCCCGTGGTCATCCTGCGAGGACCTGCTCGAGACGTCGCCACTGGGTGACGCGGCTCAAGGTGGCGCCCGAGGCCGGCGCCGACTCGCCGCCAGCGAACGCACCGCAGGGCGTGGCCATGGCCGCCAAGCTTTCCATGGCCTCGCTGACGCGCGCCTGGACGCTGCTGCTGAAGGGCCTGCAGGAGACGCTCTATGCGCCCTCGCCGGTGCGCGCCGCCGAGATGGCGCTGATCCGCCTCGTGCTACGCCGCCGACCTGCCGCTGCGCCGTCCCGACGCCGCTGAAGGCGCTGCAGAACGCAGCGCCGGTCCACGACCGGCGCACCTTGCGGCGCCCCGCCGCCGCGCGGTGGCGGAGGCGGCTGCCGCCGCGCCACGCGCAGCCACGCAGCCGGTCAGCCGGCCGCAGCGCAGCCGGCGCCGAGCGCCACTGCCCTCACCCCAAGACCTTCACCGAGGTCGTGGCCCTGTTCGAGAGCCGGCGCGAGGCGCTGGCTGGTCCATCACCTGATGCACCATGTGCACGAGGTGCGCTGCGAGCCCGGCCTGATCGGATTCCGGCACCGAGCCGCAGGCGCCGCACAGGATCTCGCCGCCACGCGTGGCCGAGATCGCTGGGCCAATGGACCGGGCCGGCGCTGGATCGCCTCGGTGTCGCGCGACGCCGGCAAACCGACGCTGGTGGCGCAGAAGGCCACCAATGCCGATACGCTGCGCAGCCAGGCCGAGCAATCCGCTGGTGCAGGCCATCCTGAAGACCTTTCCCGGCGCCAAGCTCGACGCCGTGCGGCGACAGGGGCGATCAGACCGTCCCTCGTGGCCGGGCTGGGCCAACGCCGCCGGCGAGGACCGCCGCTGCGCCGAGGAAGTATCCCGCCGACGACGACATCCCGCAGGCGAGTTCTGATGTTCGACAAAGCTCAAGGGATCTGAACAACGTAGGGTAACATAAGGGAACCTGAGCGACTCAATTGGCCTCCTATCTCCTTGCAATCTCTGTGTTATTCGGCACCTTAGGAACCATAAGGGAACTGGGGAACCTGGGTAAGGCACCAAATCTGGCGTTAGCCAGTTATTCGCCGAAACAGAGCAGGAGAGCAGGGAATGCCGAGCAGCCATCCACAAGAAGCTTACCGATAAGGACCTCCAGCCTGGCTGACCTGCCCCTCCAGGGAAGCGCTACCTGGTGGGACGCCATCTCAGGAACCTCGCGGTCAAGGTGACCGACCGGGGGCACGATCACTTTCATTGTGGTTGGCCGACGGAGGGGCCAGACAGGTCCCAGTATCACCGGATCGGCCGATATCCCGATCGAATATCCCTCGGTGAGCTCGCGAGCAGGTCCCCGACGTGAGCTCTACCGCCAGGCACGACACCCAAAGAGCAGGAAAGCGGAAGGCGATCGAGCAAGCCAGGCCACTGGCGAGAGCCTTCGAGGGTGGCGGCCGATGCCTTTCAGTTCGAGCGCGGCGGCTTCGGGGACTGCCCACTCCACCGAAGGCGTCATGCGTCGCGGCGCACTTTCTCGGACAGACGCCGCACCCCGCGGACTGGGGATGGCAAGTCGAATGGAAGGACGATAACGACTGTGTGGCGTGACCGGCCGGTCCTGGGGAAATTAACAAGCGCGAGATTATCGAGCGGCTTCAAAAAACACAGAGGGGAAATATAGCCCGTCACGCCTTGGCGATTGGTTCGCAAGGTTCTTCAACTGCGGTGCCGAGGGGCGACCGCTATGGCGTGGCCATATCCCCTGCTACGGCATCAGGACGGGAACAGCACCAGGAATAACCAGCAAGGATCTCCAACGGAAGCGCGTGCTCAATGACGCCGAACTACGCCCAGTGTGGGAGGCCGCCGGGACCATGGGCTACCCGTTCGGCCCGTTGACCCAGGTGCTCATGCTTACCGGTCAGCAGCTCAATGACTGGGCGCTGGAGCAATACGTAACT
>ERZ1370068.9133-contig-7933_pt1 | contig 40175 bp, 57 predicted proteins | sample MGYA00561227_ERZ1370068 | MGnify/ENA primary metagenome ERZ1370068 (study PRJEB38410, sample SAMEA6850437) | metagenome | study: Metagenomic assessment of the ecological functions of the soil: analysis of the soil microbiota associated with the... | reverse complement strand
GTATGCTTCGTTCCGGTTACGTATTGCTCGATGGCGCTGAACACCTGCTCCAGCGCATCGCTCACCTCGCCCACCGTGGCGCGCAGGCGCACGGCCTGGATGCTGCAGGTCGAGCAGGTTGCCTCGGCCCGAGCTCGTCGCGGCTCTCGGTCAGCGCAGCCAAGCGCCGCCTTGCACCTTGCGCGTCGCGCGTCGGCGCGGATCTGCTTTCAGCCGCGCGACCTGGCTGCTCGCGCACCTTGTGGTTGTCGACCTCGCAGGATGTCGACCGCGTCTTGCGCTTCGAGCTTGTACTTGTTGACGCCGACGATCACGTCGCGTGCCGAGTCGATGCGCGCCTGCTTCTCGGCCGCGCTGGCCTCGATCTTCAACTTGGCCCAGCCGGAGCCCACGGCCTTGGTCATGCCGCCCTGCGCCTCGACTTCTTCGATGATCGACCAGGCCGTGTCGGCCATCTGCTGCGTCAGCGTCTCCATCAGGTAGCGAGCCGGCCCACGGGTCGACCACGTTCGTGATGTGCGTCTCTTCCTGGATGATCAGCTGCGTGTTGCGCGCGATGCGCGACGCTGAACTCGGTGGGCAGCGCGATCGCCTCGTCGAAGCTGTTCGGTGTGCAGCGCTCTGCGTGCCGCCGAACACCGCCGCCATCGCCTCGATCGTGGTGCGCACGACGTTGTTGTACGGGTCCTGCTCGGTCAGGCTCCAGCCCGAGGTCTGGCAGTGCGTGCGCAGCATCAGGCTCTTGGCGTTCTTGGCGCCGAAGCCCTTCATGATGCGGCACCACAGCAGCCGCGCGGCGCGCATCTTGGCGATCTCGAGATAGAAGTTCATCCCGATCGCCCAGAAGAAGCTCAGGCGGCCGGCGAACTCGTCGACGTCGAGCCCGTGCGCCACCGCCGTCCTTCACGTACTCCATGCCGTCGGCCAGCGTGAAGGCCAGCTCCAGCGCCTGGTTGGCGCCGGCCTCCTGCATGTGATAGCCGGAGATCGAGATCGAGTTGAACTTCGGCATCTTCTTGCGCCGTGTACTCGATGATGTCGGCCACGATGCGCATGCTCGGCTCGGGCGGGTAGATGTAGGTGTTGCGGACCATGAACTCCTTGAGGATGTCGTTCTGGATGGTCCCGCTCAGCTGCTCCTGCGCCACGCCCTGCTCTTCGGCCGCCACCACGTAGCCGGCGAGCACCGGCAGCACGGCGCCGTTCATCGTCATCGACACGCTCACCTTGTCGAGCGGGATGCCGTCGAACAGGATCTTCATGTCCTCGACCGAGTCGATCGCCACGCCGGCCTTGCCGACGTCGCCGGTGACGCGCGGGTGGTCGCTGTCGTAGCCGCGGTGCGTGGCGAGGTCGAACGCCACGCTGCACGCCCTGCGCCGCCGCCGGCCAGCGCCTGCGCGATAGAACGCGTTGCTCTCTTCGGCGGTGGAGAAGCCCGCGTACTGGCGGATCGTCCACGGCCGCACCGGCGTACATCGTGGGCTGCGGGCCGCGCACGAACGGCTCGAAGCCGGGCAGCGTGTCGGTGTGCGGCAGGCTCTGCAGATCGGCCGCGGTGTACAGCGGCTTGACCGTGATGCCCTCGGGCGTGACCCAGTTCAAGCCCTCGAGGCGCCCGCCGGGCGCCGACCCTAAGCGGCCGCCTGACGCCACTGCTCGAGCGTGGCGCGCGCGGAACTCGCTGGACTGCGACATCTTCATCCACTCCTTCGAGGCACCCGCCTGCAGTGCGTCTCCACCTGCGCCGTATTGGGCACTGATCCGAGCGCCCTTGCCAGCGCCGCCGCGCCGGCCTATGATTCGCGCGCCATTATCCATAATTATGAATTCAAAACCAGGTCTGTCGAGCGCAGCGCCTGCTCGGGCGCCGCGTGATCCACTGCTGACCCGATGGCCACCCGAAGCGCACTCGTGACCAGCCGCCGCGCGCCTGCGCCGATGCTGGCGCCGCGCGCGCTGTACCAGGAGGTGGCCGATCGGCTGCGCGAGAAGATCTTCGCGCGCGAGCTCGAGCCCGGCGCATGGATCGACGAGCTGAAGCTCGCCGCCGAATGGGGCATCAGCCGCACGCCGCTGCGCGAGGCGCTCAAGGTGCTGGCCGTCGAGGGCCTGGTGACGATGAAGGTGCGCCGCGGCGCCTACGTCACCGAGATGTCGCGCGACGACGTGTCGCAGGTGTACCAGCCTGCTCGGCGCTGCTGGAGAGCGATGCCGCCGGCGAGGTGGCCGAGCGCGCCAGCGATGCCGAGCTCGATGCGCTGCAGGCGCTGCACGACCGCCTGGAGAAACAGGTGCGCCAGCGCGACGCGTTCTTCGCCACCAACGAGGCCTTCCACTTCAAATTGCTCGAGGTTGCCGGCAACCGCTGGCGCACGCAGATCGTGGCCGACCTGCGCAAGGTGATGAAGCTCAATCGCCACCACTCGCTGCTCAAGCAGGGCCGAATCGGCGAATCGCTGGCCGAGCATCGCGCGCTGATGCGGGCGCTCGACGCGCGCGACGCCAGGCGCGCCACGCAACTGATGCGCAAGCACTTCGAAAGCGGGCTCGAAGCCGCAGCCGGCTGACAGCCGCGCCGCGTGGGCGCGGCACCGACACTGTTCTGTGCTTGCGGCCCCCACAGCCGCGGCATCGCGCCCAGGCGTCCACCATGCCCGCCAAACGCCAATCTCAGCGAGGCGCCGCCAAACGACCGCGCGTGCCAGTGCTTGCGCTTTCGCATGCGCGTGACCGACGGCGAAAAGATCGCGGTCGGCCCCGGCAAGATCGCGTTGCTGGAGGCTATTGGCAGTGCGGGGTCGATCACCGCGGCTGCCAAGAGCCTGGACATGTCGTATCGCCGCGCGTGGCTGCTGCTCGACGAATTGAACCGATCGCTCGAGCATCCAGCAGTCGACTCGGCCAAGGGCGGTTTGCAGGGCGGTGGCACTTCCCTGACGGAGACCGGTCACCAGTTGATCACGCTGTATCGCCGCATCGAGAAACGCGCCGAGGCCTCGTGCCGCGAGGACATCGCAGTTGATGAGCATGCTGGCGCACTGATCACCGCGCCTCGCGAGCCACGTCAGGCGGTGACGGCCACGATGACGCTGGTCGCCTTGAACAGCGCGATCGCGCGCTTGCCGGGCGCCAGGCTCGAGCGACTTGACGCTGCCTTCGGTGACGATGGCCGCGATGCTGCCGCCGCCGTCGAGGTCGATCACCACCTCGGCATTGACGGCGCCCGGCGTGACCGCGCTCACCTTGCCGGCGAGTTGATTGCGCGCCGACACCTTGGCGCCTTCGAGGTCCGGTGGCAACCACGATCGACGACGCCTTGACCAGCGCGATGGCGGTCATCTTGGTGCGCAATCCGAGCGACTGCACGCTCTCTTGCGTCACCACCGCGACGATGCGCGCGCCGCTGGGCAGCGGTGATCTCGACCTCGTCGTTGACGGCACCTGAGCGCAGCGAGGTGACGGTGCCGACGAACTGATTTCTGGCGCTGGTCTTCATGTTCAGTGACCCTCAGCAGTGAAAACGGTTGCTCGAGGTCGATCGACTGCTCATCGAGCAGCTTCGAGGAAGCGCTGGTGCGCCGCATCGATCTGCTCGAAGCGCTCGACCAACCGCTGCCCGCGCGCCGTCAGGCGGGTCGAGCCGCCACCGCGGCCACCGGTTGAGCGCTCGACCAGCGGCTCGCCGGCCAACGTGTTCATCGCGATCGATGCGCGTCCCAAGCGGCCTTGTAGCTGATGCCCATGCGCCTTGGCCGCCGTGGGTGATCGAGCCCTGGTCGGCCACTGCGCGCAGCAGACCCGATGCGCTCGCCGGCCGCCCAGGTTCTCGCCGCCCACGGTGATCCACAGCCGACCCCTGCAGTTCAGGCCGACTGGTTGGCCTTGCGGCGACGCGCTGTCATGTCCCATGGCGCGACCTCGGCGGGCCGCCAGGCGTTCAGCTCATGCGGCAACGCCGCTCTCCTGCGGCCGACCGCGCGATCGACCACCTTGCCGGCACGCAAGTACACGACTTGGTCCGCCAGTTCGCGCACGTCGTCGTCGTCGTGCGTGATCAGCAGCATCGGCAGCCGCAACTGCGCCTGCAGCTCTCTCAGTTCATCGCGCAGGCGCTGGCGCAGCGTCTTGTCGAGCGCGGCAAACGGCTCGTCGAGCAGCAGCGCAGTCGGTTCGTTGACCAGCGCGCGGGCCAGCGCGGTGCGCTGGCGCTGGCCGCCCGAGATCTGGTGCGGCAGATGACCGGCCACCGACTCGAGGTGGAACGCCGCGATCCAGCGGTCGACTGCTGCGCATCGCTGCACCTGCAGCGGCGGATTGAGCCAGCCGCGCGCGGCGCGCAAACGCGATGTTCTGGCGCACGCTCAGGTGCGGGAACAACGCATAGTCCTGAAACACGCAGGCCAGACGCCGCTCCTGCGGCGACAGGCGCACGCCCGGCAGCGCTGTCGAACAGCGTGCGCCCCGCCACCGCGATGCGTCCGCTGTCGGGCCGTGCGATGCCGGCGATCATCTTCAGCGTCTGCGTCTTGCCGGCACCCGATGGCCCGTACAGCACCAGACGCGGCGCATCGCTGGCAAACCGCACGCCGAGCTCGAAGCGCGCTGCCTTCGTGCAGCAGCACGCGCTGTGAGGTCGACATCCCAGATCAATCGCGCGACCTTCAGTCGCGCGGCGCCACCCGCCCCGGCACCAGACGCCGCCGGCCGCGAGCAACACCGCGATGCAGGTGATCGAGGTCAGCCGCGACCAGGAAGTTGGCGACGTCGTCCTGCCCCGCCTGCACCGCCTCGTAAACCGCGATCGACAGCGTCTGCGTGCGGCCCGGAATGCTGCCCGCCACCATCAGCGTGGCGCCGAACTCGCCGAGCGCGCGCGCGAACGACAGCAGCAGGCCGGCCAGGATGCCGCGCCATGCCAGCGGCAGCGAGACGCGGAAGAACACCGCGATCTCGTGGATGCCCAGCGTGCGCGCCGCGTCCTCGAGCTGCGGATCGACGGTCTCGAAGGCCGCGCGCGCGCGCCTTGAACACCAGCGGAAACGCCACCACCGTCGCGGCGATCACAGCGCCCTGCCAGGTGAAGATCAGCCGGATGCCGAAGTGCTGCAACAGCCAGGCGCCGATCGGGCCGCTGCGAGCCGATCAGCACCAGCAGGTAGTAGCCGAGCACGGTCGGCGGCATCACCATCGGCAGCGTGAAGCACCGCATCGAGCACTTCGCGCCCGGCAAAGCGCGCAGCGCGCCATCGCATAGCCGATGCCCACGCCGAGCAGCAGGTTCAACGCCGTGGCCCACAACGCCACCTTGAGCGTCAGCGCCAGCGCGATCCATGCTCCCTCCATCCGCGCAGGCTCGCCCGGCGTCAGGGCTTGCCGAATCCGTACTTGGCGAGCACGGCCTGCGCGGGCGCCGACTGCAGAAAGTCGACGAAGCGCATGCGCCAGTCGCCGCGTTCGCGCTCGCGCGACAACGGCGCCGCCGGGTACAGCACCGGCGTGGTCGTCGGCACCGTCAGACGCGACCTTGACCTTGTCGGGCATCAGCGCCGCGTCGGTGGCGTAGACGAAGCCGGCATCGACCTCGGCGCGCGCCACGTAGTCGAGCGCCTGGCGCACGTTGTTGGCGCCGATCATCTTGGGCTCGATCGCCGCCCACTGGCCCGCCGCCTCGAGCACGCCCTTGGTGTAGCGGCCCACCGGCACGCTGGCCGGCAGACCGATCGCGATGCGCTGGTAGGCGGCCTGCGCCAGGTCAGCCACCGCCTTGGGCGCGTTGCGCGGCCGTGCTCGGCACGATCACGACCAGCGTGTTGGACACGAAATTGCGCCGCTGTGCGGCCTGCACCAGCCCTGTGCTCTGCGCCTGGTCCATCGTCTCCTGGTCGGCGCTGACGAACACGTCGACCGGCGCGCCCTTGGCGATCTGCTGCAGCAGCGGCGCCGGAGGCGCCGAAGTTGATACAGCACCTTGCTGCCCGGGTTGGCCGCCTCGAACAGCGGCGCCAAGTCCTTGAACGCGTTGGTCAGGCTGGCGGCCGCCGACACCGTGAGGTCGGCGCGCGTGGGTGGCGGCCCCGAGGGTGGCGGCCAGCAGCAAAGTGATGAGGCGGTGCATCGCATCGGCGTCGGGCAGTCGGTATATCGGTGTTTATACATCGACCCGCGCCAACCTCGATGCGGCCTTTCCCCAGCAGAGGGAAGGCCCTCTTTTCTGCCGAAATTTTCCTACGCCATATAGCGAACACCGCAACGGTCCACCGCCACCGGGCAGCACCCAAAGGCTCAGGACGCCAGGAAGACGGCGAACCAGCCGCGCTCGTCGGTCCAATGCGTGGTGCGCGCAAAGCCGGCCTGACGCAGCAGCCGCTCGAAGCCCTGTACCGAGTACTTGTAGGAGTTCTCGGTGTGGATGCGCTCGCCGGCGGTCAGCGAGCGTTCACCGCCCGGCCAGCGCAGCGTCAGCGCACGCCGCGCCTGCAGGTGCATCTCGATGCGACTCTCGGCCTGTTGAACAGCGGCCACGTGCTCGAAATCCTCGATTCGTGCATCGCAGCCGAGCAGCGCGTTGAGGCGCCGCAGCAGGTTCAGGTTGAACGCCGCGGTCACCTGCAGCGGATCGTCGTAGGCCAGCTCGAGCACCGCCTTAGCTTGACGAGGTCGATGCCGATCAGCAGCGCTCCGCCTGCGCCACCCAGCGCTCGCGCCTGACGCAGGAATTGCAGTGCATCTTGCGGCGTGAAGTTGCCGATGCTCGAACCCGGATAGAACAACAAGCGCTCGCCGCGCCCAGCTTCGGGTGGCAGCGCCAGCGACGCCGAAAAATCCGGCACCCACGCCGACCATTTCGATGCCGGGATGCTGGCGCTGCAGACTGGCCAGCGCCTGGCGCAGGTAGTCCACCGAAATGTCGACCGCCACGTAGCGCAAAGGCGCCAGCACGTCGAACAGGCGCGCGGCCTTCTCGCAATTGCCGGCACCCAGGTCGATCAGCGTGCGACCTCGGCCAGCCAGCGCGCCGATGGCCGGCGCGTGCGCATCGAAGATCGCTCGCTCGGTGCGGGTCGGGTAGTACTCGGGCAGCTCGGTGATGGCATCGAACAGCCGCGAGCCGAGAGCGTCATACAGGAACTTCGGCGACACCGTCGCGGGCTGGCCCAGCAAGCCCTGCGCCAATTCGTGGCGCAGCGCGCACTGTCCTCGCGGTACACCTGGACGAAGCGGGGGCTGGTCATGGCGGCAGTATGGGCAAGCCAGCATGCCTTGCCGAGGCGGGAATTCCACGTGTAAGGTCTAATCGCGTCAACGCGACACCAGCCTGTACGGGCTCGGCACTCGGCTGGATGCGCACACCGTTTTCGAGCGTACAAGCAACCCGCTGCAACGATTGGCCGCGCCACCCGCTGGAATGGTCCAAGCTCTCTGTCAATCAAGCCTGGGCCGTGCTGAGCGTGGCGATCCTGTTCGAGGTGGCAGGCACCACCTGCATGCGGCTCAGCGAAAGTTTCACCGGCTGGTTCCGTCGATCTTGATCTTCGTCTTCTACGCGATCTCGTTCGTGTTCAACACGCTGGTCACGCGCACGCTAGGCCTGAGTGTCGTGCTACGCGGTGTGGTCCGGCGTCGGCACCGTGCTGACCGCGTTGATCGGCTTCCTCTACTTCAAGGAGCCGGCCACCGCGCTCAAGATGGTGTCGGCGGGCTTGAGTCGTGATCGGCGTGTGCGGCCTGCATGCCGCATCGCGTGCGACGGCCTGAGTGGTAAAGCTGCGCCATGGCCTCGGTCTCGCCCAACGAGTTGTCGATCCGCCGCTATCGCGCGGCACGCGGCGGGCTACGACGACTCGGCGCAGCTCACGATGCCGCTGCGGCGGCGCACGATCGACCTGCTGCAGTTGCAGCCGGGCCAGGTGGTGCTCGACGTCGGCGCCGGCACGGGCTCGAGCTACGCGCTGGTTGCGCGAGGGCGTGGCGCCCGCCGGGCGCGTGCTGGCGTTCGAGCAGAGCCCGGAGATGTTCGCGCAGGCGCGCGAGCGTGTCGAGCGCGAGGCATGGGCCAACGTCTGGCACGTGTGCGCGCCGGCCGAGTCCGTGGAGCTGCCCCAGGTCGCCGACGCGGTGCTGTTCAACTACACACACGACATCCTGCGTACACCGTTGGCTCTGGCCAACCTCGATGCGCCAGGTGAGACCGGGAGCGCGGATTGCCATTGCGGGCATCAAGTACTTCCCATGGTGGACCGGGCCGCTGAACTTGCTGGCCTGGCTGAAAAACCGGCCCTACAACGCCAAGGCCGGCTGACATGTGGCATCCATGGGACCGCATCGAAGCGTATTGCCAGTCACCATTGCAGCGCTGGACCACCCAGTTCGGCATGGGCTACATCGCCAGCGGCATCAGCCCTTCGCGAGGACAAGCCATGAATCCACTGCCTCGTCCGCAACTCGAACCGCAGTGCGCTGGCCCGGCGCTATGCGCAGGTCCGTGCGCAATCGTTGGCAGCTGGCGGCGCCGCCTGAGCGAGGCCGATGCGCAGGTGCAGTCGATGCCCGACGTCAGCCCGACCAAGTGGCATCTGGCGCACGTGACGTGGTTCTTCGAGACCTTCGTGCTCGAGCGCCACGAGCGCGGCTTCGAGCCGTTCCATCCGCGCGTTCCGCGTGCTGTTCAACAGCTACTACAACCAGCGTCGGCGAGCAGCATCCGCGGCCGCAGCGCGGCCTGCGTGTACGCGTCCGACGCCTGGCCGAGGTGCAGCGCCTACCGCGCGCAGGTCGATCAGCGCATGGCGGCGCTGCTCGCGCGCGACGCACGACCCGCGCTGATCGATGCGCTGGTCGAGCTCGGTCTGCAGCACGAGCAGCAGCACCAGGAGCTGCTGCTCACCGACATCAAGCACGTGCTGTCGTGCAACCCGCTGGCGCCGCTGTACCGCGGCGTCGTGGCCGTTGGTCACCGTGGCGCCGCTGTCGATGGCCTGGGTCGAGCACGCCGGGCGGCCTGGTCGAGATCGGGCACGACGGCGCCGGCTTTGCTTTCGACAACGAGAGCCCGCGGCACCGGCTGCACTTGCGGCCGTACGCGCTCGGCAACCGGCTGGTCACCCATGGCGAATGGGCCGAGTTCATCGCCGACGGCGGCTATCGCCGACCCGGCGCTGGTGGCTGTCGGCCGGATGGGATTGGGTCGCGCCAGCACGAGCATCGCAACGCCGCTGTATTGGCAGCGCGATGCCGATGGCGAGCTGGACCGAGCTTCACGCTGCACGGTCTGGTGCCGATCGACCCGCACACGCCGGTCGCGCACGTGAGCTACTTCGAGGCCGATGCGTTTGCACGCTGGGCCGCGGCCAACTGCAGCGCCTGGCGCGGCGCGGCTGCCGACCGAGGCCGAGTGGGAGCACGCTGCGCGGGCGCACGCCGCGGCAGCGATTGCCGGCGGCAACTTCGTCGAATCGCAGGCGCTGCATCCGATGCCGGTGGCACGCGTCGGTGCCAGGCATGTCGCAGCTGTTCGGCGACGTCTGGGAATGGACCGCGAGCAGCTACGCGCCCTACCCCGGCTTCCGCGCCTGGGACGGCGCGGTGCGGCGAGTACAACGGCAAGTTCATGGTCAACCAATACGTGCTGCGCGGCGGCTCGTGCGCCACGCCGCGCTCGCACATCCGCGCCAGCTACCGCAACTTCTTCCCCACCGACGCGCGCTGGCAGTTCAGCGGCGTGCGCCTGGCGCGCGATCTCGATTGAGGACATTGACACAAGGCAACGAGGAGCCTCGATCGATGACTCGAAGAATCGTGCGCGCCCTGTGGGCGCCTTGCTGGTGCTGACCCTGGCCGGCACGGCGTGGGCGCAGAAGCTACACGTCACCCAACAACGGGCCGTTTCGCACCATGAGCGACGGCGCCGACGACAAGCTGATGCTGTTGGGCTACGACGCGGTGGCCTACTTCACCGACAACGCCGCGGTCAAGGGCGACCCGGCGATCAAGCTCGAGCATCTCGGCGTGACCTATCGCTTCGCCAGCGAGGCGCACCAAGGCCGAGTTCGCCAAGTCACCCGGACAAATACATGCCGCAGTTCGGCGGCTTTGCTCCAACGGCATCAACTACGCAGTGCCGTGGGGCGCCGGCGGCGGCCCCAACACATGGCGCATCTATCGCGGCAAGCTCTATGTGTTCGGCGGCCAGAGCTCGCGCGACCACTTCGAGATGGACACCGAGCACAACCTCCAACTGGCGCACGAGTATTGGAACAACGAGGTGGCGGGCTCCAACGCGCTCGTCGAGCGCTACAAGCGCCTGGTTTTCCGCGTGCCGCACTACAAGAGCGACCGCGAGCTGCAGGAAGAGTACCAAGCCAAGCTGGCGGCCAAGACCGCTGCCGGTGATGCCCGGCGCGCCGCAAGTCGTACCGGCCCAGTGAGGCCCGTCAGCACGTGCAGCTTCGCGCAGGCGCGCAGCCTGCGCCATCGTCGTCGCGGTAGCCGGCCGCGATCGCCCGCTTCGCGGAACTCGCGCGAGAAACTCACCCAATAACCGAAGTCCGGATGCAGCAGCACGTCGGCGCTCACGGCGTCGGCCCGCACCAGGCGCGCGCTTGCGCTGGTCGCTGACCCGGTAGACCTCGGCACCCGACGGTGCGCGGTCTTCGTGTGCCGTGGCATCGACGGCTAGTACCCGTTGTGCACCGAGCGAGCGTGCCAGGCGCACCGGCAACGGCGCCACCCAGTCGGCATCGATGAACTGCTCGCCATTGATGCGCACGGGCGTGAACTGGCCCTCGATCGCCGACGACGCCTGCACCGCGACACCGGCGTCGCCCGCCGTGAAGGCCACCAAGGCTCGGTCATCCTTGCGGGCGGCTACGCTAGGCCATGGCCACTGGCATGCGTTCGAGCAATTGCACGTCGGAGTACTGGTGCACCATCTCGGCCACCGGTGCGCCGCTGAATCTGGCGTCGCCCGACCACACCAAGCGCGCCATCGCCGTGAGCTGCAGGTTCAGCGCCAGCGTCTCGATTTCGCTGGCGGGCACGCCCGAGGCGCGCAGACAGCCGACCAAAGCGCCCACCGATGCGCCAACGATCAAGTCGGGCTTCAGGCCCAGTTCGTCGAGGGCCTTTCAGCACGCCCACATGCACGAAGCCGCGTGGCCCGCCCGAACTCAACACCCAGGCGACGCGCACCGGGCGGCCAAGCGCCTCGCGCGCGGCGCGTCAGGGCCATTGTGGATCGGCGTCTGGGGCCAGCGTGCAACCGGCCGACGCCGCTGCAGCCGCCCCGAGCCACGTTCGGCGATGCATGGACGGCGATTGTCGACGCCGGTCAGCCGTTGCGTGTGGTGTCGATCGTCAAATTGGCACACCGGTGACGTTGGACAGCACCCGCGCCACCGGCATGGTCGGCAGGTGCACGTGCGCATCGCGCGATTCGGCCACCGGCCAGCTGAGGGCGGCGCAGGCGCGTCGATACCGCTCGTGCAGATCCAGGGCGTCGGCGCCACCCGAAATGGAGCACGCCATAGCGGTGGCTGCCCAGCCATTTGAAATCGCGCGCCAGGCCACTGCCCTGCTTGGGCATCGCCTGCAGCCAGGCATCCGGAAAGCGGCCGTTGAATGAACTCAATCGCGGCTTCGTCGGCGCGGTCGGCACCCGCGCGCGATCGAAGCTGCGGAACACGAAGCTCGCCGCGGCTCCCGCGGTGGCCGCGCAGCGCGTATGGCCGACGCCGGATCGCGGCCTTGCGCCAGCGCCAACGAGCCAGCATGGGCATCAATGCCGTCGACACGCCGGTACAGGTCGGCACATTGCGATGCCAGACGCGGGTTGAACTCGATCACCTTCAAGCGCGTCGGTGGCCAAGTCGTAGAAGAACTCCATGTTGAAGTAGCCGTGATCGAAACCCACGGCCTTGAGAAAGCGCGCGGCGACGTCGAGTGCGCGCTCCTGCACGCGCTCGGCCAGGCGGCTGGGCGCTCGAAGCGCTGGAACGCGCCGGTGCCCGGGTACATCACCGCGTCGACCACGCCGATTGCATGCACCTGGCCACGGAAAACGCAGCCGTCGAGGTTGAACTGCGGCGCGTCGACCGGCTCCTCGAGCAGCATGCCGTGCGCGCTGGGCACGTCGCCCAAGCGTGAGCGCGCGATGCGATCGAACGGCTCGACCAATCGATGGATGATCCATTGCTCGAGTGGGCCGAAGCGTGTGAGTGCAGTCAATTGGGCGTGGTTGGCCACCCGCCGCGCCAACACCGAGAACGCCGCCTTCACTGGCTTGGCAAACGCCGGGTAGTGCAACCCATGAGGAATCGGATCGCCGTAGCGCGCCTGCAGCGGTGCAAACGGCAAGTTGGCCTCGGGGCAGACCCGTTGCAGCACCTGACGCGCGTAGAGCTTGTGTTGACACGGCCAGCACCGCCGCCACCGGCGTGCTGGCCAACCCATCCGCTCGGCCAACAAAGCCGCGCCGAGGGCACCGAACTGCTCGTGGTGCGACACCACCGCGCTCCATGCACCACGACGCGCGCGTTGCGCCGGGCGCTCGACAAAGTTCTCCAACTCGAAGGTCGCCAGCCGCAGGCAACTCGGAAAACTGAACAAGTCGAACCCGGCGTGATCGAGCCGCCAGCCGTCGGTCAGGCGAGCAAACGCACTGGCGTCCCAGTCGTAGTTGAACAAGACGAGGGTGCGAGCGTTTTTGGTCACGATGGTGCGTTGTACGTGCGGGAGCGTGATTTGATTTATGGGTCGCTCAACGGGCGGCGTCGTTCAGTGACCAGTCGTAATCCAGGAACTCGGGCGTCAGCTTTGCGCCTTCAGCTGCTCCTGGACTGCTGGCTCGTTGCTCAGCTGCGTGGCATAGCGCGCAAACACGTCATCGAGCTCGCGAAAGCCCTGGTGGCCCTTTTCGAAGTCGTCGCGAAACCACTTGAAGATCGAACTGACCTCGAGCTTGCCTCGCGCTCGCGCGGTTGCGCGTAGGGTCACCGAGGAAACGGCGCATGCCATCTTCGAGCTGCTCGTCGAGCCGCTCGGCCGTGTAGGGCTCGGGTTTGAGCGCCGGGCAGCCGATGCTGGCGCAGACGATCGCCGTGTGGGATGCGTGGGTCGTTGTAGCGTGGCCGCAGCTGCTCGTGCTCGATCCAGTCGAGGTTGCGCTGCTCGCCAAGCAACGTGTAGAACGGCTTCTTCCACGGCGAGCGGACGATCGAGCCGATGTCCTTGATCGACTTCAGGTTCGGATATTCGGTGAGCACCAGGTCGATCGTGAACGCGTTGTAGGCATTGATCAGGAACGCCATCTGCTGCGAGCGCGAAAAGCCGGCAAAGCCTGCCGGCGTCACCGCGGAGAAGCTATTGAGCACGCCCTTGAGCGCATCACGGTCGGCGGCCATGCCGGCGTAGGCAACCCGGCTTTGCTTCGTTGTCGGGCAGCCAGCGCACGTGCTTCTTGAGCAACGCACCCCACTGCACGTACGCGTGGTCGAGCGCCTCGGCGCCAAGCGCCGGCACCGGCGCAAACCCACAGGGGCACGAGCGGCAACCATTGGCGGCGTGTCAGCTGCATCGGCATCGGTCGGTTGGCGGTATACGCGGCAATTCAGGCGCCCAATCCTGTGCAACGCGACGCTGCGACCAGGCCCGCCCAGGCCAGCCTGCTTCTATGGCGGGGCCGTACGGGTCCCGCGCAGAATAGCGGCCAACCCCTTCGCAACCCAGAGGGAACGTCCAGCGCATCCGTGTCCTGAGTCGGATACGTAGCGGAAAAGTTACGCACCGGCGTTGCCCGCTCGCCACCGCGGCCGTCGGCGGCAAGCGCAAAACGCGTGCGACTCAGGGGCGCTGGCCGATCGGTTTGACGTCGCGTCGGGTGGCGCCGGAAAAAAGCTGGCGCGGCCGCCCGATCTTGTACTCGGGGTCGCCGATCATCTCGTTCAGCTGCGCGATCCAGCCCACCGTGCGCGCGAGCGCGAAGATGGCGGTGAACAGGCGCCACCGGGATGCCGATCGCGCGCTGCACGATGCCGGAGTAGAAGTCGACGTTCGGATACAGCTTGCGCGAGACGAAGTAGTCGTCTTCGAGCGCGATCTTCTCCAGCGCCATCGCCAGCTTGAACAGCGGGTCGTCGTGCAGGCCAAGCTCGCTCAGCACCTCGTGGCAGGTTTCGCGCATCAGCTTGGCGCGCGGGTCGTAGTTCTTGTAGACGCGGTGGCCGAAGCCCATCAGCTTGACGTTGGAGTTCTTGTCCTTCACCTGGCGGATGAACTCGCCGATCTTCTCGACGCCGCCGTCGCCTGGATGTCGTCGAGCATGTTGAGCGCCGCCTCGTTGGCGCCGCCGTGCGCCGGGCCCCACAGGCAGGCCACGCCCGCCGCGATGGCGGCGAACGGGTTGGTGCCCGAGCGAGCCGCACAGCCGCACGGTGGAGGTCGGAAGCGTTCTGCTCGTGGTCGGCGTGCAGGATGAAGATGCGGTCGATCGCGCGCACCAGCACGTCGTTGGACTCTGTACTCCTCGCACGGCGTGGCGAACATCATGCGCATGAAGTTGGCCGACGTACGACAGGTCGAGTTCTTCGGGTAGATGAACGGCTGGCCGATGCGCGTACTTGTAGGCCATCGACACCAGCGTCGGCATCTTGGCGATCAGGCGGATCGCCGGAGATCTCGCGGTGCTCCGGGTTGTTGATGTCGGTGCTGTCGTGATAGAAGGCCGACAGCGCGCCGACCAGCCCGGTCATCACCGCCATCGGGTGCGCGTCGCGGCGGAAGCCGCGCAGGAAGAACTGCATCTGCTCGTTGACCATCGTGTGGTTGGTCACGCAGCTTGATGAAAGCTCTTCTTCTGCTGCGCATTGGGCAGCTCGCCGTACAGCAGCAGGTAGCAGGTGTCGAGGAAGTCGCAGTGCACCGCCAGCTGCTCGATCGGGTAGCCGCGGTACAGCAGCTCGCCCTTGTCGCCGTCGATGTAGGTGATGGTGGAGCTGCACGACGCGGTCGACAGGAAGCCCGGGTCGTAGGTGAACTTGCCCGTCTGCGCGTAGAGCTTGCGGATGTCGATCACGTCCGGGCCGATGCTGCCCTTTGTAGAGCGGCAACTCCATCGCTGGGGCTGCCGTCGGAGAACGACAGGGTGGCTTTGACGTTGGACGGGTCATCATGGGGCTTCCTCGTTTTTTCGATTCGTACTCTACGCTGCCGCGTGCGGGGCATCCGCATTTGCGCCAGCACCTCGCGCACGGCGGGGCGATCCAGCTCTCCGGCAGGCTCGTTGCGCGCCAGCAGCAAGTCAAGCAGGTCGTTGTCGGACAGGTCCATCAACGCGTGCAGGCCGTCGGCCTGACGCTGGGTGATGCACGATCCATGCCTGCTGAAGTAGCGCTCGATCAGGATGTCGTTTTCGAGCAGGCCTGCGCCGGCAGCGCCACTTCAGCCGGTTGAGCGCGACAGGGTCAAGAGCGGGCTCCATGGCGGCGCGGGCGTATGGTGGGTGAGGTCAGGGGTCAAACCGTGCGCCGAACCATCAGTTCCTTGATCTTGCCGATCGCCGCCGTGGGGTTCAGGCCCTTGGGGCAGACGTCGACGCAGTTCATGATGCTGTGGCAGCGGAACAGGCGGTACGGGTCTTCGAGGTTGTCGAGGCGCTCGCCGGTGGCCTGGTCGCGGCTGTCGGCGATGAAGCGGTAGGCCTGCAGCAGGCCGGCCGGGCCGACGAACTTGTCGGGGTTCCACCAGAAGCTCGGGCAGCTGGTGGAGCAGCTCGCGCACAGGATGCACTCGTACAGGCCGTTCAGCTCGTCGCGCTGCTCCGGGCGACTGCAGCCGCTCCTTCTCGGGCGGCACCTCGTCGTTGATCAGGTACGGCTTGATCGAGTGGTACTGCTTGAAGAACTGCGTCATGTCGACGATCAGGTCGCGCACCACCGGCAGCCCCGGCAGCGGCTTCAGCACGATCGGGTCTTTCAGTCGCCGCAGGTTGGTCAGGCAGGCCAGCCCGTTCTTGCCGTTGATGTTCATCGCGTCGGACCCGCAAACGCCTTCGCGGCACGAGCGGCGAAAGCTCAGGCTGGGATCGACCGACTTCAGCCTGATCAGTGCGTCGAGCAGCATGCGCTCGTGAGCCGTCGAGATCGAGCGCCAGCGTCTGCATCTGTGGACGCTCGTCGCGGTCGGGGTCGTAGCGGTAGATCTGGAACGTGCGCTGGTTCACCTTGGGCACACGCTCGAAGCGCGAATTCAAATAGGTGCTGTCGGTCATCAGAACGTCCTCACCTTGGGTGGCACCGAGTCCACGCTGAGTGGTTTCAGTTGAACCGGCTTGTAGTCGAGCCGGCTGCCCTCGCTGTACCACAGGCTGTGCTTCATCCACTCGGCGTCGTTGCGGCCCAGCGGATGCAGCGGATCGTCGGCACCGCGCTCGTAGTCGACCACCGTGTGGGCGCCGCGGCACTCTTTGCGTGCGGCAGCAGACACGATCGTCGCCTGCGCGCACTCGATCAGGTTCTCGACCTCGAGCGCTTCGACGCGCGCGGTGTTGAACACCTTGCGACTTGTCCGTCAGCCCGATCGCCTCGGCGCGCCGGCGCAGCGCCACGACCTTCTCGACGCCTTCGTCGAGCAGCGCCGCGGGTGCGGAACACGCCAGCGTGATGCTGCATCGCGGCACGGATGTCGTTGGCGACGTCTTGCGCATACTCGCCGTCGGTGGCGGCTTCCAATCGTGCGAGGCGGCTCAAGCGGCAAGATCGGTCGCGTCGGCCGGCAAATCCTTGTGCGCCTTGGCGGCCTTGGCCAAGCGCATCGACGATGTGATTGCCGGCCGCGCGGCCGAACACCAGCAGATCGAGCAGCGAATTGGTGCCCAGCCGGTTGGCGCCGTGCACGCTGACGCAGGCGCACTCGCCCACCGCGTACAGGCCACCGACCACGGCGTTGGGGTTGCCGCCCTTTGGGCGCCACCACCTGGCCGTGGATGTTGGTGGGGATGCCACCCATCTGGTAGTGGATGGTCGGCACCACCGGAATCGGCTCTTTCGTGATGTCGACGTTGGCGAAGTTGTGGCCGATCTCGTAGACCGACGGCAGACGCTTCATGATGTCCTTCACCCCGATGTGCGTCATGTCGAGGTGGATGTAGTCCTTGTTCGGCCCGCAGCCGCGGCCTTCCTTGATCTCCTGGTCCATGCAGCGCGACACGAAGTCGCGCGGCGCCAGGTCTTTCAGCGTCGGCGCATAGCGCTCCATGAAACGCTCGCCGTCGACGTTGCGCAGGATCGCGCCTTCGCCGCGGCAGCCTTCGGTGAGCAGCACGCCGACGCCCGCCACCGCTGGTGGGATGGAACTGCCAGAACTCCATGTCTTCGAGCGGCAGCCCGGCGCGCGCCGCCATGCCCATGCCGTCGCCGGTGTTGATGAAGGCGTTGGTCGACGCCGCGTAGATGCGGCCGGCGCCGCCGGTGGCCAGCAGCGTGCGCTTGCCCTGCGAGGATGTAGACGTCGCCGGTCTCCATCTCGAGCGCGGTCACGCCGCAGCACGTCGCCGCTCGGCGTCGCGGACCAGGTCGAGCGCCATCCACTCGACGAAGAACTGGGTGCGCGCTTCGACGTTCTGCTGGTACAGCGTGTGCAGCATCGCGTGGCCGGTGCGGTCGGCCGCCGGCGCAGGCGCGCTGGATCGGCTTTTCGCCGTAGTTGGCGGTGTGGCCGCCGAACGGCCGCTGATAGATCGTGCCGTCGGGGTTGCGGTCGAACGGCATGCCCATGTGCTCGAGTTCGTACACGACCTTCGGTGCCTCGCGGCACATGTACTCGATCGCGTCCTGGTCCCCGAGCCAGTCGCTGCCCTTGACGGTGTCGTAGAAGTGGTAATGCCAGTTGTCCTCGCTCATGTTGCCCAGCGATGCGCCGATGCCGCCTTGCGCGGCGACCGTGTGCGAGCGGGTCGGAAAGACCTTGGACAACACCGCCACGTTGAGGCCGGCGCGCGCCAGTTGCAGCGAGGCACGCATGCCCGAGCCGCCGGCGCCGACGATGACGACGTCGAACTTGCGCCTGGAAATCGAGGGTGAGGCCATGCTGATCTACAGTCTCCACAACACTTGCACAGCCCAGCCGGTGCAGCCGACCAGCCACACGATCGTGGCCACCTGCAACGCCAGCCGAATCCACACGGGCTTGATGTAGTCCATCCAGATGTCGCGCATGCCGACCCAGGCGTGCACCGCCAGCGCGACGATCACGACGAAGGTGGTAAAGCGCATCCACTGCTGCGAAAGATCGCGGCCCAGCGCACGTAGCCGAGCTTGGGTCCGCCGAGCAGTTGCACGATCAGCGCCAGCGTGTACAGCGCCATCAGCGCCGCCGTGACGCGTTGACTGAGCCAATCACGCAGCCCATAGTGCGCGCCGACCACCAGACGCTTGGAGCCGAAGGTGTTGTCGTTCATGTTCCTTCGCCTCAATACAGTCCGAACAGCTTGGCGCCGAGGACGACGGTCAGAAAGCCACTGACACCCAGCGTGATCAACGCCGACACGCGGCCTTGCTGCAGGGTCACGCTGTGGGTCACGTCCATCCACAGGTGCCTCACGCCGGCCACGAAGTGATGCAGGTAGGCCCAGATCAGCGCCAACACCACCAGCTTCAGCAGAAATGCCGGCACGAAACCGATGCCGGCGACGAAGGCGTTAGCTGAAGCGCTCGTAGGAGATTTCGCTCGTGAGGCTGACGTCGAGCAGCCACACCACGAATGGCAGCAGCACGAACATCAGCGCACCGCTGACACGATGCAGGATCGATACCCAGCCCGCGGGCGGCAGAACGGTAGGCGACGATCTGCGAGACGTGGATATTGGTATATACCGGCCGTTGCCTGTGCTCGTCTGCCATGGATAGCCTTTGCTCCTCGCCGCGCGATGAACCGAACGATTTTATTTCAACCCGGCGACCGATCTTGGCATGGGGCGAGCGATGCGGCGTCAGTTCAATTCATTGCGATAGTGATGGGCATCGGTGCGGTACAGGCCGCGGCGCAACTCGACCGGGCGCGCGCCATAGGTCAGCGAGCGTCGCTCCACGCTCAGCAGCGGTGAGCCGGCGGCTACCTCGAGCAACGCGGCGGCTCTCGTTGTCGGCGGCCACGGCGCGGATCTTCTCCTCGGCGCGGATCATCTGCACGCCGAAAGCCGCTTCGAACAAAGCGTACATCGGGCCCTCGTAGGCCGCCAGCCGCTCAGCATTCAGGTCCTTGAACAGGCGCGCCGGCAGCCAGATGTCGTCCAGCACCACGGGGCGTTGCTCGGCCAGCAGCATGCGGCGACACGAAGACCACCGGGTCGCCGCTCTTCAACTCCAGCGGCCGCGCGATGTCGGCGCTGGCGCGCACGCGGCGACAGTGCAGCAGGCGTCGCTGCAAGTCGCGGCCGCTGCCGTCGTCGGCAGCCAGGCGCAGAAGCGATAGCGGGTGGTCTGCTCGGCGTGGGTGGCCACGAACGTGCCCTTGCCCTGGCGCCGCGTCAGCAGGTTCTCGGCGGCGAGATCGTCGATCGCCTTGCGCACCGTGCCCTGGCTGACCCCAAAGCGCGCGGCCAGCTCGAACTCGCCGGGAATCATTTCGCCGGGCTTCCACACGCCCGCTTGCATGTCTTGCACGATCAGCAGCTTGATCTGGCGGTACAGCGGTTTGAATGCGGCATCGCCGTCGCGCTGCGCGTGCGCGCGAGCCTTGTCTGGCGCTTGGTTGATGCGCTCATGGCCAGCCATTGCAGCACAGCCCAGACGCCTGTGTGACCTACACTTTGGCCTTCGACGCGACGAAGCGTCCGGTCCTGCATCGCCAGCCATCTTTTCTGGAGTCATTTCATGAGCAAGAAGCCCGTTCGTGTGGCCGTTACCGGCGCCGCCGGCCAGATCGGTTATGCCCTGCTGTTCCGCATCGCCGCCGGCGAGATGCTGGGCAAGGATCAGCCGGTCGTCCTGCAGCTGCTCGAGATCCCCGACGAGAAAGCGCAGAAGGGCCTCAAGGGCGTGATGATGGAGCTCGAGGATTGCGCGTTCCCGCTGCTGGCCGGCATGCAGGCCCACAGCGACCCGGTGGCCGCTTTCAAGGACACCGACTACGCATTGCTGGTCGGCGCGCGTCCGCGCGGCCCTGGCATGGAGCGCAAGGATCTGCTGGCCGCCAATGCGCAGATCTTCACCGCGCAGGGCAAGGCGCTCAACCAATCGGCCAGCCGCAACGTGCGCGTGCTGGTGGTGGGCAACCCGGCCAACACCAACGCCTACATCGCGATGAAGTCGGCGCCCGATCTGCCGGCCAAGAACTTCACCGCCATGCTGCGCCTGGACCACAACCGCGCGGCCTCGCAGATCGCCGCCAAGACGGGCAAGCCGGTGGCGGCGATCGAGAAGCTGTGCGTGTGGGGCAACCACTCGCCCACCATGTATGCCGACTACCGCTTCGCGACCATCGAGGGCAAGTCGGTCAAGGAGATGATCAGCGACCCGGCGTGGAACAAGGACGTGTTCCTGCCCACGGTGGGCAAGCGCGGCGCGGCGATCATCGAGGCGCGCGGCCTGTCGTCGGCAGCGTCGGCGGCCAACGCGGCGATCGACCATATGCACGACTGGGCCCTGGGCACCAACGGCGAATGGGTGACGATGGGGGTGGTCTCCAACGGCGAGTACGGCATTCCGAAGGAAGTGATGTTCGGCTACCCGGTCACCTGCGCGGGCGGCGAATACAAGATCGTCGAGGGCTTGCCGATCGATGCCTTCAGCCAGGAGCGGATCAACTTGACGCTCAAGGAGCTGCAGGAAGAGCAAGACGGCGTCAAGCACCTGCTGTGAGGCAGCACCTGCGGTGACAGCGCCCATCGAACATCCGCGCGACGTGCTGTTCGCCGACGGCGACCTGGCGCCGTCGATCCCGGTGTGCGATCACTATTGCGGGGTCGAGGATCGGATGCGCAAGAGCCTGGCGCTGCAGGCCGAGCTCGGCCCCGTTTTCGACGTCACCTTCGATTGCGAAGACGGCGCGCCGGTGGGCCGTGAGGCCGAGCACGTGCGCATGGCGGTCGACCTGCTGATGTCGAGCGAAAACCAGCTTCGACCGCGTCGGCGCGCGCGTGCATCCGATCGACCACACGGCGTTCGGCGACGACGTCGAAACGTTGATCCAGCATCGCAGGCGCGCCGGCTGCCCTACATCATGGTGCCCAAGGTGCGCGACCTCGCCGATGCCAAGCAGGCGATCAAGGCGATCGATGCCGCCGCCAGGTCGCCATGGCCTGCGACAGCGCCCGGCGGTGCACTTTCTGATCGAAACGCACGGCGCGCTGCGCGATGTGTTCGCGATCGCGGCACTGCCGCGCGTACAGTCGCTGTCGTTCGGGCTGATGGATTTCGTGTCGGCGCACCAAGGCGCAATCCCGGTCAGCGCGATGAGCGCGTCAGGGCCAGTTCGAGCACCCGCTGGTGCGCCGCGCCAAGCTGGAGATCGCCGCCGCCTGCCACGCCGCGTCCAAGGTGCCATCGCACAGCGTGGTCACCGAGTTCAAGCAGGTCACAGGCGATCCAGGCCGCGGCCAGCCGTGCGGCGCACGAGTTCGGCTACACGCGCATGTGGAGCATCCACCCGGCACAGGTGCAGCCGATCGTCGAGGTCTTCGCGCCGACGGTGGCTGAGCTCGACGAGGCGATCGAGATCATCGCGCGCGGCCGAGGCTGCGCGCTGGGCTCCGATCCGCCACCGCGCACACGTCTGCACGACCGCGCGAGCTATCGCTACTACTGGCAAGTTATCGAACGTGCGCGGCGCACCCGGCAGCCGTTGCCCGCCGAGATCGAACAGGCCTGGTTTGGCGCAACCTGGCCACAGATCACTGAACCAACCGGAGACTCTACATGACCTTTGCATCGACGCCATTCGCAACCGGAGCATCGCAACGCAATTGCTGCAATCTGCAGGTTCTCGGCGTGCGCGGTCGCGCTTTCGGCAATGCCGCTGGCCTGGGCCGCTGATGCGCAGCCGCAGAGCCCTGCCGCCAACAAGCAACAGCGCGAGGATCGCGCCAAAGGTCTGGCACTTGGCCAAGAGACGGCGCAGCGAGTCAGCGAAAACCAGTTGCGAATCGCCGATCGCGTGCTAACCGGCGACGCGGCGTGCGAATTCAATCAAACCGTCAGCGTGTTGCCCGTCGCAGGCCAGCCCGGCTACTTTCATGTGACATTCAAAAGAGTGGTCTACGTGGTCGCTTCCGGAAGAGACCACCAGCGGTGCGATCCGACTCGAAGACAAGAAGGCCGGCATCGTGTGGCTGCAGATTCCGTCAAAGTCGATGCTGATGAACGCGCGCATCGGCCAACGCATGGTCGACGGTTGCATGCATGCCGAGCAGCGCGCTGCGATGTCCGCTGTTCAGGGCGCTGCACCGGCCGCAGGCCGCAAGCCTTAGCCGCCGAATCGCCTGACGCGCTGCTCGTTCCGGCAGCGTGAGCCCGGTTACGAATGCACGAGCGTGCGCACGCCTCTTGTGCATTCGCGGCTCGATCCTTGACACAACTGTCCGCACGTCGTTTCGGCGTGCGCTTGTGTGAAGTGACACGGGCGTATTCGCGCACCGAATCAACTTGCAACGCATCTCGGGAGGTGGCTCCCGAAAGAATGGATCTCACCGTGCTTCCCCAAGGAGAGATCCAATGAAACGACTGTCAATTGCCATCGCCGCTGCGGCGGCTCTGTCGATCGCGGCACCGCTGAGCGTGTCGGCCAATGACAAAGCGGCCAAACCGGCCGCCAAGCCGGCCGCGCAACAAGTTGCTGGGTTGTCATCAGACCAATTGAGCACCGCTGATCGCGTGCTGCTCGGTCAATCGCGCTGTGAGTTCGACCAGTCGGTCAACGTCGCCGCGGTGCCCAACCAAAAGGGTTGGTTCAACGTCGAGTACAAAGGTCAGTCGTACCTGATGGCGCCCGAGCACACCACCACCGGTGCCGTGCGCCTGGAAGACAAGAAGAGCGGCATGATGTGGCTGCAGATCGCCAACAAGTCGATGCTGATGAACAGCAAGATCGGCCAGCGCATGGTCGACAACTGCATACACCCGAAGCAAGCCACGTAAGAAGAGCGCTCGGTTCCTCAGAGCCGCCGCTTGCGCGGGGCTCTTTATTTGTCGACGGCGAAATTAGAGGCCGCGCTCTTGTCGGGAATCGACCGACCGTACCGTTTCTTCTGGTATGCTGCACTGCAGCATCATTCGGTGCGCCCTCTTTCCTCCCCCGGTCTTTCAACCCCAACCCACTCTCAACATGATCAACGTCTTTCTTGCCCTCGTGCCGCTCGGCCTTGCCACCGGCGCCCTCGTCTGGACCATGAGCACCGGAGCGCGCGAACAGCAACGCTCGGACAAGTGGGCCGAAGCAGTGGATGCGCGACAACACCTGAGCGCATGCGCCGGTTCGCGCTGCGCACACTCTGGCGCGAACGATCAACTCGAGCCCGCCGCAAGGCGGGCTTTTCTTTGGCGATGCGTCCGCCGTCGCCGCGTGAACTCGGTGACATCCGCAACGCGGCAGTCTCGGTCAAGTCTTATATAAGACATACAATGCCACTGACCCTCAAGTCTTGACCCGCCGGAGATCGATCGAATGCTCAATGCCTACCGCCAACATGCCGCCGAGCGCGCAGCGCTCGGCATTCCGCCGCTGCCGCTCGACGCCAGCAAACCGCCGAACTGATCGAGCTGATCAAGCGCCGCCCGCACGGCGAAGAGAGCGTTCCTGCTCGAGTCTGCTGACGCACCGCGTGCCGCCCGGCGTCGACGATGCCGCCAAGGTCAAGGCGCTCGTTCCTGGCCGCAGTGGCGCACGGCGACCTCGCGGTGGCGCTGATCTCGAAGGCTCATGGCCACCGAGCTGCTGGGCACGATGGTCGGTGGCTACAACGTCAAGCCGCTGATCGACCTGCTCGATGACGCCGACGTCGCGGCCATCGCCGCCGCGGCGCTGAAGAAGACGCTGCTGATGTTCGACTTCTTCCACGACGTCGCGCACAAGGCCAAGGCCGGCCATGCGCAGGCCAGGAGGTGATCCAGAGCTGGGCCGACGCCGAGTGGTTCACCGTCGCGCCCCGAGGTGGCGCAGAAGATCACCGTCACCGTCTTCAAGGTGACCGGGCGAGACCAACACCGACGACCTGTCGCCGGCGCCCGATGCGTGGAGCCGGCCCGACATCCCGCTGCACTACCTGGCGATGCTGAAGAACACGCGCGCCGGCGCCGCATTCAAGCCCGAGGAAGACGGCAAGCGCGGCCCGATCCAGCTTCATCGAAGAGCTGAAGAAGCAAGGGCCACCTCGTTGCCTACGTCGGCGACGTGGTCGGCACCGGCAGCTCGCGCAAGAGCGCCACCAACAGCGTGATCTGGGCCACCGGCGCAAGACATCCCGTTCGTGCCCGAACAAGCGGTTCGGTGGCGTCACGCTGGGCGCCAAGATCGCGCCGATCTTCTTCAACACGCAGGAAGATTCCGGCGCGCTGCCGATCGAGGTCGACGTCTCGCAAGCTCGAGATGGGCGACGTGATCGACGTGCTGCCGCTACGACGGCAAGATCGTCAAGAACGGAGCCACGGTCGCCGAGTTCAAGCTGCAAGAGCGACGTGCTGCTCGACGAAGTGCGCGCCGGCGGCCGCATCAACCTGATCATCGGCCGCTCGCTCACCGCCAAGGCGCGCGAGTTCCTGGGCCTGCCGGCGTCGGCGGCGTTCCGCCTGCCGCAGGCGCCGCAGGCAGCCACGACGCGGCTACACGCTGGCGCAGAAGATGGTCGGCCGCGCCTGCGGCCTGCCCGAGGGCCAGGGCGTGCGCCCCGGCACCTACTGCGAACCGAAGATGACCACCGTCGGCTCGCCAGGACACCACCGGCCCGATGACGCGCGACGAGCTGAAGGATCTCGCCTGCCTGGGCTTCAGCGCCGATCTGGTGATGCAGAGCTTCTGCCACACGGCGCCGTACCCGAAGCCGGTCGACGTCAAGACGCACCGCGAGTTGCCGGCCTTCATGAGCAACCGCGGCGGCGTCGTCGCTGCGCGTCGGCGACGGCGTGATCCACTCCTGGCTGAACCGCCTGCTGCTGCCCGACACCGTGCGGCACCGGCGGCCGACAGCGCACACGCGCTTCCCGATCGGCATCAGCTTTCCGGCCGGCTCGGGCCTGGTGGCCTTTGCCGCCGCCACCGGCGTGATGCCGCTGGACATGCCCGAGTCCGTGCTGGTGCGCTTCAAGGGCAAGATGCAGCCCGGCATCACGCTGCGCGACCTGGTGCACGCGATTCCGCTGCACGCGATCCAGCAAGGGCCTGCTCACGGTGGCCAAGCAGGGCAAGAAGAACATCTTCTCCGGCCGCATCCTCGAGATCGAAGGCCTGCCCGATCTGAAGGTCGAGCAGGCGTTCGAACTGAGCGACGCCAGCGCCGAGCGCTCGGCCGCCGGCTGCACGGTCAAGCTCAATCCAGGCGCCGATCATCGAGTACCTGAACGAGCAACGTCGTGCTGATGAAGAACATGATCGCCGACGGCTATGCCGACACAGCGCACGCTCGAGCGCCGCATCCAAGCCGTCGAGGCGTGGCTGGCCAAGCCCGCAACTGCTCGAGGCCGACGCGCGACGCCGAGTACGCCGCCGTGATCGAGATCGACCTGAACCGGCATCAAGGAGCCGGTGCTGTGCTGCCCGAACGACCCGGACGACGCCAAACTGCTGAGTGAAGTGGCCGGCACCAAGATCGACGAGGTGTTCATCGGCTCGTGCATGACCAACATCGGCCACTTCCGCGCCGCCAGCAAGCTGCTCGAGGGCAAGCGCGACATCCCGGTCAAGCTGTGGGTCGCGCCGCCGACCAAGATGGACGCGGCCGAGCTGACCAAGGAAGGCCACTACGGCGTGTTCGGCAGCGCCGGCGCCGCGCACCGAGATGCCCGGCTGCAGCCTGTGCATGGGCAACCAGGCGCAGGTGCGCGAAGGCGCGACCGTGGTCTCCACCAGCACGCGCAACTTCCCGAACCGGCTGGGCAAGAACACCAACGTGCTACCTGGCATCGGCCGAGCTGGCGGCGATCGCCTCCAAGCTCGGGCGCATGCCCACCGTGGCCGAGTACCACGCCGACATGGGCGTGATCAACGCCGATGCGGCCAAGGTCTACCGCTACATGAACTTCGATCAGATCGACGAGTACGTCGAGGCCGCGAAGGTCTGTCGACCGCCTGACGCTGCTGCTGACACCTGCGCTGACGTTGAAAGGCCCGCCGGAGCGATCCCGCGGGCCTTTGTCTCGATGCACGGCGCGCGTCCGCGCCGCTGCCGTAGCATCGTCTTGCTGCACACGAAAGCGACCGCTGCGATGAACGGCGCCGAATCCCTGGTCGCCACGCTGGCCGCCAACGGCGTCGAGCGTGTGCTTCGCCAACCCCGGCACGTCGGAGATGCACTTCGTCGCCGCGCTCGACCGCATCGAGGGCATGCGCTGCGTGCTCGGCCTGTTCGAAGGCGTCGTCACCGGCGCGGCCGACGGCTACTACCGCATGGCCGGCAAGCCGGCGTGCCACGCTGCTGCACCTCGGGCCCGGGCCTCGGCAACGGCCTGGCCAACCTGCACAACGCGAAGAAGGCGCAGCTCGGGCATCGTCAACATCGTCGGCGAGCACGCGCGCGACCACCTGCGCTACGACGTCGCCGCTGAACCGCCGACATCGAAGGCATCGCGCGGCCGGTGTCGCACTGGGTCAAGACCTCGCCAGCGCGCGCGACGTCGCCGCTGACGGCGCGCAGGCGATCGCGGCCACGCGCGACGGCGCCGCGGCCAGCATCGCCACGCTGGTGCTGCCGGCCGACACCGCGTGGGGCGCCGGCGGCGACGCGTGCGCAGGCTCGCGCCGCGCGATCGCTGCGGCGCGCGCCGATGCCGGCGCCGTGCGCGGCGCCGCGCAGGACGCTGCGAGCGCTCGGTGAACGCGCGCTGCTGCTGGTGGGCGCTGGCGGCGTCGAGCGAACGCGCGCGCTGCGCTCGCGCGCGGCGATCGCACGCAAGACCGGCTGCCGCGTGATGGCCGAGTTCTACAGCCCGCGCACGCCCGGTGGCCGCGGCCGCACGCGCATCGAGCGGCTGCCGTATGCGGTGGACGCCGCGGTCGACGAAGCTCAAGGGCGCCGAGTGCCTGGTGCTGGCCGGCGCGAGCGAGCCGATCGGCGTTCTTCGCCTATCCGGGCAAGCCGCATCAGCTCAAGCCGCCGGGCTGCAGCGTTCACTGACGCTTGGCCGACGCGCGCGACGACGTGCCGGCCGCGCTGCAGGCGCTGTGCGACGAGCTCGGCGCCACCCCGCCGACGCGGCGGCTACCGTCGCCGCGGTGGGCCTCGACGCGCTGCGCGCGCGCCACCGCTCGATGCCGACGTGATCGGCCACGCGCTGGTCGGCGCTGCTGCCCGAGCAGGCGGTGGTGGTCGACGAGGCGGTGACCTCGGGCCGCGCGTTCGGCAACCGCTTCGCCGCCGCAGCGCCGCACGATTGGCTCACCGTGATGGGTGGCGCCATCGGCTTCGGCCTGCCGGCGGCGCTCGGCGCGGCGATCGGCGCTGCCCGGCCGCCCGGTGCTCGGCGCTCGAAGGCGACGGCAGCGCGATGTACACCGCTGCAGGCGCTGTGGAGCATCGCGCGCGAATCGTTGCCGGTGGTGGCGATCGTGTTCGCCAACCGCGCCTACCGCATCCTGCAGGGCGAGCTCAAGGGCGTCGGCGCGCAGGTGAGCGGCCCCAAGGCCACGCGACATGCTGACGCTCGACAAGCCGGCGCTCGACTGGGTGGCGATCGCGCGCGGCCACGGCGTGCCGGCCGCGAGCGTGCAGACGCCCGAGCAGTTCGTGCGCGAAGCTGCAGCGCGGCTTCGCGAGCCGCGGCCCTACCTGATCGAAGCGCTGGTCTGAGGCAGCGCGGCACCGCCGCGGTGCCTCGGACGCGCTGCGGACTGCGCTGTCAACTCGCCGCCACGCCTGCGCGCCAGCGCCAGCAGCAGCAAGCCAGCCGCCACCGGCACCGCGAGCACCGCGCCTCGCGCGCCAGTGCGGCGGCGCCGCCGCAGGTATGCCGGCCCAGCGCCGCGCATACATCAGCAACAGCAGCAGGGCCATCCAGGCGCCCGCGCGCACGAGCGCGCGCGAGGCGTGCCGTGAGCACAGCCGCGCTGGCCAACAGGAACAGCGCCGAGGCTATGAACACCACGGTGAACAGCGTCTCGAACAGCGGCGCTGCGGCGCCCAGCGCGCCTTGCCCCAGGCTGATACGGCAGCCAGGCGATGCACGCCAGCCCCAGGACCAACGGCGCTGATGCGCGCGCGCATGCGGGCGCCGCCGCCATCGGCGCTGGTTGCCGCGCCACCGTGCGGATCCATGGCAACAACGGCGAGGCAGAGCCAGGCCGACGATGGCGTCGATCAGCATGGTGTCGGGATAGCCCAGCGCTTCGATCGCGATGCCCTGCCAGATGGCCGAGTAAGCGATCGACAGGTTGAGCAGCGCCATGTAGGCGGTGAACTGCGTCGCCGCCACCGCCGGGTTGGTCACGTCCATGAAGATCGCCGAGCGCGTGCCGTACATCAGGCCCGATGGGCGACCGCAGTAGGTCAGCGTGGCGATCCACAGCGCCGTCACCAGCGCCGGCGGCACGGCCGGTCGGCTCGGCGCCGACTTTGCGAGCACCGGCATCACCCAGCCGTACTGCTGCAGCTCCATCATCAGGTACAGCACCGGCAGGCTCATGCAGTGCGATGTACACGGCCAGCGTGCGGCGCCGGCCGAGAGCGGTCGGACAGCATAGCCGCCCACCACCATGAAGCCGGCCTGGATGATGCCGCGACCACAGGTTCAGCGCCGCGACCTGGTCGTCGTCCAGGCCGAGCTCGACCGCCAGGTTCGATTGCAGCGCCAGCCCCAGGCACATCGCGCCCGGAGGGCAGCAGCGCGAACGCCAGGCCCGAGGTAGGCGCCGCGCGTGCCGAGGAAGGAACGGAACGATTCGACCGCGAAGCCGCGCATCTCGCGCGCGCGGCGCGAGCCAGCGCGAGACGCCCTCGACGACCGGCCGCGCGCCGGACGGCGCCTCGCGCATCGGCAGCGCGACGAACAGCGTCACCGCGCAGGATGCGCGCCGGCGACGAAGAAGAAGCGTCGGCTGGAAGCCGGTGTACGCCGACAGGAACAACACGCCGCTGCCGCCCACCGCCTGGCCGATGGCGGCGCCGGCGAACATCAGCCCGTTGGCCAGGCCGCGCTCGTGCTCGGCCAGCGTGTTGACCGCCAGCGCGTCGATCGCGACGTCCTGCATCGCGCCGAAGGTGTTGTGCACGCAGCAGGATCGCGGTGAACAGCGCCAGTTGCTCGGGCAGCTTGAGCATCACGGTGGACATCAGCGTCAGCGCCATCAGCACCTGCGTGCCGATGATCCAGCCGCGGCGCCGGCCCCAGCGGTCGGATGCGAACACGTCGATGAACGGCCCGAACGCCCACTTGAACGCCCACGGCAGGTAGAACGAGCCGACGAAGGCGCCGATCTCCGGCCGGGCCCGACGTCCTGGCGGCGCAACTGCGTGGCCACCGCCGTGGCGGCAAACCCGAGCGGGATGCCCTCGGTCACGTAGAGAAAGAAGAACGCCGCCAGGCGGCCGCGCGCGATGTGGCCAGCAGGTTGGGCAGTCGCATGAGTGTTTGCGTTTCGGTGGCGATGCTGGCGTCAGTGCGCGACTATGCCATCGTGTGCAGCACCTTGCCTCCCGCCACTCGGTGGCGCGTCCTGCGGACACCGCGGATCTGGTTCGCCGGTCCGCTGGTGTCGCCCCTGAGGGGAGCGGCCGCTAGGCCGCTTGGTGGTCAACTCGCGCAGGTGCGGTTCTTCCCGCTGCGCTTGGCTTCGTACAACGCGCGGTCGGCGCGCTCGAGCGCGGCATCGAGCGCCTCGCCGCGCGCGCAACGCGGTGACGCCGGCCGAGAAGGTGACGAACACTTCACGACCACTCGTGCATGAACAGGCTGCGCGCTCAACTGGCGCTGCAGTCGCGCCAGCAGCGCTGGCCGTCGTCGCGCGTGGTGCCGGGCAACAGCACGACGAACTCCTCGCCACCGAAGCGCGCGACGTGATCCATCGGCCGCAGCGATCTGCTTGACGCGCGCGGCCAGCGCCTTCAGCGCCTCGTCGCCGGCGGCGTGGCCGAGCGAATCGTTGAGCTTCTTGAAGTTGTCGATGTCGATCAGCCCCACCGCCAGCGCGGCGCCTTCGCGCTGCACGCGCGCGCTCTCGGCTTCGAACGCCTGCAGCAGGCCGCGCCGGTTGGCCACCTGCGTCAGCGCATCGGTCGACACCTCGTCGGACAGGCGGCGCAGCTCACCCTCGAGCTCGCGCACGCGCTGCTCGAGCTCGCTGGCGCGCGCGTGCTCAGCTCGGCTCAGCCGCTCGCGCGCTCCATCGACCACCGCGTGCACGGCACGCGTCTCGGCGACCATCTCCTGCACCACGCCGGCCAGGCCCTGCAGCGAGTCGGCCTGTTCGATGCGTCTGCGCGTAGCGCTGCACGTTGTCGTTGAAGCGGCCGGTGTGCTGGCCCAGCTCGGCGAGCTCTGCCAGCATGTGCTGGATCATCGCCTTCAGCGCATCGCGCGCGCTCTCGCGCTCGCCGGCGCAGCTCGTGCTGGCGGGCGCGCGTGGCAGCCAGCAGCTCGGCCGCGGCGTGCACACCGCGCACGCTCAGGCCTTCGCCCAAGCCGCTCGCGCAAGCGCGTCGCACTGGCCGCGCGCCCAGCTCTCGTCCTCCGGCCAGTTCGCCGAGGCTGTCGGTCATCGAGCGGCACAGCAGCGCCAACTCGTCGAGCAGGTGGTGGCGGTGCGACAGGTGCGCCCGCGCCTGTTCGCACAGCCGCGCAACCTCGGCCACCAGCTCGGCGTGAGGCGCCCTCGCGGCCAGGCGTCGCGTCGGCCGCGGCCAGCTGCATCGGCCAGCGCGGCGGCATCGGGGCCGCTCGCGCGGCAGCGCGCTGTCAGCGTGCTGCGCAGCTCGTGCAGCACCGTGCTCCAGCCGCCGGCATCGGCGGTGCACTCGGCGCAGCGGTCGCGCGGCGAGGTCGCGCTGCGCTGTTCGCGGCATCGGCACTGGGCGCGCACGGCCCCGCCGTCAGCTGCCTCATCGAGCGGCGCCAGGCCGCTCGGCTCGACGTCGCCGGGCGGGCTTGTCGTCGTCCCACGGCGTTCAACAGCTGGCCCAGCCGCTGCTGCAAGCGCGCGCATCGGAGCGGCTGCCGTCGAGCACGCGCTGCAGGCTCTGCTTCTTGCGCGCGCTGGTCCAGTGGCGGCCACCGCGGTCCAGCCCGCGCGTCATGCGCTCGATCAGGGTGGCCCATGCCGCCGTCTGGCCACTCGGGCGCCGCGCTCGGCGCGGTCGAGCGTACGCTGCAGGTCGTCATAGCGACCGTCGCACAGAGTGGCCACGATCTCGTCGCGCTGCGCCTCGGGCCAGCGCGCGGCCAGGCGCTCGAGCAGAGGTCGTGCGCGCGCCGGCACGCCAGGCTCGGCCAGCGGCTGCCCGGCCTCCTGTGCATAGGCGCGCAAAGTGCTCGGGCGTCGGCTCGAGTTGCTGGCATCGCCAGGCGGCGCAGCGCGCCCTGGCGATCTGCGCCGGCGTGGCGGCAGCGGTCGGTGCGGTCGCGCTCACGGCAACTTCGTCACGCGTGTCAGCGGCCCAGCGTCTGCGCGCGCGGCTTCGTCGGCGCTCGAGCGCGCCGGCCTGGCCGATCCACGGCGCGCGCTGCGGCAGGATGGTCTGCTTCAGCCACGCCTCGAGGTCGTCGGGCGGGATCGGCCGGCTGAACAGGAAGCCCTGCATCACGCCGCAGCCCAGGCGGTGCAGCACTTCCATCTGGCGCAGGTTCTCCACGCCTTCGGCCGACCACGCGCAGGCCGAGCGAGCGGGCCAGCGCGATGATGGCGGTGACCACCGCCGAGCTCTGCGGCGTGATGCCGAGGTCGCGCACGAACGAGCGGTCGATCTTCGACTTCGCGAGATCGGCAGCGTCGTCAGGTAGGCGAGCGACGAATAGCCGGTGCCGAAGTCGTCGATCGAGATCTCGACGCCGATCTCGTTGAGCCGGTGCAGCGACGGGATCACGTTCTGCAGATCGCGTCATCAGGCCCGTCTCGGTGATCTCGAGCTGGATCGCGCGGTGCGGCACGCCGTAGGTCGACGACCGCCTGGTGGATGTGCTCGACCAGGTCGGACGCGCTCGAACAAGCCGGTTGGGCAGGTTGACGGCCATCGAGTCGGCGAAGCCGAAGCTGTGCATGCCAGGCCTTGGCCTGGCGCGCCGCCTCGCGCACCGCCCACTCGGACAGCGGCACGATCAGGCCGGTTTCCTCGGCCAGCGGGATGAAGTCGCCCGGCGGCACCAGCGTGCCGTTGCGGTTCCAGCGCATCAGCGCCTCGACGCCGACCATGCGCGCCGCGCGCACGTCGATCTTGGGCTGGTAGTGCAGCACCAGCTCGTCGCGCTCGATCGCCTTGTGCAGCGCGCTCTCGAGCTCGAGCTTTCGCGGCCGCCGGCCCGGCAGCTGCGGCGTGTACAGCGCCGCGGCGTTGCGCCCGGCCGACTTCACCGAGTACATCGCGACGTCGGAGTTGCGCATCAGGTCGGCCACGCTGGCGCCGTCGCGCGGGAACAGCGCGATGCCGACGCTGGCGGTGACGAAGCACTCCTGGCCGCCGACGAAGATCGGCTCGCGCATCGCGTCGAGGATGCGCTGCGCGACGCGCTCGGCGTCGCGCCTCGTCGGCGACCTCGGGCAGCAGCGCGACGAACTCGTCGCCGCCCAGCCGGCCCACCGCCTCGAGCGAGCGGTGCGAGCGCGAGCCCTGCGATTCGAGCGCGCCCTCCATCACCTGGTCGGAGTGGCGCACGCAGGCGCGCAGCCGGCGCGCGACCTCGATCAGCAGCTCGTCGCCGGCGGCATGGCCCGAGCGTGTCGTTGATGACCTTGAAGCGGTCGAGGTCGATCAGCAGCAGCGCCACCTGGTGGCCGAGCCGCGGCGCGCTGCTCGAGCGCGCGCTCGGCGCGCCAGATCAGCTGGCGCCGGTTGGGCAGGCCGGTCAGCGCGTCGAAGTTGGCCAGATGGCGGATGCGGTCTTCGGCGGTGCGCCGGTCGGTCACGTCCTGCACGATGCCGGTGTAGCCGACGCAGGTAGCCGTGCTCGTTGAACTCCGGCTCGGCCTCGACGTGGACGATGCGCTGGCGGCCGTCGAGCAGCGTCACCGGCACGTCGGTGGCCAGCACCGAGCTCGTGCGCAGCACGTCGCGCAGCACGCGCATCAAGCCGTGGCGGTCGTCTCGCGGCACCATGCGCAGCAGCTGGCGCATCGACAGCGCGTCGTGCGGCGGCAGGCCGAACACGCGCAGCGCCCTCGGGCGCAGCAGCACGAAGTTGCCGGCCTGCTCGTCGGCGCGGCGCCAATCGAAGCTGCCCATGCGCGCCAGGTCTTGCGCGCGCGCCAGCTTGGCCTTGCTGCGCTCGAGCTCCAGTCGCGTGCTGCGACGCGCGCAGCAGGTAGCGCAGGCGGCCGGCCAGCAGGCTCCACTGGTGCGACTTGACGAAGAAGTCGGTGGCGCCGGCCTCGTAGGCGCGCGATGATCGACGCGTTGTCGTCCAGGCCGGTGAGCATCAGCACCGGCACGTGCTCGTAGCCCGGCATGTTGCGCAGCGCGCGGCAGGTCTCGAAGCCGTCGCGGCCGGGCATCATCGCGTCGAGCACCACCGCATCGGTCGGCCGCTCGGTCAGCAGTTGCAGGCGCGCGGTCGCCGCTGCCGCGCCTCGATCGACGTCGAAGCCGCGCTCGCGCAGCGCCACCGCGATCAGCATCAGGTTGACCTCGTCGTCGTCGACCAGCAGCAGCTTGGGCCGGTACGACGGGTCGGCGCCAAGGAGTCGATGGACAACATCATGGAAATACTGCCGGGCTACGTTCGCAGCATAGCCTGCACCGCACCGGCCACGCGCTGCATCTCGGCCTGCATGGCGTCGAGCAGCGTGCCGATGTCGCCCGACTTGCTGCGAGCGCACACTGTGCTTCGACCTGCGCGCACAACGCCGACAGCGGCCAGTGCGCCGACGCTGGCTGACGACGACTTCAGCGTGTGCGCCAGCTGGCGCAACGGCTCGTGCTGCAATGGCTGGCGCACCAGCAACAGCTCCTGGCGAGACCGCTCGAGTGCAGCTGGCATAGGTGGCCAGCACGCGCTGCACCAGCCCGGCGCTGCCTTGTGGATCGAGCTCGGCAAGCCGCGCCAATGCAGCGGCATCGAGCACGGTCGGTCGGATCGGATGCATTGGCGCTAAAGCTCATGGCGAGACCGCGACGTCAACGATGGAGTGAAGAAATCAGTCGAGCTGCCTCGCACTGGCCAGCGCCCGCAGCACTCGCACGATTGACCTCGGGCAACCTGAGCATCGTGGCCTCGGCAGCGGCACGGATGTCGAACACGCGATTCGGCCTCCACCGCCCGCACCAGTTCGAGCTGCGCATGATAGGGCCCAGACTGCTCCACCAGCGCGGCGCGCACCGCATCGGGCACCGGTATCGAGCGCATCAACTCCGGCAAGGGCTGGCCCATCAAGCGGTCGAGCAGCGAGAACACGCCGCAGATGAACATCTCGCTGCGCTGGTCGGAGCTGGCGCCGTGAAGGCCCAGCTCCTCCATCAGCAGCCCGCGGCGCACCGCGGCGTACATCACCGGCTTGACGTTGGGATCCTTGCTCGCCGAGGCGAGCAGCAGCGCCAGCCAGCGCTTCAGTCGGTTGTAGCCCAGCACCATGATGGCGTGCCGGAACGAGTTGATCTCCACGCTCAGGCCGAATGCCGGCGAGTTGATGTAGCGCATCAGCCGGAACGCGAGCGTGGGGTCGGTCTTCAGCACCGCCTCCAGTCGGTCGGCCGGCTCTTCGCGATCGACGCGGTTGATCAGCTCGACGATGAACTGCAGCTCGGGGCGCGGCCCGCTCTTGCCGTTGCCCTTGCCGTTGTTGGCCGCGCACGTCGTCGATCGGCCAGCCGAGCACGGCGATCGCGCCGCGCTGGAACGACTGCTCCATCTCGGCCAACGTGCGCACGCCCGACTGGATGTGCGGAATCGTTCGCGTCACGCCGCCCGGTGGCGGCGAACCGTCGCGCCGCTCGTCGGCCACGATCGATGATCGAATAGGCGAAGCACGGCAGCACTTCGCGCGGCAGCGGCGACAGCGGCCGGCCCTTGATCAGCAGCGTGCTGCCATGCGCATGCATCGCCCGCAGAGAGTCGCTGTTGGCGACGTCGCAGGCCATGAAGGCCGGGATCTCGACCATCACGTTGGGCGCCGGGCGGAAACGCACCAGATCCTGCAGCGCGGTCTCGCTGGCCACGTTGAGCGACACGCGGCCGCCGTCGGCAGGCCACACCTCGGCCACCGCTTCGAGCAAGCGCGCGCCGCGTCGGGCGTGGTGTCGGGCGGCTCGGAAAAACGGTCAGCCGCGCCGCCGTGATCGCGCGATGGCGGTCGACCATCGGTGAATAGCCAAGCACCACCTGACCCAGAACGGGTTGTTGATCGCTCATCGCACAGCGAGCAAGTCAAGGGTTGGGGTCAGCATCACGATCCGATGTAATTGAACAGGGACAGGCGCTGCATCGTCGAGTAAGCCCGCAACGCGGCATCGTAGCCCGTTTGCTTGAGCTGAAAGTCTGAAATGGCGTGCACCATGTCCAGGTCTTCGGCATTCGATTGCTCGCTTTGAGCGAGCAATTTCTGTCCTGCCGACACGCGACTCCACGTTGTCGAGCCGTTGCAGCCACGCGCCCGCGCCGGCGCGCGCACTGCCGAGTTGCATCGCCGCGGCATCGATGTCGCGCAGGCCATCGGCCACCGTCTGGCTCAACGCGCCGGCGCCGAGGCTCGCGTTGTTCAACGCCGTCGCCGCCGCATCGAGCGTGTCGAACAACGACAGGGTCGGGCGCCGACGGCGAGACCGTGAAGTTGTCCCCATTGGCCGGCACGCCGGTGACCGTGAACGCCATGCCGTCGATCTGGATCGCCTGACCCGAGACATACGGCACGTTGCGTCAGCGGCAGTGGCCGCGCCGTTGCGCAGCACGGTGTAGGTGGTGCCCGCGCCACCGACTGCGAACTGCACGCTGTAGGGCAGACCGGTGAGCTGAGCTGGGTTGGTGACACCGCCGGCGTCGATCCACGCCGTGCCGGCGACGCCGCGCCGCCGCCGTCACGAACGACGCCATTGCCGCTGCGGGCGCCGAGAAACGCGGCGCGGCCATCGGCAGCCAACGGCAGCGGTTCGCTCGACGCGGTCTGCGTGGTGCCGGTGGTCGCGGCATAGGTCACGCCGCCGGGCGCATCGACGAACGGCGGCTGCCGCGACGCCCTGCCCGCTGAACAGGTAGCCGCCGGCGCCATCGCCGCGGTTGGCCACCTGCAGCAGCTGCGTGCGGATGGCCGCCAGCTGCTGCGCGAGGCCTCGCCGCTCGGCGGGACCGTAGCTCGTGTTGCCGGCGGCGACCAGCAGCTCGCGCGCCTGCTGCACGCAGGTCGCCCGCGTCGCCGAATGCCGATTTCGATCTGCGCCACTGCGGCACGGCTGGCATCGATGGCGCGCTGGTCGGCATCGGGCGCGCCTGCGCCGCGCGCGCGCGCTCGGCACGCGCCGCGGCCACCGGATCGTCGGACAGCCGCGAGATGCGCTTGCCGCTGGTGAGCTGCTGCTGCGCCTCGCTCAGATCGCCCTGGCGCTTTTGCAGCGTGCTGATGCCGGTGTCGAATGCGCTGGCGGTGGAGATGCGAATCATGGGTGTCTCGCTGCGTGGGGCTGTCGCTGCGGTGGGATGTTCAGGAGGCGGCGTCGAGCAAGGTGTCGAACAGGGTCTGCGCCACCTGCAGCACCTTGGCCGCGGCCTGGTAGCCCTGCTGGAACTGCATCAGTCGCGCGGCCTCTTCGTCGAGGTTGACGCCGGTGCGGTTGCTCAGCGCCTGCTTGGCGCTGTCGGCCACCTGTGTGGAAATCGACGACGCCGTCAACGCGCCTTGCGTGCGCACGCCGATGTCGGCCATCGCCTGCGCCCACGCGTCGGTGATGCCGAGGCCGCCGGTGAGTCCGCCGGCGCCGTTGCCCACGCGCCCGACCAGCATCGCGTCGCGCAACGCCACCATCGCCAGCGCGTTGCCGTTGCTGGTGGCGGGATAGGCGGTCTGCGCCACGGTGAACACATCGCCGGTGGCCGGCACGCCCGACAGCCGCAGCTCGAAGCCGTTGAGCGCGATCGGTTGGCCGGCGCTCCAGGTGCCGCTGCCATTGGACAGCAACGCGTTGGTCACGCGGATCGCGCAGTTCCCAGTCGTAGGCGCCGGCGCCCGACGTGAAGGTGATGGTCGCGGTCTGGCTGGGATCGACGCTCGGGCTCACCACGGTAGAGCCCAGCGATCGCCGCGGTGCCGCTGTTCGTGGCCGCCGCGGTGGCGGTGACCGGCGAGGCGGCGGCGATGCCGCGTGGATCGTCGAGCGCGCGCGTCAGCGAGTTGGCCGCATGCGTCACCGGTTGCAGCAGGAAGCGATCGCTCGCCGCCGGCGGCGGCAGTGCCGAGATTGATCTGAAAGCCGTCGACCACCGAGCCGTCGACCACCGTCTGCGTGAAGCCGTCGAGCCGACGCGTCAGCTGCCAGGCGCCGGCGCTTTGCACCAGCTCGTACTCGCTGGCCTGCAGCTGCGTCGGGTCGGTCACCGTGAGCGTGACGTTGGAGACGAAGCGCGCCGCCGGCGGTGCGCGCATTGGTGGCCGCCGGCTGTGCCTGCGGCGCACCGATCGTGAACAGCGGCGCCCCGGCGCCCGGCGGCACGCGCAGGTCGAGCCCCAACGCCTGTTGTGCGTTGATGGCTGCCGGCGACCGCCGAGCCGAGCTGGCCGAGCAGCGTGCGCGCGCGCACCAGGTCGTCGTCCTGGAAGCGCAGCAAGCCGCCGATCGACCCCGCACCGATCAGCGAGGCCGACAGCGGCCGCGCGCCGGCGCTGTCGACGATCGACACCGCCATCGCGCGATGCGTCGTACGGGTCGGGGCTCAGGTCGAGCTTGGCCGCCTGGCCGCCCAGCACCAGGCGCTGGCCGCCGCCGATGAACACGCCCAGCGTGCCGTCGTCGGCGGCGATGGTGGTGATCTGCACGTAGCCCGACAGGTCCGACAACAGGCGATCGCGCAGGTCGAGCAGGTCGTTGGGCGGCTGGCCGCCGCCTCTGCGACGCCGCGATGCGATCGTTGACCGAGGCCAGCTGGGCTGCGATTTCGTTGACGTGCGCACACCGAGCGCGCGCAGATCCTGCGTCACGCCGGACTGGATGTCGTCGAGCTGCGACGACGCACGCCGAGAAGCGCGACGCCAGCTCGCCGGCACGGCCGAGCACCACGCTGCGCGCCGGCCATGTCTTGCGGCCGGTTGGCCACGATCGACCATCGCGTTGAGCAACGCGCCCGCGCCGATTGGCCGATGCCATTGTCGCCACCGGCGAACACCGCCTCCAGCTGCTGCAGTCGATCGAGCCGGGCGGCGTCGAACTGCGCTTGCGACCGCGAGGTCATCGCCTCGCGCGACAGAAACTGGTCGTAGATGCGCGTGATGGTCTTGACGTCGACGCCCTTGCCGATGAAGCCCGAGCCGGTGAACTGGCCGATCGCGGTCTGCAGCTCGACCTGCTGGCGCGAATAGCCGTCGACGCCGGCATTGGCGATGTTGTGGCCCGAGGTCTGCAGGCCCGCGTAGTTGGCGAACATCGCGCGCACGCCGAGCGACATGATGGCCGAGGCGGTCATGGTTGAAGTTCCTCAAGCGTTGCTGCCGCGCAGACGCTGCGCGGTGGCGATGGCGCCGCTCAGCTTTGTCGGCATACAAGGGATCGGTGGCGTAACCCGCGCGCTGCAGGCCTGGTGGCGAACGCGCGCGCGTCGCTGCCGGCATCGCGCACCGCCTGGTAGCGCGGCTGGCTCTTCATCAGCGCCGCGTAGTCGGCGAACGATTCGGCAGGGCTGGCATAGGCGCGGAATCGCTGCACCAGACGCCTGGGCTCGCCGTTGACGTACTCGGTGGTCGTCACCTCGGCCACCGCGCCCTTCCATCCGCGCCGGCCTTGATGCCGAACAGGTTGTGCGTCGGCGTGCCGTCGGCGTGGCGCAGCTCGCGCCGCCCCCAGCCCGACTCGTGGCCCGCCTGCGCGAGCATGAAAGTGGCCGGAATGCCGCTCGCGCCGTTCGGCGGCCGCGGCCGCTTGCTCGTGCTCGCTGCACGAACGCGGCCGCCGCGCTGCTCCGGAATGCGCGGCGCCGCGCGACGCGCGTTCGGTCTCGGCAGCCGTCGGTGGCATCACCAGCGGCTTGACCTCGGGCTTCGGAATCGGCCCGGGGTTGCAGCCCCATCTGGCGCTCGAGCTGCTTGGCGATCATGTCCGACAGACCGCCCGGCCGGCCGGCGAACGACGTGGCCATCTGCGCATCGAGCATCTCGGTGCCCATGCGGCTGGCATCGTTGTCGAACAACGCCGGTGCCCACCTGTGCCGCGCGCATGCTCTTCATCAGCTCCTGCATGAACAGCGCTTCGAACTGCTTGGCCGCCTCCTTGGCCGCCACCTTGGGGTCGCGCGCCGCGTCGCTGCGCAGCGCCTGCAGGCTGCGCGCGTCACCGGCCAGACCCCCGAGCGGCGCGGCCATCAGATCACCTCGATCTCAGCGTTCAAGCGCACCGGCGCTCTTCATCGCCTGCAGGATTGCCAGCAGGTCCTGCGGCGTGGCACCCAGCGCGTTGAGCGCCTTGACCACGTCGCTCAGCTGCGCGCCGGCGCTCATCTGCATCAACGAGCCGCTTTGCTGCGTGATCGTGATGTCGGCCTTCTCGACACCACCGTCTGGCCGCTCTGAGTTGAACGAATTGGGCTGGCTGACCACCGGCGTCGAGTTGATCGTCACCGACAGACGAGCCGTGCGCCACCGCGCAGGCACCGAGCGTGACCGCCTCGTTCATCACCACCGAGCCGGTGCGCGCGTTGAGCACGATC
>ERZ1370068.6127-contig-513_pt1 | contig 40180 bp, 72 predicted proteins | sample MGYA00561227_ERZ1370068 | MGnify/ENA primary metagenome ERZ1370068 (study PRJEB38410, sample SAMEA6850437) | metagenome | study: Metagenomic assessment of the ecological functions of the soil: analysis of the soil microbiota associated with the... | reverse complement strand
CAGTTACGTATTGCTAACACGCCGTTGTCCACCCGTGATCTCTGGTGGAGAGATCCGCGACAGGTCCGCCAGGTGCGGGCAGTCGTCGTCGTGGTCGACGCCTTCGCCGCGGCAACACTGTCTGCTTCGCTTGTCATCGCTCGAGCACCCACCGAGCCCAACCGCGACCACGACCACGACCACGACCCCGCGACGACGCCACCTCGCAGCATCTCGACCCCCGGCGCTCCCACCAGTTTATGCAGAGCTGTTCGCCGCCGCGATCCGGGACGCGGGCCCAACAAGCGGCGCGCCAGATCGTGGTTCGCTGGGGTTGAACGGGCAGGTGAACGCGACGTGTGCTTTGTCGAGCCGACGCCGGTGCGATGGAGGCTCGCCACCATCCGCGACACTCGCTCTATGAGGCTGTACCACGCCACCTGCGCGCCATCGCCGAACGTATCAAGGCCGAGGATTCCATGGTCATGAGGTCTTCTACGGCGAACATCCGGCGACGGGCGGCACATGGCTGAACGACAACGCTGAGACGGATTCGACGCTCGGTCTGGTCCTGATGTCGATTGACATTCCCGACGATGAACCTCCAACCAACCGACTCCAGATCAGCGTTTGCCCCAGAGTCAGCGAGCCAACGACTACTACGTCGATGCCGAGATCCTGAATCGACACCGAGAGCATTCAGATCGAGCCGTAGAAGCTGGCCTGCCTGAGAGCCGTAGAGCGCGACGAGCTGGCGGCTGTCGGGCGGCGGAACCCTGTAGTGACGGCCGCAGCCCCGGTCGTGGCACCACAGCGACCTTCCTGCGGACCTGTTCGGCGTCGTGGCCCGACGACGCCCTGGTCGAACTGGCCTGATGCGGTTTCGTGACAAGGGTTGGCGGCGCACCCGCCGCACCATCGTTGCGAACGTGTGAGTGGCACGAGACGCGCGAGAGCGTCGCGCAGGTCCGTCGTTTGAGATCGAGCAATCCAGACGCCGTTGTCCCATGGCGTGAAGCCGACCTTCGCCCACACGCAGGTTGAACGCGTTCCACCGGCATACGAACACGACGCCCCAGGCACGAACCAGTGGAGCCAGACCGCATCATCCACGATGACGTGCCCCGGTTTACTGGATCGGCTTGATCGGCGGGTCATTCCGCCGGGCGGAGTCGTTCTCGAGCTGAGACCGCCAGAGTTAGTCGTGGTGCGTGATGAAGGCGAGAGGAATTAGCGTCGCGGCGACGCAGCACTTCGACGACGCCGAAGACGCCGAGCTCGTCGCCGCGATCGGGCGCGGGGACGACGCCGCCATGGCCGTGGATCATGTGGCGCCACCGGGAACCAGTGGTGGCGTTCGCGCGCCGGCTCGTGGGTGACCGGGCGCGCGCCGAAGAAGTCGGCCAGGAAGTGTTCGTGCGGTTGTGGGAACGCTTCGACCGGTACGACCGGAGCCGCGGCACGCTGCGCGTTCCTGTTGGCGATGACGCACGGTTGCGCGCTTGATGCGCTGCGCGTCGATCGTGCGCGGGCTCGGCGGGAAGAGCGCCAAGCAGTCGGTCAGGTCCACGCCGCGCACGGCGCCGACGCTCCCGTGGTCGCGCGAACGGTCGCCGATGCTGTCCGGCGCGCCCTCGCGGATCTTCCTGAAGCCGAACGCCGCGCCGTCGAGGCTCGCGTACTCTCGGCGGCCACAGTTATCGGGCGGGTGGCGACAATGCTCGGCGAGCCGGAGGGAACCGTGAAGAGCCGCATCCGTCACGGCCTGGCGAGGTTGCGTACTGCGCGCTCGCCGCCCAGGATCTTCAGGGCGCCTGAGGCCTCACAGTGCGTTGCGCAGCACGTCGCCCGCGCGGGCGAGGTCACCGTCCATCCCGGTGGCGAGCGCGTGCAGGGCCGCCTCCAACGACTTCGCGCGAGGCCGTGGGCCGGGCCGGTCGTCCGTAACCACGCGACGTGTTCGGCAACGACCTCGCGATCGTCGAGCACCAACGCGCCGTCGACGACGTACAGGAGTCGCCAGCTCCTCGCCGAGCCGGGACTTCGCGGCTTCACCGTTCGGCACCGCTTCCAGTGCGGTCGCGATGAGGCGGTGACTGCGATCCTCGAGTGACCGCTGCTCCGGTACCGGCGGCGGTCCCGGGCGAGTGGCGCGAGTGCCGCGAGCGACCACGTCCGGAGTCGGTCGACCGCGTCTTGCGGCGAGCGCGCGAATGCGTCCGCACCTAACGCCCGCGCCCGCGACTCCGCTGAGCGCGCGACCACCACAGACGACCGGGATTCCGACCTCGTGCGCGACGGCACACATCGCCTCGCGCCGGAGAGCGCGGCGCCGATCGAGCAGCTGAGCGCGAGCGCAGAGTGGCTGTTGCACCTCGAGGGTAGTCCCTGAGGTCCTCGGCGGGGACCGATGCACCGAGGAACAGCACGCGAAACCCGTCGAGGGAGCGCGCTCGCGACCACGCGCGCCCGAGGGCGTGCGTGTCGCGTTCGGCGGCCGCAACGACCACCGCCGGGCCGGTCGGCGCTTCGACCGTCGCCCCGAGCCGGATGATCAGGTCCTCGACGGCGGCGCTCGCGGCGTGCTCGTCGGCGACGACGATGTCGCCGGCGGCCCAGCGCGCCGAGCTCGGCCTGCACCGGGCCGAAGACGTCACCGACGATCTCGTCGAATCCGACGCCGGTGGGCCAGCAATTCTGGTCGCGAGGTCGATACGCGAGAGACACGTCTCCGCTTGACGAGCGCAGCGAGCATCGCAAGTCGTTCGTCAGAGAGCGCCGTCCCGCCTGCGTCGGCACGCTCATGCTGCCTCCTGGCCCACTCGTCGAAGCCTGCGTGCCCGTATGCGAACGGTCTCCGCAACCGATGCTCATCCGGATGACGAAAAGAAACCTTCATCCACCGTGTGCCGCACGTCCGTAGGCCGAGCGAAGTCCCCTGAGAGCAAAGGAACGAACCACGACTACTTCGAGAATGCGGCGTGCCGGAGCAACGCTCGCACTCGTCGCCGTTGCCGGACTGACGGTCGCCGCCTGTTCGGACGACGACTCGAGCAGCGCGTCGGCGAGCGAAGCGACCGAGGACACCGCAACCAGTACGACGGCCGCGGACGACAATATGCAGTCCGACACGGCGGATGAACCGGCGACGGACACGACGATCGTCGACATCGCCGCGAAGCAACCCCGACTTCTCGACGCTGGTGACCGCTGGTCCAAGCCGCCGGCTTGGCGGAGACGCTCGCTCGGTCCCGGACCGTACACGGTGTTCGCACCGACGAACGGCGTGCTCGCAGAAGCTTCCGGCCGGCAACCGTCGAGACCCTGCTCGAACCGGCCAACAAGGACCAGCTGACGAGCATCCTGACGTATCACGTCGTGCCGGCCGGCAGTGATGGCGGCGGACGTGACCGCCGGAGACGTGACGACGGTGAACGGCGCCACGTTCAGCGTCTCGACCGACGGCGGGGTGGTCATCAGCGACGGCCAAGGCGGCACCGCCAACGTCGTGCAGACCGACATCGTTGCTTCCAACGGCGTGATCCACGTGATCGACGCCGTGCTGCTTCCCGAGCAGCTAGCGCCGATGCCGGGACTGCCGCCGGTGCCCGGTTCCCCCGAGCCGGGCATCGGCCTTTCCGTTTCCACCGTAAGGGAAGGGTCGATGGCTCATTACGTCGCAAGAATCCCGGTCTCCGTCGCGCGGTGCGCTGCGTTCGCCTACGTCAGTCGCTTCGATCGGGCCGCGGAGTGGGACCCTGGTGTCGAAGCGGGCGAGATGCTCACGCCCGAGCCGGTCGGGGTTGGCTTTCGCTTGCGCTGATCGGTCAAGCGAGCTCACCGGAAGCGGAAGCGGCGCGGGCTGCTCGAGCCGCGATCACCAACGAGTCCGCCCGACCGTTCTGGGCCGGCGCTTTCTCAACGATCTTCAGGCGCTGTCTCCTCCTGCCGCCGAACCGGCGCGCCGTGACGCCAGCACCGCTGGTCCTCCAGCGGGAACGCAATAAAGCGCTTCTTTCCCCTCGGGGGAGAAGGCTAGGACGCGGTCGGCACACCCGCGAGCAGCCCTGGGTACGCATCGATGCGCTGCGCGCCGCGGTGCGTGCGGATCCGCGATGGCGCGACCACGAAAGCGTAGCGTATACGCGCTCGCTGCTCGATCGCATCGCGGCGACCGACGGCGACGTCGAGGCGTGGGCGCACCTCGATCGCGAAGGCCGCGCTGCGGGCTGCGCTTGCATGCGACGCGCCGGGCGGGGCAGGGGCCCGCTCGCCGGCGTCGGCATCGGCGCGAAGGACATCATCGCCACCGCAGGCCAGCCCACGCAGATGGGTTCGCCGGATTCACGCCGGCGTCCACCCCGCTCACGACGCGGAACGCATCGCGCGCCTCGAGCGCGCCGGCGGGTTCGTGCTGGGCAAGACGGTGACGACCGAGTTCGCGTTCATGCAACCCGGCAAGACGCGCAACCCGTGGAACTCTGGCCCACACCCCCGGCGGATCGTCGTCGGGCTCGGCCGGCCGCGGTCGCGCTCGGACACGTTCCCGCCGCGCTCGGCACGCAGACCAACGGGCTCGGTGATCCGGCCTCGCGGCGGTTTGCGGCGTGGTCGGCTTGCACGACGGCGGCGGCGCTGCTCCGCGGGCGTCGGGCAGTTCAGCCCGACGCTGGACACAAGCCTCGGCGTGTTCGCGCGCGCAACGTCGGCGACTGGCGCACTGCTCGCGGCATGTCTGCGGCGCGAACCCGGAAAGATCGCGGGCGAGCTCGCATCGCTCGCGCGGCCGCCGCGGCTTGCGTTCCTCGCGGAAGTTCCGTGGAGCCCAGTCGGCCTGGTGCAGCAACGCGAAGCTCGCGGCCGCGGTGGCGAGCGCTCGCGAGCGCCGGCGCGACGGTGACCACGGTGGTGTTGCCCGATTCATGGCGTGAGGCTCATCTCACGCTGGCGCGATCATACTCTGCGAGGCGGCCCGGCAGCTGGGCGAGCTGCAGTCGCGCGAGCGTGACCGCATGTCCGCGAACCTCAACGCCGCGCTCGACGAGGGGGCGGAGCCTGGGCGAGGATGCCTACCGCGCCGCCCTTTCGCAGCGCGAGGCTCTGATCGCCGCGGCGGCCGAATGGATGGCGCCATTCGATGCCGTGGTCAGCCCTCCGGCGACCGGGCCGGCGCCGGCGGATCTCGCGCAGACCGGCAATCCATCTTACTGCACGCTCTGGTCGTTGCTCGCGTGCCCGGCGATCTCGATCCCGGATCGGGGCTGTCGGACGCGGGATTGCCGCTGGGCATGCAGCTCGCGAGCTTCGCCGGCAGCGACGACATGCTGCTCGCCGTCGCGGGCTGGTGCGAGGCGCGGATCCCGTTTCGTGGGCTCGCTTGAAACGCAACGCATGAAGCCCTCGCGCCGCGATCTCGAGGAACATCGAATGCGCGCCATCTACGATGGCCGCGATCGACCCGCGTCATCCCTCACCGATGAACAGCTCGCCGCTTCGCTCGATGCGACGCTGAAGTGCAAGCCGGCAGGTTCGGACTGGTGGGTCTTCGCCTACGGCTCCCTGCTGTGGAACCCGCTGTTTCCGTTCGACGAGGCCCGGCTGGCGACGCTTCCGCGGCCGGCATCGGCGGTTCTGCCTGTGGTCGCTCGCCACGCGCGGCACCGCCGACCAGCCCGGACTGGTGCTCGGGTTGGACCGCGGCGGTTCCTGCCACGGTGTGCGTCTACCGGCTGCCGGCATCTTCCGCGAAGAGCGAGCTGGAGCTGCTCTGGCGCCGGGAGATGGTGCTTGGCGCATACCTTCCGCAATGGGTGACGGTGCGCTGTGGCGAAGAAGCGGTCTGCGCTCTCGCGTTCGTCGTCGATCGCGCGCACCGGCAGTACGCGGGCAGGCTTCCCCTGGGCGTACAGGCAGACGTCCTGGCGAGCGCGGAGGGTGCGTTCGGTTCGTCGTCTCGACTACCTGGAACACGCCCGCGTCGCGCTCGTCACACATGGCATCGTGGATCCGTATCTCGAGCGGCTGGCCGGGCATGGTGGCGCGGCGATGCGCACGCGCGCACGGGTCGTAGCCCGGCGTTGGAGCGCGCAGCGCGATACCAGGAGCATCGTTTCGCCGATCGTGCCGCTCCCGGGGTTCGCGTCGCTCACCCAGGCTACAAGGCTACGTGCCTGCCGCCGTCGACGTTGATCGTCTCGCCCGTCACGTAGGTCGCCTCGGAGAGCAGGAAATAGCACGGCCTTCGCGATGTCCTCCGGCGTCCCTTCGCGCTTCAGCGGCGTGTGCGAGATGATGCGCTGGCGCGAAAGCTCGTCGAACGCCTCGTCGTCGGGCCAGAGGATCGGTCCCGGTGCGACGGCATTCACGCGGACCTCGGGCGCGAGCTCGCGCGCGAGCGAGCGCGTCAGCCCGACCAGTCCCGCCTTGGCGATGCTGTAGACGACGTAGTTCTTGAGCGGGCGCTCGGCGTGGATGTCGGTGATGTTGACGATCGCGCCCTGCGTCTTCTTCGAGCGCGCGGCGCCGCGGCCTGTGCGATGAACAGCGGCGCGCGGAGATTGGCGCCGATCAGATCCTCCCAGTCCTCGACGGTGATCTCGCCGACCGGAGTCTGGAAGAACGCTCGAAGCGTTGTTGACCAGCGCGTCGAGCCGGCCGAAGATTTGCACCGTCTGGTCGATCAGCGACGGCAGCTTGCCGAGATCGAGCAGATCGGCCTGGATCAGCGCGACCGACTCCTTGCGCTGGTGGTTCAGCTCGGCCTGCAGCAGTCGCGCTTCGCCGGCCGATGCTGCGGTAGTGCAGCATCAGGTTGGCGCCGGCCGCGTGCAGCCGTCGGCAGATTGCGGCTGCCGACGCGCTTGGCTCCTCCCGTGACCAACACGACTTTGCCCTGCACGCGGCGCCCCGGCTACGCTCTGGTAAACACATAAATCTAGCACATCGCGATGCCACTCGCCCCACCACGACGGAACGACGCAGGGCGTGCCGGCGCCGTCAGCCGCGGCGCAGGCCCACAGCAGCCGCGTCGTCGCGCATCTCGCGCAGACCATCTCGCGAGGCCGGAGGTTGGATCTCCTTCGCCGACTACATGGGGGAGGTGCTCTACGCGCCGGGCCTCGGATATTACGCTGGCCGGCGACGCGCAAGTTCGGCGCCGCCGGCGACTACGTCACCGCGCCGGAGCTCACTTCGCTGTTCGGCGCGCGCGCTGGCGCGCGCAACTCGCGCAGATTCTGGCGCATGTGCCCGACGGCGAAATCATCGAACTGGGTCCGGGCAGCGGGCGCCTCGCCGCCGACATTCTGGCCGCGATGGCGGAGCAGGCGAAGCTGCCCGCCCGCTACCGGCTGCTGGAGGTGAGCCCGGAGCTGCGCGAGCGCCAGCGCGTGCACCTGGCCGAGAAGGCGCCGGAGCTGCGGGCGCGCATCGAGTGGATCGATCTGCTGCCGGAGCGTTGGCAGGGTGCGGTAATCGCCAACGAGCTCCTGGATTCGGTGCCGCCGCACCTCGTGCTTCGCCGCGGCGACTCCTGGTTCGAGCGCGGGGTCACCGTCGACGCGAGCGGCCGGCTGGCGCATGACGATCGGCCCCTTGCCGCCGGCACGTTGCTGAACGCGGCCCAGGCTCGGTTTCCCGCGGAAGGCGATTATCTGTCCGAGATCAATCCCGCTGCGGAAGCGCTGGTGCGCACCCTGGCGCTTCGATGCGCATGCGGCGCGATGCTTCTGGTCGACTACGGGTTTCCCGCCGCGGAGTACTACCATCCGCAGCGCAGCGCCGGCACGCTGATGGCGCATTACCGTCATCGCGCGGTTGCCGATCCGTTCCTGCTGCCGGGCTTGCCGATCTGACCGCGCATGTCGATTTCACCGCCATTGCGCACGCCGGCGTCGCCGGCGGGATGCGCGTGGGCGGTTATGCGACGCAGGCGCGATTTCTTCTGAATTGCGGGCTACTCGACGAGCTCGCGCGCAGCGGCGATCCGCAATCGACGGCGTATCTGCGCCAGGCGAGCGCGGTCCACAAGCTCACCTCTCCCGCGGAGATGGGCGAGCTGTTCAAGGTCCTCGCGCTGGTCCGCGGAGTTGACCTCGAGCTTGCTGGATTTCGCGAGGGGGCGATCAGAGCCATCGCCTGTGAGGCGGCGACCGCAGATCGTCTGCCGAAGGTTCTAAGCGCGAGCCGCTTCGCGGGCGCGCCGGACGGCGTCTCTCAGCCGCTGTTTCTCGCCGAGGACCCGGTTGGCGTAGGCATTGCTCGGGTCATCGGAGGCTCCGTTATAGAGCTGAAGGCCCGCAACCTCCGTACCGCCCCCGCCGGATGTAGTTCCTTGAGGACCCGCGCCCCGAGCTCGATGTTCGTGGGCGGGTCGAGGACCGAGTGGCCGTCGGCGGTGTCGAGCTTGTCCGCGTGGTAGCGCGGGATCACCTGCATCAGGCCCATGGCGCCCAGGTCACTTTGCGCGATGGGGTTGAATCGGGACTCGACCGCGATGACGGCGATGATCAGCAGGCGGATCGACGCCGATCCGCACCCCCTCATGGAATGCGGCGCCGACGAGCTGGCGCGTGGCCTCGAGCGAGACGCGATATCTCTTGGCGACGACCGCGGCTACGGCTTCGATATCGCGGTCGCGCATGGCGGGTCGCTGCCTTGGGCGGAGGAAGGTCCTCGCGGCGACCGCTTCCTGGGTGGGCGTTTGCGTCGCCTCGGGGTGCTTACCGGGCCGACGAACGGCAGCTCATGCTGATCGCCGAGTCGGCGAAGGGAATTGCGGCCAGCGAGAGGGCCGATGGCAAGTACCATGCCGCCTCTTCGTTGGGTCTTTCGCTGGCAGTGAGTGCTTACCCATCTTCGCAGTGTCAACGTCGAGATCGTGATCATCACGAGCCTCCCTGTTGTTTAACCGGGCGTTGGGCGCGATCGCAACCATGCCTGATCGGTCGCCATCTACCCGGTCGTCACCTTGCTCCGGTGGTGCGCCCCCTTCTTGCCGGCCCGGTAGGCCGGCTCAGTATTATCATATAAATCATCGACTTAATGTCGGTGCATCTTCCTCTTTCGCCGGCTCCGGGCTCGTTCTGCCCGACCGCAGCGGACGCGAAGTATACCGGGGGCGGCGGGAGTGTCAACTGAGACTGGTCAACTGAGGCTCAGCCCGAGCCGTGCCTCGCCAGCTCCAGCCGGCCGATCTGATTCCGATGCACTTCGTCCGGACCGTCGGCGAGCCGGCAGCGTGCGGGCGTGGGCGTAGGCCCGCGCCAGCCCGAAGTCGTCGCACGACGCCCGCGCCTGCCATGCGCCTGGATCGCCCAGTCGATGACCTTGCAGGCCATCGCCGGCGCCGCCACCTTGATCATCGCGATCTCGGCGCGCGCCGCCTTGTTGCCCACCGTGTCCATCAGGTACGCGGCCTTGAGCGTGAGCAGCCGCGCCTGGTCGATCATGATGCGCGACTCGGCGATGCGCTCGAGGGTCACGCGTCTGCTCCGCGATCGGCTTGCCGAAGGCGACGCGCGACTGTGACGCGCTTGCACATCTTCTCCAGCGCGCGCTCGGCCACGACCGATCGAGCGCATGCAGTGATGAATGCGGCCCGGCCCGAGCCGCCCCTGCGCGATCTCGAAGCCACGGCCTTCGCCCGAGCAGGATGTCTGCGACGGGCACGCGCACGTTGTCGAACGCGATCTCCATGTGGCCGTGCGGCGCGTCGTCGTAGCCGAACACCGACAGACGGCCGCAGGATCTTCACGCCCGGCGTATCGCGCGGCACGAGCACCATCGACTGCTGGGCGTGCCTCGGCGCCTGTCGGATCGGTCTTGCCCATGAAGATGATCAGCTTGCAGCGCGGATCGCCGGCGCCCGGAGGTCCACCATTTGCGCCCGTTGATGACGTATTCGCCGCCTTCGCGCGCGATCGAGCTCTGGATGTTGGTGGCGTCCGACGACGCGACACCGGGCTCGGTCATGGCGAACGCGGAGCGAATCCGGCCTTCGAGCAGCGGCTCGAGCCAGCTGCTTCTTCTGCTCCGTCGTGCCGTAGCGCTCGAGCGTCTCCATGTTGCCGGTGTCGGGCGCCGAGCAGTTGAAAACCTCGGCCGCCCAGAGCACGCGTCCCATGATCTCGCACAGCGGCGCGTACTCGGTATTGCTGAGTCCGGCGCCGCGCTCGGAGGCCGGCAGGAAGAGGTTCCACAGGCCCGCGGCTCCTCGCCTTGGCCTTGAGCTCCTCGGATCAGGCGCAGGGGCTGCCAGCGATCACCCTCGGCCGACTTCTTCGTCGAACCGGCGCTCGTTCGGATACACCTGCTCGTCCATGAAGGCGCGCAGCCGGGTTTGCAGCTCGATGACCTTGGCCGGGTAGTCGAATTCCATGTCGATCCTTTCCGAGGACAATGCGCGGACGTGAGATCGGTAGCTCATGCTCCGCGCCATGCCGGGACTTCACGCCTCCGCCGATGCGCTTCGACCTCGTCCCAGCCCAACTCGGCCAGCGGACGCGCCCGCCTTGCCCGCCTCGCTGCGCCTGCTCGCTCGCCGCGTTGCCGGCCACCGCGCGCGCCATCACGCCCTGCAGGATGCCCGCCATCCGGAACATGTTGTACGCCATGTAGAAGCTCCATTCGCCTGGGAGTCGGCCTGCTGCGGTCGTGCCGATGCGCCGCAGGTACATGCCGAGATATTCGGTTCCGTCGGTTGGAATGCCGAGCGCAGCCAGATCGCAGCCGCGCAGGCCGCGGAACTCGTCCGGCCGACGAGTCGCCACGCCATCATGTGATACGAGAAATCGGCCATCGGATGTCCGAGCGTCGAGAGCTCCCAGTCGAGCACCGCGAGCACGCGCGGCTCGGACTGGATGGAAGATCACGTTGTCGAGCCGATAGTCGCCGTGAACGATGCGCGTCGAGTCACCTGGCGGAACATTCTTCGGCAGCCATTCGATCAGATCGGTCCATCGCTCGCGATCGTCTCGGTTTCAGAGGCCTTGTACTGCCTGCTCCAGCGATCGATCTGGCGCGCGAAATAGTTGCCCGGCCGGCCGTAGTCGGCGAGTCCGATCGCCTCGACGTTCACGGTGTGCAGCGCCGCGATGACGCGGTTCAGTTCGTCGAAGATCGCGCCGCGCTGCGACGGGTGCATGCCCGGCAGCCGCGGGTCCCACAGCACGCGCCCCTCGACGTAGTCCATGACGTAGAACGCCGTTCCGATCACCGACTCGTCCAGGCACAGGCAGTGCGTGCGGGCGACCGGCACGTCGGTGGCCGCGAGCGACGGTGATCACGCGGTACTCGCGATCGACCGCGTGCGCCGAGGGCAGGAGCTTGCCCGGCGGCTTGCGGCGCAGGACGTAGCGTCTGCACCGGCGTGGTCAGCTTGAACGTCGGGTTGGACTGGCCGCCGCGGAACTGCTCGACCTGGACCGGTCCCGCGAAAGCCGGGCAGGTGCGCGGTGAGATATCGCTCGAGCGCCTGCGACGTCGAATGCGATGAGCCGCGCGCGACCGGACGCGTGCCTCCATGGGGACCGTCATCTGGTCATCGCAGCCAGCGCGGATCAGAGCTACCTAAATCGCCGGTCGCGCCACCGTCGACGGCGATGATCTGACCGGTGATGAACGCAGAGGCATCGGATGCGAGCAGCACGATCAGGCCCTTGAGGTCCTCCGGGCCGCCGACGCGCTTGAGCGGCGCCTTCGCGGCGACCCGGTCGCCGAGCATCTCCATGATGCCCTTGGTCATCTTGGTCGGGAAGAATCCCGGCGCGATCGCGTTCACGGTGATGTCGTACTGGGCCCATTCGGCAGCCAGCGAGCGCGTGAAGTTGACCACACCGCCCTTGGTCGTGTTGTAGGCGAGCGTGGCTGGCCGGTCCGGATCGCCGCCGCCGGTGAGGCCGAGGATCGAGGCGATGTTGACGATCCTGCCGCGGCGCCGCGGCACCATGCAGCGCCTGCCCACCTCCTGGCACACGAGGAAGGTCGCGGTGAGGTTGAGGTTGACGACCTTCCGCCACGCGTCGAGCGGATGCTCGAGTGTGGCCGCACCCCAGGTCGCGCCGGCATTGTTGACGAGGATGTCGATGGTTCCCAGCGCCGTCGCCGCGCGCTCCACGAGCGGCGGTATCGCCGCAGCGTCCGAGAGATCGCAGGGCAACGTCAGCGCGTCGATGCCCCAGCGCGAGCGAAGCTGGGAACGGGCTTCGTCCAGTTCGTCGGCCTTGCGTGCGCAGATCGCGACCTTCGCCCCCATCTCTCCGAGCGCCTCGGCCATCTGCAGCCCGAGCCCGCGCGACCCGCCGGTGATCAACGCGGTTCTGCCGGTGAGGTCCAGGAGTTGTCTGACGCTCAAGACGAAGCTCGCACGACGGCCAGAGCATGGCCTTGTTCTTGGGTTCCACGTTAACATTGACCTTCGCCCTGCGGCAAGAGCGGCGGGGCGTTGCGCCGCATCGCCTACCTCGGTAAGCGAGAAGCGAGCCGGGCGAACAACGATGGATCTCAACTATTCGACCGAAGAGCTGGCCTTCCGCGACGAGATACGCGGCTGGTTGCGCGAGAACCTGCCCGGTAGATCTGCGCCGGAAGGTCGAGAGCTACGAGTCCCTGTCGAAGGACGATTTGCTCGGCTGGCATCGCACGCTCGCGGCGAAGGGCTGGGTCGCGCCCGCGTGGCCGGTCGAATGGGGCGGGACGACGGTGGAGCGTGGTCCAGCGCTATATCTTCGAGGAGGAATGCGGCTATGCCGCTGCACCGCCCCTGATTCCGTTCGGACTCGCGATGTGCGCGCCCGTGCTGTTCAAATTCGGAACCGACGCACAAAAGCGGCGCTTCCTGCCGCGGATCTATCGCGGCGAGGATTTCTGGTGTCAGGGCTACTCGGAGCCGGGCTCCGGATCCGATCTGGCCTCCCCTGCGAACGGCGGCCGTCCGGCGGGGCGAACACTACGTCGTCACGGGGCAGAAGACCTGGACGACGCTCGCACACATGGCCGACTGGATCTTCTGCCTGGTGCGCACCGACGCGCGCACTCGACGAAGAAGCAGGAGGGCATTTCGTTCCTGCTGATCGACATGAAGACGCCCGGGATCACGGTGCGGCCGCTGATGCTGATGGACGGCGGTCACGAGGTCAACGAAGTGTTCTTCGACGAAGTGCGGGTGCCGGCCGAGAATCTCGTCTTCGAAGAGGGCAAGGGCTGGACGGTCGCGAAGTACCTGCTCGGGCACGAGCGGATGAACACGGGCCGCATCGGCGCTTCCAAGCGGGAGCTCGGAGAAGCTCAAGGAGCTGGCTGCGCGCGAAACCAAAGGAGGCAAACCGCTCCTGGAGGACGTGCGTTTCCGCGACCGACTGTCGCGGGTCGAGATCGAGCTTCTCGCCCTCGAGATCACGAACCTGCGTTTCCTCGACCAGCTGCGCGGGGGCGCGCTCCGGGCGCCGAGGTCTCGATGCTCAAGATCAAGGGGACCGAGATCCAGCAGGCGCTGACCGAGCTGATGATGCAGGCAGTGGGCCCGTTCGCGCAGCCCTTCGCCGCGGAAGACGGCGCGGACGGTTTCGACGCGCTCGACGCCGCCTTAGTTGCCACCGTCGCGGCGCGCTACTGCAACTACCGCAAGACGTCGATCTACGCGGGCTCGAACGAGATCCAGCGCAACATCATCGCCAAGCGCGTGCTGGACCTCTGAGGCGCCGGGGAAACGCGTGAACTTCGACTACAACGAAGAGCAGCGACTGCTTGCCGCGTCGATCCGGCGCTTCGCCGAGAAGGACTACGGTTTCGATGCGCGCAGGAAGATCGTCGCCGGGCCGGAGGGCTGGAGCCGTGCGGTATGGTCGACGCTCGCCGAACTGGGCGTGCTGGGCCTGCCGGTGCCGGCCGAGTTCGGCGGCTTCGGCGGCGGCGCGGTCGATCTCGTCAGCGTCATGGAGATGATCGGCGAGGCGCTGGTCGTCGAGCCCGTTCTCGCCACCGTGGGCCTGGGCGCCCGGTTCGTCGCACGCGGCGGGACGGCGACGCAACAGGCGCGACTCCTTCCCGCCGTCGCGGGCGGCGAGTTGATCCTGGCCTTCGCACAGACCGAGCGTGGCGCGCGCTACGATCTTGCCCACATCGCGATGCGCGCACGCCGGACGAGCGAGGGCTACGTGCTCGACGGCGACAAGCGCGTGGTGCTGCACGCGCCGTGCGCGCAGCGGCTGCATCGTCTCGGCGCGCACCGCAGGGCGAGCTCGCGCAGGCCCGCGGCATCAGCCTCTTTCTCGTCGACGCCGGCGCACCGGGTGTCACCATGAGGCGCTACCGCACGATCGACGAGCTGCCGGCCGCCGACGTTTCGTTCCAGGCGGTGAAGGTCGGCGCGGATGCGCTGATCGGCGGCGAGCACGAAGGCTTCGCGCTGATCGAGGAAGTCGTCGACTATGCGACCGCGCTCGTCTGCGCCGAGGCGGTGGGCGCAATCAAGTACGCGAACGACGCGACGCTCGAATACCTGAAGACCCGCAAGCAGTTCGGCGTGCCGATCGGCTCGTTCCAGGCGTTGCAGCACCGCATGGTCGACATGGCGATCGCCCACGAGCAGGCGAAGTCGATGGCGAGCCTCGCCTGCGCCGCCGTGGACGGCGAGCGCGAACCCGCGCGGCGCAAGCGCATGGTGTCGGCGGCCAAGGTGAGGATCGCGGACGCCTGCCGTCACGTGAGCCAGGAGTCGGTTCAGCTTCACGGCGGCATGGGCATGAGCGACGAGATGAAGGTGAGCCACACCTTCCGCCGGCTCACGATGATCGCGCAGCAGTTCGGCGACGCGGATCATCATCTGGAGCGCTTCGCATGCCCGACATGAACCGGCAGGTGCTGCTCGCGAGCCGTCCGCAGGGACCGGTGACCGAGGACAACTTCCGCATCGTCGACGCACCGTTGCCCGTCGCCGGGCGAGGGCGAAGTGCTGGTGAAGAATCGAGTGGCTGTCGCTCGATCCGTACATGCGCGGCCGGATGAACGAGGCGAAGTCCTACGTGCCCCCGGCGCGGATCGGCGAAGTCATGGTCGGCCAGACGGTGGGCGAAGTCGTCGCCTCGCGCGATCCGGCGTTCAGGCCCGGCGAGCAAGGTGCTCGCGCCGCTCGGCTGGCAGCTCTACGGCGCGACCGCGGCGCGGCGATCTGACCGCGATCGACGTGTCGCGCGCGCCGGCTTCGTACTATCTCGGTATTGCTCGGCATGCCGGGCATCACCGCGTGGTTCGGGTTGCACGAGATCGGCCAGCCCAAGGCGGGCGAAACGCTGGTCGTCTCCGCGGCCTCCGGGGCGGTCGGCAGCGTGGCCGGGCAGCTCGCGAAGATCGAGGGTTGCCGCGCGGTCGGCATCGCGGGCGGGAAGGCGAAGTGCGACTACGTGGTGCAGGAGCTGGGCTTCGACGCCTGCGTCGATTACAAGGCCGGCAACCTCGCGCAGGAGCTGCGCAACGCCTGCCCGAACGGCGTGGACGTGAATTTCGAGAACGTCGGCGGCGCGATCCTCGACGCCGTGCTCGCGTTGATGAATCCGTTTTCGCGCGTGGTGCTGTGCGGCCTGATCGCGGAGTACAACGCGGCCGAGCCGTACGGCTACAAGGCGGCTGCGCTCGGTGCTGGTCAACCGCATCCGGATGCAGGGAATGATCGTGTTCGACTGGAAGGACCGTTACGGCGAGGCCGTGGCGGGCCTGAGTGCACGGTTCGCCGAGGGCAAGCTCAAGTATCGCGAATCGATCGTCGAGGGCCTGGACAACGCCCCGCGCGGGCTCATCGCGCTCCTCAAGGGCGAGAACTTCGGCAAGCAGCTGGTGCGGCTGGCTTGATCTCGGTCAATGGGCGGCCGCGGCCCAGCCTCCGCGTCAGAGGATCTCGAACAAACCCGCGGCGCCCATTCCGCCGCCGATGCACATCGTCACGACGGCGAGCTTCGCGCCGCGGCGCCTGCCTTCGATCAGCGCGTGCCCAGTGAGACGCGTGCCCCGACACGCCGTAGGGATGGCCGACCGCGATCGCGCCGCCGTCGACGTTGAGGCGATCGTCTGGAAGCCCCAGCTTGTCGCGGCAGTAGATGACCTGCACCGCGAAGGCCTCGTTCAGCTCCCACAGGTCGATGTCGTCGATCGTAGCTTCCCGGCCCGGGCGAGCAGCTTCGGCACCGCGAACACCGGACCGATGCCCATCTCGTCGGGCTCGCAGCCCGCAACGGCGAAACCGCGGAACACGCCGAGCGGCGGCAAGCCCTTCGCGCGCGGCGGCTCGGTCGCTCATCACCACGCACGCCGCGGCGCCGTCCGAGAACTGGCTCGCGTTGCCTGCCGCGATGACGCCGCCCGGCGATCGCCGGGCTTGATCTTCGGCGACGCCCTCGTAGGTCGTATCGGCGCGGATGCCTTCGTCGGCGGCGATCGTGACGACCCGCGTCGAGATCCGCGCCGTCGTCCTTGTCGGCCACGCCTCATGGTCATCGGTCATCGGCACGATCTCGTCGTTGAACTTGCCGGCGCGCCGCCGCCGCGCGCGCGCTGCTGGCTGCGCGCGCCGTACTCGTCCTGCCGCTCGCGCGAGATGCCGTAGCGCTTGGCGACAGTCTCGGCCGTCTGCAGCATCGGCCAGTAGATCTCCGGCTTGTGCTCGACGAGCCAGGCCTCGCGCAGCATGTGCTTGTTCGATCTCGTTCTGCACGCAGGAGATCGATTCGACGCCGCCGGCCGACGTAGATGTCGCCTTCCCCGGCGATGATGCGCTGCGCGGCGATGCGCGATCGTCTGCAGGCCCGACGAGCAGAAGCGGTTGATCGGTCACACCGGCGGTCGACACCGGACAGCCGGCGGCGAAGCGCGATCTGGCGCGCGATGTTGCGTCCGGTCGCGCCCTCCGGAATCGCGCAGCCGATCAGCACGTCGTCGACCTCGCCCGGATCGATGCCGCGCGCGCGCCGATCGCGTGCCTGCACGACGTGGCCGCCCATCGTCGCGCCATGGGTCATGTTGAACGCGCCGCGCCAGCTCTTGGCGAGCCGCGTGCGGGCGGTGGATACGATGACAGCGTCGGGCATCGGTAGTCTCGAGTGAATTAGGCCCTCAGCCGTTGAAGGTCTTGCCCTCGGCAGCGAGCTTCGCGAGGAGCGGCGCCGGGCGCCAGAATCCCGGATCCTCCGTGCGTCTTGGCGGCGAACCGGGCGAGCGTACGCACCACGTTGTCAGGAGTCCGACCGTGTCGGCGTGGAACATCGGGCCGCCCCGGTAGCGCGGGAAGCCGTAACCGGCGAGATAGACGACGTCGATGTCGGAAGCGCGCAACGCGATGCCTTCGTCCAGAAGCTGCGCACCTCGTTGACCAGCGCGTAGATGCAGCGCTCCGACGATCTCCTCCTCGTCGATCCTGCGCGGCGTGAACCCGCGCTCCTTGCGGTAGTCGGCGATCGAGCGCATCGACCGCGGGATCGGGCAGCGCGTCGCGGCGGCCGGCCTCGTAGCGGTACCAGCCGAGGCCGGTCTTCTGGCCAAAGCGGCCCAGCTCGCACAGCCGGTCGGCGATCCGCGAGTAGACGACCGTCGGCTTCTCGACGTAGCGGCGCTTGCGGATGTGCCAGCCGACGTCATTGCCCGCGAGGTCGCTCATGCGAAACGGCCCCATCGCCATGCCGAAGCGCTCCAGAGCCTGGTCGACCTGCTGCGGGCGAGGCGCCCTCTTCGAGCAGGAACATCGCCTGGCGCAGGTACTGCTCGAGCATCCGGTTGCCGATGAATCCGTCGCACACGCCCGAGACCACCGCGGTCTTGCCGATCTTCTTCGCCAGCCGCATGACCGTGAGCAGCACTTCGTCGGCGGTCGTCGCCCGCGCACGACTTCGAGCAGCTTCATCACGTTGGCCGGGCTGAAGAAGTGCATGCCGATCACGTCCTGCGGACGCTGCGTCGCGGCGGCGATCCGGTTCAAGTCGAGCGTCGAGGTGTTGCTCGCGAGGATCGCGCCGGGCTTCGCCACCCGGTCGAGCTCCGGAAAACGCCGAGCTTCACCTCCATGTCCTCGAACACGGCCTCGATCACGAGGTCGACTCCTGCCACGTCGGCGTACGAGAGCGTCGGGTGCAGAAGCGCCATGTTGCGCTCGACGGCACTTGCGTCGAGTCTGCCGCGCTTCATCGACGCCTCGTAGTTGCGGCGGATCGTCGCGATCCCCTTGTCGAGCGCTTCCTGCTTCATCTCGAGGAGCGTTACCGGCACGCCGGCGCTGGCAAAGTTCATGGCGATTCCGCCGCCCATCGTTCCGGCTCCGATGACCGCGACGCGCTCGATCGGCCGCGTCGGCGCAGTCCTCCGCGATCCCGGGAATACGGGTCGGCCGCGCGCTCGGCGAAGAATGCGTGGCGCAGCGCGCGCGATTCGGGCGACTCCACGAGCTCGAGAAAGAGCGCGCGCTCGATCCGCATGCCTTCGTCGAACGGCTTCGCTACCGCGGCGGCGACGGCATCGATGCACTTGAGCGGCGCGGGGTAGCCCTTCGTCGCGGCGCCGACGGTGTTGCGGGCGAACTGCAGGAAGGCCTCTGCATTCGGCTCGTCGATGGTCACATCGCGCAGCCGCTTGCGCGGAGGTTCTCTTCCGCGACCTTGCGCGCGAAGGCGACGGCGCCCGCAAGCAGGTCGCCGTCGATGATCTGGTCGAAGAGAGAGCTCGCCGCTGAACTGCGCGGCAGGCACGCTCGCGCCGGAGACGATCATATTCAGTGCCGGCTCGATGCCGATCGACGCGCGGCAGCCGCTGCGTCCCGCCGGCGCCGGGGAGGACGCCGATCTTCACCTCGGGCAGCGCGATCGCCGCATCGGGCGCCGCCACGCGGAAGTGGCAGCCGAGCGATAGCTCCAATCCGCCGCCCATGCAGCCGCCGCCGATCGCCGCGATCACCGGCTTGTCGCTCGCTTCGACCATGCGGATGAGCGTGTGGAGCGTGGGCTCGGCTTTCGCTTTCGGAGTGTTGAATTCGCGTATGTCTGCGCCGGCCGTAAACATGCGGCCCGCGCCCGTGATCACGATCGCGCTCACCTTCGGATCGGCCAGGGCACGGTCGATGCCGGCCGCAATGGCGGTGCGCGTGTCGTGGCCGAGCCCGTTGACCGGCGGATTGTCCAGCGTGATGACGGCGACGGCGTCGTCGACCCGATAGCGTGCGGTGATGGCTTGGCTCCTCGGCGATCTGCGATGCGCCTTGCTGACGAAACGCGGCTATCATCGTAGCATGCGGCGCATGCTCGGCCAGGGCAGGGCTTGCGGTCGGCCGTGGTCCTACATGCGAATCAGACGAGCTCCGATACCCATGCGCAGCGATTTCGTCGATAAGGAACGACTGTGATCTTCCGGGGGCACCCGATGCTCCTCCGCGCACTGCGCGGTCTTGCCTCGCCGCGATCCTGATCGCCGGTGCCAGCGGCGTGGCGCGGGCCGCGATCGTCGATGCCATCGAGTATTACAACGCCAGTCTCGATCATTACTTCTACACCACGATTCCCGATGAGATCAACGCGCTGGATTCGGGCGTGCTGGTCGGCTGGCGGCGCACTGGCGTGAGCTTCAAGGTATTCCGATGCGCCCTCGCCCGGGAGCGTGCCGGTGTGCCGGTTCTACGGGCTTCCCGGCGCCGGGCTCGATTCGCATTTCATCACGGCCAACGCGCAGGAGTGCAGCCTGCTGATGCAGGCCCCTTACAACAGCGCTTGGTTCCTCGAGAGCGCCGACGTGTTCGAAGTGTTCCTGCCCGACTTCGCGACCGGTCAATGTCCCGCCGGCACGGTCCCGGTCTATCGCACGTGGGATCACCGTCCCGATTCCGACCATCGCTACACCACCGATCCCGCCGTCGATCTGGCGATGGTCGCGCATGGGCTCTGTCGCCGAAGGCTACGGCGCGTCGGCGACCCCGACGTCGATGTAGCTCGCCTACCGGAACGCCGAGCGGCGTTCCCGGTGTGCTCGCCCAGGGCGAGCGACGCGGCGCCCTACGTCGGCGCGGTGATCACCGTGTCCGCACAATGCAGCGGCGACCCGACAAGCTATGCCTGGACCGGGTGCACGCGAGCACGTCGGGACATTGCACGGCCACCTCGTCGGTCAACGGGCCCCAGACCTACACCGTCGTGGCGACCAACTCGAGCGGCGCGAGCGCGCCGGCCAGCGTGACCGTGAGCTGGCAGAAAATTCCGCCGCCTCCCGTATGCAGCATCATCGTGACCGCCAACAGCAACCTGCCGGTGGTCGGTTCTTCGGTGCTTCTCACCGCAGTGTGCAGCGGGGACTCCGAGCAGCTACAACTGGGGTAACTGCGGGAGCGGCAGCAACAATTGCGTGACGGTTGCGGCAACGGCAGGCGCTCAGATGTATTCGGTCAGCGCGACCAACGCGGGGGAGCGGGTGCACCCGCATTCGCGAACGTCAATTGGCAGGCGAGTCCCGCCGCCGCCCCGGGATTCTGTGGCCAATTTCCAAGCTATCTGTTCACCGACGACGGCTGGGTCGGTACCCGGCTCTTTCGCGCGACTTCACCGACGATCCTGGCTTCGCGTGGAATGGCGTGTGGGTCGTGAAGCTCACGGTCCCGCCAGACGCAGCGTCCGCGGGGAATGGCGCCGTCACCGTCGCTGAATTCGGGGGTCCGCCGACGCATCGCCAGATGAACATTTCCCGTTTCCCGTGCGATTTTCGTCCCGCCGATCCGACCGGCAGCAACGGGCCGCTGGCGCAGGTTGACAGCAACACCACCAGAATCGAGTTCGTGCTCGGGGCGGGCTCCATGGGAGTTCCGGGCTTGGTGCCGGGCCAGGTGTACTACGTCAACGTACGCAACTGGCAACCGCTCACCGGCTCGATTTCGTGCGACCCGGCGACAGGTCGTTGCGACGCGTTCATGGATGTTACGGTGCCGCGCTAAACTTCCAGCCACTCCTTGCGCACCGCGTCATTGGCGCCGCAGGTCCTGCGGCGTCCCCTCGAAGACGATGCGTCCGTGGCCCATGACGTAGACGCGATGCGAGATCGCCAGCGCGATGGTGAGCTTCTGCTCGATCAGCAGGATCGCGATGCCGCGCTGCGCGATCGTCTCGAGTAGCTCGCGCACCAGCTCGACCAGCTTCGGCGCAAGCCCCTCGGTCGGCTCGTCGACCATGATCAGGTCCGGATCGCCCATCAACGTGCGGCAGATCGTGAGCATCTGCTGCTCGCCGCCCGACAGGACACCGCCGGGCGCATCGGCGCGTTCGCGCAGCAGCGGAAACAGCGCGAAGGCGTCCTCGAACGACCAGCGCGCCTGATGTCCGTTGCGCCCCGGCGATTTCACGCCGAGCATCAGGTTCTCGCGCACGGTCAGCTCGGGGAAGATTTCGCCCGGTCTTCCGGAACGTAGCCCAGGCCGCGGCGCGCGATCTCGTGCGGCTTGAGCCCGTCGATGCGCTCGCCCTTGAACCGGATCGCTCCGACCGGGCGGCACCTGTCCCATGATCGTCTTGATCGTCGTCGAGCGGCCGGCGCCGTTGCGTCCGAGCAGGCTGATGATCTCGCCTTCGCCGACGCGAAAGCTGATTCCCTGCAGGATGTGACTCTTGCCGTAGTACGCGTGCAGCGTCGTCGACTTCAAGCATGAGAGCCGGTCCCCAGATATGCGGCCTGCACGGCGGCGTTCTCGCGGATGCGCGCGGGCGTCGTCGGTCGCGATGATCTCGCCGTAGACGAGCACCGAGATCCGGTCGGCGAGGTCGAACACGACGCCCATGTCGTGCTCGACCATCACCAGCGTGCGGCCCTCCGAGACCGACGCGGATCAGCTCGACGGCGTTGTCGGCCTCGGCTCCGGCTCATGCCGGCGGTGGGCTCGTCGAGCAGGATCACGCGCGCGTCGCCGGCGATCGTGATGCCGATCTCGAGCGCCCGCTGCTCGGCGTAGGTCAGCACGCCGGCGCGCACGTCGCGCCGCGCGGTCATCCGGATCTGTTCGAGGATCTCGTTCCGTGCGCTCGTTCGCGTCGGCAGAGCTTCGCGACGTCGCGCCAGGAAATAGTACCGGTAGCCCAGCGACCAGAGCACGCTGCAGCGGATGTTCTCGTAGACCGACAGGCGCGGAAAGATGTTGGTCACCTGGAAGCTGCGCGCCAGCCCTCGCCGGTTGATTCGATACGGCGGCGAGCCCGGCAGATCTCTCGCCGTTCAGGCGTATCGAGCCCGTCGTCGGCGCGAAGCGCCCGCTGATCAGATTGAACAGCGTCGACTTGCCCGCGCCGTTCGGTCCGATGATCGCGTGGCGCTCGCCCCGTACGCACGTCGAGCGAGACGCCGCGGATGATCGGCGTCGCGCCGAAGCGCTTGTGCACGATCGCTGCAGCTGCAGCGCGCAGCGCCGGTCGGCGGAGCGGGTTCATGGCGTCGATTCTCGCGGCATCGCCGCTGGCCGCTCGCGCTTCGTCGCTCGCCCGCTGCCACGCGCGGCGACGAGGCCGGCAGCGATCGGAAGGCCGAAGCGCCGGCGGCGAGCAGCACAAGCGCCGCGAGCCAGCGGCCACGGCGTCGCGGTGTCTAGGTCGAGCCAGAAGAGCCGCATCCGCGCGCCGGCATCGGGCTGGGTCGACCCGGCGATAGTTGATCTCGAGCAGCACGATGGCCCCGATGGCCGCGATCAGCGTCGGCAGCGACGGCGATCGCATACGCCCCCAGGACGCCCACAAAGGCCGCGCGTCCTCACGATCGGCCGGTGCATCAGATAGCAGACCCGGACAGGCCGCCCGGAGCGAACAGCACGACCGCGATGAAGAACAGGCCGAGGTAGAGTTGCCACGCGGTGGTGTAGCCGGAGAGGCTCGACCTGCAGCCAGGTGATGGTGATCGCACCCAGCACCGCGCCGAAGAAGCTGCGCACGCCGCCGATGTAGCGCCATCAGCAGCACCGTGCCGGAGCGCGCTGCGCCTGACCGCACTCGGCGGCGACGATCTCGTAGTTCACCGCGTGCAGGCCGCCGGCGAGCCCGGCGAACATCGCGGCCACCGCAGAACGACGATGAAGCGCACGCGCACGCGGGTCGTAGCCGATGAACGCCGCGCGCTCCGGGATTGTCGCGCACCGCATTGCACATGCGCCCGACGGGCGTGCGCGTGAACGCAGCCATGAGCGCGCGCCGCGACGAGCGCCCAGAACGCGATCACGTAGTAGACCTGAAGCTGCGAGGCCGAAAGTGAGGCCGAACGGATGCGGCGCAACGCCGCGGTTCGCGGTGATGCCTTCCTCGCCGCCGGAGAAGCCCTGCAGCATGCGCATCGCGGCGAAGACCAGCTCGCCCACGCCGAGCGAGATCAGCGCGAACACGACGCCGGCGCGACGAGTCGTGACCGCGCCGAACAGCATCCCGAAGAAGCAGCCCGGCCGCTGCGCCGCGCCAGCGGGACGAGCGGCATCGGGATCGGCAGCCCGCCGTTGATGGCGCGCATGAGATGGATCGCAGCGTACCCGCCGAGGCCGAAATAAACCGCGTGGCCGAACGACAGCAGCCCGGTCTGCCCGAGCAGCAGGTTGTACGACAGCGCGAACACCGCGGCGATGCCCATCTGGCGACAGCAGCGAGCGGCCGAAGTTGCCGTCGAGGCCCGGCACGTGCGGCAGGACCAGCAGGACCAACACCGCGGCGAGCCACGACTGCTGTCAGCCGGCCCGAGCGCAGGAGCGCGTCCGGGCGCGCTTCGGCAGCCGTGCGCCGCGACGGCGCTGCCTTCGCTCATGTCTCGCGCGTTCCGAGCAGGCCCGCGCGGCCGGACGATGAGCATCAGCACCAGCAGCAGGTACGGAATGAGCGGCGCCGCCTGCGCGATCTTGACCGCCGAGAGCTCGTAGAACGGCGAATCTCGCGCACCGACGACGTCGCGCGACCGCGCAACAGGTCGAGCAGCGAGTAGTCGAGCGCCACCGCGAAGGTCTGCACGATGCCGATCAGCATCGAGGCGATGAACGCGCCGGGGATCGAGCCCAGCCCTCCGACGACGACGACGACGAACACGATCGGGCCCGAGCGCCGCGCGCCATGTTGGGCTCGGTCAACAGCGCGAAGCCGCCGATGACGCCCGGCCAGGCCGGCGAGCGCGCTGCCGATCGCGAACACCAGCACGAAGATGCGCGGCACGTCGTGCCCGAGCGCACCGACCATCTGCGGATGCGTCAGCGCGGCGCTGGATCACCAGGCCGATGCGCGTGCGTCGTGAAGCGCGAGGTAGAGGAACGCGAACATGCCGACCGAGATCGCCATCATCAGCCCCTTGTAGGCGGGATAGCTGCGTGCCGAAGAGCCAGAACAGCGGGAAGTCGATCGACGCCGGGACGCGGTTCTCGATCGGGTTGCGGCCCCAGATCATCATCACGCACTCGACGATGAGATAGGCCAGTCCGAACGTGAACAGGATCTCCGCCACGTGCCCCTGCCGGTGGACGTGGCGCAGGCCGTAGCGCTCGACCGCGGCGCCGATCGCGGCGACGCAGCAGCGGCGCGATCACGAGCGCCGGCCAGAAGCCCGATCCAGTGGCCGATCTGGCAGCGAGAAGTACGCGCCGAGCATGAACATGCTCGCGTGCGCGAAGTTGAGCACGCCCATCATGCTGAAGATCAGCGTGAGCCCGCTCGACAGCATGAACAGCAGCAGGCCGTAGACGACGCCGTTCAGGAGCGAGAAGGTGACGAGCTCGAGCACGGGTGGTTACTGGTCGTCCCCGCGAAAGCGGACAGAGACTGTGCGCGAGACACTGGATTCCCGCTCACGCGGGAATGACGGGAGAGCTATGACCTCCGCGTGACCGTCAACCACCCGGGCGCTGCATCTTGCAGGTCGTCGGCAGCGCCGTGTCCTTGCCGTCGATCTTGACGTCGGTCTTGAACCCGAGGCCCGGTCTTCTCGACGTCGAACTTGACGTTGTCGGAGAACGTCGAGACGAACAGCGGCTGCAGCAGCTGGTGGTTGTCGGCGCGCATCTCGACCTCGCCGACGCGTCGTCGTCATCTTCATGCCTTCGAGCGCCCTGGCCACCTTCACCGGATCGTTCGACTTGGCTTTCGCCGCCGCGGCGGCGAACATCATCGACATGCGGTCTTCGAGCCGGTAGTAGGCGAACTCGTCTTCCTTGCCGGTGAAGCGCTTCTCGAACGCCGCGGCGTCCGGATCGAGCTCGGGCAGCGCATTGTGTGTGCCATTCGGTCACGACCTGACTCAGCGTGCCGACGCCGTCCTTGCCGATCGCGGTCGGCGCGCCGAGGGCGCCGCCGTAGTACGTGTACCAGGTCACCTTGAGCCCGGCGTCCTTGCCGGCCTTGATGCAGGAGCACCATGTCGTTGCTCCAGTTGCCGGTGATCACGGTGTCGGCGCCCGACGCCTTGATCTTGGCGACGTAGGGCGAGAAATCCTGCACCTTCTGCAGCGGATGCAGCTCGTCGCCGACGATCTTGATGTCGGGTCGCTTCTCGGCGAGCATCTTGTGCGCCGCCGCGGCGACCGCCTTGCCGAACGAGTAATCCTGGTTGATCAGATAGACGCGTCTTGACCTTCGGTCCTGTCGCGATCACAGTCGGTCATCGCCGCCATCTTCATGTCGACGTCGGCATCGAAGCGGAAATGCCAGAAGTTGCACTTCTCGTTGGTCAGCGCCGGATCGATCGCCGCGTAGTTGAAGAACAGCACTTCCTTGCCCGGGATTGCGCTCGTTGTGCTTCTGCACCGCGTCGGTGATCGCGAGCGCCGACCGCGCTGCCGTTGCCCTGGACGACGTAGCGCGCGCCCTCGTCGAGCGCCTTCTTGAGCGCGATCAGCGATTCCTGCGGGTTGACCTTGTTGTCGTACGAAGACGATCTGGAGCTTCTCGCCGTTGAGGCCGCCCGCGGCGTTGATCGCGTCGATCTCGTAGAACTGATGCGTCTTCTGGGCGTAGAATCCCGGCGCTCGCCGGCGCCGCCCGACAGCGGGTCGATGTAGGCGAGCTTGCACGTCGGCGGCCGCGCGGCCCGCGCAGACCGCCGCCGAATGAACGCCGAGACGGCGAGTCCGGCAACCTGCGTGCGGTTTGCGCATGGCTCCTCCTGTTCGTCCCAACGGTGCTTTGCCGGCCGTTCGTCGCGGGACCGTCGGTCGCGTCGCCGGTCGGTAGTGGGAGAGGGCGATGCTACCGGTAGCGACCCGGCATTTCAAGCACGCGCTAGAATCGCGGTCGCAGCGCACGAGGCCGCGGGTCGCGGCGTGGCACAAGCGTGGCAAAAGCGCGGCGAGAGGAGGAGATGATGCACGGGCTGATGATGGACGTGCCGCTGATGATCTCGTCGCTGATCCGGCACGCGGACCGTTGCCACGGCGACACCGAGATCGTGTCGCGCACCATCGAAGGGCCGATCCATCGCGCTACACCTACCGCGATGCGCATACCCGCGCGCGCGCGCTCGCGCGCGCGCTCGTCGCGGCTCGGGCGTCGAACCCGGCGACCGCGTCGGCGACGCTCGCCTGGAACGGCTACCGGCACTTCGAGCTGTACTACGGCGTCTCGGGCATGGGCGCGATCGTGCACACGATCAACCCGCGGCTCTTCCCCGAGCAGCTCGTGTTCATCGTCAACCACGCCGAGGACAAGCTCGTCTTCTTCGACCTCACCTTCGTGCCGCTGGTCGAGAAGCTCGCTCCGGCGTGCAAGGCGCGTCAAAGCGCTGGGTCGCGCTGACCGACCGCGCGCACTGCCGCAGTGCGGCGATCGCCGAACCTCGCTCTGCTACGAAGAGCTGCTCGCCGCGCGAGGAGCGACGACTACGACTGGCCCGAGTTCGACGAGAAGACCGCGCGCCGAGCCTGTGCTACACGTCGGGCACCACCGGCAATCCGAAGGGCGTGCTCTTCAGCCACCGCTCGACGATCCTGCACGCCTACGCCGTCGTCGCTCCCCGACGCCAAGGCTACTCGGCGCACAGCTCGGTGCTCGCCGATCGTGCCGATGTTCCACGTCAACGCCTGGGGCATTCCCTACTGCGGCGCCGATGGTCGGCGCGAAGCTCGTGTTTCCCGGCGCGGCGCTCGACGGCGCGAGCCTGTACGAGCTGTTCGAGGCGGAGACGGTCGACGCAGCTCCGCGGGCGTGCCGACCGTGTGGCTCGGCCTCATCAGCCACATGAAGCAGAACAATCTCAAGTTCATCGACGCTCAAGTCGTCGACGATCGGCGGCGCGGCCTGCCCGCCGGCGATGATCGACGACGCTGCCGCGACGACTTCGGCGTGGAAGTGCCGCCACGGCTGGGGCATGACCGAGATGAGCCCGGTCGGCACGATCAACGCTCGCAAGCCAAGCACCGCCGCGCTGCTGCGCGAACGAGGCCCGATTCGAGTTCGCGCTCAAGCAGGGGCGGCCGCTGCTACGGCGTCGAGATGAAGATCGTCGACGGCGAGGGCGAACGAGCTGCCGCGCGACGGCAAGGCGTCCGGCGACCTGCTCGTGCGCGGGCCGTGGATGCTGCGCACGCTACTTCAAGGACGAGGGCGGCGATCCGCTCGACGGCGGACGGCTGGTTTCCGACCGGCGACGTCGGCACGATCGACGCCGACGGCTACCTGCAGATCACCGACCGCTCGAAGGACGTGATCAAGTCGGGCGGCGAATGGATCAGCTCGATCGACCTCGAGAACATCGCCGATCGGCGCATCCCGGCGGTCGCCGAGGCCGCGGTGATCGGCGTGCGCCATCCGAAGCTGGGACGAGCGGCCGCTGCTGCGTCGTCGTCGAAGCAAGGCAGGCGCCGAGCTCAGCGCGACGCGATGCTCGACGTTCTACGAGGGCAAGGTCGCCAAGTGGTGGCCGCCCGACGACGTGGTGTTCGTCGACGAGCTGCCGCACACCGCCACCGGGCAAGCTCTCCAAGCTCACGCTGCGCGAGCAGTTCAAGGATTACCGGCTGCCGACGAGGCTGGGCGAGGCCAATTGTCTCGACAGGCTGCGATCAGCCAACACCGGTCGCAGCGCTATTGCGCTCCATAGCAGTCGTTGATTGGGTGCTCGTCGCCAATCCCGGGCCATCGGCCGGGCATCGAGGCGCGGCCGGAGCCGCAGCGAGCGACGAGCGGAGGCTGTGAGCCGTCGCCTGCATGCCGTAGTTATCGCTAGGACATCCCGCGCGAACGAGGTGGGGACTTCTTCCTCGGATTCCGCGCGGCTGCCGAAACCGCCTGCGCTGCCAACCGCTACTTGATCCACTCCGATCTTATCCGGATCGAAGGGTGGCTGGGCAAAGTCTACGAACGTGAGGTCCCCGCCAGCGGACTTGACGCCGTGCGCCACGCCCACCGGGACAGTAGACGAGCATACCCGGCTTGAGCGTGATGGTCTGGTCCCCGTGCATCATCGTCCTGCCACCGCTGACAATGTAGATCACGTGCGCTCCATCGTTTATGCCGGTGCGGCTTGATTTCTCTCCTTGACCGCAATCGCGCCGACGGTAAACGTGGCGGTCTTGACCATCACCTTGTTGGTGAACCCTGGCCGCTGCTCCCCCTGCTTGACCTCATTGCTGAACTCGAAGGTGCTGTCCTGGGCGCATACGGGTCACCGCGACCAGACCCATTCCGCACGCAGGCACCGTCAACGCCGTCCGCCCCATCATCCATTCCTCTCTCATGAAGGCTTGGCGGTATTCAACTCCCGCGTAGCTTGCTCTCGGTCCCTACTTGGATTTGGGCACTGGCCTACGCCGGTCTATTGACGGGCCGCTGGACGTCTGCTTCCGAGCGGCCTCGACCCGTCCGGAACGGGTCACGATTTCACGGCGGGTCGTGGTGACTTAGTCCGGCCAACTGCGGACATCCACGCCGGCGACCAGGAAAACCTGTCACCGCGTCCCGCCAGCTCAACGCGCCGTGCAGGCCGCCGACTCGGCGCGCGTCGATCGCCTGCGTCCATGTCGACGTCCTGGCCTTCCATTTTCCCTTCATGCGGATCTGCCCGTTGTAGCCGTTGGCGCCGAAGGTGAAATCGCCGGTGCCGCTCATCGGATTGCTGCCGGTGCACGCCGATCTTGAACGTCAGCCGCGAGCCGGCGCGCGTCGTATCGCTCACACGGCAGTTCTCCTGTCGCGGGACAGAGTCTCGTCGCTTCGCCACCTTTTTTCACGCACAATCGCTGCGACATCGGCGGCATGGCCATCGGCTCCCCGCCATCTCCATCTTCACCGTGACGTCGTGCTGGTCGTCGCTGCCCTGCGCCGACGCGAACAGTGCCGCCGAAGCGGCATGCACACGCCGGCGACGGCGAAATACCTGTCGACAGCAGTTCATTAAGCACCATTCATCCCGATCTCTCCTGTCAGGTGCGGACACTGCGCAGCCAACGGCTCCCGTGCGCCGGCTGCGACCTGACCCTGATATAACGCCAATCGTAACGCATCGCCGTCAGACGGCAGCAGTCGCTGAGGTCGCGGTGATCCGGCGTGTCCGCACGATGGACGAGCGGAACACCGCTCGCACCGCGCTGACGATCCAGTTCGACATGAGCAGCGTGCCACAAGTCTTTTTCCGTCCACCGCTCCGCGACCGAATCGCCGGGCAACGGCCTCGGCTGCGATATCGAGTGGCTGTCGCCAGGTCGCGACGGCCCGCGGGCGGTGATCTCGTTTCGTAGCGGAGTTCCCTGGCGGTAGGCGATCGCCGGAACCTGCGGCGACCGCGCACTGCTGCGCGCCGCCAGGGTCGAGCGTGCGGCGGCGTGGCGAAACCTGCGCTTGCGAGAGTCGCTGCGGATCAGATCGGTATCGAAATAGCCGTGCGGGGTGCGCCGCAGGAACAGCGGCGGGTCATCGGAAAGCGCCTGGAGGGACGCGGTCACGACATCCGCGAATTCGTTCTCCCCGATGCGGTCCCAGGTGTTGAACAGCAGCGATCCGCCCGGGCGAGCACGCGTCGCATCTCGGAGAATGCCTGTCGCCCGGTCCGGGAAGAACAATATCGCCCCGGATCGAGCAGACCACTGCGTCAAAGCTCCCGTCCGGGAAGGGCAGGTCCATCGCATCGGCCTGGCGCCACTCGACGCCGCGCGCAGGCCGACGGCGCAGGCGCGGTCGATCATCGGCACGTTGAGATCGGTCGCAACGATATTCACCTCGGGCGACAAGGTCGCGACCATCGCCCGCGTCACGACGCCGGTTCCGGCGGCGATCTCAGGACGCGGCTCAACCGCCGCTTGGCCAGGCGCCGCGCGAGATCGGCCGCAAAGGGCTCGAAGATCAGCGGGAACGAGAAGGCTGTCGTAGATCTCGGGGATCGAGCCCGCGAAGACCTTGTCGCTTTTCGGATCGCTCAGCTTTGCCGCCGACGATGAGGGGCCGGGTTGTCATGTTGAACCAAAGCGACCGGGCGCGCCAGCGCGGCACTAGGCGCGCAGCGCGAGAGTAGAATCGATCGTCCTGGAGAATTCCGCGAGCGCATGCGAGTCAGTCGCAGCTCGAGGACTCGTCTTTTTCCCGGGGGCTACCGATGGGAATGTCCGACGCCGCCCAATCCGCGGATCCGACGAGCCGATTCTCGCGGCGCGAACTGCTGGTCATCGCCGCCTGCGCCATCTCGATGCTGATCGTGCAGATGGACTGGTTTGCGCTGAACCTCGCGCTGCCCGTCGATCGCGCGCCACTTCGACGTGCCGTCGACCGACCTGCAATGGGTGGTCAGCGGCTACATGATTTCGATCGGCGCGCTGATGGTCACGGGCGGGCGGCCTGTCCGACATCTTCGGGCGCCGCAAGATCATCGTCATCGGGACTCGCGCGATGTTCGGGATCGTCTCCGCCATCTGCGGCATTTCGCCGAACGAGATCTGGCTCATCGTCGGCGCGCGTCGTGCATGGCGTCGGCGCGGCGCTGATCTTCCCGGTAGTCGATCGCCGTCGGTGTCGAGCACGTTCACCGGCGCGCGGCAGAGCGCGCGCGATCGGCGTCGTCCTCGGCTTCGCCTGCGATCGGCACGGCGCTCGGGCCGTTCTGTCGGCGGCGCGTTTTCCGAATACCTGAACTGGCGCGGCGTGTTCTTCATCAACATTCCCGTTCTGCCTTGCCGCGATCGTCGCTGATGCTCCGTTACGTCGAGGAGACGCGCGACGAGGCGCGCCGACCGTCACATCGACGTTGCTGGGCATGCTGACGGTCACCGGGCGGCTGGTGTGCATCAGCCTTGCTTCTCGATCGGGGCGAGGACCTGGGGCTGGACTCGCCGTCACGACGATCGGGACGCTGGTCGGCGGAATCGTGCTGCTCGTCGTGTTCGTCGCGATCGAGCGCGCGCGTGCACTCGCCGCTGGTCGATCTGGCGCTGTTCCGCAACCGCGCGTTCGATGCGGTGGTCATCGCCGGATCGCTGTCCGAACGTCGGTGTTCTGCCTGGTCGCGGTGTTCTTCGGCGCTCGTACCTCCAGCAGGCGCGCGGATGCTCGCCGTTCAATCGCGGCCTCGGTGTTCCTCGGCGCTCTCCCGCCGGCGCAGGCGTCGGCGAGCTACTTTTCCGGGAGCGGTTCGCCGAACGATATCCCGCCGCTCGCCTGATGGCGATCGGGATGCTGATCAGCGCCGCCGGGATCCTCGGGCCTCACCGAGCGTCGACGTCGCTGTGGTTCTACGCGCCGCTGTTCTTCGGTCACCGGGCGTCGGCCTCGGCCTGCGGCTGGGCGCTCGCCAACGTCGCGACGCAGGCCGTCGTGCCGCCGTCCGATCGTCGGCGCTGCCGTCCGGGAGTCACGCTGACGCTGCGCTCGTGATGCTGGGCGCAGTCGGCGTGGCGATCGCCGCCGCCGATGCTCGAACTGCTGAGCGGTTCGGTGGCCGGGGCTGCATCCAACGTGGCCGCGCTCCACACGGTCTTGAGGGCAGGTGCGGCGCTCGCGTTCATCGGCGCGCTCGTCCTGCTCCTGTTCGGTCCGCGCGGCAGACAGCCCGAGGCAATCGCAGCTGCGAGCGGAATGATGCCGGATCAGCGCGTTATCTGACACGCGCCTTTCACGGAAGGCTTGCGCGAGAAGGCGTGATCAACCGACCCGGCGCTCGACCGTGATGTGTTCCACCTCCACGCGGCGGTTCGGCTCGAGGCACTTGATGAGAGCGGATCGGTCGCTGTCCTCGCAGCGCACGACGGGATTGGCTTTCCCCTTGCCGACGGCGATCAGGCGGTTGGCCGGCACGCCTTGCCTACAAGGTAGGCCCTGACGCGCGCCGGCCCGGCGCTGCGACAGCTCCATGTCTGTACGCGTTGGACCCCAGTCGATCCGTATAACCCGCGATGGTCACCGTCTTGATCTGCGGATTGCCGAGGAGAGCGCTCGCGATTTCATCGAGCTTCGGTTGCGGCATGCGCAGCTCGTCGCGATCGAATGCAAACAGTTCCTGCGCCGACAGCGTGAACCGCTCCCGCCGCGGCGCGGGCGGTGAATACCTGGCGACCACCGGCGGCTTCTGTATGCCTAGACCGTCGGGGCCGGAGGAGCGTAGATCCGGATAAGGATAGTAACTTGGGTACGGGTAGTAGTACGGGTAGGCGTAGGGGTATGGGTAGTAGCCAGGATAGTAGCCGCCGTAAGGCATGCCCCATGCCGGTCCGCCGAAGTAGAAACCCACCGACAGCGGGCCGTACCAGCCGCCGTGTCCGCCCCCATGCCAGTTGCCGCCGGATTGGTTACCCCCACCGCCGTGCCAGCCTCCCGAAGCCGGTGCGCCGCCGCCGCGTCCTTGCGCAAATGCGGCCCGGTGACGACCAGCATCGCCACAGTCGCCACTATCGATGTCAGTTTTTTCATGGGCTCCTCCGTCGATCGTCTGCGGTGAATTCGCAAGACCTTCGCGTCACTTCCCAATCGCCTATTGGACCCACCGAGCGACCGAAAATTTCCAAGTCAATGAATAATTGGGCAACCAGGCCTCGGGAAGAACCGCCTCATATTGGCCCAAGACGCGGTGTTCGGGGATATCCTTTGGCGACAGGGTTGGTCGCCACTCCCGAGGTAATCATGGACGCATCGAGACGCGAATCTCATGAAGAGCCTCGCGGCCTTGGGCCTCGGCATCGGACTGATCGGCACTCGCGCCCTGGCGGCCGAGCCGCCGCCGGAGACGACCCGCATCCGGCTTCCCAAGGTCCCTCGGCCTGCCTCGCTCCGCAATACGTCGCGGAAGCGCTGCTGCGTGCCGAGGGCTTCGACCAGATCGAGTACGTCGGCGCAGGGCAACCAGGTCAGCGGCGTGCCGGGCGCGCAGCGAATGGGCGCCGGCCAGGTCGACATCGGCATGAACTTCGCCGCACCGATCGTGGTCGCCATCGACAGGGGTGCGCCGATCGTGACGCTCGCCGGTGTGCACGCGGGCTGCTTCGAGCTGTTCGTCAACGAGAACGTGCGCACGATCAAGGACCTCAAGGGCAAGATCGGTCGCGATCCTGGCGCCGCAACTCGGCGCAGCACATTTTCCTCGCCAGCATCGCGACCTCGGTGGGCATCGACCCGAACCGGGACATCCGCTGGGCCGAACATCCGCCGGCCGAGGGCAAGCGCCTCCTCGCCGAAGGCGGCATCGACGGCTATCTCGGGTTCCCGCCTGACCCGCAGGAGCTGCGCGCGAAGAAGGTGGGCCGGCTGCTGCTCAACAGCGCGATCGACCGGCCATGGTCGCAGTACTTCTGCTGCATGATCGTGGCCAACCGCGAGTGGGCGAACCGGCATCCGGTCGCCGCGAGGCGCGCAGTGCGGGCGATCCTCAAGGCGAGCGAGCTGTGCGCCGCCGATCCGGAACTTGGCGCCAGGGCGTTTCTCGCCCAGGGCTTCAACTTCGATCCCGAGCATGCCCGGCAGGCGCTGCGCGAATTGCCGTTCGGCAAGTGGCGCGACTACAACCCGGAGGAGACCCTGCGCTTCTACGCGCTGCGCCTGCGCGAGGCCGAAATGGTCAAGAGCTCACCGCAGAAGATCATCGCCGGCGGCAGCGATTGGCGGCATCGTCGACCGCTTGCGCAGGAGTTGAAGAGTTGGTCAACAAAGGGACGACATTGAATGATCGACCGCCGGTGCGGGCGCAGCGCCGTCGGCCCGCGGTCAGGCATTGCGTTGAGGCGTCGAAGAGCGAATTCTGCCAACGAGCACGCAAGGAGGATGAATGAACGACATCGTCGCCGGCTGATGCAGGCTCGCCGCGCCGGGGCGGTGGGTCTCTGCGGACGTTTCGTCAGTACCGCCTCCGCCGAGCCGCCGCCGGAGACAAAGCGGATCAGGCTCGTGCAGACGCTTCGCCGTGTGTGAAGCTCCGCAGTTCGTCGCCGAGGAGCTGCTCCGAGGCGAGGGCTTCACCGACGTACAGTACATACAGAAGGACGGCCCTGCCGCGATCGCCGGGGCGATTTCCTCGGGCGAGGTCGATGTCAGCATGAACTTCTCGGGTCCCCTGATCCTTCGAGGTGGACCGGGGCGAGCCCATCACGATCCTGGCCGGGATTCATCCCGGCTGTTACGAACTTTTCACCTCGCAACGGCTGCGGAGCCTTCGCGACCTGAAGGAGCGGACCATCGCCATTCGGGCCCTCGAAGGCCCGGAACACGTGTTTCTCTCGAGCATGATGGCCTATGTGGGGCTCGATCCGCGCAAGGACGTCCGCTGGGTCACGTATCCAGCCGCGCAGTCGATCGAGCTCCTTGCGGCAGGGCGAGATCGACGCGTTTCTGGGGTTCCCGCCGCAGCCTCAGGATCTCCGCGCGCGCAAGATCGGCCACGTATTGGTCGACAGCAACGTCGACAAGCCATGGTCCAGCTATTTTTGCTGCATGCTGGCAGGGAACCGCGACTTCGTCCGCGCGCACCCGATCGCCACCAAGCGGGCACTCCGCGCCATCCTCAGGCGACGGACCTCTGCGCGGCGGAGCCCTGACCGCGCGGCGCGTCTGATGGTGGACACCGGGCGCACCAGGAACTACGACCTGATGCGGCAAACCCTCGATGAGGTCCGGTACGACCGCTGGCGCGAAACCAATCGCTGAAGACACCGTCCGGTTCTACGCGCTGCGGCTGCGCGAAGCCGGCATGATCAAGTCCTCGCCCCAGAAGATTCTCGCCGAGGGAGCCGACTGGCGGTTCGTTGACGAGCTCAAGCGGGAGATGAAGACATGATCGACCGCGAGTGCAGGCGCAGGCGCAGTCGGCTCGATTCGTGCGCGACTTGCGGTGAGGAGTCGAGGCGTGAAGTGCGATAGGCCTCGAGGAGGCGCTCGATCCTGCGTTGCGCTCCTGGGCGCGTGCATCGCACCGCCGCGGCGCACGAGCACCAGGGGTAACGAGCGCTTGCCGGTCGTCGGCCGGGCGCCGAATTTCGCGCTGACCACGCAGTCCGGCGAACGCCTGTCGCTCACCGACCTGCGCGGCAAGGTGCTCGCCGTCACCTTCATCTACGCGACCTGCAAGGACACCTGCCCGATCCTGACGGCGAAGATGGCCACGCTGCAACGGCAGCTCGGCGCGGACTTCGGCCCGCGCGTGCGTTTCGTGTCGATCACCGTCGACCCGGAGGTCGACACGCCGGCGGTGCTGCGCCGCTATGCCGAGGCGCTACGGCGCCGATCGCACGAGGCTGGAGCTTCCTGACCGGCACGCCGGCGCCGAGATCCGGCGACGTCGTCGCGCCGCTACGGCGCGTACGCGACGAGGTGAGGCCCGCGCGAGCGTCGATCACCTGTATCCTCACCTCACTCATCGATCGCGGTGGTTCATGCTGCGCGTCCAGTACCTGGGCTACCGGTTCGACCCGCGAGGAAATGCTGCGCGACCTCGCGCGCGCTGCTGCGCGAGTGAAGTCTGCCGCTGCTGCGCTGGCTGCCCGACGTCGCGGCGCGCATCCCGCTGTCGGTCCAGGCCGAAGCTGCTGGTCGCGTTCCTCGACCATCGCGAGCGTTGCTGGTCGCCGTCGGCGCCGCGAGCGTCGATCGGGCTCGACGGCGGTCAAGCAGCGCGCCGAGGAACTGGTCGACTCTGCAGCGCAAGATCGCCGCGTACCGCCAGATCCAGCACGACACGACGCTCGCAGCTCTACAGCGTCGTCGCTCGGCCATGCTGGTGCCCGACGAGCGCACGCTCGAGGCGACGCTGCGCCAGCTCAATCAGTTCGGCTACGACCTCGATCGGCTGCAGTTCGTGCGCGCAGGACGAGGTCGAGCTCCTCGGCCGCGTGCGTCACCGATTACGAGGCGTTCATCGCCGTCGTCACGCAGGTCGTCGAGTTGCTCCGCGCGGGCAAGGCTGGCCGAGGGTCGCGAGATGCAGATCGGCCGCGCCGGCCCGCTGGCCGAGCGCCTGGAGCGCCTGACCAACGAGCTCGTCAACAAGGCCGGAGTCGGACATGGTCGCGCGCATCGACGAGGGCCGCGAGACCGATGTCCGCGCCTGATCGCGCAGCGTGATCGTGGTCATCGCCGTCGGCAGCATCGCTGCTCGCGCTCGCGCTGCGGCTACGCGATCTCGTGGTCGCTGATCACGGCCGGTCCGGCCAGATGGACGCGCGCTTCAGCGAAATCGCGTCCGGCGACTTCTCGCGGCAGCGTCGAGGTGGCGCAACCGCGACGAGCTCGGCGCGCTGGCGGCCAACCTCAACCGGATGAGCGACGGAGCTCGGGCGAGCTGCACCGTCAGCGCGAGGCCGCGAACCGCCACAAGTCGGAATTCCTGGCCAACATGTCGCACGAGCTGCGCACGCCGCTGAACGCGATCATCGGCTTCTCCGAGGTGCTGCTCGAGCGCATGTTCGGCGACCTGCAACGACAAGCAGGACGACTACCTGCAGGACATCCACTCGTCGGGCGAGCACCTGCTCGACCTGATCAACGACATCCTCGACCTGTCCAAGGTCGAGGCGGGCCGCATGGAGCTCGAGATCGCCGACGTTCGACGCTGCGCGACGGCGCTCGCCAACGCGATGACGCTGGTGCGCGAGCGGCTGCGCAGCGGCACTGCGATTGCGCTCGCACTGGACGCCGACCCGCAACTCGGCGAGATCCGCGCCGACGAGCGCAAGTTGCAAGCAGATCATACTCAACCTGCTGTCCAACGCGGTCAAGTTCACGCCCGACGGCGGTCGCGTCGAGGTGACGCGCGGCGCGACGGCCGATGGACGCTCGAGGTCGCGGTGAGCGACACCGGCATCGGCATCGCGAACGAGGACCAGGAGGCTGTGTTCGAGGAGTTCCGCCAGGTCGGGCGACCACGTACGCCAACAAGCAGGAAGGCACCGGCCTCGGGCTCGCGCTCAGCGAAACGCTTCGTCGAGCTGCACGGCGGTACGCATTCGGCTCGAGAGCGCGCCGGGCAAGGGCTCGACCTTCACGTTCACCCTGCCGAGCCAGCCATGACGATGGTCGGTAATCGTCCCATGATCTCCAACACACATCGTTCATCTTCGTGCACATCAACAAGACGGGAGGAACCAGCATCGAGAAGGTCTTCGACCGCCGCAGGCCGATCAAAGGACGTGGATTGCAAACATGCCTCGGCTGCATTCTACAAGCAGAACTGTCCCGGATCAGTTCCGTGACTACTCAAGTTCGTTCGTTCGCAATCCATGGGATTATTGATTTCCAGATATCACTGGAGCAGGGACCGCCAGCGATTGTTCGACTACAGCTTTCAGGAGTTCCTGTGGAGATTGAGAAAAGGATCCGCCTATGCGAAAGCGCAGCCCTGGCTCGAGGATGAGGCTCTGCAGCCGCAGCTCGATCGGGTGACCATCGACGGCGCGATTGGTGGATTTCGTGGGCAGATTCGAAAGCCTTCAAAGCGATTTCGACAGATCTGCTCCTTTTGCGCATCGAGCCATAGGCCTTTGCAGCATGTCTTCAAAACGAATCATGCACACTATGCGCGAATACTACGACGATGAAACACGCAAGATCGTCGAAGAGCTCCTATGGGGCCGATATCACGGCGTTCGGTTACCGTTTTGATGACCCTCCGCGATCGACGCTGACGGGAATGCGCGTCGACCGTGGGCGGCAGCATGGCCGCAACGCGTCGCGAATGTCGGTACGTTCGAGTTCGCGCCGATGCGCAGTGCCGGAGCGGACGTGCAACGTCGAGGCCGTCCCGTTTTCAGCGTCGCCGCGGGCGAATCGAGCGGATCCGGTCGAACGGCTCGGAGGCAACCCGATCATCGTCCCTGCGATGCTCCCGGGACCGACGGCAACAATATCAACGGACCCTCGCTGATCAGGGTTCCCGCGTGGATCAAGAACCATTGGGCAGGTACTACCTATACTTTGCTCACCACGAAGGAAAGTACATTCGGCTCAGCTATGCCGACGAGCTCGCGGGCGCCTGACAGGCTCACCAAGCAGGCACGCTCGCGCTTGCGAACACGCCTTGCGATGCCATAGAGAGTCCCGTCGTGGCGCGCAACAAGCATCTCGCCTCGCCCGATGTCCACGTCGATGACGAAGCGCGCGTTATCAGGATGTACTTCCACGGCCCGGTACATGTGTCAGGACCGCTGAGCAACGAAAGCAGCTACAGCAACCGTCGCTCGTCGCCACTGACGGACGGGTTGAGGTTCGAGGCTCGCGCCGAGCGTCTGGGCAATCCCTACTTTCGCGTGTTCAGATGGGGCGACGCCTGGTACGCGCTGGCATGCCCGGTGTAATTCCATCGCTCTTCAGACGGACTGAAGGGGCTTGTCGAAGGTCCGACGCTCTTCACGCCGAACATGCGGCATTCCGCCGTCAGTCGACGGCACTACGCTCCAGGTGTTCTACTCCGTCGTCGGCGAGAATCCGGAAAGGATTCTGCTTTCGACCATCGACCTTCGTCTTCCATGGATGAAATGGCAAGCGAGCAAGCCCCGTGTAGTGCTCGAGCCGGAAATGGAATGGGAAGGTGCGACCTTACCCGCGAGGCCGCGTCGGTGAGGAATCGCGCGAGGGCCGGTCCGTGAGCTGCGGGACCCGGCTATCTTCATCGACGCGGCAGGATCTACCTGTTGTACTGGTGGCGGGGAATCCGGAATCGCGATTGGCGAACTGCAGCCTTGCCAGGAATTCGTGGCGCGATATACGCATCAGGGACATCACTCGAATGAATCATCACTTGTCCCATCGACTTTGCGTTGCCCCCATGATGGACTGGGACCGACCGGCATTGCCGGTACTTCCTGCGCCTGCTGTCAGCACGCGCGCGCGCCTGTACACCGAGATGATCACGCACCGGCGCGCTGATGTTCGGCAACGTGCCGCGGCATCTCGACTTCGATCCGGCCGAGCACCCGGTCGCGCTGCAGCTCGGCGGCAGCGATCCGCACGCGCTCGCGCACTGCGCGCGGCTGGGCGAGCGCTGGGGCTACGACGAGATCAACCTCAACTGTCGGCTGCCCGTCGGAGCGCGTGCAGACCGGGCAGCTTCGGCGCCTGCCTGATGGCGCGAGCCCGCGCTGGTCGCCGACTGCGTCGCGGCGATGCGCGATGCGGTCGCGCTGCCGGTGACGGTCAAGCATCGCATCGGCATCGACGCGGTCGAGGACTACGCCTTCGTGCGCGACTTCGTCGGCACGGTCGCGGCGCGCGGGCTGCGACGCGTTCCTCGTGCACGCGCGCAACGCGGTCCTGAAGGGCCTCGTCGCCGAAGGAGAACCGCGAGGTGCCGCCGCTCAAGCTACGAGTACGTGCCACCGGCTGAAGCGCGACTTTCCCGGAGCTGACGATCGTCATCAACGGCGGCGTCACGACGCACGAGGCGATCGCCGCGCGAGCTCGAGCGCGTCGACGGCGTGATGCTCGGCCGCGCGGCGTACCACAACCCGTATCTGCTCGCGGAGGCCGAGGAGTACTGCTTCGGCGCGCGGCGCTGCGCAGCGCACGCGCGCCGAGATCGTGCAGGCGCTGGTGCCATACGCGCAGGCGCAGCTCGCCTCAGGCGTTCGGCTGCGCGCCATCGCGCAGCACGTGCTGGGTCTGTATCACGGCCGCTCCGGCGTGCGCGCATGGCGCCGCATGCTCTCCGATGCGACGCTGCTGGAAAGGGCAGGGCCGGAGCTCTTTCTCGCCGCGCTGCGCGAGGTCGAGCCAGTCGCGGTCGCCGATCCCGCCTGAGTCGCTACTTTTTCGGCAACTCGTGTCGTCCATGTAGGCGGACGATGCCGAGCAATACGTAACCT
>ERZ1370068.11253-contig-9883_pt1 | contig 40180 bp, 44 predicted proteins | sample MGYA00561227_ERZ1370068 | MGnify/ENA primary metagenome ERZ1370068 (study PRJEB38410, sample SAMEA6850437) | metagenome | study: Metagenomic assessment of the ecological functions of the soil: analysis of the soil microbiota associated with the... | reverse complement strand
TTGTACTTCGTTCAGTTACGTATTGCTGGCTCGCCGATGTCGAGGGCGAGCTTGAGCGCCTCGCGCGCCTGGATCGAGCCGATGATGCCCGGCAGCACGCCGAGCACGCCGCCCTCGGCGCAGCTCGGTGCGCAGCTCCGGCGGCGGCGGCTGCGGGAAGCAGGCAGCGGTAGCACGGGCCCTCGCGCGGGCTTGAACACCGTCACCTGGCCCTCGAAGCGGAAGATCGAGCCGTGCACGACGGGGATGTCGTGCCAGACGGACGCGTCGTTGACGAGGTAGCGCGTCGGGAAGTTGTCGGCGCCGTCGACGATCACGTCCCAGCCGTCGGCGAGGATCGCGGTCGACGTTCTCGGAGGTGAGCCGCTCGCTCGTAGGTGCACGACGTCGACGTCGGGGTTCAGCGCCTCGAGCGTGCGCTTCGCGCGAGTCGACCTTGCGGCTCGCCGATGCGGTCCGTCGAGTGCACGATCTGGCGCTGCAGGTTCGACGTCGTCGACGACGTCGACGTCGACGATGCCGAGCGTGCCGACGCCGGCGGCCGCGAGGTAGAGCGCGGCCGGCGAGCCGAGCCCGCCGGCGCCGATCAGCAGGACGCGCGACGTCGAGCAGCCGCAGCTGGCCCTCCTCGCCGACCTCGGGGATCAGCAGGTGGCGGCTAGTAGCGCGAGCGCTGCTCGGGCCGGTGAGCGCGCGCGGCGTCGCGATCGGCGAAGCCGTTGCGCTTCCAGTCCGTGAAGCCGCCGGCGAGCGATGGCGACGCTCTCGTAGCCGAGCTCCTCGCAGCGTCTTGGCTGCGAACGCCGAGCGGGCGCCGGCGCGCAGTAGACGACGATCCGGCGTGGCGCGGTCGGGCGCGACGCCCTCGATGCGCGACTCGAGGTGGCCGCGGGGGATGTGGACGGCGCCGGGGATGTGGCCCTCGTCCCACTCGTCGCTGCTCGCGGACGTCGACGCGCAGACGGCAGATCCTCGCCCGACTCGAGCAGACGCAGGCCAGCGCGGCGCGCGTCGACCTCTGTCGATCAATCCGCCTTGACCTGGGTCAGGAGCTCGCACGGTAGCCCGGCCATTGGCTTTCAAAAGTATAGCGCCCGGCCGCGAGTGGCCGATGATCAGCGCCGGACAGCCATCGTCGCTGTTCCGGTGACGCTCGCGCAGCGCGCGTCAAGTTGCACGTCGATCACCGCTGCGGTCGCTCGCCGCCGCCGGGCTGACGGTCGGCTTCAGGCGCTGGCGACGCGGGCAACGATCCGTGCCGCCGCCAAGCGCAGCGCCGCAGGCGGCGCCCGCCGCTCGTGCGCGACCTCGGCGATGCGCACCGATCCGCGAGGCGCGTCGCGCTCGGAACCGCCGCGCAGCGCCTCTACGCCGGCAAGCAGCTGCGCGCGTCGGCGCAGCCGCGATCTTCGCGCCGCTACCGCTCGGCTCGAGGCGGCAGGTCGGGCGCTGCGCTCGCCGCGTGGCCGTCGGGGTCGATCCGACCGGCTCGCCGAACGCTCGCAGGCGCGCGCGGCCGGCGCAGCTGCGCACTCGTCGGGCTGCGCCTACGGGCTCGCGTCTCTACTGGCGACCGGCGACAACGCCGGCCGCGACGCCGGCCTGGCGCTCCGCGCCGCGAGCGACGCAGCCAGGACCCCACGGCCTACGCGCGCCCTGCGCGGCGGACTCTCCTCCACCCGCGGTACCCGCCGCGGCCTGCCTCGGCGTTCCTCCCGACCTTCCAGCCGCCATGCGGCAGCTCGCGCAAGCTGCTCGCCGCCCGCAGGCAGCTCGCCGACCTGCGCTCCGGCAGCCGCGACCGGCGGAGCGCGGCGCGAAGCTCCTGCTGGCATCGGCGTGCCAGCAGCTCAGGCCGGCCGCGTCTCCGCGCGAGCGCGAGTTCGCCGCCGCTGCCCGCTCGCGCCGGCGACCCGGACGCGCGCGTCGCCGCGGCGGTCGGCCGCTTCGACAAGGCCAATCCGGCTGCGGGCGTTCAGCCGGCTCGGCCCGCTCGACGCGCGTGTTCCCGCACGCGCAGACCGTTCGCTTCCACCTCGGCCTGCTGCTTCTGTGGTCGGCGCAGGTGACCGAGGCCCGCAAGCAGCTCCGGAGGCCCGCGCCGAAGGCCCGCGAACGCCGCTCGGCAACGCAGGCGACGCAGTATCCTGGCGGCTGCTGCGCCAGGTCTTGGGGACCACAACTGACAGAAATTAGGGCCGTTCGGCCTATGGCGTCTCGTCCGGTGCCGTGTGGAGAGTGCCGCATCCGCAATGCCGCGTGTCCGAATCGTGCAAGCCCAGAGAGGAGCCGCAGTGAGCGAGGCAGGGGGTGACGGGGCGAGGCCGATCGAGCATCAGCGAGGTGCTCGAGACGGACGAGGCCAAGGGGTTGCTGGAGACGGACGCGAGGCGGGGTCGCTCGAGCACCGAGGAGATCGCGCTCGCGCTGGGCGAGCTCGAGCTCGACGCCGCGCCAGATGGACGACTTCTACCACGCGCTCGAGGAGCTGCAGATCGAGGTCGTCGACGGCAGCGGCGACGAGCGCGTGAGCCGGCCGGCTCGACGAGGCGCGCGAGGTCACGACCGACTCGCTGCAGCTCTTCCTGAAGGACATCGGCAAGGTCGACCTGCTCACCGCGGCGCAGGAGGTCGAGCTGGCGAAGCGGATCGAGCGCGGCGAGCACCGCGCGAAGCAGGAGATGGTCGAGGCGAACCTGCGCCTCGTCGTCTCGATCGCGAAGAAGCTACCGCAACCAGGGCCTGCCCTTCCTCGACCTGATCCAGGAGGGGACGATCGGCCTCGTGCGCGCCGCCGAGAAGTTCGACCACCGCAAGGGCTTCAAGTTCTCGACCTACGCGACGTGGTGGATCCGCCAGGCGGTCGCCCGCGCGCTCGCCGACAAGGCGCGCACGATCCGGATGCCGGTGCACGTCGTCGAGAAGCTGAACAAGATCGTCCGCTCGGAGCGCAAGCTGCGCGCCGAGCTCGGCCGCGAGCCGAGCTCCGTTCGAGATCGCGCGCGACGTCGAGCTGCCGCCGGACGAGGTCGAGCAGATCCGCCGCAGCGCGCAGGCGCCGGTCTCGCTCGAGAAGCCGGTCGGCGACGAGGAGGAGTCGGAGTTCGGCCACTTCCTCACCGACGAGAGCGAGCCGCTGCCCGACGAGGTCGCCGAGGTCGAGCTGCGCAAGGAGACGCTGCGCGCAGATCCTCGCGCACGCTCAGCGCCCGCGAGCGGCGCGGTGCTCGAGCTGCGCTACGGGCTCAACGGCGAGCACCCGCGGACGCTCGACGAGGTCGGCGCGCACGTTCAACGTCACGCGCGAGCGGATCCGGCAGATCGAGAACCAGAGCCTGAAGAAGCTCCGCGCGCTGGCCGACTCGCGCCGACGCTGCGCAGACGTTCCGCCTAGCACGCCCTGACGGGCTAGACCGCGCTGCCAGACTCGGCGGGCTGTAGCGGCAGGTCGAGTAGACTCCGCCGCCGTGGCGGAGCCCTGGTTCGACGAGCTCTCCGAGCTGATCGCGATCCCGAGCGTCAGCGCCGACCCGCGCGCGCCGGCGACGTGACGCGCGGCCGCGGAGTGGCTCGCCGGCTTCGTCCGCGGCGCCGGTGGCGCAGGCGGAGGTCGTGCCAGACGGCCACGCACGCCGCTGATCCTCGGCGACCTGCCCGCGTCGAACGGCTCGGCGCCGACGGTGCTCGTGTACGGCCACGTCGACGTGCAGCCGCCCGACCCGCTCGAGCTCTGGGAGTCGCGAGCCGTTCGCGCTCCGAGAGCGCGACGGGTGGCTCTACGGCCGCGGCGTCGTCGACGACAAGGGCCAGCTCTACATGCTCGCGCGAGGCCGCGGCCGAGCTCGCCGCCGGCGGGCGACGCTGCCGGTCAACGTCCGCTTCGCCTGCGACGGCGAGGAGGAGACCGGCGGCCACCAGATCGTCGACTTCCTCGCCGCCGACGAGCGCGGCGCGGACGCGGCGCTGATCTTCGACAGCGGCATGACCGACGCGCGGCGTGCCCGAGTTCGCGTCGCCGACGCGCGGGGGCTCGTCTACTTCCACCTCACCGTGCGCACGGGCGATGCGCGACCTCGCACTCGGGCCTGTTCGGCAGCGCGGCGCTGAACGCGACGCACGCGCTGATGACAGACTCTCTCGGCGTGCATGCGCGCGGGACGGGCGCCTGCCCGAGCCGCTGCGCGCAGGGATCGCGCCGCCGACCGACGAGGAGCTCGCCGCGTGGGCGGAGCTGCGTCCCGGGCGAGCAGATGCTCGCAGAGGCCGGCGCGCGCCCGGTCGACCCGCGCGCGGCGGAGGAGTTCTACCTGCGCACGACCGCCGAGCCGTCGCTCGACGTCGAACGGGATCGCCGGGCGGCTCGCCGCACGCTGCAGAAGACCGTGCTGCCGGTCGCAGGCCGAGGCCAACCTCTCGATCCGGCTCGCGCCCAGGCCAGGACGTCGGAGCAGATCGCGGCCGCGGTCGAGCAGCTGCTGCGCGAGGCGGCCCCCGAGGGCGCCGAGCGTCGAGCTGTCAGCGGCTCTCGTCCGCGCGCCCGGCGCTCGTCCCGCCGGACGCGCCGGCCGATCCAGCTCGCCCAGGACGCCTTCGAGCAGACGATGGGCCGCCGCCCGCTGCTCGTGCGCTCCGGCGGCACGCTGCCGATCGTGCCGGCGCTCGTCGACAAGGGCATCCCGACGATCGTCACCGGCTTCGCACGCCCGAGAGCAACATCCACTCGCCGAACGAGCGGCTGCTCGCCGAGTACATGCCGCTCGGGATCGAGACGGCGAAGGAGCTCTACCGGCGGCTGGCGGCGCTAGACGCGCTAGCGGCGGCTCGCCTTCGACGAGCCAGGCGTGCCCGAAGCGGCGCATCTCGTCGATGATCGGCAGCAGCGCCTCGCCCTTCTCGGTCAGCTCGTACTCGACCCGCGGCGGCGACTCGGCGTAGCTGCGGCGGACGACGATCTCCTCCTGCTCGAGCGCGCGGAGGCGCTCGGAGAGCGTCCGCGGGCTGATGCCGCTGCAGGAGTGCTCGAGCTCGCGTGAAGCGGCGCGGCCCTCGGAGAGGTCGTGCACGAGCACGGCCGTCCACTTCGCGCCGAGGATCTCGGCGCAGGCCGCGACCGAGCAGGTCGCAGTCGTGAATCGGGGTTCATCGTCCGCATCGATGCTCAGATCGTAACGGCGCTGCGGCCGGAACGAGTAGGGTCGGAAGCCGTGTCGCAGCTCGACAAGGAGCTCCGCGAGCGCATCGAGCGAGCCGGTCTCCGAGCGAGGCCGAGCGTGAAGCGCGCCTCTCGCCGGCCGAGGCGGTCGCGCAGATGCGGATCAAGGTGCCGGCGCAGCGCAACCGCAAGCTGCGCGACGCTGCTCGAGCGCGTCAACGCGGACGACGGGCTCAAGGCCTGTGGCACGTCTCGAACGTGAACGCCGTCAAGCGGCTCGGGATCAACGACCACTCCTGGGTGCACATCCAGATCGTCGCCAACATCGGCGCTGCGGCTCCTGCGCGATCCTGCACGAAGCGCGGTGTCGAGCCGGCGATGGTCGCGGACTACGGCATGAAGCAGCGACGACGCCGAGGTGGTCGTCCTGCTCGGCGCGCTGCTCCACTGCATCGGCATGGCGGTCCACCGCGACCGGCACGAGGACTGGAGCCTCTTCCTCGCCGAGCCGAAGCTGCGCCAGCTGCTCGCACGGGACTCTACGAGGAGCCGGAGCTGACCGTCGTCGTCTCCGAGGTGCTGCAGGCGATCACCAGCCACCGCGAGTACGGGCACCCGCTGACGCTCGAGGCCGGGATCGTCCGCGTCGCCGACGCGCTCGACATCGAGGAGGGCCGCTCGCGGATCCCGTTCGAGCGCGGCCGGGTCTCGATCCACTCGATCTCGGCGGCCGCGATCGACGAGGTGATCATCTCGGACGGCGAGGACGCGCCCGGTCTCGATCGAGATCAAGATGAACAACTCGGCCGGCATCTACCAGGTGGACGAGCTGCTGAAGTCGAAGCTGCACGGCTCCGGGCCTCGAGCCGTACGTCGGAGGTCGTGCGCGCGGATCGAGCACCGAGGCCGAGAAGAGCCTCGTCCCGATGTACCGCCTCGGAATGAACGGTCCTCTGGTTCGTCCGCGAGTCCCGGCAATCAAGCGGCGAAGCGTCATGGCGCAGCGCTTGTCTCGAGGCTGCCGTGGCGCAGGCAGCACGCCGCTTCCGGCTCGGCGGGCAGCGCCGCCGGGAGACGCGCCGCACCCTCAGGTCGTGGAGGCACTGCGCGTTAGGCTTCGGCATCGACGTCGCGAAGCGCATCATGTGCTGCTACGCTGAACGATGCTGACCTCGAGTGGGCGGACGTCGCCGTGTCGGTTCTGCAGCGACGAGGTATGCCCGGTCGACGCCGGGCGTCGAGCGAATCCGGTGGGACACCCGCGACCCGATCGTGATGCCGATCGAGCAGGTACGTGACGTGCGCGACGAGATCCGGCCGCCGCGTCGAAGTAGCTCCGCGCGAGAGCTCTAACTACCAGCGGACGGGCTCGAGCGCTGTAGCCGACGCCGTAGCGCGTCTGGATGAACGTGTGCCGCGACGCGCGCTGGTCGATCTTCTCGCGCAGGCGGCGGACGCAGACGTCGACCGTGCGGTCGCGATGCGTCGCGCGCCGGCCCCAGATCCGCTGCAGCAGCTCGTCGCGGCTCGCGCACGCGGCCGCGGTCGAGCGCGAGCGCGTAGAGGAGCCGGAACTCGGTCGGCGTCAGCTCGGCGCTCTCGCCGTCGACGAAGGCCTGCACCGAGCGCGGGTCGATGCGCAGCTCCTCGATCACGATCTCCTCGCCGCGGTCGCTCCTGCGCGCCGCGCACGCCGCGCCGCGCCGCCGCCGCGACGCGCGCCACGAGCTCCTTCATCGAGAACGGCTTGACGAGGTAGTCGTCGGCGCCGATCTGCGAGCGCGTGCACGCGGTCGTGCTCGGTGCCGCGGGCGCTGACGACGACGATCGGCGTGCCGATCCCCTCGGCGCGCGCCTGTCTCGATCAGCGCCCAGCCGTCGAGGCCGGGCAGCATCAGGTCGAGCACGAGCACGTCCGGGCCGCTCGTAGCGCAGCCGAGCGAGCCCGACCTCGCCTGCGCCGACGCGCACCGAGTCGAGCCCTGCCGCGGTCGAGGTGCTGCGCCATCCCCTCGGCGATCGTGTCGTCGTCTTCGACGATGAGGACCTTGGTCACGCGATACTCAAGCCTAGTGACTGACCCTGACTACGAAGCACTCCGAACCGCGTTCACCGCGTCGGTCTCCCACGAGCTGCGCACGCCGCTCGCGCGGCTCAGGCGCTGCTCGAGTCCGGCCGAGCTGCCCGGCGCCGACCTGCGCAGGCCTCCTCGCGGCGGGCGCGGGAGGAGGTCGTCGAGATGACCGAGCTCGTCGACGACGTCCTCTTCCTGAGCGAGCTCGAGCAGGGGCGCGAGGTCGTCGCGCTCGGCGAGACCGACGCCGCGCCGGTGCTGCGCGGCGTCGTCGCCGAGCTGTCCGAGCGCGCGGAGCTGGCCGGCCTGCGCGCTCGAGCTTCGAATCGAGGACGAGAGATCCAGCTTTCCGCTCCGGCGCCGGATGCTGCGGCTCGTGGCCGAGAACCTGCTCGAGAACGTCGCTCCGCTACGCCGGTGAGGGCGCGACCTGCGTGGTCACGCTCGCGCACGAGCCCGGTCACGTCGTGCTCGATGTCGCCGACAACGGCGCCGGCGTCCCGCGACGAGGACGTGCCGCGGCTGTTCGAGCGCTTCTTCCGCTCCGACCGGGCACGCACCACTCGAGGCACCGGGCTCGGGCCTCGCGATCGTCAAGCATGTTGTCGAGTCCGCCGGAGGAACGTCGAAGCCCGCGGCGGGCAGTGGCCGCGGGCTCGACGTTCGCTGCGTCCTTCCGGTGTGACGACTAGCTGATGGACCGTGGCCAGGGTCTTGCAGGCCGCCTGCCTTGACTGCCTTCGGAATCGGCACGAAGAGCAGCGGTCGGGCCCGTACGTCTGGCCCTTCGTTCATCGCCCACGTCGACGAACTTCTTCAGCTCGGCTCGCCTTGCCCGTCTTCACCGGCATGATCACCCAGGTGAAGGTGCAGATCGGGTAGGCGTTCTTTGCCCGCGCGTTCGGATCGACCGCCGTGAACGCGTTCTGGCTGTTGCTGGAGCTTGCGTGATCGAGTCCGCGGCCGCCTGGATCTGCTTGATGCCCGGCAGCTAGGAACTTGCCGGCGCGGTTGCTGGACCTCGGCGATCTTGAAGTGGTTCTTCAGCGAGTAGGCGACGTCGACGTACGTGATGCCGCCCGGGCGTGCTCTGCAGCTTGGCTGCCACGCCCGAGCTGCCGCGGGCGCCGACGCCGACCGGGAAGTTCGGCTGCGTGCCCTTGCCGATCGAGTTCTTCCACGCCTGGCTGACGTGCGACAGGTAGTCGGTGAAGTTGTAGCTCGTGCCGCTGCCGTCCGCTGCGGTAGATCGGGACGATCTTCTCGTGCGGCAGGTTGACGCCCGAGTTGATCTTCTTGATCGCCGGGTTGTCCCAGTACTTGATCGAGCCGCCGTAGATCGCGGCGATGATCGTGCCGGTCAGCTTGAGGCCGTAGCCCACGCCGCTGACGTTGTACGGGATCGAGGTGGCCGAGAACGCCCACGGGATCTGGACGCAGCCCTTGCAGGCCGTCGAACTGGTCGGGCGTCAGCGGAGCGTCGCTCGCGCCGAAGTCGACCGTGCGGGCCGTGATCGCGGCGATGCCGCCGCCGCTGCCGATGCCGCTGTAGTTGATCGGACGCACCGTTGTAGTGCTGCGTCCAGTGCAGTGACGAGCGGCACGACGAAGGTGCTGCCCGGCTCCCTGAGACGCGAGGCGGTCGGCCGGGCCGAGGCCAGGCCAGGCCGTCAGAGCGACGAGCCACAGACGATGAGCGCCGCAACAGCCGCGGCGAGTCGCTTCTACTCAATTTGGTCTCTCTCCTCTCGGTGGTCTGTGCTGCACCACCGTCAGGGTCGCTCGCCGCCGCGAGGGCATGGGCTGACAGGCCGTTGTGATCTGGTAACGGTCCGGTGACTGCCCGCAGGAAAAGCGGGTTTGGCGGTTACGGTTGCCCCCCGTGAGCACCGTTCCCGCAGTCGAGCGCTCTGGGTCACGGCCGTCGCATGCGCGACTGGCTCGGCGACCGCGCGCTGCTCGGCCTGACCGCGCTCGCGGCGCTCGCCGCGATCGCCGTGATGGTCGCGATCGTCCTGAAGGTCTTCGGCGAGTCTCGCCTCGCCTTCGACAAGTTCGGCATTGCGTTCCTTTGGGGCCGCACCTGGGACGCGACGCAACGACGTCTACGGCGCGCTGCCTGGTCTCTTCGGCACGGCCGTCACGTCGCTCATGGCGCTCGTGATCGCGGCTGCCGCTCGCGATCGCGATCGCGCTCTTCCTGAGCGAGCTCGCGCCTCGCGGCGTCGGCGGCATCGTCGGCGCGCTCGTCGAAACGCTCGCCGCCGTGCCGAGCGTCGTGCTCGGGCTCTGGGGGATCCTGGTGCTCGGCCCGTTCGTCGGCCAACCACCTCGAGCCGTGGCTGCACGACACGCTGGGCTTCATCCCGCTCTTCAGCGGCACTCCCCAGTCGAGCGGCATCTTCATCGCCGGGCTCGTCCTCGCGATCATGGTCGTCCCGATCGTCGCCAGCATCTGCCGCGAGCTTTTCCTGAGCGTCCCGAACGAGCTCGAGGAGGGAGCACTCGCGCTCGGGGCGACGCGCTGGGAGATGGTGCGCGGCGTCGTCCTCTCGTCGTCCCGTCCGGGGATCGCTGCGGCAGTGATCTTGGGCCTCGGCCGTGCGATCGGCGAAGCGATCGCGGTCACCCAGGTGATCGGCGCCGGCTGGACGATCCAGTGGTCGCTCTTCAGTACCGGGGACACGCTCGCGAGCCGCATCGCCGGCCAGTACCAGGGCGCCGTCTCGAAGATGCAGATCTCGGCGCTGTTCTATCTCGGCGCGATCCTGCTCGTGATCGGGCTGGTCACCAACTTCCTCGCCCAGCTCGATCGTGCGGCGCGGCGTGTTGCGGACGGGTGGCGACTGATGTCCTCGCTGGAGCCGACTGTCGATCTCATGGGCCGCGGCGGCGTACGCCGGCGCCGGCGGCTGATGAACCGGCTGGCCGAGCTCCTCGCGCTGCTCGCGGCGCTCGTCGCCGTGGCGGTGCTCGCAATCGTCGTGTGGTCGGTCGCAAAGCGGGGTGCCTCACAGCTCGATCGGCTTCCTGACCAAGGATCTGCCGCTCTTCGGGCAGCCGGGGGCGGAATCGCGCCGCTGATCGTCGGCTCCGCGATCCTGGTCGGCGTCGCCGCCTGATCGCCGTTCCGGTCGGCGTGCTGATCGCACTCTTCACGGACGAGTTCGCCTCGTCGAAGCTCGCGCGCCGGGATTCAGCTCGTGATCGATCTGATGAACGGCCTGCCCTCGATCGTGATCGCGATCTTCGTCTTCCGGCCTGCTCGTCTACGGACATCAGCAGAATGGACTCGGCGGGCTCGTACGGCTCTGCGATCGTGATGCTTCCGCTCGTCACCCGCGCCGACCCAGGAGGTGCTCCGCCTCGTGCCGAGCAGCCAGCGGGAAGGCGCGTTGGCGCTCGGCGCGAGCCGCTGGCGGACGGTGCTCGGCGTCGTTCTCCCGAGCTCCTTGGGCGGCATCGTCACCGGCACGGTGCTCGCCGATGGCGCGGGCGGCCGGTGAGACGGCCCCGCTCCTGTTCGTGACGTCGATCTACGCGACGACGGTCCGTGGGACCCCGAGACACGCGCTGCCGAACATGCCGGTGCAGATCTTCATCTGGTCGGAATCGCCCGACCCGCAGGACCACAGCGCGCCTGGGCGACCGCGCTCGTGCTGCTCGTGTTCGTCCTCGTTGACGAGCCTGCTCGCGCAGGCTGGCGCTCGCGCGTACCCGCAGGAACATGAGCCCGATGACCGAGGAGGACGCAGGTGAACGAGACGGCTACGATGCCGCCGATGAGGCCGGTCGACGTCGCCGAGCGCAGCGAGGCAGAACCGCTGCGCCACGGATACGGTCTTCCGGATCCAGGGCCTGACCGCTCGTTACGGCTCGAACATCGCCGTCAAGGACGTCGAGCCTCGAGATCCACGAAGAACCTGATCACCGCCGTGATCGGTCCCTCGGGCTGCGGCAAGAGCACGTTCATCCGCTGCCTCAACCGGATGAACGACATGGTGCCGAGCTTCAGGCTCGAGGGACAGGTGCTCTACCACGGCGATCGACCTCTACGGCGACGGCGTCGAGCCGGTCGAGGTGCGCCGGCGGATCGGGATGGTCTTCCAGAAGCCGAACCCGTTCCCGAAGACGATCTACGACAACGTCGCCTGGGCGCCGCGCGATCCTCGGCATGAAGAAGAATCTCGACGAGCGCGTCGAGCGGTGCCCTGCAAGCGCGCGGCGCTCTGGGACGAGGTCAAGGACCGGCTGAAGAAGAGCGCGCTCTCGCTCTCGGGCGGCCAGCAGCAGCGGCTCTGCATCGCGCGCGCGATCGCGATCGAGCCCGAGGTGCTGCTGCTCGACGAGCCGGCCTCGGCGCTCGACCCGATCGCGACGCAGCGGATCGAGGAGCTGATGCACGAGCTGAAGGAGCGAGTACACGATCGTGATCGTCACGCACAACATGCAGCAGGCCGCGCGCGTCGCCGACCGGACCGCGTTCTTCAGTCTCGAGGTGGACGACAGCCAGCGCTACGGCGTCGCTGGTCGAGTACGACGAGACGCCGAAGATCTTCACCGCATCCGTCCGACAAGCGGACGGAGGATTACGTGACCGGTCGGTTCGGGTAGTCCATGGGGATGCGCGTCGGCTTCCAGGAAGAGCTCGACCAGCTCGAGGCGAGCCTGCAGGAGGAGGGCGAGCTCGTCCTGCGCGTGCTGCGCGGCGCGCTGAACGCGCTCGCGCAGGGCGACGTCGAGCTCGCCGACGACGTGATCGCCTTCGACGACGACGTCGACCGCCACTACATCCAGATCGAGGAGGGCATCCAGTCTCTGCTCGCGCGGCAGACGCCGGTCGCGACCGACCTTGCGGCTCGTGCTCGCGATGCTGCACACGAACCTGCACCTCGAGCGGATGGCGGACTACTGCCGTGACGATCGCCAAGCTGCACCAAGCTCGTCGCCGACGTCGAGGGCGACCCGACGCTGCTGCAGACGCTGCAGGAGATGGGCGAGCGCGCCGAGGAGATGATCCGCGTCGCGCTCGACGCCTTCGCGCAACCGCGACCTCGCCGCCGCCGAGTCGCTCGTCGACCTCGACGAGCTGATCGACCGCTCGAACCGCCGCTTCGTCGACCGCGTGGTCGAGATCGTCGGCGAGCCGGGCCTCCGCGAGTGGGTCCTGCGGATGGTGCTCGTCTCGCGAACGCTCGAGCGGATCGGCGACCACGCCGTCGACATCGGCGAGCAGATCGCGTACCTGCTGACCGCCGAGTTCCGCGAGTTCACGGACGCCTCGCACCCCGAGCAGCACGTCTGAGCTCGACACCAGTTCGTAACCTGCCGGGCATGAAGCACGCGCACGCTGATCGGCACGTTTGCGGTGCTCGCCGCGTTGCCGCTCGCCGGCTGCGGCGGTGGCGGCAGCTCGGGCGGCTCGGTCGAGGCAAGGTGCTCGTCGGCGCGGGCAGCACGCTCGTCGCGCCGCTCGTCGCGCAGTGGTCGAACGACTACGCGAAGAAGACCGGCGTCACGATCACCTACGGGTCGATCGGCTCCGGCGGCGGGATCGCGCAGATCACGGCGCGCACCGTCGACTTCGGCGCGAGCGACGCGCCGCTCACCTCCGACCAGGCGTCGGCCTGCAAGGACTGCGTCCAGGTGCCCTGGGCGCTCGGGGCGACGCTCGCCTCCTACAACGTCGAGGGAGCCCCGCGAAGCTGAAGCTGAGCGGGCCGGTGCTGGCCGAACATCTTCCTCGGCAAGATCACGCACTGGGACGACCCGGCGATCGCGGCAGCTCAACCCCGGCGCGAAGCTGCCGGCGACGATCATCACGCCGGTCTTCCGCAGCGACTGGAGCGGCGACACCTACGCGTTCAGCCGACTTCCTCTCGAAGGTCGAGCCCTGAGTGGAAGTCGAAGCTAGGGCGTCTCGACGCAGGTCAACTTCCCGAACGGGGATCGGCGGCAAGGGCAACGACGGCGTCGCCGCCGTCGTCGAGCCGACACGAACGGTGCGATCGGCTATCTCGGCGATCTCGTACGTCTTCGCGCAACAAACTCCGACTACGCGCTGATCCGCAACGAGGCAGGGCAAGTTCCCGGTGCCCGGGCCGGACACGATCACCGCGGCCGCCGGCGCCATTGGTCAGACGATCCCGCCCGACAACGCGATCTCGATCACCAACCCGCCGGCCTCGGCGCCGGACGCCTACCCGATCTCGACCTTCACCTACGTCATCTTCCCGACCACGTCGAGCAAGGCGAAGACGCTGCGCGAGTTCGTCACCTACGCGATCGGGCCCGGGCCGGAGCCTTCGGCAGCGAAGCTCCAGTTCGCGCCGCTGCCCGCGAAGGTGGTCGCCGCGGAGCAGACGCGAACAAGCTCGCCGAGCTGAATTAACCACTTGTTAACCCACTGAGCGCGGCCTGCGCGAGAGGATAGGCAGTCGTGTCCGTAGGCACCGCCGAGGCGCAACCGAGGTTCCTCAACCGGGAACTGTCGCAGCTGGACTTCAATGGCCGCGTGCTCGACGCTCGCCAGCGACGAGTCACGCTGCCGCTGCTCGAGCGGGTCAACTTCTGCTCGATCTTCTCCGCGAACATGGACGAGTTCTTCATGGTCCGCGTCGCGGGCCTGATGGATCAGGTCGCGCGCCGGCGTGACCGTGCCGTTCCCCGACGGGCTCACGCCGCAGGCAGACGCTGGCGGAGATCCGGGAGCGCGCCATCGGCGCTCGCGGCGGAGCAGGCGAAGCTCTGGAAGCGCCACCTGCGGCCGCAGCTCGCGGCCAGCCGGGATCGTCGTGGCGCCGAGATCGAGGACCTCGAGCCGGAGGAGCTGCAGGAGCTCGAGCGGCGTCTTCGACAGCGAGATCTTCCCGATCCTGACGCCGCTCGCCGTCGGGCCAGGCCAGCCGTTCCCGTACATCTCCGGGCTCTCGCTCAGCCTCGGCCTGTTCGTGCGCGACGCCGAGACCGGCGAGGAGCGCTTCGCGCGCGTGAAGGTGCCGGAGCTGCTGCCGCGCTTCCTCTCGATCGGCTCACGCGGCCTGTTCCGTGCCGCTCGAGCGCGTGATCCGGCACTTCCTCTCGTGGCTGTTCCCGACGATGGAGGTCGTCGAGTGCACGATCTTCCGGGTCACGCGCGACGCCGACTTCGCGGTCTCCGACGAGGCCGACGACCTGCTCGAGGCGGTCGAGCTCGAGCTGCGCCGCCGCCGCTTCGGCGACGCCGTGCGCGTCGAGGTCTCGGGCTCGTCCTCGACGCGGATGCTCGAGCAGCTGAAGATCGGCCTCGACGTCGCCGGACGACCAGATCTACCTCGTGCCCGGGCTGCTCGACCTCGCGGAGCTGGACGAGCTCGTCGGCGCTCGACCGCGCCGAGCTGAAGGAGGAGCCGTGGGTGCCGGTGGTACCGACGCGGTTCGCCGCCGACGACGGCGAGGCGCTGTTCGCCGAGCTGCGCAAGAGCCCGGTGCTCGTCCACCACCCGTACGACTCGTTCGCGCGCACGTTCGAGTGCGTTCGTGCGGACGGCCGCCACCGACCCGCGCACGGTCGCCGGTCAAGACGACCGTCTACCGCACCAGCGACGACTCGCCGCACGTGCCCGCGCTGATCGAGGCGGCCGAGGAGGGCAAGCAGACGGTCTGCCTGGTCGAGCTCAAGGCCCGCTTCGACGAGCGCCGCAACATCGAGTGGTCGCGCGCGCTCGAAGTCGGCCGGCGTCCACGTCGTCTACGGCTTTCCGTCGACATGAAGATCCACGCGAAGGGCACGCTGATCGTGCGGCGCGAGGCCGACGGCGCTGCGCCGTTACGCGCACATCGGCACCGGCAACTACAACGCGGTCACGGCGCGGCTCTACGAGGACTTCAGCCTCTTCACCGGCGGACGAGGACGATCACGGCCGACCTCGCCGACCTGTTCAACTACCTGACCGGCTTCGGGCGGCCGCACGCCTTCCGCAAGCTGCTGGTCGCGCCGCTTCACGATGCGGACCGGCCTGGTCGAGCACATCCGCGCGCTGCGCGGCCGCCGCCGAGGCCGGCAAGGCCGGCGCGGATCCGGATCAAGGTCAACCACCTCGCCGACGAGGAGATCGTCGCGGAGCTCTACGACGGCGGCCGACGTGGGCGTCGACGATCGAGATCTTCGCCCGCACGACCTGCACGCTCTGGCCGCGCGCGCGCGGCGGCAAGGAGGACATCCGCGTGCGATCGCTGCTCGGCCGCTTCTTCGAGCACAGCCGCTTCTTCATCTTCGAGGCCGACGGCGAGGCACGTTCCTGCTCGGGCAGCGCCGACCTGATGCAGCGCAACCTCGACCACCGGATCGAGATCCTCGTTCCGGTCGAGGACGCGCGCAGCCAGCGCGAGCTCACCCGCACGTTCGACTCGATCATGGACGACACCCGCTGGTCGTGGGCGCTGCGCGCCGACGGCAGCTGGGAGCGCGGTACGTGGGAAGAAGGGACAGGCGCCGGCCAGAGCCTCCACAGCGCGCTCGATGCGGCGAGCGCCGCGCCAGGGCGAGGCGTGCGAGCACCGTCTCCCGCGCCCGCTGATTATCCAGCCGACGCAGCTGGGGACAATCGAAACCGGTGCGAGTCGCAATCGTCGACGTGGGCGCGAACACGCTCCGCCTGCTGGTGGCCGTCCCGGACGGCCGGCACGGTCCTGCGCCGTGCACGAGGAGCGCGAAGCAGCTCGGCCTCGGGGAGGAGGTCGAGCGGTACGGCTACATCAGCGCGCCGAAGTGCGCGCGAGGCCGTGGCAGGTCGCGCGCGAGCAGACGCGGCAAGGCCCGGCAGCTCGGCTGCGAGCGGATCGAGACTCCTCGTCACCTCGCCCGGCCGCCAGAGCGCGAACAGCGGCGAGTTCGCCGACGCGCTCGCGCGCGGCACCGGCGTTCCGGTGCGGATCCTGAGCTCGCGAGGAAGAGGCCGCGCTGGCCTGGGACGGCGCGCTGGCCGCGCTCGACGCATCCGCCCGAGAGCGTCGGCCGTCTGCGACGTCGGCGGCGGCTCGGCCCAGCTCGTCGTCGGCGACGCTGAGCGCGGGGCCGGCCTGGGTGCGCTCAGTCGACCTCGGCTCGCTGCGGCTGACGCACCCGGCTGCTCTGCCGGCGGCGATCCGCCTTCACGCCGACGGCGGTCGAGGCGGCGCGGAGCGGCGGCTGCCGAGGCGTTCGCGGCAGTTGTTCCGCCCGTCGCGCAGACTCGGCGCTGGCGGCCGGCGGCACCGCGCGCGCGCTGCGGCGCGTGGTCGGCACGCTCGACGCGGCACGGATCTGAGCCGAGGCGGTCGGCGGAGCTCTCGCAGCTCGAAGCGGGCGAAGATCACCAAGCGCTACAGCATTCCGCCTCCAGCGGGCGGCGACGCTGCTCGCCGGGGACGATCCTCCTCGCCGAGGCGCAGCGGCGGCTCGGCCTGCCGCTTCGGCGTCGCCGCGCGGCGGCGTGCGCGAGGGCTCGGCGCTCGCGCTCTTCCGCGCGTCCGCTGACCGCCTACGCCTAGACCGGCGGATCGAGCCGCTCGAGGACATCGAGCGCCGTCCTCGCCAACGTCGAGCACCGCCGTCGCGCCCTTCTTCAGCGTTCTCGCCCAGTCAGCATCTGAGCGAGATCGCCGTGGACGGAGGCGACGGCGGCGCGTCGACGGCGGCGCCGGAAGAGCTCGAGCGCTGCCGCCTCGCCGGCTGCCCTCGGCCAGCGCGTCGGACGGCCTCGACCTGTCAGGCCCACGAGCCGTCGGCCAGCGGCACGACCGGTCTGCGACGCAGCGGACGTACGGGCTGGAGACGATCCGGCTCGAAGTCGCGCGCGGCCGAGCAGCTCGACGAGCGCCCTCGGCCTGCCGGCGGCCCGCGATCGTCGAGCGGCCGCAGCGGTGTCGTCGTCGCCCGCCCAGCTCGCGCGGTGGCCGCGCCGGTCGCGTGGCGCACGAGATAGACGATCACCCGAAGCGCTGCCTCGGCCGCGCGGTCGAGCTCTGCGCCAGGCCTTCGGGCAGCTCGGCCCGGGCCTCGACGGCGGCGCGCGCGCTCGCGCTCCACCAGCCGGCCTGCCGCGAAGGCAGCGCCCGAGCCCGCCGCAGTCGGCGAGCAGGCCCCGCAGCCGGGCCTCGGCGACGATCGCGTCCTGGTGGGCGCCGAGCACGTCCTGCAGCGCCTTCGCCCGCTCGACGAACCTGCGCGCGGGCTTGCCGACCTCGGCCTCGGCCAGCTCGGCCGTGTAGCGGGCGCGCTTGCCCGCGATCCGCGCCCGGTGCAGCTCGTCGTCACGTCGCGTCCGGCCCCAGCCGCTCGGCGATCCTGCGCAGGCGCTCGGAACTCCGTTCGCGGCGAGCTTGCGCAGCGAGACCTCGCCCTGCGGACATGCGGGCCGCGCGCGCGCCGCCTCCAGCGAGTCGAGCAGCCGGTAGTAGCGCTCGCTCTGTCAGCGCGTCGAGCGCGATCGGCCTGCGCGGTCTGCGCTCCTCGGCCGAGCGCGCTCGACCAGCGGCTGCGGCCGCGGTCGCGCTCGGGCTGCTCCAGCTGCTCGACCTCGCGCTCGCAGGTGACGCGATCAGCACGTCCGACGTCGCGGCGGCGGCCCGAGTGAGCCGCCCAGCCACGTGCAGCTCGTCGCGCAGCGGCTCCGACCAGGACGGGATCGAGCAGCGGGCGCGCGGCGCGGAGGATCGGCACGGGACCGGCGCACCGCCACGCGCAGCCGGTGAACGTCCTCGGGATCGAGATCGAGCCGCACGCCCGGGTCGTGCAAGAGGATCTGGGCGTACTGCCGCTCGAGCATCGAGCGCTCAGCCGGCTCGATCGCAGTCGTCGAGCTCGAAGCGGCTGTTCGGCTCGGCTCGGGTCGAACGCGCTCGGGCTTGAGCCCCGCGCAGGAAGCGCGGGCAGCACCGCGGGCGACGTCGCGCCGGCGGCGTCACAGGCCCGCCCGCGCTGCTCGACGACGAGCGGCTCGTCGTCGCTCGAGCCGCGGCAGCCTCGAGCCGCCAGACGCCCTTGCCGTGCTCGAGGCGCCGCGAGAGCGTCGACCCCTGCCAGCTCGAGCCGTCGTTCCGGGAGGTCGTAGTGCGCGACCTCGGCAACCCGTTCTCGTGACACGGCGGGATGCTACCGCAAGGAGGCGCAGGAGGGGCGCAGCCGCCACCTCCCGCTTCGACGGACGCGCCCAAGGAGAGGGGAGAACGCGGCCGCTACCTGCCTTGTGCGAGAGGTCAGACGCCGGGGACGGCGCGGTGTTAGCGGCCTAACGAAAAGTTCACCAAGGCGGCGGGTTGTGCGTCCAGCGTGCCGCCGAGCATCGTCGCGACGACCTGCACCTCGGCCAGCTCGCTCAGGCTCGCAGGCGAGCGGGTCGCGGTCGAGCACGACCAGGTCGGCCAGCGTAGCCGGGGCACGAGCTTGCCCGCGGCGGCGCTCGTCGCGCGCGAGCCAGGCCGGCGCGACGGTGGTCGCGTGGAGCGCCTGCTCGACGGTCAGCGCCTGCTCGGGGCGCCACGCCTCGCGCTCGTCGAGGGTCCGCAGCGACGCCCGCGCGGATTCCCGAGCAGCGGGTCGAGCTCCTCGATCGGCGCGTCGGAGCCGTTCGCGAGCACGGCGCCCGAGTCGAGCAGCGAGCGGAACGCGTACGGCTCGCTGTCGAGGCCGCCCCAGAAGCGGTCGGCGAGGTCGCGGTCGGACGGCGCGTGGCTGAACTGCACCGAGGCGGCGACGCCGAGCTCGGCGAAGCGCGGCACGTCCTCGGGCGCCGAGCAGCTGCGCGTGCTCGATCCGCTGGCGCAGGCCGAGCGGCTGCCAGCTCTCGCGCGTCGCCTCGAAGGCGTCGAGCGCCTCGCGGTTGGCGCAGGTCGCCGATCGCGTGCACGGCGATCGGGAAGCCGGCGCGCGCGCCGTCGCGGATGTACTCCTCGAGCTCCTCGCGGCTCGTGATCTCGACGCCCGGAGCCGTCGAGCATCCGCGCGGTCTGCGAGCCGAGCGTGCCGTCCATGAACGCCTTCAGGTAGCCGACGCGCAGCAGCGGCGCCGCCGAGGCCGCTGCGCACGTCCACCTGCGCGAGCTCGCTCGGCGCTAGTCGGCCGGCAGCGACTGCCAGACCGCGGAGGCAGAGCGCGCCCTCCGTCGTCGAGCCGCTGCCAGAACCGCAGCGCGCCGAGCCAGCCGTCCTTGTCGTGGACGTGCGGTGACGCCCGCGTGAGGCCGCGAGCCTGACCCCGGCGCGCATCGCCTCGACGTACTCGTCGTCGGTCGTCTCGATGTAGCGGTCGCGGAAGTGCCAGCACGACTCCTCGCGCAGGACGCCCGTCGGCTCGCCGCGCTCGTCGAGCTCGACCACGCCGCCCGGCACCTGCAGGTCGCCGTTCGCGCGCGCCAGCGCGGCCGAGTTGAGCCAGACCGAGTGGGAGTCGCGGGCCATCAGCGCCACCGGCCGGTCGGGCGCGATCGCGTCGAGGTCGGCTTCGTCGGCTCGACCGCGGGCGACCAGTCGCCGCTGCGCCAGCCGCGGCCGCGGAGCCAGCCGGTCGCCGGTGCCGAGCGCGTCGCGCACGCGGGCGACCGCCTCCTCGAGCGACTGCGCTGCCCTCGAGCCGCACCTCGTGCTGCGCCATCGCCCAGGTCGGGAAGTGCACGTGCGAGTCGGTGAAGCCGGGCACGACGCAGCGGCCGCCGAGGTCGATCCGCTCCGGCCCGGGCAGCGCGGTCTCGTGCGCCGACACGCCGCCGGCGACGAGCTCGCCCGGCGATCGCCAGCGCGCGCGCCAGCGGCAGCGAGGGCTCCATCGTGCGGACGACGCCGTTCTCGAGGATCACTTGAGACAATCTTGCCGTGGTGGACGTCTTCGATCACGTCGAACCTGCGTGTGGACGACATCGAGGCCTCAGCACCGCTGCTACGAGCTCGCGCTCGCAGACGCTCGGCTACGGCGAGCCGTACAGCGGCCCGCGGTTCGTACGAGTGGGCACGACCTGTCGATCTACGGGAGCGCGCGACGATCGCCCGCCGACGCGCAATCTCCACCTTGCGCTCGTCGCCGAGTCGCGCGAGCAGGTCGACGCATGGTGGGGCCGCGATGACGGGAGCCGGCTATCCCGACGACGGCGAGCTTCCGGCCCGAGGCCGGAGTACTCTGGACCGACTGCTACGGCGCCTTCGTGCGTGACCCGGGCGGAAACAGCCTCGAGGCCGTCCACGTCGGCGGGCAGCCCCGCGGCGAGAAACCACGTCGGCCATCTCTGATCCGCGTCCGCGACCTGACCGAGTCGCGGCTCTTCTACCGAGACCGTCGCGCCCGTCGTCGGTCTACGCGTGGAGGACGGCGACGCGGCTCGGTTCTTCGTCAAGGGCGAGACGCGCCTGTTCGCGCTCTCGTCCAGGACGAGCCCGTCACGGAGAACGTGCACGTGGCGTTCCCGGCTCCCGACCGGGCGACGGTGGACGCCTTCCATCGCGCGGCTGTCGAGGCCGGCTTCCGCGACAACGGCGCTCCGGGCGAACGGCCGCACTACCACCCCGGCTACTACGGCGCGTTCGTGCTCGACCCGGACGGCAACAACATCGAAGCGGTCTTCCACGACCGCCCAGCGGCCTAGATTGGCGCGCACCGTCAGCCAGACATCGTTCGCATCGGCGGTAACCCCTGTGGGCGAGAACGGCACGTTGATCCGCTTCACGGCGTTCGTCTTCGGATCGATTCGCCACAACGTGCCGTCGCGAGCTGTCGTGGCCCAGATGGCGTTCGCACCCGCGGCGACGGTCCACACACCGGCCAGAGCGTTGGTCACGGGCAAGAAGACACTGTGCAGATGGGGTCGTCCGACCGCATCGAGCCGAACGACGCGAGCTTCCGTCCAGTCCGCGGTCCAGACGACGTCGCCGTCGACGATCGAGAAGCCGGGATTCCCGCCGACAGCGCGGAAGGTGCGCACAACGCCGGTTGCGTCGTGTAGCCGGGTGAGGCTTCCGTCGTTGAAGTCGTCGACCCACAGGTCGCCGTGACTCCTCCGACCAGGCAAGCCCCGATGGCGCCTCCGACGGGAGCTCGATCGTCCTCTGCCTGCCCTAGTCCGCGGATCCACCCGCGTCACGCCGCCCTCTGTTCAGTCCGCCGAAGATCTCGGTGACCCAGAGCGCCCGCCGCCGAAGGTCAGGCCCTCGGAGGAAACCTTCACCACCCGAGACGGGCAACGTCTTCCTTGAAAGCGAGCGTTCGGGCATCGATGCGCACAACGTCATCCTGCGGCCCGGTGTTCGCCGGATAGCAGTTCGCCACCCACACGTCGCCGGAGGGGTCGGCCCGTCAGGCCGCAGGGCGCGAGCCCACCTCCGACGATGACCGCCTTGCCCGTCGACGGGTCGACTCGGGTGAGCGCTCGGTCCCCCGCGTTGCGCAATGCGCTCGACATGGTGTCGCGCAGAACGTGACTCGTAAGCCAGACGAAGCCGCCGGCCTCGACGACCAGATCGGGTGCGTCGGTGGTTGGCACGACCTGCGTTACCTTCAGCGTCTGGGGTCGATCCGGACGAGGCTGTTCGGCACAACCCGGGGCGCTGCGTGCGCGCCGCGGCCCACCAGGACGAAGTCGCCGCGCTCACTGCGGCGACGAGCACGGCGGCCACGAGCAGCGCCAGCACGCCGCCGGCGGCGCGGTCCGCGAGCTTCGCGCTTTCACGAGCAGGCGGAGGCCCGTTCGCCTTTCCGCTGCACCGGTGCTTAGGCCGGGCGGGTGTCGAGCAGAGCGCGGTAGACCGCTCTCGGTCTCCGGCGACGGATACGCGCCGAGCTCAGTCCGCCAGGAGCCGGCGGCATCGCTCATACACGCGGAGCGCCTCTGCTCGGTTGCCGCCAGCAGCGTGCGCCTCCATCAGGCGGCGGTAGCCCGTCTCCCGGAACGGCTCCAGTCCGACCACCTGCTCGGCTCCAGGTCGCCGCGGTCTGCGGGATCGCCCGACCGCAGGCATGCATCGGCCAGGACGCTCAGTGCCCGAACCCGGACCTCACCGAGCTCGCGCCGCCGCGCCTCCACCCAGCTGCCGTCGTCACCGGGCAGGAAGGGTTGTTCGGCGAGCGATGCCGCCGCAGTCGCCTCCATCCGCGCCTCGGTCAGATCTCCCTCCGACAGCGCCTCCTCGGCGCGCCGGGCCGCCACCGCCGCCGCGATGACGTCGACCCAGGTCGCCTCAGGCAGCGCGAGCCGGTAGCAGCCGTGGGCGCCGGTGAGCGCGGCGGTGGCGTCCAGGCCGCTGTCGGCGAGGACTCGCGCGTACCTTGCTCGCGACCACGGTGAGCGCCTTCTCCCACGTCGCCGGCGGGGTCTCCCCCAAAGCGCCTCCGCGAGCTCGTCCCGCGGCACCGGCCGTCCCTGCTCGGCCACCAGGTACGCGAAGAGCAGCCGCCCTTGCCGGCCCGGGAACCGCGTCTCGTCGATCACGTGACCGTTTGCCTCGACGGCGACGCGGCCCGCGAGGAAGACCCTCAGCTGCGACCCGCTAGCCATTCTCTTGCCCATCTTGCCGGTCTTTAGGCGGACTTTTCTAGGTTCGCCGCGAGGAGCCGCCTGGCGCAGCAGGGTCGAAGGCGACTCTGGGCCGTCAAGCGAAGAGGAGGAGTCATGAAGAAGGCACTTTGAGTGCTCGCGGTCGTGGTCGCCGGGCTCGGCGCCTACGCGGCCAACGTCCTCGCGACACCGGCCGTCGGGCAGTCGACCACCACGCTTGCGAAGTCGCTGGCGGTCGATCCCGTGAGCCTCCGGGCCGCGCCAACCATCCGGCCTGGCGAGCACGCCTGCACACGCACGGGATCTCGGACTTCTACGTGATCGACAACAAGTTCGAGGTCGGCGGAACCTCAGGCTGGCACTCGCACCCTGGACCGAGCCTGATCTTCGTCGTCGCCGGCCAGATCACCAACTACCTCGGGAACGACCCGAGCTGCACGCCGCACGTGTACACCGCCGGGCAGTCGTTCACGGACGAGGGCGGGACCGGACGTTCACATGATCCGCAACACCGGCGACAGTCCAGGCCGAGACGATCGCGGTGCAGTTCCTGCCGAAGGGCTCCGACCGCAAGATCGACGAGCCGGATCCGCTGAACTGCCACTTCTGAGCCCGTAGGCTCCGGGAAACGACGCCACGCCGGGAGCCGCTCCCGGCGTGGCGCTCGGCTCCGCGAAGGAGGGGCGATGATCGACCACCTCGGGCTGGAAGTGCGCGACTACCTGCGCAGCAAGGACTTCTACCTGGCGGCGCTGACGCCGCTCGGGATCGAGCGCTGATGCTGGAGTTCGAGGGCCGCATCGGCGGCTTTCGGCCGAGACGGCAAGCCGTTCTTCTGGCTCCGCCAGGGCGAGCCGGCGGCCGGGGTCCACGTCGCCTCGCCGCGCCCGACACCGGCACGGTCGACGCCTTCTACGCGGCCGCGCTCGGCGCCGGCGCCGAGGACAACGGCCCGCCCGGCTTGCCGCACGCACTACCACCCGGGCTACTACGGCGCCTACGTTCGCGACTCCCGGACGGCAACAACGTCGAGGCCGTGCACCACGGTTAGGCTTCCGGCCGATGGCGAGCGACCCGCTCACCCCCGGAGCAGCGCGAGATCCGGGCGACCTCGTGCGCTGACCTCGCGCGCGGGAGCGCGTCGCGCCGCGCGCGGCCGAGATCGACAAGACGGCCGAGTTCCCGTGGGACGTGGTCGAGCTGCTGCCGCGAGCACGACCTGCTTCGGGCTGCCGTTCGACGAGGAGTACGGCGGCACCGGCACCGGCGCGCTGATGGTGCTCGTCGCGATCGAGGAGCTGTCGAAGGTCTGCGCGACCAGCGGGCCTGATCCTCGCCGTGCAGGAGCTCGGCTCGCTCGGGATCAAGCTCGCCGGCAGCGACGAGCAGAAGCGAGCGCTGGCTGCCGCGCCTCGCGTCGCGGCGAGTGGCTGCGCCGCCTACGCGCCTCACCGAGCCGGGCTCCGGCTCCGACTCGGCCGCGATGCGCACCGAGGCGCGGCGCGAGGGCGACGAGTACGTCCTCAACGGCGGCAAGCGCTTCATCACCAACGCGGGCGTCGCGCACCTCTACGTCGTCTTCGCCAAGACCGATCCGGAGGCCGGCCACTCCGGCATCTCCGCGTTCGTGGTCGAGGCCGACGCGCCGGGCTTCGAGGTCGGCCGGATCGAGCCGAAGATGGGGATCAAGGGCTCGACGACCGGCGAGATCTTCTTCAACGACTGCCGCATCCCGGCCGAGAACCTGCTCGGCGAGGAGGGCGAGGGCTTCCGGATCGCGATGCGCGATCCTCGACCGCTCGCGGCCCGGGATCGGCGCGCAGGGCCTCGGCCTCGCGCAGGGCGCGACCGACTACGCGCTCGAGTACGCGAAGACCGCGCGAGACGATGGGCAAGCCGATCGTCCAGCACCAGCTGATCGCCGCGATGCTCGCCGACATGGAGACGAAGTGCGAGGCCGCGCGCGGGCTGCTCTACAAGTGCGGCCAGATGATCGACGAGGGCGCCGACGGCGCCGAGCTGACCAAGATCTCCGCGATGGCGAAGCTCTACTGCACGCGACGTGGCGATGGAGGTCACGACCGACGCCGTGCAGATCCTCGGCGGCTACGGCTACATCCAGGAGTACCCGGTCGAGCGGATGATGCGCGACGCGAAGATCACGCAGATCTACGAGGGCACGAACCAGATCCAGCGGCTCGTGATCGCGCGCGGAGATGGTCGAAGGAGCAGCGCGCGTTCCTGCTCGCGGGCGTTGGCTAGGGAAGCTCCGCCCGACGCGTTCGGGCGCACCGCGCGCGAGTACGAGCTCGGCTCGGCCCGGCTGGCCGGTCGAGTTGCTCGACCTGGCGATCGACGAGCTGGGGCTCGAGCCGGATGCGAGGTGCTCGACCTCGGCGCCGGCACCGGCAAGCTGACGCGCGAGCTCGTGCCGCGGTTCGCGCGCGTGGTCGCCGTCGAGCCGGACGACGCGATGCGCGCAGTGCTGGAGGAGGTCGTGCCGGCTGCCGAGGCGCTGGCCGCCGCGGCGAGGCGATCCCGCTCGCCAGACGGAAGCGTCGATGCGAGTCTTCTCGGCCGAGGCGTTCCACTGGTTCGCCGGCGAAGAGTCGGTCGCCGAGATCGCGCGCGTGTTGCGTCCGCGCGGGGCACTCGTGATCTTCTGGAACATCCCGGTCGAGTTCGCAGACCTTGGCGAGGAGGTAGAGGCCGTGATCGACGAAGCCTTCGAGCGTGGGGAGTGCCGGGCCTCCCGCGCGTGCTCTCCGGCGAGTGGCGCGAGCCGATCGAGGACGGCCCCTTCGAGGAGCTGCGCGAGGCCGAGGTCGAGCGCGACATGCTCAACGACGCGCGACGAGTGGATCGCCAACCTGCTCTCGGTCAGCTCGATCGCGCATCAGTCCGAAGAGGACCGGGCCGCGTTCGCTTGCCGCCTGCGCGAGCTCGTGCCCGCCGACCGCGAGGTGCACCGCCGGATCCGCACGGTCGCGTCACTGGACGCGCCGTGTCTGAGCTCGCGTTCAGCTTCGGGCGGATCGCGGCCGAGTACGACGACGTGCGGCCGGGTACGCGCCCGAGGCCCTCGACCGAGCGGAGGAAGTGCTCGGCCTCAGGGCCGACTCACGCGTCGTCGACCTGGCCGCCGGTTCGGGAAAGCTGACGCGTGCCCTCGCCCAGCGGTTCGCCGAGGTCGTGGCCGTGGAGCCGAACGACGAGATGCGCGGCGTCCTGGCCGGCCGCTCGGCCGGCATCCGGAGTGCTCGCTGGACCGCCGAGCGGATGCCGCTGCCGGATGGCTCTGCGGACGCCGTCTTCGTCGGCGATGCGTTCCACTGGTTCGACGGTCAGGCCGCCGTCGCGGAGCTCGTGCGCGTGTTGCGGCCCGAAGGCGGGGTGGCGCTGCTCTGGAACCACTGGTGGAGCGACGGCGACGACCGGAGCGTGAACACGCTCGAGCCGCGGCTACCGGCCGAGGCGCAGGCGCTGCTCGACGAGGTCTACGTCAGCTCGGGCCGAGCGGCCGCGCGCGCTGAGATGGCCGATCCGCTCGAGGCGTTCGCCGACGGGCCGTTCGCGCCGCTCGCAGAGGAGGCCTTCGGCGCGCGAGGAGCAGCTCTCGGGCAAGGAAGTCGTCGACCTCTCTCGCCACCGTCAGCGCGGTCGCCTCGCTCCCGCCGGCCGAACGCGACCAGCTGAAGCGCGAGCTCCGTCACGCTGCTCGAGCCGTCGTACCGGCTCGAGATCACGACCGTCCTCCACTGGACGCGCCGTGCCTGACCTCGAGCTCCGAGGTCGGCCGCCGCCGCGTGCGGCTGACGCAGCCCGGACAAGCTCCTGTTCCCGGGCGACGGCGTGACCAAGCGCGACCTCGCCGAGCTACTACGCCGCGATCGGCGACGCGATCGTGCCGCACCTGCGCGACCGGCCGTTCACGCTGCAAGCGCTGCCCGTACGGCATCCGCGGGCAGCCGTACTTCCAGAAGCAGGCGCCGAAGGGAATGCCGTCCGTGGATCCCGACGCGCGCAGTTCCGCACCTGGCCGCGCGAGGGCGGGTCGCGGCTCGTCGACTTCGCGCTCGTCAACGAGCCCGCCGGCGGCTGCTCTGGATGGTGCAGATGAACTGCATCGACATGAACGCCTGGTACTCGCGCGTCGACAAGCCGGACCGGCCCGACTTCGTCGCTCTTCGACCTCGACCCGCCGGAGTCGCGGAACGGCTTCGTCGATGGCGATCCGCGTCGCTCACCTGATCCGCGAGGCGCTCGAGCGGCTCGAGCTCGCGCTCCTACGTGAAGACGAGCGGCGCCGACGGGATCCACGTGCTCGTGCCGATCGCGCGGCGGTCGACCTACGAGCAGACCTACGAGTTCGCGGAGCTCGTGTCGCGCGGGCTCGAGGCGCGAGCACCCCGGGCTCGTGACGACCGAGTGGCTGAAGAAGCAAGCGCGAGCGGCGTGCTCGTCGACCACCGCCAGAACGGCGCACGGCAAGACGATCGCCTCGGTCTACTCGGTGCGGCCGAAGCCGGGCGCGCCGGTCTCGACGCCGCTGCGCTGGGAGGAGCTGACCGAGAAGGTGACGGCCGCGCCGACTTCGGGATGCGCGAGGCGCTCGAGCGGGTCGAGCAGCACGGCGACCTGTTCGAGCCGGTGCTGCAGGGTGGGCAGGCACTCGGCCTCTGCCCTCGGTCCTTGCGCGTGCGAGAGTGAGCCTCCTCCGGGTCGCGTACCGGTCGCTTCGCCGACGCACGCACGGGCAAAGCCCGCGCAGCGCTGGCGGCCGGCAGCGCAGGCGCTGCTCTCAGCGTTCGTGAAGGCACTCGTCGTCGGCTCCGGCCGAACGGGCTGGCGGCGGCAATCGCGCTCGCTGCAGGGCAGGGCTGGAGGTCGAGGTGCGCGAGGCGGCAGACTGGAGCTCGGCGGCGGCTGCACTCGGAGGAGCTGACGCTGCCGGGCTTCGTCCACGACGTTTGCTCGCCACCGTGATGCCGCTCGCGGCGGGCTCGCCGTTCTTTCCACACGCTGGAGCTCGACGTGGCAAGTGGATCCACCCGAGGCGCCGGCCGGCGCACCCGCTCGACGACGGGACCGCCGTGCTGCTCGAGCGTGGCATCGGAGCGAGACGACCGAAGAGCTCGGACGCGACGGGCCCGCGTACCGGCGGCTGGTCGAACCACTCGTCGAGGCCTGGGAGTGACCTTGCGCCGGCGGTTCTCGGCCCGATGCCGCCGCCGCCCCGGCGGTCTCTGCGCGCGTTGCGTGCGGTCGGGCCGCGGCGCTCTCGCGCGGGCGACGCGGGCGGCCTCGGCGACGCGCGCTCGGTGGCTGAGGCGCCGTTCGAGACCGAGCGGGCGCGCGCCTGGTTCGCAGGCCACTGCGGCGCACTGCGATGCTGCCGCTCGAGCGGCGGCCGAGCGCCGGCTTCGGGCCTGCACTGGCCGTGACGGGCCACGCCGTCGGCTGGCCGTGTCTCGCGCGGCGGCGCGCAGTCGCTCGCGGACGCGCTCGGCGAAGCACGTACGTGGCCTCGGCGGCGACGATCGTCATCGGCTCGCGCGTCGACGAGCTGCCGCGGACGGCCGCCTCGTGCTCGCCGACGTGGTGCCGCGCGAGCTCGTCCGGCTCGCCTGCGCCGCCTGTCCGAGCCCTACGAGCGGCGCCTCTGCGCGCTACCGCCACGGCCCGGAGCCTTCAAGCTCGACTGGGCGCTCGACGGGCCGATCCCGTGGCGGGCCGACGAGTGCCGACGCGCCGGCACCGTCCACCTCGGCGGCTACGCTCGACGAGATCTCCGCACTCGGAGTGGGGCGCGCGTGGTCCGGCCGCACCGCCGAGCGGCCGTTCGTGCTGCTCGTCGCAACCGACGATCTTCGACCCGACGCGCGCGCCCGAGGGCAAGCACGTCGCCTGGGCGTACTGCCACGTCCCTAACGGCTCGGCCGAGGACACTGACCGAGCGGATCGAGGCGCAGGTCGAGCGCTTCGCGCCGGGCTTCCGCGAGCTGATCCTCGCGCGCTCGTCGCTCGGCCCCGCCGACCTCGAAGCGCGCAACCGCAACCTCGTCGGCGGCGACCTCAACGGCGGCGCGATGGACCTCGACCAGCTGCTTCCGGCCGGTCGCACCGCTCGCCGTACGCCGACGCCGCTCACTGGCATCTTCCTCTGCTCGGCGGCGACGCCTCCCGGCGGCGGCGTCCACGGCATGTGCGGCTACTGGGCAGCGCAGGCTGCGCTTAGGCTTGCCGGGTGACGCTCGCCGCTGACTGGGTGACGATCTCGGCGCTCGCAACCGCCGGCCGGGACGCTCGTGCTGGCGCTGGCGACACTTCGCCTCGGTGCGCTCGGCCAACCGGGCCGCCCGCGTTGCCGAGCGCTCGCTGCTCGTCGGGCTGCGGCCGCTGCTCGTCCCTCGAGGCTCGACGACCCGCCGCAGAAGGTCGCGCTTCGTCGACGAGAGTCGCTACCTCGTCGCACCGGCGGGCGGCCTGCCGTCGCGGAGGCGGACGACGAGGCGGTCCGGCTCGCCGCCGCGCTGCGCAACGTCGGCGCGGGGATCGCCGTCCTGCACGGCTGGCACTTCTTATCCAGAGCAGCTTGACCACGAGCTGAACACATTGCGCCGGAGGAGTTCATCACGCCTGACCCGCGACATCTTCATCGCCGTGGGGAGATCGGCTTCTGGCAGGGCGCCTTCCGCGATCCGTCCACGCCCTGGCTTCGCCGAGGCCCGCGCAGCGCGTCGGAGCGCGACATGGCGACTGATCGCCGAGGTGCTCTACGGCGACGCGCGAGGGTGGCCAGCGGATGATCAGCCGCTACGCGATGCTGCCGCGCGACGGCGGCGGCTGGACTGGCTCGGCGCGGCCGCCACTGGTACCTCGACCGCGACGATCCTCGCTAGGCGCTTGAGGCCCGAGGTGTCGACCACCTCGAAGTTCGAGCCCGTGACCTTGCCGAGCGTGTGCAGCTGGTCGTTCGACCAGCCCGGGCTCGGCGCGCCGCTGATGTACCAGTTCGAGCCGTTGTCGGCGACGAGCATCCCGTAGCGCTTCAGCGCGGTCAGCACGATCCGCGCCTGGCGCGGGAACGGCCGGATGTCGAAGCTCGCCTTCAGGCGGCACGCGCAGGCCCATCGGCGGCAGGTTCGCGTCGGTCAGCGAGCTCGCGTAGTGCCGCGCCGGGTAGAGGTAGGCGCGGCGCGTCCGCTGGACGGTGAAGCGGAGCGCGTGGTCGATCACGCCGCGCTTCGCCTCGTCCCAGCGGGCCAGGCCGGGAAGATCGGCAGTCCGGCGGCGTCCGCCGACGTCCAGCCTCGCGGGCCGGACGTGGTTCGAGCGCAGGCTCCAGGTCGCGCCGCGCCCAGGCCGTGCCAGCGGCCGCTCTGCTTCTCGAGCCCGCCGAGCTCGTAGAGGCGGCAGGCGTCGCGGTCGAGCAGCAGCGCGTGGTGGTCGCTGCCGCCCTCGATGTGGACGCGCTTCGGGATCGGGTAGCCGACCCGGTCGCTCTCGTCCGCGTACTCGAAGGCCCACCTTCGCGCGCGTGGCGTCTTGCGCGTGACCACGTCGAACGGGATCCCGATCGGCGACGCCCTCCCAGAGGCCGGAGCCGAAGTCGGCGTGCAGGCCGGTGCTCGACGCCGATCGAGCGCGATCACCGCGGCCGAGTTGCGCGCGACCGGCAGCTTGTCGACGCGCCGGTTCCAGGGTTCGACTTCGGGAAGACCGAGCACTTCGGCGCGGCCGGCACCCGCAGCGCGCGTACGCGGAGCCGCCTGCACAGCGCGAGGGCGATCACGACGACGGCGAGGGCGGCGGCTCTCACGGCTCCATTATCGGCGCTGCGACCGCGCTACTGCTGAGCGCGCAGCTTCGCCTTGTACGCGCGCTTCTTGGCCTGGTAGTCCTCGAGCGCCTCTGGCGAGTCCACGTCGCCGAGCGTCAGGTGGCCCGGGTCGAGCTCCTCCGCCGCGGGAACGCCGAAGCGCTTCCACAGCACCGCGCCGAGCGCCTTGACCTTCATCTCGCCGAAGCCGGGCAGCTCCGAGATCCGCCTGCGCAGCTCGGCGCCGTCGGCCGCCTCGGCCAGACGCGCTCGGCGTCGCCGCCGTACTCCTCGGTCACCGACCGAGGCGAGCTCCTGGACGCGCCGCGCCATGTTGCCGGGGAAGCGGTGGATCGCCGGCTTCTCGCGGAAGACCTCTTCGAGCCGCGCGGGATCGGTCGCCGCGATCTGGCCGGGGTCGAGCGTCCCCGAGGCGCTGCTTCAGCCTTCAGCGGCCCCTGGAACGCCGTCTGGCACCGGCACCTGCTGGTCGAGCGCGAAGCCGACGAGCAGCGCGAACGGATCGTGCGCGAGCAGCGCGTCGGCCTCGTCGTTGCCGGTGTGGAAGTGGAGCCGGTCGGGTTTCGTCATCGCCATGCGCTCGATCCGCTAGTCCACTTGCGCGGCGCGCTCGGCCAGCGCGACGGTGGTCAGGTTCGTGTTGGCGGCGGGGATGTCGGGATCGCCGAGGCGTCCACCACGTAGAGGTTCTCGAAGCCGAGCACCCGGCACTGCTCGTCGAGCACGCTGCCCGATCGCGCAGGTGCCGACCGGGTGGAAGAAGCCGCGCGCCGTCGCGCGCACGTGCTCCTCGGCGCCGACCTCCGCGCCGGGCCGCAGCTCGCCGCCCACGTACGGCGACACCTCCGGCGAGGCGGCGAGCTGCGCAGCCGCTCGAAGCCCTCTGACCAGCACCTCCGACGTCGCGCTCGTCGCGCAGGAAGCCGTGGTCGATCGCGAGCGGCGCGTCTCGGGATCGGGCCCGTTCAGCCGCACCGAGCCGCTGCGAGCGCGGCTTCATCGCGAAGGCGGCGCCGCTGATCTCGCGGCCCGACCTCGATGCGAGGGAAGAGACGAACAGGTCGCGCACGCCGCGGCGGGCACGAGCGGCTCGAGGCGGCCACCGTCACCTGGCCCATGTAACAGCCCGTGCTCGGCCTCGTGAGCCGCAGTCTCTCGGCTAGCAGCCGCTCGCTCGGCTCCCAGGCGGCGCTCGGCGCCGACGTGGTCGACGAGCCCTTCGCCGACCGGCAGCTGCGCGCTGACCTCGCCCTCGGGGCCGATGCCGCTGCGCAGGAGGATCGCCGGCGAGCCGTAGGCGCTCGCGGCGACGACGACCGTGTCGGCGCCGCAGCTCGCGCGCCGCCGGCGAGCGCGCCGACCGCGCGGCCGTCCTCGAGCAGCACGCGTGTCGACGACGCGTGTCGGCCAGGATCGTCAGGTTCTCCGCGCGCGGGCCGGATCGACGTAGGCGAAGCCGGTGTGCCAGCGGACGCCGTCGACGATGTTGACCGGATGTGCACGATCGAGCCGTCGCCAGCCCGCCTCGCGGAAGGCGCTGGTGCCAGGGCGTCAGCTCGTCGTCGGCGAGCAACGCTAGCGCGCTGCAGCGTCTCGCTACGCCGCGGCGCAGGTAGGGCGCGAAGGCCTCGTATCGACCAGTCGCCGCCCCAGTCGTAGTCGGAGGGCGCGCCCTCGAGCAGCACGCAGGCGTTGTGGGCCGAGCAGCCGCCGAGGATGCGGCGCCCGCGACTGCGAGCGGTCGTCCTGGTCCGCGCGCGTCCCAGAGGTGCGACTCGAGCGCGAGCCAGCGCGGGTCGAGGATGTCGGCCGGCCAGCGGCCGTCCGAGAAGGTGCCCGTAGTCCGGCCCGGCCTCGACGAGGCAGACGCTGCGGTCGGGGTTCTCGCTCAGCCGCCCCGCGAGCGCGCAACCGGCCGAGCCGGCGCCGAGCACGAGCACGTCGTAGGTCACCGGGCGAGCCCCTGCGCGGCGACGCGTGACCCGCTCGAGCGAGGCGGGTTCCCCTTCCGCTCGAAGATCCCCGCCGCCTCGCTCGTACACCGCGACCGCGTCGGAGGGACGGCCTGCGAGCGCGAGCACCTCGCCCAGATCGGCGAGCGTGTCGCCGTGGGTGTTCAGCAGGTCGGTCCGCTCGGCGACGGCGACGGCCTCGCGGGCCAGCGCCTCGGCCTCATCGTGCTCGCCGCGGTGGGCGCGGATCTTCGCGCGGGCGCTGCGCCAGAGCACCTGTGAGAAGGCGTCCTCGACCGCCGCGGCATCCTCGCTCGCTCGGCTGAAGCTCGCTCGGCCTCGTCGAGCTGATCCAACCCCGTGAGGGCGTGCGCGAGCAGCGCAGCCGCCGACGACAGGTAGCTCACGCTCGCCCATCCGCTCGCAGGATCGCAACGGCGTCGCGGGCGATCCGCTCGGCGGCGTCGAGGTCGCCGGCGAGCATCTCGACGTAGAACGCCTCCTGCGAGCTCATCGCCGCGCGCAACGAGAACCCCAGGCCGGCGATCATGTCGAGGCCCTCGGCGACGAGCTCGCGCCCGCGCGGGAAGTCGCCGCTCATCGCCTGGAGCGCGCCGAGCTCGACGCACGCGTTCCCACGGATGAACGGGTCGTCGACCGCCTCGTCGTGGAACCGGCGGCAGCGGGCGATGCCCTCCTCGACCGGCAGCGGGCCGAAGTTCGCGGCCATCATCAGCCAGCCGATGCTCTCGGCGCGCTCCGCTCGGCAGGCTTGCCGCGCTCGGCGTGCTCGAGCGCCTGCTGCCAGGCCTCCTCGGCGCGGGCCAGCGACCCGAGGATCGTGCCCTCGACGCGGCCGAGCAGGTTCCACGCCTGGGCGAGCGTGAGCGGGTCGCCGAGCTCCTCGGCGGTGCGCAGCACTTCCTGGACGTCGTCGAAGAGCCCGTCGCTGTTGCCGCTGAAGACCCGCAGCGACGCCCGGCCCAGCAGCGCCCTGGCCGGGCGGCGGCCGGCGAGCTCGAGTGCGTCCTCGAGCGCCTGCCGTCCCTCTGGCCACGTAGCCGCGCGTCGACCAGAACGGCCAGAGCGCGGTCGCGAGGCGCAGCAGCAGCTCACCGTCCCGGTCCTCGCGGGCACGCTCGATCGCCGCCCGCAGGTTCGGGGTAGTCGTCGGCGAGGCGGGCCATCGACGCCGACTGGTCGCCGGTCACCGATTCGGCGTCAGGCATTCGGCGAGCTCGGCGAACCACGCACCGTGGCGCTTGCGGGCGCTCTCGAGCTCAGCCGGCTGCACCGAGCTGCTCGCAGCGCGTACTCGCGGATCGTCTCGAGCATCCAGAAGCGCGGCTCGCCGTCGGAGTCCTCGCGGAGCCGCAGCAGCAGGCTCTGTCTCGACGAGCGAGTCGAGGTCGTCGAGGACGTCGGTCGAGCCGCCGACGGCCGCCGCCGCCTCGAGCCGGAAGCCGCCGACGAACACGGCCGAGCTGCCGGAACAGCGTTTGCTCCCGCTCGAGCAGCAGGTCGTAGCTCCACGCGATCGTCGTCGCGCAGCGTGCGCTGGCGCTCGTCGGCGTCCTGCGCGCCGCCCGTCAGCAGCGGCAGCCGCTGGTCGAGGCGGCGCAGGAGCGCCTGGGGCGTGAGCGTGCGCACGCGCGGCGCGGCGCAGCTCGATCGCGAGCGGCAGGCCGGTCGAGCCGGCGAGCAGATCTCCGCGACGGCGTCCGCGTTCTCGTCGTCGAGCCGGAAGTCAGCGGCGGCGGCCTGGGCCCGCTCGGCGAACAGCTCGACCGCCTCGTCGAGCGCGAGCTGCGGCACCCGGTAGCGCCCGCTCGCCGCTGGAGGTGGAGCGGCGTGCGGCTCGTCGCCAGCAGCTTCAGGCCGGGCGCCGCCGCGCAGCAGGCTCGCGACAGCCGGCGCCGCGCGCGAGCACCTGCTCGAAGTTGTCGAGCACGAGCAGGAGCTCCTTGTCGCGCAGGTATTCGCTCAGCGTCTCGAGCGCGCTCTCGCCCGGCTGGTCGCGCAGGTCGAGCGCTTGCGCGATCGCCGGCACGACGAGCTCCGGGTCCCGCACCGGCGCGAGCTGGACGAAGGCGGCGCCGTCCGCGAACCGCTCGTCGGCGACCTCGGCGCGAGCTGGAGGGCGAGCCGGGTCTTGCCGGTGCCGCCGGGGCCGATCAGCGTCAGCAGGCGCACGTCGTCGCGGGCGAGCAGCGCGCCGGCCTCGATCGAGCTCGCGCTCGCGGCCGACGAAGGCGTTCGGCACGGTCGGGAGGTTGGTGAACCGGCTGTCGAGCGTGTTCAGCGGCGGGAACTCGGCGGGGAGGCCGTCGATCTCGAGCTGGTAGAGCTGCTCCGGGCCGGCCAGGTCCTTGAGCTGGTGCTCGCCGAGGTCGCGGAGCTCGGCGCCCTTGCCGAGCAGTGCGCGGGTCGCCTCCGAGACGAGCACCTGGCCGCCGTGGCCGGCGGCCATCACCCGCGCCGCGTGGTGGACGTCGAGGCCGACGTAGCCATCGTCCGCCGGCCTGCGGCTCGCCGGTGTGCAGGCCCATGCGCACGCGGACCTCGTTGCCGTCGGGCCAGTCGTGCCCGGCGAGCGCGCGCTGCCCGTCCGCGGCGGCCGCGGCGGCGTCGCCGGCCGATCTCGAAGGCGACGAAGAACCCGTCGCCCTCCGCGCCGAGCACGCGTCCGCCGTGGCGCTCGAACGCCTCGCGCAGGAGCGTGCGGTGGCGCTCGAGCAGCTCGGGGTAGGCAGGCGCCGGTCCGGCGCAGCAGCCGGGTCGAGCCCTCGATGTCGCTGAACAGGAGCGTGACGGTGCCGCTGGGGGCTGCGGCCATGAAGTCAGTATCGCGGCTGCGCATCGAGCCAGCGTCGCGCCGCGGCGACCGAGCGCAGGCGCACGAAACGCGGGTCGCCCGCGTAGAGCCGCGGCCAGGTTCGCCGGTGGCGGAAGTGGCCGCGGATCAACCAGGCGAAGAGCGACTCCCGGCCCCAGAGCGCGTTGCGCCAGCTCTCCTTGTTCCCGTTCCAGAGCTCACACGTCGTCGCGGATTCGCTCGCGCGTCCGGCGCGCGACGCGGCGCAGCTTGAGCCGGAGCGGCAGGTCGAGCCAGACGATCGTGTCGGCCGGAGCGATCACCGTGTCGCCGAGCTTGGCCTCGTAGTTGCCGTCGATCACCCAGCCGTCGGGGAGCTGGGCCATCGCCTCGACCACGCGGGCGCGGAACTCTTCGGCCGTCGGCTGGTACCAGTCCGGCCCATGGTGAAGCGCGTCGAGCTCGACGAAGGGCACGCCGAGCCGCTCGGCGAGCTCCTGCGCGAACGTCGTCTTGCCGGAGCCCGACGTGCCCTTGACGTTGACGCGCCTCAATCCTCGGCAGCAGCTCGGCGGCGTGCGGCAGCAGCTCTCGGTCGGCGAGTGTGCGGATGAAGTCCGCCCAGCGCGGCTCGGCCTCCAGTAGCGGTTGGAGCAGCGCCCGCGCCTCGGTGACCTGGCCGGTCGCGGTGGCGCCGAAGATCCGCGCCAGGGTCCGGTCGAGCTCGTGCACGACCGCGAGATCCTCTTCATCCGGGCCGGGCGGCCCGCGCATGGCGCGGTAGGCATGGCGCATCCGAACCAGCCGGCGCAGCTCGCCGAGCGGATCGGAGTGGTCGTCGACCCGCAGATCGAACTCGCGTGCCCACGACTCGCCTTCGGCCGCGACGACGAGGATCCCGCCCGCTTGGCGGCCGCGCCAGTCCCCGCCCGCGGCCTCGGCGGCGTCGAGTGCGTCGAGCAGCCTGTCGGCCAGCGGGCCTTCCGATCGCTCGAAGGATTCCGCCATCGACTCCCAGACGCGCTCGCTGTCGACCATGTTCGCCTGCGCGCTGAATCCATCGCCCGCAGCGAAGCCCGCCGCCGGGATGCAGGCCTCGCCCACGTGCACGGCCACCCGACCTTCGGTGTCGAGGATCGCGACCTGGCGGTATTCGGAATCCTCGTCCGCGGCAACGAGCTCGGCGAGTGCCTGCTCGAGGGTCTTCCGTCCCGCAGCAGCTCGAGGCCGAGCGGGCCGTACGAGAGCTCGGTGTACGACTGCGTGGCCACGACGCCCACTCCGGGTGCGCCCCACGGCACCACCGCGCCCGTGTTGAACGCCCGTGACTGCACGGCGACACCCAGCTCTCCGGTCTCCGGGTCACGCGCGACGATCGAGTAGGTCATTCGCGGAGCGCTGTGGCGAGCTCGGGCACTGGCGATGCCGATGCTAACGTCGAACCGTGGCGGCGCTCGACGTCTTCTCACCGGAAACGCGAGCCTGGTTCGAGCAGGCCTTCGACGGGCCGACGCCCGCGCAGGAGCTCGGCTGGCCGGCGATCGCCCGCGGTGGGCACACGCTGATCCAGGCGCCGACCGGCTCGGGCAAGACGCTCGCGGCCTTCCTCTACGGGATCGACCGGCTCAACCGCGAAGCCCGGCGAGGGCCTGCGCGCTGCTGTACGTCTCGCCGCTGAAGGCGCTCAACTACGACATCGAGCGCAACCTCCGCGGGCCGCTCGCCGGCCTGGGCTCGAAGCTGCGCGTCGGCGTCCGCACCGGCGACACGCCGCAGAAGCGAGCGCGCCGCGATGCTGCGCAACCGCCCGACATCCTGATCACGACCCCGGAGTCGCTCTTCCTGCTGCTCACCTCGCAGGCGCGCGAGACGCTGCGCGGCGATCGAGACCGTGATCGTGGACGAGGTGCACGCCGTCGCGGGCACGAAGCGCGGCGCGCATCTCGCGCTGACGCCTCGAGCGGCCTGGACCGGCTGGCCGAGCAGGCCGATCCAGCGGATCGGGCTTTCGGCGACGCAGCGCCCGCTCGAGGAGATCGGCCGCTTCGTCGCCGGCGGCGCGTGAGATCGAGCTCGTCGACGCCGGCACGCGCGAAGGAGCTCGACCTGAAGGTGGTCGTGCCGCTCGACGACATGCGCGAGACCGGAGGAGCAGCAGTCGATCTGGCCGTCGATCTACCCGGAGATCCTCGAGCTCGTCCGCGCGCACCGCTCGACGATCGTGTTCGTCAACAACCGCCGTCTGGCCGAGCGGCTCGCGCTCCGGCTCGAACGAGCTCGCCGAGGAAGAGATCGCGCGCGCCCACCACGGCTCGCTGGCGCGCGAGCAGCGCGTCGAGGTCGAGGAGCTGCTGAAGACGGGCGAGATCCCGTGCCTCGTCGCCACGTCGTCGCTCGAGCTCGGGATCGACATGGGCGCCGTCGACCTCGTGATCCAGGTCGAGTCGCCGAAGTCGGTCGCGCGCGGGCTGCAGCGGGTCGGCCGCGCCGGCCACGAGCTCGGCGCGGTCTCGAAGGGGCCGGATCTTCCCGAAGTTCCGCGCCGACCTGCTCGAGTCGGCGGTGGTCGCCCGCCGCGATGCGCGACGGCGCGATCGAGGAGACGAAGATCCCGCGCAACCCGCTCGACGTGCTCGCCCAGCAGATCGTGGCGATCTGCGCCGACGAGGAGATCGCGGTCGACGAGCTGCACGAGCTCGTGCGCGGCGCCTACCCGTTCGCCGACCTCTCGCGCGTCGCAGCTCGAGAACGTGCTCGACATGCTCGCCGGCCGCTACCCGTCGGACGAGTTCGCCGAGCTGCGGCCGCGCATCGTCTGGGACCGCACCGCCGGCGTCGTCCGGGGCCGCCAGGGCGCGCGGCGGCTCGCGGTCACGAACGCGGGCACGATCCCCGACCGCGGGCTCTTCGGCGTCCACCTCGTCGACGGCGGCGGCCGCGTCGGCGAGCTCGACGAGGAGATGGTCTACGAGGCGCGCGCGGGGCAGACGTTCCTGCTCGGCGCGTCGCACGTGGCGGATCGAGGAGATCACCCGCGACCGCGTGCTCGTCTCGCCGGCTCCGGGCGTTCCGGGCGCGGTGCCGTTCTGGAAGGGCGAGGGCGTCGGCCGGCCCTACGAGCTCGGCGGAGGCGATCGGCGCGACCTCGCGCGAGCTCGTCGCGCTCTCCGGACGACAAGGCGCTGGCGCGGCTCGAGCCGAGGACACATGCTCGACGAGCGCGCGGCGACGAACCTGCTCACCTTCCTCGCGCGAGCAGGCAGGCTGCGACCGGCGCCGTCCCGTCCGACCGGACGATCGTCGTCGAGCGCTTCCGAGACGAGATCGGCGACTGGCGCGCTCTGCATCCTCACGCCCTTCGGCGGCCGCGTGCACGCGCCGTGGGCGCTGGCGCTCGGCGCGCGGCTGCGCGACTCGCTCGGGCTCGAGGCGCAGTCGATCTGGTCGGACGACGGGATCGCGCTCCACCTGCCCGACGCCGACGCGCCGCCGCCGACCGACGGAGCTGTTGCTCGAGCCCGACGAGATCGAGGAGCTCGTCGTCGCAGGAGCTCGGCGAGACGCGCGCTCTTCGGCGCGCGCTTCCGCGAGAACGCCGGCCGCGCGCTGCTGATCCCGCGCCGCCGTCCGGGCGAGCGCACGCCGCTCTGGCAGCAGCGGCTGAAGGCGCAGATCGCTGCTCCAGGTCGCGCGCCGCTACCCGCGCGTTCCCGATCGTCCTCGAGACCTACCGCGAGTGCCTCCAGGACGTCTTCGACCTGCCGGCGCTGAAGCGGCTGCTGCAGGGGCTGCAGCACGCGGCAGATCGACCTCGTCGACGTCGAGACGGCGTCCGCTTCGCCGTACGCGGCCTCGCTGCTCTTCGACTACGTCGCGACCTACATGTACGAGGACGACACGCCGGCCGCCGAGCGCCGCGGCGCAGGCGCTGTCGCTCGACCGCGACCTGCTGCGCGAGCTGCTCGGCCAGGAGGAGCTGCGCGACCTGATCGACCCCGGCGCGCTCGACGAGGTCGAGCAGCAGCTGCGCGGCGGCGCCCGCACGCCCGACGAGCTGCACGACCTGCTCCGCCGGCGCGGCGACCTGCGCGAGGGCGAGTACGACCGGCGGACTGGCCGAGCCGCTGCTCGCCGAGCGTCGTGCTGTCACGTCCGCGTCGCGCGGCGAGCGAGCGGCCTGATCGCCGCCGAGGACGCCGGCCGCTACCGCGACGCGCTCGGCGCGATGCCGCCGGGCGGCCTGCCCGAGGTCTTCCTCGAGGCCGGCGACGGAGCCGCTGCCGCGCTCGCTGGTGCGCCGCTTCGCGCCGCTCGCGCGGCCCGTTCACGACCGGCGAGGCGGACGAGCGCTTCGGCCGCGACGTCGAGCCGGTGCTGCGCGGCGCTCGAGCGCGCGAGACGAGCTCGTGCGCGGCGAGCTGCGCCCGGGCGGCACCGAGCGCGAGTGGTGCGACCCCGACGTCCTGCGGCGGCTGCGCCGCGCGTCGCTCGCGGCGCTGCGCACGCGAGGTCGAGCCGGCCGAGCAGGCCGCGCTCGGCCGCTTCCTGCCGAGCTGGCACGGAATCGACCGCCGCGGCGACGCTGCGCGAGGCGCTCGTGCCGCTGCAGGGCCTGGCGCTGCCGGTTGCGCTCTGGGAGAGCGCGACGTGCTTGCCCCGGCGCGTTCCGGGCTACCGGCCCGAGCAGCTCGACGCAGCTCTGCGCCTCCGGCGAAGTCGTCTGGATCGGCGCCGGTCTCGACCGCGTCGCGGTCTACTTCCGCGAGGACGCGCCGCTGGGCGCGCCGCCCGCGCCGATCGCCCGGAGAAGGAGATCAGCAATACGTAACTGAACGAAGCAGCTACC
>ERZ1370068.5678-contig-4694_pt1 | contig 40181 bp, 61 predicted proteins | sample MGYA00561227_ERZ1370068 | MGnify/ENA primary metagenome ERZ1370068 (study PRJEB38410, sample SAMEA6850437) | metagenome | study: Metagenomic assessment of the ecological functions of the soil: analysis of the soil microbiota associated with the... | reverse complement strand
TGCCATTACGTATTGGTCGGATAATGAAGAACAATCATCGCGAAAGAATAATGTTTCTTCCGTAAATCTTGCGGTCGTTGCCCAACCCGGCAGCAACCAAATTGAAATTGCCGATGAAGTTTATAAGCGTCTCGAGGAGATCAAAAAAGATATGCCGCCTGATATCATTTTGGGGTTGGTTATGACAGAACACAATTTGTTCGTAAGGCGGTGAGCGAGGTGAAGGAAACTTTGGCCATTGCTGTCGGTCTTGTTGTGCTGATCATTTTTCTTTTTTTCCGCGAATGGACCATTGCCCTGCGGCCGCTGATCGATATTCCTGTTTCGCTCATTGGCGCATTTTTCATTATGTATCTCGCCGGATTTTCTATAAATGTGCTGACACTGTTGGCTATTGTGCTTGCCACCGGTCTTGTTGTTGACGATGGAATTGTGGTTACAGAAAATATATTTAAGAAAATGGAGCACGGCATGAACAAACGCAAAGCCGCTCTTGAAGGTTCGAAAGAAATTTATTTTGCAGTTATATGCTACCGTCACTCACTTTAGCGATCGTTTTTGCCGATCATTTTCCTGCAAGGTTTTGTTGGCCGGTTATTTCGCGAATTCGGATGGTTTTGGCTGGCGCCGTTTTGATCTCTGCATTCGTTTCTTTATCGTTAACACCTGTACTGAACATATACCTTACAAAGAAAGATCCTACAAAACATTCATGGTTCTATCGCAAAACGGAGCCTTTCTTTTCCGGGTTAGAAAATGGTTATCGAAGAGCATTGCAGGGTTTTATGAAAGCCAGGTGGGTGGCCTTTGTTATTGTCATTGCCTGTGCAGGCATCATTTATTTTATTGGAAGCTCGCTTCCCTTCAGAGCTGGCCCCATTGGAAGATCGTAACCGTGTGCGCACATCCATTACTTTGCCTGAAGGAACTGATTTTGATTATACTGATAAAGTTGCTTATAACATCACTCAACAACTCCTGGATTCAGTTCCTGAAAAATTTGTTGTACTCTACTTTTGCCCCTGGTTTCGGCGGAGGAGGAAGTAATGCTGCATTTATAAGCATGGGTCTTGTAGATGCAAGCCAACGCAAGCGCAGCCAGGACCAGATCGCACAACAAATGACAAATATGTTTCGTCGCCTGAACAATGTAAGAGTATTCGCAGTACAGGAACAAACTATTTCGGTAGGCACTGGTGGTCGTGGTGCTTTTCCAGTTCAATTTGTTTTTGCAGAATTTGAATTTTGATAAACTCAAGGAAAAGGTCCCCGAGTTCATGGAAGAGGTGAGAAAAGTCCTGTATTCTTAGCTTCTGATGTGAATTTGAAATTTAATCAGCCTGAATTGCAAATCACCATTGACCGCTTAAAAGCAAATCAGCTTGGTGTTTCGGTGCTCGATGTCAACAATACTTTGCAATTGGCACTGAGTGGAAAGAGATTTGGTTATTTTATCATGAGCGGAAACAGTACGAAGTGATAGGCCAGGTCGACCGGGCGCCAGCGTGATGATCCGTTAGATCTGAAATCGTTTTATGTACGAAGTAACAAAGGCGAATTGATCCAGCTCGATAACCTGGTAAATATGATCGAAACTGCGAACCCTGCTACTATTTATCATTTCAATCGCTTCAAAAGTGCCACCGTGCAGGCCGGTCTTGTTCCCGGAAAACCATTGGTGATGGAATTGCAGAAATGCGGCGCATAGCAGATAAAGTACTGGATGAATCATTCAACAGCTCCTTAGGTGGTGCATCACGTGATTTTGCGGAGAGCTCATCCAACACTGCATTTGCATTCTTCCTTGCCCTGGGCCTTATCTATCTTGTATTGGCTGCCCAGTTTGAAAGCTTTATCGATCCTTTTATTATAATGATCACTGTACCTCTTAGCCTTGGCTGGAGCTGTATTAAGTTTGAAATTATTCGGGCAAACCCTCAATATATTTTCGCAGATCGGCATAATTATGCTGATAGGGTTGGTGACCAAGAATGGAATTTTAATTGTTGAATTTGCCAACCAAAAACGAAGACGCGGTGAACAAAAATTATCCGCAACTACTGATGCAGCCGCTGCCCGTATGAGGCCCATATTGATGACAACGCTGGCAACGACACTGGTGCTTTGCCCATTGCCCTAGCCATTGGCTCTGCCGGAAAAAGCCGCATACCATTGGGCATCGTGATCGTAGGCGGAATGTTATTCGCCCTTATACTTACATTATTTGTTGTGCCAGCCTTGTATACTTCCTCCTTTCATCAACAAAGAAACAAGTGAATTTGGATGAGGAATTAGGAACTGGACAAGCGAGAGTCAATGCCATGAAGAACTGGAAACCGCATAAAGGATCAAACATATCAATCAAGAATTTATTTTTACGAATGCCGAATAGAAAAAGAAAGTAAAAGAGTCACTGATGGCGTCGGTCAGGATGCCGACATTTATCGTCGGCATGGACCGACAACCAGGGCTGACGGTATAGCAATGGAGCCGGTAAACAAAAAGGAAGATCATCCATTATTTCTATTTGCCTTCTTCATTTTTACTGCTTCCTCATCACACGCTCAAAGAATATTAACGGTCGAGGAAGCTGTTGCGAATGCTCTGCAAAAGAATTATGACATCATTTTATCAAGAAATGATTCGACCATCGCAGCCATTGATAACTCCTTATCAAAACGCTGTATTTCTTCCTCAATTAAATGCAAACGCTGGAGCGTTTTGGAACAATAACTCCCAGAAACAACACTGGCCGATGGTAGCCACAGAGACAAAGTGCGGCGTTGAAATCAAATAATATCAGTCTCGCAGCTCGCATTAAACTGGACATTATTTGACGGCTTGAAAATGTTTGTGCTCCGCGACAAGGCTGAACAATTACTGGAGTTTGGAGAATTGGAAATAAAGGATCAGGTGGTGAACACAGTAGCTACTGTGATCTATAACTATCTATAATATAGTCAGGCAAAACAACAATTGAGATCCATCGAAGAACAAATGTCAATTGACAGCGAACGGGTGCGGTTGGCTCAATATCGCCTTGATGTGGCGTGAATAAACCTCGACCTGCTGCAAAGTAAAATTGATCTGAATGCTCAAAAAAGGCAGCGCAGCTTCAGCAGCAGGCATTGACAGAACAATTGAAAGTGAGTTAAATGAAACCAGGCTATGGCTGGGCCCCAAATGACAATGTATGATGTGATGGATACCATCACCATCAACACACAGATCTCACTGGTGAGGTAAATGAATGCAATATGAAAAACCCTTCTGATTATGATGGCAGAAGAAAAATACCGATATTCGCTAATCTTACAGTGTGAAGCAGACAAAGGCAGATCTCTATCCAACTATTTCGTTTAACTCGGCCTTATAATTTTAGCCGCACGACCAACCAGGTGGTCATTAATAATTTCTCCACACTTTTTTAACCAGGTGCAGGGACTTAATTATGGATTTACCGCCACCATTCCCATACTTAATAATCTTAACACCCGGCGATTGGTCAAACAGGCAAAATGGACGTGTGGGTTATCAGAATATCGTTTATGAAAATCAAAGATCGATCACAGGACTGAATGTGATCAATGCATTTCAGAATTATGAACAACAAGAAAAAAAGCATTGGCATTAGAAGAAGAGAATATCCTGCTGGCAAGAAAACCTTAATATTGTTTTTGAAACATACAAATTGGGTGCTGCTACATTGCTACAGCTCCAAGTTGGCACAAAACAGTCTTGCTGATGCGGAGAACAGGTTGATCGAAGCAGATTTAATGCAAAGGTTTCAGAAACAGAATTAATGAGACTTGGCGGGCTCTGCTACGATAGTTTATCGTTTAAAGTTTTATGGTTTATCGTTAACTTGGGTTGTAAATCTTTTCCAAGAGACGACTGAACAGCAACGATAAACAATAAACCTAAACAACAAACAACGAATGGATCCTCTGGTTGGAATTATTATGGGAAGTGACAGCGACCTAACAGTCATGCAAGCTGCTTCCGATATTCTTAAACAATTTGATATTGCTCATGAAGTAACAGTAGTGTCAGCACATCGCACACCCCTTCGCATGGTTGAGTATGCACAAAGAGCAAAAGAAAGAGGATTGAAGGTAATTATTGCGGGGAGCCGGCGGTGCTGCACATTTGCCGGGCATGGTAGAGCTTCCATTACTCCACTTCCTGTCAATTGGTGTTCCTATTAAATCTTCTAACTCTATTGATGGGTGGGACTCAGTTCTTTCGATCTTGCAAATGCCCAATGGCGTGCCTGTGGCAACGGTGGCATTGAACGCTGCAAGAATGCAGGCATACTGGCTGCTGAAATTATTGGCAGCTTTGACGAAACAGTTTCAAAAGATCTCTGATTACAAAAAATCCCTCAATAATGAAGTGATTGAAAAAGTAGAGAAATTAAAAGAGGGATGGTTGGGGAGAACAAATTTGATGCCCCAGAACCACGACTTAAAGGGGCTTTAAATTGATTTGGAAAATAGGCAATCTGTACTTAGCTGGGAATGAAATTGCTACAATCCGCTCAAACCATGGTTCAGACAAGAATGACGAACTCTTGTTCCAGCGCTAATGAGTGCTGATAAAGTTGCCGGATAAGAGTCCTTTCCCCATTTTGCATAATAGTACATGAAGTTGTCGATCCTTTCCTGTAAACCGTTTTTGGGAAACAGGTCTTCTTTGATGTTATGTATTTGCCGATGTTGATCGGTAAATTTCCTTTTCTCTGCACGCAGCATTTTCTTTTCCAATTCCTGCAGGCGATAGAGCGATTGAGTTTTCAACGCTTCCACATGTTTTCCAAGCGTTGTGTCTATGGCTACTTGCTTGTTTTTCAACGATTCATATAATTTATCAGTCTCGGTGAAATTTCCATTCAGCTTTATCTCATTCTTCTTGTTTCTCTAGCCACCAGTTTATTCATTAATTCCTGTTCCGGTAAAAAGAAATTTTCAATGGTGAACCCAAGTTTACCGATCTTTTCCTGCCATTTTTTTCGACGATCAAAAACGAATTGCGCAAGCAATAAAACAGGAAATGGAACTTTATAAAATTCGAAACAGATCTTTTAATTGCAACCAGTAAGCGATCTCCCCTCCTCCACCGATATAGACAAGATTGGGTAAGATGATCTCCTGGTAAATGCCACGCAAGAATAACATTGGGGCTGAACCTCTCAGGATGTTCTTTCAGTTCGGAAAGGATTTCTTTTTTGTCAAACGTGATTCGTGAATCGTGAGTAAGTAAATTTGTCTTTCACTTTCACTATCCTGTCTCTAATATCATCTTTTAAATAAAACAAATTAATTTCTCTGGGTTGGCTTGCAGCTTATAGCCAAACAGCTTGCAGCCTTCCTGCTGTTTGTTCCACAATTCCTGAAGCAGTTTCATTCCAACAAATCATCCTTAAAAATTTCTTCTGCCTGTTTTTTCAGAGCAGCATTATCCGGTATCAGGACGATCAACCCGTATTCACCAAACAAAGTGTTGATCAGTTTAAAAGTCGCATCCTGGATCAATACCCTTCTTTATAACAATCTCTTATATATAGAAAGGATCTCTCCCCATAAGTCAAGCACAGATAGTTGTCCCTCCAGCTGTGAGATCAATCGCAGTAGTTCTTTATCGACCTTCATTCTTCCCTAACTAGCACCGGTTTGCCTGGTATTCCAGGCAATTTTCTCTCCATTCAAATAAAAATGCCCGAGTTCCTCGAGGTCTGCATCCTCGGAGCCTATATAAAAAACAGGAACAAAATTGTATTGAGGCAATGAGGATTTACAATGTTCGGACAGTTTTATAGCGTGGAGTATCTTGTAAAATAAAATACAGCGGGCCCGTGAAAATATTCGGCTGATGTGCCGTTGTAATTGTAAATGTATTCTCAGAAAGAAGCGCTTCTATACTTTTCTTAACCGCATCGTTCTGTTGAACGTGACTATATTGTTTTTTAATTCCTCAACGAGAATCTTTCTATTTGTTGAAAATCTCTGTCTCCCGGTTATCGCCTTCTGTATCCCCTGCAACGATGGGGTATGATCATAAATGGTTTCAAGCCTTCTGCATGATCCAAATAATCTAAAATGATCTTTGTAAAACAATTGGTTTGCCGGTAAGGCAGTCGTGCAGAAGCAAACTTCATAGAAATAAAAATAAAAAAACCGGTGCTGTGGAAATGCTTCTTATTTCAAAATTAACGTTACTTTACCTGGAACGCGATAACGGAATTTCTCCAGAAAGTAGGTACGTATACAATTTTCGTTTTGGGATCAAAGCCGATATCAGCAGTATTTGTTTTTTCAGCTTTTCCATCAAATAATAATTCTTTTGTTCCATCTGCATGCACATACCACAAAGCACCCTGCCAGCAGGAAACCAGGAAGTCGTTACCAGTAAAATTTTCAATGCCATCTGTTCCACCTTCCATACCATCACTGATCTTGGTAACCGTTTTATCATCATTTACTTTAAGAACGCTGCCTGCATCTACTATAAAAAAATCGTTCCCGCGTTTCAATACACCATTGGCACCCTTCAGATTTTGCACATAAACGGAAGATTTATCATTGTTCACTCTATAGATCACGTTGTTTTTTGAATCAGAAACCCAAACAATACCATCGCTGCCGATAGAAATATCATTCAATCCCTTTGCTCCTTCAATGGGGACCTTTCTCTTCAATAGCCCCTTTCTTTATATCGATCACAACAATTTCATCAATGTCAGCAGCTAACAATTTCCCTTTATACATTCCCAGGCCTTTTGGTGCATTTAAACCCGTCACCCATTCTACAGCAATGATCTTTCCATCCAAACCGACTTTGGCAATAGAACCTTTCCCGTCCTTTGCCCATCCATCTGTTCCATCAATATTAGAAACATATAGCACATTATTGTCAGCATCGAACAAAACCGATTCGGGCACCTTCAACAGAGTATCTGTTTCCCAAAGTTTGGTTACAGAATGTTGGGCAAACAGGCTGGCAGAAAGGCAAAGAACAGCGGTGGCGGTAAGAATTGATTTCATAATAAAGAATTTCATTAAAGGTACTAACAAAATGAAATGAAGAGATTTATGAAAATCTTTCGGGATCAAAAGCAAAAATATCAATAGATGTAGGCCGGTTACCGAGGATCTCATTTATCAATTTTCCCGTAGCGGCAGCTGCCGATACTCCCAGCATAGCATGACCACCGGCAAACGCAAGGTTAGAAATCTTTTTATGCTTACCAATGTAGGAAGGCCATCCGGTGTAACAGGCCTGTAACCATACCCAGGCTTTTCCAGGCTCAGGTCGCGAAATATTTAATGAGGGGAAATACTTTTTTACGGAATCATAGATGGCTGTAACCCGTTTCGGTAAAACATTGTCACTGTGCCCGCTCAATTCCATTGTGCCACCGATCCTCAGCCACCGATCAATGGGTGTCATCGCTGTCCGTGCTTCGATCAATATTGCCGGGCGGCGAAGATTCTTTCCATATTTTCATACACCACGCTATATCCTTTTCCCCGGCTGCATCAACAAATGAATACCGGCCATCCTGGCGACAGCAGGCATCCATGAACCATTGGCGATAATTATTTCATCCGTATTGATTTTCTCCTTATCAGTAATGACCGAATTTATTTTTCCATCAGTTCTTTCAAATCCCTTCACCTCAGCATTCAGGAAAAATTTTACTCCCGCAGTTTGCAAAAAGCGATGTAACGCCCTCATCAATTTTGCAGAGTCCAAATGACAATCATCCAGCCACAACACACCACCGGCGGCATCGACCTCCACTTCCGGCTCTAATTCCTGCACTTGTGATGCTGAGTAAGTTTGTGTTTTTAGACCCAAACTCATTGCCTGTTCTGTTAAATGCCTTTCATGATCGCCCGTCTTTTTCATTTTTGTAAAGTGTCCAGCAACCTTTTTCGATCATGGTAAAAGAATCATTGAATTCTTTTTTCAGATCATTCATTAACTCACGGCTTAATTGCAGCAAATTGTTGAGATGAGGAATATTCTCTTTTTACTTTTTGCGCATTGGAGTTTTCCAGAATGTCAGTCCCCACTGTATCAGCTCCCAATTCAACCGGGGTTTAATGTAAAAAGGAGACGATGGACTCAGCATCCATCTCAATCCTGGCTTACAATCCCGGGCGTTGCTAAAGGAATAAAATGACTGGGAGAAATATAACCCATGTTCCCAAACGAGCAGCCATCTGTTATGTCATTACGGTCAATGACAGTTACTTCATATCCTTCTTTATTCAGGTAATAAGCGCAGCTACAATCCAACTACTCCACCTCTATTTATTGTTACTTTCATAATTTTTAGGGCGCAAACTTATGAATTTCTATTTAAGCGTTTCTGCACTCATCTGCTGCCATGGGTCATTTTAATTATCCTGCCATCTTTCGCACTCAATGATCATTTCAAAAACGTCCTGCGGTATAATCTTTAGGAAGAGTTCCTCTCAGGAACCAGTACCCATCGATCAGGTAACATTCGTAAGGTCTTTCTGTAGTAATTGTGGCACTTACCATACGATTTGAATAACATTATTTCGGCAATGGAGATCGCCGTTTCCATATCCCTGATCAAACGTGTCAGAGGATAATTTATAAGCCGCCATCATTTACGATATTCCTGATCGTTTGTTTTGCACTATCCTCACCAATAACAGCCCTGTTCTTATAATTCTGGCCCAAAAACTAAGCGGTAATATCTACGGCCGCCAGGATCAAAATAGATTTTATCATAAGTTTCTCTGATTCCGAAAGCAATTGTTAGCAACAGGCACATTGCTAATTTTTCCCTGTTAAGTTTTTTATCATAGCAACTTCATTTTTATCAAATGGAGTTCCAGTCATTTCTGAAAATATCATGAAACCAGGTTTTTGGTTCCGTACTCCCTTCTTCTTGCTTCCCAGGGAAAAATAGTATTGCTCTTGCCGCTTACAAAACCCCAATTGATCGCCTCCTACGTTGTATTTCTTCAGAATGGGAAGATGTGTTTCAAATGTGCTACCATTGGTCCTGGCCATATATTCGGTACAGATCAATGGGCGGTTTCTTTTCAAAAGCTCTTTTATCTCTTTCTCCATATCTTCAGCCTTGCTGTAATTATGGAAAGTAATGATATCCGAATTATTTAACTGGAATTCATTAAGCTCTTTGTTATCATACCAGATGCCTACTGTTAGTGGCTGGGAAGGACGAATGGCTCCATGCCCATTCAAATATTCTTTTTAATAATGGCATAGATGTCAAATTGTACCCACTGTTACCAGGTTCATTATAAAGATCCCAGCAAAGAATTCTTGGATCGTATTTGAAACTTGCCAAAACATCCTTCACATATCGTTCAAGAACGCCCCATCTTGCGCTGTCGTTATGTACGGACTGGGCAGGGCTTCTCATCCAACCTGAGTTGTGAACACCCGGTTTTGGCAATGGCTGTGTTCCGTACTTTGGTTCAGGATTCCAGCAGTCGTCAAAAAACACAAACAATGGCTTTATGTGATGATTCGAAGCAATTGTCAAAAACGTATTGATCCGTTTTTTAAAAACTAAAAGAATCATTTTCCCAAAACAAGATCGTGAAGAAAAACACGCAGGGTATTAAATCCTACTTCCTCTGCCCAGCCCAATTCCACGATTGATGGTAATGTGTGTCAAAGTTTCAGCCTGCCACATTTCCAACTGGTTGATGGCAGTACTTGGCAAAAATCACAACCCACCAGCCAGCCTTGTTGCTTTGTACCAGTCATTCGGCTTTTTCTCCGACCAGGTCTTTGATTGGGCACTGGCTGCAAATGAAAAGTAAAAATTAAAAATGCAGTTAGCGTTCTTTTCATTTATCATTTTAAATTTTCGGAATAAAGCTAATCAAACTTTTGGAAGTGTATATCCATTGTGATATTCCGCAGCAAGATATTTATTGGCTTCTTCTTCTGTGAATTTATTTGATGCGGCATCCCAATAAATTTTCTTCCCCATACGGAATGCAATATTTCCCATATCACAAACAGTAGCTACATGGGCTGCTAATTGCACAGGGCATTTTAGATCTTCGACCTTTCTTGTTCTTACAGTGTCAACAAAATTTTTGGTATGTAAGGCCACCCCATCATCCACTTTCTTTTGTCTTCGTTACTGCTTCCATTTTATTCTGGCCGTTTATGACTTCAGGGATAACTTCCCAACCACCGCGATCAACTACCAGCGTGCCATTATTACCAATAAATGCCACGCCATGATCACGTTGATACGGACCATCATTGATACCCGTAGCATGTTCCCACAGCATGTTGAAACCATTGAATTCAAAAACCGCGGTTAATGTATCGGGCGTTTCTTCGGCATCATCAGGATAAGCAAACTTACCCCCGCTTGCTACAATACTTTTCGGCACCTCTGCCTTTGGCACCGAGCAATGCATAATCGATCATGTGCACACCCCAGTCGGTCATTAATCCACCTGCATAATCCCAGTACCACCTGAAATTAAAATGAAAACGATTGGGATTGAAAGGACGTTTTTTGCAGGACCCAGCCACATGTCATAATCAACACCCGGAGGAGGACTGCCATCAGGCTGTACAGGAACAGGTTTCATCCATCCCTGGTAAGCCCAGGCCTTTACCAACCGCACATTTCCCAATTTTCCTGAATGAGCAAAATCCATTGCATCCTGGTAATGTTTGTTGCTATGCTGCCATTGACCTACCTGCACCACACGATTATATTTTGATTGCGCCGCTACCATTGCCCGGCACTCTTCTATGGAATTACCAACCGGCTTTTCGCAATACACATCCTTTACCTGCCATACGCGCATCCACCATTATCTTACAATGCCAGTGGTCTGGTGTGCCGATGATCACCGCGTTTACATCTTTTAATTCCAGTACTTTCCTGTAGTCACTAAAGGTTTTGAGTTTTGATACATCAACATTCATTTTTGAAAGATCAGCCATTCTTTTGTCCAGGACATTTTTATCTATGTCGCAAAGTGCAACAAGATTAACGCCTTCATGTTTCAACATGGCACTGAGGTCAGTGAAACCCATTCCATTAATACCAATGGCAGCGATATTAATTTGATCTGAAGGAGCGATCCGGTTTTTCAAGATGGAAAACGTTTTATTATCAAATGAAGATAAAACCACTCCGCCTGCGGCAAGCGCCAGAGGCATTTTGCAAAAATTTTCTTCGGGATGACATAACAATTGTTTTAAATTACAAATAACAAATCTCAAGTTCCAAATAAATTAAAAATTAAAATCAAAATTCGCCAATATAACGTTTTTAATTTTACTTATTATTTTTAATTTATTTGAGATTTGTTTCTTGGTTCTTGAATTTTTCTCTAATAATTTCCTCCGTCTTCATATTTGGAAGAATAATTAATCTTTACTTCTTTGATCTTTGTCGGCAACCAGACCTGCATATCATTCGCTCCACGGTTAGCCCAGCAATAATAGGGAATGGCTGTGATCTTTCTCTTCTCTATTTTAACTCCATCCCCATTTTCGTTTGCCATTGCTGAAGGTAATTCAGTTTGCAAAGCGACAACAGGTTCGTCCAAAATTTTATAGTCAATCGTAGTAAAATTAGTATCCTGCCGGAAGGGTCAAATTCCAAACGCCATCCTTGTTATCTGCGCCTTCTACACAATAAACTAGCGGGCCCCGCTGAAGAGCTATACGGTCAATATCCGATCTCTACTTCAGACCTCGCTGCAATTTTAGTGATGGGCATATTATATTCAAAACTCATTACATCCCCTTTCTGCCATTCCCTATCAATGACTCGCATACCCGTTTTCATCTTTGATAAGAAACGACCTTTCCATTTATACTAAATAATAAAACTGATTCGAGGCATTTGCATTTTTATAAAGATCTCCCGGAACACTTTGATCCCTCCCTTCTGGCCACTCAGGAATACGAATATGAACAGAAAAATTTTTTTCTCCTTGTGGATCAATATTAATCTTCACTTTTCCATCCCAGGGATAATTTGTTTCCATTTTTACACCAACATCAGTATTCGAAATCTTAATATTTGTATTACTGCCCACAAATAAATTCACCCAAATACCATCATTACTTTTTCCATAAATATAATTACCAACGGAAGTGACCAATCTTGCAATGTTTGCCGGGCAGCAAGCCGTTCCAAACCATTCCCTTCGCTGATGCTGACCATTTGATGCAAGCACATTGTCATAAAGAAATGATCGCCACTTAAACTTAAACCATCCAACGCTCCATTGTATAAACTTCTTTCCAATACATCAATGTATTTACTGTCGCCCGTTAACTGGCACATGCGCTGATTCCATAAAACCATTCCCACACTCGCGCATGTCTCACAATACGCATCTTCATTGGGCAGATCATAATCTTTTGTAAATCCTTCATTATCTCCTGCTGAACCAATACCTCCGGTGATATACATATTCCGATATACCACATCTTCCCAAACTTTTTGCATCGCAGTCATGTATCCATTATCACCTGTATGCGCAGCTACATCCGCAGCACCCGTATATAAATACATAGCACGCACCGCATGACCCGTAATTTCGTTTGATCTTTCACCGGCTTTGATGATCCTGCCAAGTATGCAGGAGTAACCCATGTCTTTCCATAAGTATAAATTCCTCCCTTCCTCTTTGTTGCAGATACCAGTCTGCTAGTTTCGCAAATAGCGGTCATCATTTGTTACCCTATACAATTTTACAAGAGACCAATTCTATTTCTTTTCATGACCGCTGAACCATTTTTTGTTTCCCAAACGAAATGTAGAGTCGATGTGATTGGCAAGGCGAATAGCAACATCCAGTAATTTTCTTTTGCCTGTAACATTATAATAAGCGACAGCCGCTTCAATCAAATGTCCTGCATTATAATCTTCGTGAGCTTCGATGTTCGTCCAGCGCTGGTTGATATCACGTAATGTAAAATAAGTATCCAGGTAACCATCGGGTAATTGCGCTGCCGCCACTTTATCGATCCATTCATCAGCCTTTGCTTCCAGTACAGGATCAGGATGTGTTTTTAATGCATAGGCCATCGCCTTCAAGAGCTTTGTACACATCACTGTCGTCGTAGTAAAGTCCTTCAAATTTTCTCCCTTGTTCCTTGCCACTTTTTCAAAATTGCGAATGCGTGGTGTATTTATCTCTGTTTGATAGATACAAGCCTTCATCGTAACGGTCGCAACCTTATCGATCTTCGGTTTCCAGAAATCATCGGTGATATTGACCTGGGAGAAATTGACAAAACTCAAATTTCTGCGAAGGAGTTTGCGAAAAGGACTTTTGATACCTGCGATCAACTGCAGTCGAGCAAGAAAATCTTTTTCATGTGGCAAGCTTTGAGGCTCATTAAACTCTGTTGCGTCGCACTCTCGTACGGTCAGGTCGGCTATTGAGCCGTCGAGGTAATCAATCGTCACTCGTGAGATTATTTCCCATTGACGCCTTTCAATCCGTCTCACGATTCACGTCTCACCACTCACCACTGACCACTCACCGTTCAGACAACCTGGAACCCATACGCATAAGGATCATCATCTTTATCAATTGAAATAATGTTGTGTCCGTAGATCTTTGCCCAACCTTCGATGGATGGTTTAATGGCGGGTTTCCGTCAATAGAAAGTTCTTCTTCAATTCTTCCGGTAAAGTTTACTGCCGATGATGCTTTCATGAACAAATTCATCCCCTTTTTCAATAATCCTTTGCATACCATTGCGCCATCCTTGCTGACGTCCCGGTACCGCAAGGTGATCGGTCAATGGCTTTATCACCATAAAACACCGCATTTCTTGCTGTAGAAGTTTTATCTATAACAGCCTCCCCGTCCATAAAACATGTGCAATAATTGATCGGTTGATCTTCCGGATGAACAAACTGGTATTTTGCATTAATGTTTTTCCTTAACTCTCTTGCCCATGTAATTAATTTATCGGCAGAATAATTTTCCAGCCCTTTGAAATTCTTCTGCACATCAATGATCGCATAAAACTTTCCGCCATAAGAAACATCCAAAACCAATTCACCCAATTCAGGACAACTGGCTGTTATCTCAGATGAATGGAAGAAATGAAAGTAACATTGGTGAATTTTACAGATTCAATCTTTGATTTAGCAGAGTGTTCATCAAGTCCTCCCGCCTTTGGGGAGGATTTAGGTGGGGCCTATACTCGCAACTACTCAAACCGGCTGGAACTCCAACCTCACGATACCCGGAGTCTTTGGCGTTTATCAATCCTCTTCGATTGCAATGGTGATTGTTCCGATCGTTCCATGACCACACATGGGCAGGCAGCCCGCTTGTCTCAATAAATAAGAACCGCCGCATCATTCCGCAGGATCATGCGGAGGGTATAAAATACTTCCGCTCATCATGTCAGTGACTGCGCGGGGCTCAAACATAAACCCGGTCCTTATCCAATCATATTCCTTAAAAATGCTGGCGCTTTTCACTCATATTCTTTCCATACAATACAGAGTCCGCCTTCTTTTAGGCAAGGCGCACGGGATTGCCGCCTAGGTATGGAGCGTCGATGCAATGGAAGATAGATTCATCATTCCGTGAGACTGGTCGAGGTCAGTGAATTTTTATTGCGCTCAATCAGCAGTTAACGCTCTCTCATCAAAAGATAGATGAATAGCGAATAGAAAGTACAAGTGAGTGACACAACCGAGGCTGATCAGAATTACCAGAGCTGGCGACCAAAAAGTAAAAAGATTTCAAAAAGTGTAACGTTTTCCGAACAGTCTGCGTCTCAATGTTAAAGCCTGTTAAAAGAACTAAAAAAGGTTATGTTTCTTTGTAATCATACGAAAATAGTCTGTATATTCGGTTTTCCAAATTGTTCGGCTTTATGTCAAACACAAAATATATAAAACCCACTGAAAGCGAACTGGAGATCCTCCAGATTCTTTGGACAAAAGGTTTAGCTACCGTCCGCGAAGTTCACGAAGAACTTGCGAAAACAAAGGATGCTGGCTACACGACTACTTTGAAGCTATTGCAGATCATGCACGAAAAAGGTTTGGTAAAAAGAGATGACTCGATGCGTACACATGTGTACCGAGGCTGCAGTGAACAAAGAAAGAACTCAAAAACATTTGTTGAGCAAAATGATCGCGACTCGTTGTTTGGTGGCTCCCTACGACAGCTTGTGAAGTACCAGGCGCTTGGTAATGGCGAGCACAAAGCAAGTCCGGAAGAACTGGAAGAGATCCAGGCTTTATTGAATCAGCTTAAAAATCAGTAGACATGTTTTTCCTCGGCATCCCGACAGCTATCGGGACAAACTTTCTGCAGGCATTGGGCTGGGCTGTATTGAACAGTCTTTGGCAGATGGCCTTTCTATGGGTGATATTCCAGGTGATATTATCCTTTGGGATCAATAAACCGTCAGCTAAAAGCAAGCTGGCAACGAGTTTTATTAAGCACGGGCTTTGTATGGTTCATGTATACATTGATCTTTCACTGGTTCATTGACCCGGATTCTATCAAACGTTCTTTATTGGCCATTGGTTCATTTGAAACAGGCAACACGGTTTGGAATGAGAAATTACAATTGATCCTTCCCTACGCTTCTGCAACTTATTTGTTATTGCTGATCGTTCCCAGTCGTTCAATTCATTCGTAATTATAAATTCGTCCGGGTAATTCGCACAGCAGGATTATCAAAATGCAATGTTGACCTGAGAATTTTTGTACAGCGTTTTGCGGAAAGAATGGGTATTCACAAACCTGTTCATATTTATATTTCTGGATCTTATCTCCTCTCCTGTTACCATCGGCTTTCTCAAACCGATCATTTTAATGCCCATGGCGGCTATTAATAATTTGACAGTTAAACAAGTTGAGGCCGTATTGTTACATGAACTGGCGCATATTAAGCAAGTCATGACTATTTTATCAATCTGCTTATCAATTTCTTTCATACCGTTCTTTACTTTAACCCATTTGTAAAACTGTTTGCAAAAACCATTGAACGGGAAAGAGAAAAAAGTTGTGATGAAATAGTAATGCAGTTTCCAATATGACCCTCACGGATAATGCTTCTGCTTTGCTGGTGCTCGAGAAAAATAATTCCATGCGCCAAAGAATGGCAGTTGCCGCCTCAGGACAAACGAAAAGATCTGCTACACAGGATTGAAAAATATTAGGAATTGAAAAACGAAAAACTCCTGACTTTAGAAAATTAGGATGGTTTACTTGCAGGGACTTATCTGCATCATTGGATTAAATGCCATCTTTTTCTTTAGTTCCCCTGTTATTCCAAAATAACCCACTTTAGCCTTTAGCGCTTTTACAAATCCTTTTTACCAGCTTGTTATCGGATGGAAGAGAATTTACATGACAAATTGACAAACCCGTTGAAAAGTCGAAAACGGAAACGCAAATTGCAGTTGTCAAAAAAGCAGATTCAAATGGTCCAAGAAAAAAGTTGAGCATCCCAAAGAAGTAAATTTCGAAATGCCGGAACAGCATTTTGTAGTGAAGGCTGCCGGAGATGTCATGCCAATTTTGCACTGGTAGACCAGAAAATGCAGTTAGAACCTAAACTATAAAAATACCAGGAAGAACAGTGAAAGGAACCGTGGAAGCAACAAAGAAAATATTGCAGGAAGGTCAATGGAAACAGGTAGAGAAAAATGTAGCTGATGCGTCTCACCAGAAAATGAAAAGAATGTTTGAAACAGAAATGTTACGTCGACCTCGCAAAAGTAAACTGGCAAAAATTGGAAGACAAGCTTCGGCTTTCTTATAATACCATCAACTGGGAAAAAGTAAACACTCAATTAAATACAGCCATCACTACAATTAAGCTCGATAGCCTTACCGAGGTTTATAATGTTGCTCTTGAAGACCTGGATAAAGCAGAAGATTGGATGACACAAAATAAAGTGGTTTCAATTCCTGATACGGACCTTCAGTTGAATGAAATAAAAGTACACAAGAAACAAGTACAGAAGCAAATAAGAAACTATCAAAGCGATCAAGGAAAGAAAGATTATTCATCTATGGAACCAGGATTTCCTGGATTTAGTAGAGGATTAGAAGGATGAACGTGTATTTTCTAAGTTTGATGATCCTCTGACATCTATAGATATCACCTGCCTACTTGCTTCAATCAGTTTATTGAGATACCGAATAGTATTAGTGCATGACATTTCCTTCTCAATCCCATATAATCTCATATAAATCGTAGTTCTGATCCTTCTACCAGTTACATCTCTGGACAGGCTCCGCTGTATTTATTCCCTGATCAGAAATCCAAGAACTATTTCATGAGTACCACGGCTGACAGTATTTAAATTGGTGGTTGTAAAATCATAAGCATAGCCAACATTGAAAGTGTTGCTGACATTCACACCAAGCATGGCTGCATAGCCATCCTGGTAACGATAGCTGCCTCCTATCCACAAAAGATCCCTGTATTGAAATTTAATATTCGTCTCGACCTGGAAATTATTTTCTGATGAACCCTGTATATATTTCAGCATCACCGAAGGAATAGCGTTGATATCATCATTCAATAAGAATCTGTACCCTCCTGTCAAAAACAAATGGGGAATTAATCTTCCTTCAGGTGGATATCACGGCATCATCAGCAAATGAAAACTTTTGAGGAATTACCTGTTGTGCTGAAAAGCCAATAAAATAATCACGGGAATAAAGCCATAAGCCCACTCCCAGGTCAGGTTTTATTTTATTGATGTAGCCATCATAAACAGCCCCTGCCGCAGGATCATTCGGATCACCGGTGCCGCTAAAATCTGTTTTCGATCTGTCAATGCCAATTTTTCGTGACACCTGCAGAAAATCCTCCTGCAAGATTAGTAGTCGGCATTCAATCCAATATGATAAGCGTAGGTAACATCAGCCGTAAAGCGATCAAAACTTCCTGTGCGGTCATTGATCACCATCATACCAACCCCATGATGAGGCTCAGCGGCAGTATACGATTCCAATAAGACTTACCTCTCGGATTTTCTCCCGGTATGTCATAAGAAGTAGCGCTGGTTCTGTAATCTTTTTGCCAATAGGTCCCTGCTATAGTAAAGTAGCTCGTACGTGGAGCTCCATTTAAACCCACCCACTGGTCTCTTGCACTAAGTTTGACATCCGTATAATTTTCAATTCCACTGATGGCAGGATTGAGAATATAATTGTTAAGAATGTATTGAGTATAATGCGGACGCTGCTGTGCAAATGCGATCACAGCTATCAATACCGTCATTATAGTTAAAAAACTTTTTCATGATCAACGTATTACATCTACATAACCTGACATTTTTTGTTTTCCATTTTTGGATCAATGATATAGTAATAAGTTCCCACAGGCACCTGGTTACCATTTACTGTTCCATCCCATGGCCTATCATAGCCCACCGAATGATAGATCAACTGACCGTAACGATTATAGATATCAACCGTACAACCGGGATAGCTTATCAAATAAGGTATCTCCCATCTATCATGTATCCCATCGCCGTTAGGACTAAATATGTTTGGCACTAATGGTGATCTGAGTATCTTAACAAATACGTTATCCGAACTGCTACATCCCTTTATCAGATGTTACCTTGAGTGTATAAGTAATATCATCTTTTGGGTGTTGATTTCGGTGACAAAACCTCATCACTGTTCAACCAGGTAGAGGGCGACCATAAAATAGGTAACAGGGTAATTGACATTGATCACAGGGAGTCAATGAAACCTCTCCTCCTTCAAGGACAGTTTTATCTGGACCTGCATTTGCAACCGGCACAGGATACACTTCTATCGTTTGCTCAGCATAGTTTGAGCAGCCATTATTTGCCACGTAATTGTATCGTATGGTCTTAATGCCATCGCCCGCCGCAGAAGGATCAAACATCCCTGTGAAGAGGATACACCCGGGCCACTAAAACTCACCTGCTCCCGGTAATCCATTTGTTACCGCTGTATCTGTGATTTGAAATGCCGGCGCGTCACCACATACACCGTTTAATGCATCAAATTGAAGTGCTGGCGTTGGCAATAAGGTAATGGTCTTGTCAACATATTCTGCGCAGGTCTGCCCTGAATAAGCAACATATCTTATTATTACATTCCTGCTTGCAGAAGAATTGAGTTCCGGGTACGTATAAGTATAAATTTTCTCCGGCTGATGGTTCATCATCTACCGTTTTTGCTGTTGGATCATTTGCATAATCCCAGTATATCTCGAGCTTTATAATACTGCCGGGATTCACCACTGAGTTATCTGTAAGGTGAATGGCACTTCCACTGCAAACAGATGCAGATTCCTGTAACGAAAAATGAAGGAACCGGAACCGAGCCATTTACAAAAATGTTTTGGTAACTGGAAGAAGCACAGCCGATGTTTGAAGTAATGGTTTCTGTAACATTGTATGACCCGGTGTTTGTGTATTTGTGTTGAGGATCTTTTAATGGTTGATGCATTGGAGTTACCTGAATTTGCATCTCCAAAATCCCAGTTGTATATAAATAAATTTTCTGTACCATCAGCAATAGAGCTGCTGTCAATAAATGAGGAGAATGGATCATCGAGACAACTTTCCGGAAGTTTAAAATTGACAACAGGAAATGCTCCAACTATAATTTGTTGAGAAAACAAAACGCTCTTGCATCCTGGAAGCTGTTTCGACCAATAAACTCGCGGTATCTGTTCCGGGTGATATGATAAGAATGAGATTGTTGATTTCCATTTGTTGAAGTTACCGGTAGCGAACCATCGCCAAAATTCCATGTCCACTTCGTAATGGGAGGTCCGGAAGAAGCTGAAGACTGGTCGGTAAAATTCAAAATTTTATTCTCACAGGCTGGTGTTGAAACTGCAAAATTTGCTACAGGAGGCAGACTTATCGGAACCGTTTGTTGCACAGTGTCAGAAAAACAGCCAACGTCTGTGATCACTGAATATTTAACAGGGTAAGAGTTTGCTGACCTGGTAAAGATGAACAGCATTTTGAGTGACCTCCATATTTCCATCGCCAAAATCCCACGAATAGCTGATGATGTTTCTGCCACCCGTGTTTACAGTTCCCAGGAAGTGTACAGAATCTGTCAAACAACCGTTGCTGTTAAAAGAAAAATTAACAACAGGTGGGTCAAATATCTGCAGATCGTAATCAATAACCTGGTCCCCGCTACATCCGTCTGAAGAAGGATTTTGCGCGACTACCTGCACAGGATATGTACCTGCAGCACTTAGGGTATAGGGCGATTGAAGATCGTATTTATAGACCTGCCGTCCATTTATTGTCCATGTAGAATCATAGACGGGACTGCTGATCGTTGTGTCTGCAATGCCCATTGCATTCAAGGCTGCACCAAAAATCCATTGTATCTCCGTAGGCTGATAAGGAAAGGTTATTGAAAAAAATAAAGGAGAATTTTTACAGCCTGCCGGAAAATTTACAGTAGCATATTGGTTTCTTACAGACATAAATTGATACAGGTCTTTCACATTAGCGCCTGCAGAATAACCATAGGACTCAGCACTCGCAAATCCATAAGCCAATGCATTGAATCCTGAATCTGAGCTCAGGGTATGATAACCCTCAGTTACATCGAGATAGATGTATGAATAAGCTGCAGCAGACGGATGAACAGTCCATGTATTATTTACAGGTGCTCCGTCCAATCTGAAAGAAGAGATCCCTGTACCCGCATTTGGCATCAATATCTGCAAATGATGCTCATAAGGAGGGGTCGGATTTGCCAGTGGCGGATTGACAAGGGTTACCTTACTAATATTCTGCTCAACTGGATTCAGAACTATCATATCCGGATCATAGAGCATTCCCATATTTCCATCACATCCCCGCGTTGTGAAATATTGAGTAACTGAAATGGGAAGGTCTGATTCGATCAGGTTTGGCGTTTTATTAAAAAATTGATACCAGATGCCATTATTAAATGAAGATGCAGGAACGAGCACACCATTTACATACACATTGGCAGCCGGATTACTTTTTGCAATACGATAATAGTTGTTTGGATTATTGGCGCTTGGTGCCGTTAAATATTTTTACCCCATGAAACCATGGGATATAGTTGCTGGTAAAGATTATCGGAACTTGTGGCGTTGCAACTTTGCGGGATCCTGACCTTACCACTTCCTGAAAAAACCGCGATCTTTTTACATCCGCCTGTTCCTGATGAAATGGACCGAACATGTGTGCCGGTAAGATCAACGCCGGTAGTGGCATTGGGGCCATCCAGCGCACCCAGCACCTGGTAAATTTGTCCTTTATTAAGATTCACAGTATAAACGCCGTTGGCCACCCAGCCATTCTTTGTGTTTGCCGAAGGAGTGATCTCTACAGTGGTATTATCATCAACTGCTATTATGGTAATGTAAGAATTTGAATTAGGCTCATTGGAGACCTGGGTAAAATTCATGGAATAATATTCTTTTCCAAGCACCGTAGTTGGTAAACATAAAGTGGCTCCACTTGCCTGCGACCTGGTGATGTACGAATAAACAACAATAGGATTAGCTGCCGTTACACGGATGGCTTTGTTTGTAAAAAGCCCCTTCATTATTGATGAAATAAGTGGACGGAATATCAGCCGGTTACTACCCTGTCCGGGAGCAATAGAACCCGATTGCAAATTTGTTCCGCCGTAGACTTCCACATTGTAGGTAGTTGCAACATCCGAAGTAAGATAAAGTGTCATGGTGGGCGTACCACCACCATTGACCATTCCCAACATGATAACAGTAAGCCAGCCAAAATTCCTTTCCCTTGTTTGAAAATCCTGCGCAGACGTGCACAGGCAGGTGAGTACTAGCAGTTACCAATAGGGTAAGCGGAAGGCGGGCGGAAGCTTTCATGTAGTCAGGTCCTAAGAATAATAAGCGCTCAAGATAATAAAAGGTTTGAAGCATTATAGCAGCGGCCGGCTAGTAAAAACTCTACATGCCTTTAATTGCTATATACAAAAAATTAAAATGGTTTTGACTATCTCACGCAGAAATGAAATTAAATGACACAACTATATGATTATTAGTAAATAATTGCTACTAACTCCATCCAAATACTCTTTTTAAAGGAATACTGTGCGTATTTATAAACTTTCATAGCCAAATTTTAAAAGATTTTATTTGATATATTATCCATAAAATACTGGTTTCTAGTAAAATTATTGAAGGAATCATCAACTCTAGATATTTGCAGAGGCTCTCTTCATTCTAAAATCGCTACTTACTAATAAAAATTGGCTGAACAAAAATGGTGGTTTGGGGATATTTTTTAGCCCTTGCTCTCGCCCAACCCTATCCTGCCTGAAAAATTGAGAATTCCAGATTCTTGACAAAGAGGATGCCTCTGCCCTGGATCTTTGAATTGAAATAAGAAGTTGAAATAAGTGGAAAGAAAGTGAAGGATTAAAAGATAGTCTGAGGAAGGACGGGGAATACTAAAGAAGTAAGTACTCCTGTTTTGACGCAAGTGCAAATATTATCATTGATGAAAGCAAGGCTGTAATGAAAGAGAAGCCGATGTCCTATTTTTCTAGCTGAAATATAAAGCCCAGATAAAGCAGTAGCTATTGTATGGAGATTGGTTGCTGCCCTCCCATTTTCTGAAACAATTCAGCCAACGTCAAAACAAGCTTCCTAAAAACATTAATATTAGAAAGCATGGCATCGGTACGCGTACTTTTTCAAATATTCTTTCTTTCCATTGTGTATGTCCACGTACAGAAAACGAAACGATTTGAGGTCTTCGCTAAAGTCCATTTTTTTATGCCCTATATCATTTCTGGATTCTTTAAAATCCCATAGTAGTGAGTAAGTCATTTTCATATTCTTCAAACAAATCCATTCTATACCGTTTCAAATCGGCTATTAGGCACTCAATCTTGTTATGCAGCATCATTTCCTTTAAACTTTCTTGATTGCTCCATTGGATCTGGGGCTAAATGCGTCATAATAAGAAGCATTACCCATTCTAAATCTGCTGACATGGTCATAAACCGACCTCTTATTTCTATTTTCAAGCAATTCTTCTTTCTGTGCCTGCATAAGAGTCATATATTTTTTAAACCTTTTGTTATAAAGTTAAAGCTATAAATATGAACCTACCATTTAAGCTCATCCCTGAACTACTTCAATACTTCAGCATGACGAGGAAAAAGCAAGGGATTTCCTGGAGAGAAGAAGTGTGTGGCCTAATTCAAGGCGGAGAGAGCTATGCAAAACCTTATAACCTTAGTGGGCGAGCACTAATAATGATCAGACCTTTGTACTACTAAAATTTAAGGTTATAAGGTTTTAATAGATGTTCTGAGCAAAGCATTACAGCCCTTATTTCCACAATATTAAACTCATCTCCTTCTGTATAAACGCTAAACTGCAAATCCTTTAGCTTAATAAGACCTTTTGATGTTATTTGAACTTGTTCGGGATGTTTCAGCACGATCACCTGGCTTTCGCCGGTTACTTTCACTTTATTTCCTGCTACAATAATGGCTGTAGCTTCATCAATGCCAATACAAGGAAGCGAGGGATTATTTTGCAATGGCAGAAAGCAGACGATTATACCGGCTGCGCACAATAAAATGCTGGTCAATGATAGCTGATACTCAATAGACCCAAGTCCTTCTTTTATCTCAATGTTATTATCATGAACAACCGGAAATGTAGCCCGGAATAGCTTGGTATCGGTTAGTTGGTTGCCTGTGATCATATACTTGCTCATAACAGCGGCACCTGCACTGGTGCCCTGCGATGGTTGCTCCATTTTTGATATGCGGTATGTATGGCCTGGTATATCGGTGTATTGAGAACAATGTTCATAAACCGTAACTTGGTCCCCACCGGTAATAAAGATAAGGCGGGCATGTTGCAGTGAGTCCAGCCAGTTTTTATTATTGACAGTTTTGTTTTGTAAAGTTGAAAACATACAATAGCATTTTTACAAACAGGATCATAGTCTTCCTTGAAATAATAGAACGAAGTATCAGGAGTACTCGCTTGGACATGGGCAACACGACGGCGTAGTCCTGCGGCTTCATACCGGCAGTGCCTATCAATGTTTGCATCAACGCCCTGCTCCTATCCCTCCTCCAATAATAAAAAGTTTTCCTTTTGCTGAAGCAGCTCCGTTCTGTGCAACAACAGGTAAGTGGAATAGCAATAAGCAGCAAATAGTGGCGATAAATAGTTTCTTCATGGAATGAATGTAAGGAATTTTTGTTCGGCTGAATTTGATCACTAGCTTAACTAATTGCAGGCAGACCTCATCAGCCATCAACACTATGAATATTAGGTTGACCTTGCCCTCTCCATATAGAGAGGCAGTAGAGTCTTCGATGTTAGAACGTAATAATGGGTGAGGCTGATACTACGGATCAGCTAACTAACATCAAGGAATTTAAGTGACTTTTATAAATATCTTTACCTCAATAAATAAATTTACTATGCAGTTTGCCATCTCACTTTTGCCGGTCATCTTTCTGTTTGACCATCTCATGCAATTCCTCGTCTGACAATACAAAAACAGAAACCCCGGGTCGTCTGTCGGGTAAAGCAGATCTTGTAGATGGTCACCCGGACTGGATCATGCAGGGAAATATTTATGAGGTGAATGTTCGCCAGTATACTCCCGAAGGAACTTTAAAGCTTTTGAAAAACATTTGGACCGATTAAACAAATGGGTGTGCAAACACTGTGGTTCATGCCGATCAATCCTATCAGTAAAGTCGATCGCAAAGGTGCAATGGGAGTTATTATGCCGTGGCTGATTACACTAAAATAAATCCTGAGTTCGGAACGCTGGATGACTGGAAAGAACTGGTAAAACATGCACATGATATGGGTTTTAAAGTGATCATTGATTGGGTGCCCAATCATAGTGGCGCAGATAACCGCTGGATCACCGAGCATCCTGATTTTTATGTAAAGGACAGTACCGGAAACCGGCAATACCCTATGATTGGACTGATACACGAAAGCTTGATTATAAAAACCCGGCATTGCAGGATAGTATGATCAGCAGCATGAAATACTGGATCACTGTTTCCGGATATTGATGGTTTTCGTTGCGATGTGGCCGGCGACGTGCCGGATGATTTTTGGAAGAGATGTATTGCAGAGTTGAAAAAAGCCAGGGAAGATATTTTCATGCTGGCCGAAGCGGATAAGCCTTCCTTACACGTTGATGGCTTTGATGCTACCTATGCATGGGGTATGTTTCTCGATGATGAAAAAAGTAGCAAAGGGTGAACGGTCAGCTAGTCGCACTGGACAGTGTTACGCAATTATGTTGATACTGCTTTTCCTGCTAATGAATTAAAAATGTTTTTTACCAGCAATCATGATGAGAATAGCTGGAATAAGGCTGATTATGGCACCATGCCAGGGGCGATACATGCACCCTTTGCCGTGTTCACTCAAACCATGCCGCATGATGTACCTCTTATTTACAGCGGGCAGGAAGAACCTGTGCTGGACAGCATCAGCTTTTTCTACAAGGACACAATCCAGTTTAAAAATTTCGGCAGGGCAAAATTCTATAAGACCTTACTGGAATTGAGAAAGAATCCTGCACTGGCGGCCAATGCCAGTTTTAAAAAGTAAATGTGGGTGATGACAAAGCCATATACGCCTATACAAGAGAAGGCGGTGGAAAAAAGATATTGGTCATATTGAATCTTTCAAAAAAGAACAAGCAGTCAAGATAACAGATGCCAGCTTATTGGGCAATCCTTATAATCTTTTTATGGGAACTAACGAACAACTTACAGGCTAGGGAATGGAAGATAGAAACCATGGGGTTAGTGTGGTGTATGTGTATTGAGGGCCTGAAGCGAAAGAAAATTGATTCGAAGGCGCGAAGTTCGCTGCGATCTGAAGCTTACATCATCTACGCGAATGTTTTTATTTTTGTCTGCACAAACATAACACGCAAAAACGGGTTCGGCGGGGGTGCTATTGCGACCAAAAGGGTGTGAATACGACTTTTCTAAATCTTACAAATAAATTACTCGTGCATGCTTTGCGGCGAACCAAAAAGCGTAATGGTCAGGAAAGCCAAACAGGAAGATTTTGACTTTATTTTATGCCCGCATATGTAAATCCACAGGTCAATCGTTTTCTCTTTTATGAAATAATGAGTGCTGAAGAATTTAAAGGCATCTTCGATGAACTATTAACGCCAGGCGTTTGTATGTGTATGAAGAAGATGATATTTTAAAAGGCATGTTCAAACTCACGCCAAAACAACATCGTTGTTCTCACATCACCTTCCTGGGAGGTGTTGCCATTCATCCTTCTTTCTCAGGCAAAGGTTGCGGCCAGCGAATGATCAATGAGATCGTTTCGCTTGGCAAAGAGCGAGGATTCCTCAGGATGGAATTAGGTGTTTCAACGATCAATTTAAAGGCTATTCACCTTTACGAAAAAGCCGGTTTTAAAAAAAGGGATACTGAAAAATATATACATCTCCAGTCGGAAAATATTTTCCTGGATGATATTCTTATGGCGTACCTGTATTAATTCCGGTAAACTATTTTTATAAAAAAGAATTAGCTAAATTCAATGCTCAAGAAGAATACTAAAATTAATTGCCATGCGAGAAAACTGTTGTTGTATTCAATGATCATCCTAATCAATTTATTTCTTGCAAACACCTTAAAGGCATCACCAGATACCTCCTCTGTTGAAGGACGCTGGGACATTACCATTTATAATTCCGGGAAAACAATGCCTTCATGGCTGGAAGTTGTTCATTCAGGTTTACACACTTTAGTTGGACAATTTGTTGGTGCGGGGAAGCGCACGCCCTATTTCAAAAGTGAATTTCAATAATGGCAAAGTAAGTTTCTCCATTCCCCCGCAATGGGAAACAGGAAATGATCTATCATTTGAAGCCACGATGCAGGTGATAGTCTCGCAGGCACCATAACTTTTCCTAATGGAAAAACTTATAACTGCAGCGCAGTTCGTGCTCCTTCATTAAAACGTTCATCGACACCCGCATGGGGAAAGCCTGTAAAACTTTTTAATGGCACTGATCTAACAGGCTGGCATGCTTCCGGAGAAAAATCAATGGAGTCAGTTGAAAACGGGATCTTGAAAAGTGCAGCGCTCCGGCTCCAATTTGGTTACCGACGCAAGCTTCACAGATTTTAAGTTTGCATGTTGAATTTCGTTACTCTACACATGGCAATAGCGGAGTTTATTTGCGTGGCAGATATGAGGTCCAGATCCTGGATGATGATGGAACAGCACCACAAAAGGCACATTGGGTGCCGTGTATGGATTCTTACCTCCCAGTGAAATAGTTTGCAAAAAAAACCGGTGACTGGCAGATCCCGATGATATTACGTTAACAGGAAGAATGGTTACAATAGTTGCAAATGGTACAACTATTATTTGCAACCAGGAAATACCAGGCATTACAGGAGGTGCTCTTAACAGCAATGAAGGGTGAACCGGGGCCGATCATGTTGCAGGGCGATCATGAGCCCATTGAATACAGAAATATCGTGCTGATTCCGGCAAAGTAGTTGCACACAGTTTCAAACAGCGATCGCTTAGCAGGAAGTAGCAACCTTATTCTTGTTATTAACGATTGGTTACTAAATAGCCTGCGTAACTTTACTCTTTAACCATACGGGCCATTGTTCATTTTCTCCGGGAAGTTTTTAATTTCTAAAAATCTGGATTATGAAAATGATCGTTCCCTTCCCTTAGCAGAAAACCTGCTCATCATTTTGGCAATCGTCTCTTTTTATTTTTCTATGTGCATTATTGACCAATTGCAAAAGAATGACTACGTAACAATAATAACAACAATCCACCGGACAGTACTAAGGTTGATATGCAACTGGTAGCCGATGGATTTGTATCTCCAATTGGTGTGGTTGCTTCACCCGATAACACAGGCCGTTTATTTGTAATTGACCAGGCAGGAAAAATCTGGATCATCGATCAGAGCGGTAACTAAACTATCAACCCCTTTTATGGATGTCACCTCTGTGATGGTTTCATTGAATGCAAGCTATGATGAACGTGGATTGTTAGGACTCTGCATTTCATCCGCAATTTCCACCAATCATAAATTTTATATTTATTATCAACTGCCCTCCGCGTACTGTGTAATAATTTAAGTCGTATCTCAGAATTTCAAACTTCTGCTTCAGATGCAAATGTTGCAGATATAGGCCTCTGAAAAATTTTACTTGAACTGGATGATCCTCAAAATAATCACAACGGAGGAACACTTGCATTTGGCCCTGATGGTTTTCTATATATCTCCATTGGCGATGGTGGCGCTGCAGCAATGATGTTGGCGAGCTGGACACGTGGACGATTGGTATGCGGCAAAATGCCGGCGGTAACGGGCAGGATATCCAGGCAAATCTTTTTCGAGAATATTTTACGTATTGATGTCTGACAACGGATCACCCTATGGCATTCCGCCTGATAATCCTTTTGTAGGTAAAGATGGCCTCGATGAGATCTATGCCTATGGATTCCGCAATCCTTTCCAGTATGTCGTTCGATATGGGCGGTAATCATGACCTCATCGCAGGTGATGCAGGCCAGTCCTTGTATGAAGAGATCGATCTTGTAACAAAAGGCGGAAATTATGGATGGAACGTAAAAGAAGGGACGGGCATGTTTCAATGCGGCTGCCAATACAACGACAATGCCCAGTTGTCCCGCAGTGGATAATTTTAATAACCCACTTATTGATCCGGTAGTTGTGGTAAATAATTCTGCGAATCCGCAAGGAGGCCGTGCACTCACTATTATCGGTGGTAGTGTGTATCGCGGAACTGCCATACCTGAATACCAGGGCAAATATATTTTCGGCAGTTTTGGACAAGGTTCGGGGCCGGATGCAGAACTCTTTATCAGCACACCAGCGGGACAAACTGACTGGGGTTTTAAAGAGATCAGTCTTGTAAGTCATCCAAATGATATCGGGTATTACCTGAAGGGATTTGGCCAGGATAATAATGGAGAGATCTATCTTACAGTCAGCAGTAATATGGGACCTTCAGGCACTACAGGTAAAAGTTTTTAAATTGATAAAAGCGCCCTGATCATCTTTGGTAGTTGACTGAAGGAAATTTTTTTGATTGGCACGAACGAGCATGATTTATTTTTAGTTTCTTGAAATAAAGTTAGATTTAGTTAAACCAAATTGCTATGCAAAAGACATTTGTTTACCCCGCTGCTTTATTGCTTCTATCAGTGTTACTGGTATCGTGTAAAAAGGAACAAATGGGAAATTCCTGTCATGCCTGCACAACCAAACCAGTCACATTAATGCAAGTGTTGCTTCTGGGTGAAACTTTCACTTTTGTTGCAGGGTCCACAGGTGCATTGAGTGTAAGCAAGCAAGCTTTACATTTCCAGGTCAGCGAAGCATTAAATGAAAACGGCTCCGTTTATTATAACTACAAGCCCGCAGCAGGCTATATTGGAACGGATGAAGTTGCCCTTATGTATCTGTCTGATGCGGCTGCACCTGGTATCAGTAGCAGCACCTGGCTGCCCGGCAAGTCATAATACTCCTGCCTCTAATGGAATGAATACAATAGTGATAAAACTGAATGTGACAAAATAAGAGAGTGTGAAGCTATTTACTTTTTCTTCTTAGCTGCTTTAGTTTTTGAGGTAGGTTTTGGTTTTAGTGTTTTTGCATAAGCATAACTGAGTTCAAAATATTTCTTCAACTCCTTCGGAGAGTTCAATAATTTGTCGGGTATCAGTACATATTCTTTCATCACTGCTCCATACTGTTCCATCAATCCTGATTTATATTTATCCAGGAATTCCGCCCTATCCTCCTTTGACAAACGAAAACCCAATGAGCCGTCTTTTCCAAGCAAAGAAAACATGTTGCCGTTCAAAGAGGTATAAGGCATCGTATCCCCTTTTCGTTCGATGGAAGGATTGGTTGCCACCACTTTTTCATAAATGGCCAGTTTGTTTGCATAGGATCCCAATTCTTTCTTATACAGCCATAGGATGAAATTTAGAGTCTATAACTTCACTATTCAAATTTAAATATCATTTCAATACTTTTTAAGTAATATTAATATTCAATACATCAACCACTATGTATAAACCTTTCTGCTTAGTCCTCTTAGTGATTGCCAGCGCTGACGTTTTTACAAACAGGCGCTCAAAAAATTCATCCAGGTTTAAAGTGATCGCATTTTATACAGAGAGAAATGATCTTGCTCATATCAGTTTTGTACATGAAGCCAATAAATGGTTCCCAAAGATGGCTACGCAATACAATTTTGTTTATGACTCAACAAATGACTGGAGCAAATTAAATACTGATTTCCTTCTCGCAATACCAGGTTGTACTTTTTCTGGACACGAGACCTGATGTACCTGAACAAAGGGCGGCTTTCAAAAATATATGGATAATGGCGGGGCGTGGATGGGTTTTCATTTTGCGGGGTTTGCATTAACTCCTTCTGAATTTCCTCAAAACTGGGATTGGTATCATAATGAATTTATAGGCGCGGGACAATATGTGAGCAACACGTGGCGGCCCACATCGGCCATTCTTCGTGTAGAAGACAGTAAACACCCGCAATGAAAGATCTGCCAACCACATTTAAATCGTCACCCAATGAATGGTACAGGTGGGAAAAGATATCCGGAACAATCCCGACATTAAAATATTATTATCGATCGACTCTACCAGTTTTTCCTCTCGGCACAGGTCCCAAGCAATACGAAATATGGCATAGTGGCTATTATCCCGTGGCGTGGACAAATAAAAAATACCGAATGATCTACACCAATATGGGCCACAATGACATCGATTACGAAAACAAAAACGAATAAAGAGTTATCATTTCAATTCGACAATGAGATCCAAAACAAATTTATTCTTGATGCATTGCTTTGGTTGGGAAGAGGAGATGATAAATAAAAAGGTACAGCAATTTTAGGTTGCCATACCTTCATGACCTTTTAGTTTTATATACAAATAAGGGTTACATTTTTACAAATGAGAACGATTTGGTTCCCTTTGAGGTTATAATATTCACCATATAAATTCCGCTTGTAAGACCTGTTGTATTTACTTGTAGCAGTTGTTTGTCATCAGCAGGAACTATTGTCTTTACCAATACTCCATCTGACCTGATCACCTTAATAGAGGTTGGTTTCTCTAAACCTGTCATATCGATCGTCAACAGGTCACGAACAGGGTTTGGATATATTTTATACTCTGCCTTTGGCACCGCTTCTGGTGTTATCGCCCTGGTTGTTATTTCTTCCTCCTCTGTCGCATGAATCGGTGCGGAAGGCGTTGACGGCAATATTACTAAGACCTGTATTTCGCCGGATAATATCCGAAAATTTTGTACGTTTTATCTGTTCACGGATGGCGTTGGGCGAGGTATGAGGATCGTTGAGATAAAAATAATAATCTCCATCTCTCAGGTTTTCAAATTGCGCCTTGAGCATTGCGTTCAATGTTCTGCCAACCGATTTGCCGGGCAAATGATCTTCTGCTAATATACCGATCCACAGATCAACATTGTTTACACTTTTATATAACATTTGTAATGAATCAGCTAATGAATCAACCGAAGTAATATCTGAGAATCTGCGTGCCTGCTCTGCCCGTATAAAAAGTCTTGCTGAGTTATAATCCGGCAATCCGTGATCTCTTCCTCTTTGAATATTTAAGCTACCCAGGATCGATCCCAAAACGAACAGGACTGCTTGCACTGACAAACAGGAAATTTCTCAGCACATCATTGATCCTAGTATCTGTTTCATATTGATCATGACTTGAAGCGCCTTTGATGAAAACATCTATTCCGTAGGTAGCTGTTAGTCTGCGGATTCCAGAATACTTCCACAAGGTCCATTTCTCCGTGGCGCTACCTACTTCACAATTATTATCAACGAAGAAGTACATCATCAGACACCATCGTATGTCCAAGCCTGTACGATGCAGTGGCAAAACTGTTCATGATGTCTGGCCTTCACATTGTCTTTATAGCCGGAGTAAGGTTGAAGTATGATTCCAAGCGCAGGTAAAAATTCCTGGTAAGTGATCGCTTCAATTTCGGCACCCACTATTTTCTTGCGATCTGGTACATCTGCTCGTCATTTCGCATTCCCAGGCGAATTAAGCTATCGCAAATTCTGTTATGCTCACGTACGAATAGAGTGCATGAAGAGAAGTAAGAACAGGATTTTCCGCTGCCACCCGATCGTCTCCTGCAACAAATGTCTTTACATGATGGTCACTATCATTGGCCAGTCCAGGAGCGTTCAGATCGATCGCGCCGGACAATTCACCATTCCAGGTATTGTAGGGCAATAAATTTCCTGAAGAAGTCTTCATTTTCCATTTCGCATCGTTCTTAGCCATGTTGCTCTTTTTGAATCGGAACCATAGAGCATTCGATCCATCAATAAATGAGGTGATCATGTTAAGTTGCTGTCTCGGTTTATTACCACGTGCATCGGTTGTCATTCTGGTAATCGCTTCGGTGCAAAAAGGAATGGTCTTCAGTAAATATCACTTCTGTATTTGGCAAAGGGATGGGAACATATTCTGTTGTACCTGCCGGCGTTGCACTCATGTCATGATCCAAAAATTGCCCCCATTGATACACCAGATGTGCTCAATTGCAGCGTATTGAATTGCGTTACCGGTTCATCGATCACTGCATTTGATATCGCTCTCGGCGACGGGCGGTTGACACCACCAATTGCGCCACTTGGATCGCTTGGGCCATATTGCGCCGGCATCTCTCTGAATAACAGTATACCGGCAGCACCCCAGTTCGTATTTTTGAACTGCTGCTTATATTATTATTGGTCCCATTTATTGATCTGTAGGGAGCGTGGATACGGAGAGAACGCCCGGTAGCGAGGGGATCTATCAAAGGAGGTTCTGACTCTGTATAAAAACAGGTTTCCTTTGAAAGCCTCTGTTTTGTTGGGCTAAAGATGGAATGAACATACAGGGACGAGGATGAAAAAAATAGCGATGTGTAAGGTTGTTTTCCTGGTCATAATAATGATTTTTAGTTTGTAAAAATTTTTTTCATCGCGACAAAAGATTATTGATCCGCCGTTAACAACACGAAATACCGGCAGTGAAACGAGAGTTGGATAATTCTAAATCAGACTGGGGACACTAGAGAAGGGTGTTAACTATCATTTTGCAATAGGGCGGCGGCCCATCCCTTGAAAATATTCCCTGATTAATGATATTATTGTTGATGTTTATTATAGAGAATGCGTTGATCAAAAACTACGAGAGAGATTTTGGAAGCAGTTAGTTTTTCATCGGCAATTAGTAAACTGGATTTTCATGGATAATATTTTTAAGCAGTCTAAAAATACTATATTAACAAAGGTGAATATCAAAATGTGAAATTTGTTACACAATTCTGATAAAATATTATATAATTCAGAAACAAAAAGAATGTGATGAAGTAAAATCAGTTACTTACAACCTTTCGAGAGGGATCAAATTTTTATATTCTAATTTTTTGAAAAGAGAAGGTGTTATGCCTGTTATTTTTTTGAACTGTGCAGACAAATGAGCGGTGCTGCTATAATGAAGCTTCCATGCGATCTCGGAAGAGTGAGATCATTATACAAAAGCAATTGTTTTACGCGTTCGATCTTATGGAGAATAATGAAATGTTCGATCGTAACATTTTTCACCTTCGAAAAATTTTCGAGAGATAAGTATAATTCGTTTTTAATTTACTGCTGATATAACTTGAATATTTTATGACGGGCAATTCATCAGAATAACTGGATCATCTCGATGATCACATTCTTTATTTTTCCGTAAGAATATTCTCTTTACCGGATATCAATTCAAAATCGCTCTGATGAAGACTTTCTTTGAGTTTTACGTATTGTTGATCAGAAAGGATCTCTTCCACTTCGATCTCCCCGATGTCGATCGATACGAGCTGCAGTCCAAGGTCTTCAACAATGGATTTGACTTGCTTTTGGGATGGCACGGTGGTCATATTTTTTGATGAAGGCCTTCAAGGGTTATTCCCTTAGAATATCAGAATGCTGGCAAGCATCAAAAATTTCTCCACTTTCCAACGAACTCAACAAATTGCCCTTCAACCCGCCATTTTGTTGAGTTGAATCATCTTTTTCAAATTATGAAAGGATAAAATACGATGATACACCAGGTAATACCAACAGTGAGCTTAACAGACGATTTATCAAAATTGGAACGATTTTTTATTTTTATCATATAACCCGATCTGCATAGAATAATTTATCACCCCTAAATGCTTGATCATGTCAAAAACAGCTGTAGAAACCAGGACTTCGCAAAAATTCTGATCGTTGAGGACGAGGCGAAATGTGTCTTGTGTTGAATATTTTACTCAGTAACGAGGATATCGAACTGGAGCATGTACAAAATATTTTGGCTGCTGAAGAATATCTTGCGGAAGAGTTGCCCTCGCTTATTATCCTGGACAATAAACTTCCTGATGGCTATGGAGTTGACTATATCGGTCACTTAAAGAAAAGATACCCATCTATCAAGATCATAATGATCACGGGATTCGATGCTTCGGTAAAGGATGTAGCAATGGAAAATGGCGCAGATCTGTTTTTGGAAAACCATTTACCAAACAAGAATTTCTCACCGCCGATCAAATCATTGCTCAATTTATCAGATCACTGATCGTCTGGCGGTTAATGTCCATTAGTTATTCTCTGTATATTTTTAAAATTGTCAAGAATTGCTTGCCATCCTCCGCGCTGCATTTCCGGCGAATTAGTATTTTCTGCCTGAAACTCTCCACTACCTCGGGTTGAATTATTTTGAGGCGTGAAATTTATTTTTACTTTTCTCCCATCGCTAGAGTGTATTCAATGTACTGATGTTCCCCTAACCGCATCATATACTCCTCCAAAATCAAAACCCATGCTTCCGTCTTTGGCCTCCATACGGGCTGAGAAATTTCCTCCCACCTTCAGATCATCTTTGACCATGGCGAATGCCAATCATCAGATGCGTGGTCCCATTTGACAATATGTTCAGGTTTTGTCCAATACTCCCACACTTTTTTACGGGTGCGTTCACTGCAGCTCTCGATGGTGATCACCTGGTTTTCCAGTGGTTCCATGTTACAAAGTTTATTTGTTGAATTAATTATTTACACCACAAATATCAGCTGTGTTTACAAGAAAGATGCTGTGCAATAGCGGCAATTTAGAGACCAATTTGCGACAGAGAGAGAACCACGATTTATAAGATTTTTAAGGATTAACGGATATTAGAAAAGCGTGAGGGGTGTTGACACAAAATTACTATAGCTTATCTCATTCCTATAAATCATTTTTTAATCAGGGAAATCCTGGTTCTTTACCGAAGAATGTGGGTGATACCCCCGATGGTTTGCCTGTATAACCCGGATTTCAAGGCACCTCTTAATTCGGTTTTATCGAATGATGAATACCATTCAAATGGAACTGAACCGATCCTCTTTAATTTCCCTTTTAATAATTTATCGTCGAACGTGGAGTACCAGGTAATGGGGTTATTGCCGATCGTTTTCAATTTTCCCCTGTAAGCTTCGTCATCGACCGCGGAATAGTATTCCGGGACCGAACTACCAATAAACCGTAATTTTCCTTTATAAGCTGCATTATCAAAATTGCTGTAGTAATCGAGAAGAAGAGTGCCGATTGATTTTAGCTTTCCCACTTTTTATGCTCTCATCTAAATGGCCATAGTAAGTGAAAGTGCAAGTGCCGATACTTCGACCTTGCCTTTGAAAGCAGAGTCTGCTTCCTGGCCATAATAATCTATCCTACCGAGATATGGTTGAAGCTTAGGATCATAATAATTCCCTCTTTCCGCCAGCAATTCAGTTCCCCATTCAAGCAGTTTACCATCATCCGTAACACGCAAGGAGAATACCCTGGTCGGTAAGAAAAAGAAAAATAAGAAAAGGTGGTCCCGCCGGAGAAGGTCACCTGGCTCAATTTCTGGGAAAATGCAGAGTTAATAAGCATTAAACAAGGTAATAGCTATAAATAATTTCCTCATAATTATCTTAATAAAGGGTAAGGGATTTTTTTGTCTGACCTCACCCACAAGATAGTTTTTAATGCAGATTTATTATAGCGTTTTCGTTTATTCTTTCCTGTAAAGAAGTTAAAAGGTTTTCGTTTCTGGTTATGCTTACAGTCATTAAATGGTGAACAAAAAGCTGACAAAATCCGGCTTTTTCGCAGGGTCAGAGAGTCTACTTTCTTTGTATATAACCAAACAAGCCGTGCTCCTCGTCCCCAGGACCGGCCAGCAAAAAACAGCCAACTAGGATCAATTGTTGTTGCAGAGGAGGGAGCAAATGAAATAGCCCATAAACCCTCTATTTCTATAGGCTTACCATTTGAACGAAGTGCTCCCTATAAATTCAAACCGTCCTGGTTGTAAGCATTAATGTGGCCATCTCCAAAATTGCCGATGAGTACTACGGTTCTTGTGATATCATGATGTTTTTCTCAATCATTTTGCCATTATCTCTCTTCATCGTCATCCCAGGTTTGATTTGCCCAAAATGCTGTCGGAGCCAACGCTACACCCCATGGTGCATTCAATTTGCCTTCGGATACAAAGCGTTTGATCAGTTGTCCGCTGGGCTGGTAAATATCTACAAACCCAAGTCCCGGTCCCGTTTCTTCTTCACCTGGTTCATCGCTTACCTTTGGCGTACATGACAAACAGGTTGCCGCCCACATTCTGAATATTAAAATGGCGAATAACCCCGCGGAAGAAAAAATCAGTGAATGGTTTCCCGGATACTTCTGTCCAATTCGCGTCATAAACCTCAATGTGGCCGCTGAGAAAATTGGCAGCATAAATAAAAGAATCAGCGCCATCGGCAGCAATGGCAAGCCCTGTGTACGCGGCCGTACCTGAATGATCCTTCACTCTTATTGCAACATTCTCCTCCATTCCATCCCGGAAATGACGCCGTCATCGCCAACAAAAAATGAATCTTGCCGGGTTTCCATTTGAAGTTTAAAACCACTGCTCTTAGTTGAACACGATACCTGTTGGATGACCACCGCCTGCATCGGATGCAGTGAGAAGGAATAGCAACCGGCGGCTCTTACATCAGCACCTCCGTGTATTATAGATATTACTCAGGCCGGTTACTTGTGCATTTACCCAATCGGGACCTGATGGAGCAAAAGCCATTCCCCATGCATTTTTAAGATTAGGATCGACTCCTTACAGGGTTATATTGATCATTATCTCCCACCAGGTTTACCTGCTCATAATTTGCCTTAGGTTTCGGAAGCGGATTTTTTTGACAACCTGCTGCAGCAAGCAACAAGCAAACAATTACCCAACTCTGGTTTGGCTGTTTTAGAAAACTCTTTTTCATATAAATCGATTTTAGGTTACAAAAGATCTTCTCCTGCAGAATTTTGAGATTAAATTCTGTTCTTTAGTAGTTGGATTGTAGAAAGGAAAAAGGAGCTTTATTAGTAAGCGTTGCCTGATCTGATAAGGTTGCCACTGTATGTCAATTTTCTTTAGAATTTAATTTGTTTTAATATCATGGAGGGACGCTTGCTAGTTACTTAAATTATTTTTATCTTATCTTTTAGTTACCAAAACATCTACTGCTATGAGAAAACTATTTAGCTATAGTTGCTATTTTATTTTACATCAACTCATTTTCCCAGCGAAGTTTTGAGATCAGTTGTTCTTCCAAACTCGGAGATCATATTCCCGATGGCCGCTTGCTGCTTCTGTTAAGTAACAATGACAAAGCAGAACCTCGTTTTCAAATCAGTGATGGTCCTTCCACCCAGCTGGTTTTTGGAATGGATGTGGACAACAGTGCAAAAGGAAGATCTCAAATATTCACTCAAAACCAATCCGGCCATTTTTGGTTATCCTATTCAGAACCTGAAAGACTTGCCAAACGGAGAATATTATGTACAGGCATTACTTCATCGCTATGAAACTCTTCATCGCAAAGACGGACACGTAGTAAAACTTCCGATGGACAGGGGTGAAGGACAACAATGGAACCTTGCACCCGGAAATTTTTATTCAAAGCCAGTTAAAATTAAGATCGATCAATAATAAAGCTGGAGGTAATAAAGATCGAAATGACGGAAGTGATACCGCCGATCAAAGAGCCGGAAGACACCTAAATACATCAGCATATCAAAATTCAAAGTAAACTTCTTAGTGAGTTCTGGGGGAGGCCCATGTATCTTGGGCGCTCATATTTTATTGCCTGAAGGATGGGATACACACCCGGATGTAAAGTATCCTTTAGCTATATTTCATGGCCATTTTCCATCCGACTTTGATGGCTTTCGTACAACTCCTCCTGATACTTCTTTAAAACCTGACTATAGCGAACGCTTTCACATCAGTGGCTATAATAAGATCATTCAACAGGAAGCGTATAATTTTTATAAACTATGGACAGGGCCAAATTTTCCAAGAGTGCTTGCGATAGAAATACAGCATGCCTGTCCTTATTATGATGATTCATATGCAGTGAATTCAGAGAGCATCGGTCCTATGGCGATGCAATCACATGTGAATTGATCCCTGAAATTGAAAAAAGATTTCGCGGCATCGGGCAGGGATGGGCGAGATTTATGTATGGCGGCAGCACCGGTGGGTGGGAAGTATTGGCAGCACAGGTCTTCTATCCCGATCAATACAATGGATGTTATTGCGCCTGCCCCGACCCCATTGATTTCAGAGCTTATACAGTGGTTGACATTTATAAAGATAAAAATGCTTACTTCCTTGAAAGTGATTTTAAAAAACAGCCACGACCTGCTGCCCGAAATTACCTGGGTCATGTAAGCTGCAACCCTGCAGGAAACAAACTACCGTGAACTGGCATTGGGTACACACAGCCGCAGTGGACAGCAATGGGATATCTGGGAAGCGGTTTTTTCGCCTGTTGGTGCCGATGGATATCCAAAACGTATTTGGAACAAAGCAGACCGGGGAAATAGATAGCAACGTTGCAAAGTTTTGGAAAGAGAATTATGATCTGTCCTACATCATGAAACGTGACTGGAATAAACTCGGTCCTAAGCTCAGGGCAGGATCCATATTTACTGTGGCGATATGGATAATTTTTATCTGAACGATGCCGTCTATCTAACGAGAAGAAATGCTGAAAGCACTCGACAATCCAACTTATGATGGTGTAGTTGATTATGGTGACAGGGCAGAACACTTGCTGGAATGGTGATCATACACAACCGAATTATATTTCAAGATTACGATATCACCAGATGTTTATTCCGAAATGGGCAGAAGAAGTAAAGAAAACAGCACCGCAGGAGCTGACCTTCAGAGCTGGAGATATTGACACGATCGCTGCACCTACTTCGCAAATCGACGGAACCTTGACTTCTCAGCTAATGAAAACTGTTTATTTATCTTGTGCGCCACTACATAACTATATTGCTGTATGGAAAATAAGATCGTATTTATTTCAATTTCAGTCATCTTTCTTTCCTGCAACTCATCCGTTCAAACCACTGAAACCGATTCAGCAAAAAAGCCGATCGAAGGAACATGGAAACTTTACAGGCACATTAATAGAAAAAGGCGATACCGCCAGTTACTGATTATACAAAGGAAAAGCATTCATCAAGATCATTAACGATGATCATTTTGCATTTTGACTCATGACCTGGGCAAAGGAAAAATGCGGACTCGATGTTCGTCAGCTGGTGGTGGCGGTCTATTCCTTCCACGACAGCTCGTACACCGAGCATCTTTGAATATTGTAACGACAGGCAATGGGAAGGAAATGATTTTTCATTCACCGTTACCATTAATAACGACACCTTAATTCAAAAGGTATTGAGAAGATCGACAGTTTGGCGTGAACAGGATGAACATTGAAAAATATATCCGGGTAAAAGAAAAGAATTAGATTTTCATGCTCCAAAAATAAATGAAAATTTAGTGCTTGTACTTTTTCAACCATCGATACGCATCTTCGCTTCCGGAGCCAAAATACAAAGATCAAAGTAATAAAGATCGCTCCAAAAGATCCGGCCGGTTCCGCCTGCCTTGGCGAGCGAGCTTCACGGCGCCAACGTGCTATCTC
>ERZ1370068.4732-contig-3788_pt1 | contig 40188 bp, 51 predicted proteins | sample MGYA00561227_ERZ1370068 | MGnify/ENA primary metagenome ERZ1370068 (study PRJEB38410, sample SAMEA6850437) | metagenome | study: Metagenomic assessment of the ecological functions of the soil: analysis of the soil microbiota associated with the... | reverse complement strand
TGTACTTCGTTCAGTTACGTGTGCTCGGCCGGCGGACCGCTCGTGCCGGCCGCTGCCGTGCTCGACTCGATCGGACCGCGGAGCTGGCGTGGACGGCGCGGCGCGCCGCCGCCTCCGAAGTGGCGATCATCGAGTGGTGGCATCCCTTCTTCGCGCCTGCTGCTCGCGCGTCGCTGACCGCGCTGCTGCGTCGTCGCGGCGTCCGGCGATCTTCGTCTGCCACAATCTCGATCCGCACGAGCCGGTTCCGGGCGGGCGGCATGGCTCGCCGCCCGCGCGCTCGAGCGCGCGGCGGCGTTCGTCGCGCAGAGCGCACGCGACGCGCGTCGGCTCGCGGCGACGCTATTCCGGACGACCGGTCGCGACCGTGTTGCCGCCCGCCGAGTGCCGCCGGATCGTGTCGCGCACGGCGGCGAGCGCGCGGCCTGTGCGCGCGGCGCTCGCGCTACCGCCGGCGGCGACGGCGCATTCTCTTCTTCGGCTACGTCGCGCGAGTACAAGGGACTACCGACGCTGATCGAGGCGCTGCCGCGCCTTCGCGTCCGACGTGCAGCTGGTCGTGGCGGGAGAGATCTACCACCACGATGCCGCCTACTATCGCGCGCTCGCGGCGCGGGCCGGCGTCGGCGATCGCGTGGTCGCTGCTCGATCGGTTTCTCGCGACGCGCGAGGTCGCGCTGCTGCTTCGCCGCGAGCGACCTCGTCGTGCTGCCGTACTGGGAGGCGAGCCAGAGCGCCGTCGTGCCGCTCGCCATGGCGAGCGGGCGTGGCGTCGTGGCGACCGCGCGTCGGCGGCCTCCCGGACCTCGTCCGCGACGGCGAAACCGGCTTCCTCGTTCCGCCCCGCGATGCCGCTGCGCGCTCGCCGCGGCGATTGCGCGCGGACTCGAACGGGCCGCGGCTCGGGCGAGCGCGCGCGCTCGGCGGCGCGCGCCCTCGATTGGCACGCCGCGGCGGCGACCATCGCCGAGCTTGCCGCCACCGCTATATGCGGGGCGGCAGGCCCGTGTTAGATACCCGATCGGTCGTGAGCGACGCCCGTCGCGCGGCTCACCACGAGGTCTCATGGCGCAATTTCAGTATCGAGCAACCGACTTTCAGGGAAGATCGTCGAGGGCTCGATGGAGGCCGGCGACGAGCGCTCGGTCGTCCAGCGCCTGCGCGAGAAGGGCCTGATCCCGATCCGCATCGGTGCCGGTACCACCGCCGCACCGCGAGCGTCACGGGCCATCACCGCTTCCGGCGATCGGGCGGCGGAAGAAAGTCAAGACCTCGGAGCTCCTGATCTTCACCCGCGAGCTCGCGACGCTGCTGCAGGCCGGGATGCCGCTCGACCGCAGTCTCACGACGCTGACGCAGCTGGCGCAGACGCCGGAGCTGAAGCGCGTGACCTCCGAGGTGCTCGAGTCCGGTACGCGGCGGCACGGCGCTCGCCGAGGCGCTCGCCCAGCATCCGAAAGTATTCCCGCCGCTCTACGTCAACATGGTGAAGGCGGGCGAGGTCGGCGGCGTGCTCGACCAGGTGCTGCAGCGCCTGGTCGAGTACCTCGCGCAGCGCCGAGGAGCTCCGCGACGAGGTCATCTCGGCGCTGACGTATCCGCTGATCCTGGTCGGGCGTCGGCGGCGTATCGGTCGCGATCCTCTTGATCTTCGTGCTGCCGAAGTTCGCCACGATGTTCGCCGACCTCGGTCAGGCGCTGCCGCTCTCGACCCGCATGATGCTCTCGATCAGCGACGCTGCGACGAGCCCGTGGTCGCTGATCGGCGTGCCGGTCGTCGTCGGCGGCCTCTATCGGACTCTATCGCTACTTCTCGACGACGCAGCGGATGGCGTTCGACGCGTTCAAGCTCCGCATGCCGATCGTCGGCAATCTGCTGCGGCTCACCGAGGTGGCGCGCTTCGGCCGCACGCTCGGCGTCCTGTTGCGGAGCGGCGTGCCGATGCTGCAGGCGCTCGACATCGTGCGCGCGGTCGCGAGCAACCAGGTCATCGCGCAGGCGCTCGAGCGAGGTGCAGGTCGGCGTGCGCGAAGGCGCCGGCATGGCCGGACCGCTCGGCCGGAGCGGGGTGTTTCCGCAGCTCGCGCTGCAGATGATCGCGGTCGGCGAGGACACCGGCAAGCTCGACGAGATGCTGCATCACGACCGCCGATTTCTTCGACCGCGAGGTTCGCAACGACGTCAAGCGCCTGACGCGTCTCCTCGAGCCGGCGATGATCCTGATCATGGGGCTCGTGGTCGGCTTCATGGTGATCTCGATGCTGATGGCGGTCTTCAGCATCAACGACGTGGACATGTGATGATTTTGGAGGAACGAGGCATGAACGAAACGCGCACACACGGAACCCTGACTCGCTCCGGCGAGCGATCGCGACGCCGCGAGCGCGGTTTCACGCTCGTCGAGCTCCTGGTCGGTGATGGTGATCTCTGGGACTGCTCGCCGCGCTGGTGGTTCCCGGCGTACCTCGGCCGTGAGCGCAAGGCGCGCTCGCAAGCGGCCCGCACGCAGATCGAGCTGTTCGGGACCGCGCTCGACACCTTCCGGCTCGACGTCGGCCGCTATCCGTCGTCGCAGGAAGGGCTTGACCGCCCTGAACGAGGGCCGCGGCATTCCCGGCTGGGACGGGCCGTATCTCAAGAAGGGCGTGCCCACGCGATCCATGGGGCCGCGCCTTCCTCTACGTGAGCCCGGGTGAGCACGGCGAGTACGACCTCTACACCTACGGAGCCGACGGCGCTCCGGGCGGGGACGGCGACGCCCGCGATCTGGCGAGCTGGGCCGGCTGAGCGTTCGTGTGTCGATCCGCGAGCGGCGCCCGCGCGTCGACCAGCGCGGGTTTTCGCTCTTCGAGCTCATCGTCGTCCTGATGATCGTGGCGATCGCGAGCGGCCTCGCGGCGCCCGGGATCCAGAGCGGCTGGCGTGCGCGCGAGGTGCGCAGCGGGTACGCGCTCGCTCGCCGCGCGTCATGCGCGGGCTCGCGCGAGCGCGCCGTGCGGCGCGGCGTCGAGCAGGAGCTCGTGATCGAAGCCGACGGGCAGACCTTCAACTGGTCCGACGGGCAGGAGGCGACGCTGCCCGGCGGCGCCGCCATCACCGGCATCCGGGGCGGGTGGCGCGACCAGGACGGGCGCGGTGCGCGTGGTCTTCTATCCGAACGGCGGCTCGAGCGGCATCGCGCTGATCGTCGGGCAGCAGGACGGCGACAGCCTGCAGCTTCGACGCTGCGAGGTCGATCCGATGCTCGGCTCGGTCGTGATCCAGGACGCGACGACGTGACGCGATGCCGGCACGATCGCGCGGTCGCGGCCGCGCGCGCCGCGGGTTCACGCTGATCGAGGTCGCGATCGCGATGGCGATCGTCGGCGTCGGCGTCGTCACCGTGCTCGAGATCTTCAGTGCGGCGCTCCGGACCGAGCGCGGGGCCGGCATCCGCGCGCGCGCCGTCATGCGGGCGCGCGCGTCGTCGAGCGACGATGACGATGCCCGAGCCGGTGCCCGATGCAGGACAGCGGCGACTTCGGCGACGGCTATCGCTGGGAGCGGCAGGTGCGCGAGGCGCGCGAGTTCACCGAGAGCAACGACCGCGGACCTCGACGTCAAGAGCGAGATCACCCTCGTTCGAGATCGAGGTCTCGGTGTTGTGGCCGCAGACCGCCGACCGCGAGGGCGTCTATACGATGCGACACGCTGCGCGTCGCCCCGAGGCCCCCGCATGAGCCGGTGCAGTCACGCAGCCCCGGCGCTCGGTCGGGCGCGGCCGGGTTCACGCTTGCTCGAGATGGTCTTGGCGCTGGTCATCTTCGGGATGATCGCGGCCGTCGTGTACAGCGCCTTCTATTTCGGGCACCGCGCCGTCGATCAGCGGCGAGCGCGCCGCCGACGAGAACCAGCGCATGCGGCTCGCCGAGGAGCTCATGGGCCGGCAGGTGCGCTCGGCGGTCTACTACTTCGCGCAGCCACGACGAGGAGGACGTTGCCGTTCTTCCTCGGCGCGTCCGACGGCATGTCGTTCGTGACGAGCGCCCCCAGAGCCAGGGCGGCACCGGGCTCGCCGTCGTGACCTACCGCCTGGTCGAACGGACGAGCTCGTCGCTCGAGGAGCGCACCAGCTTCACGCCGACGACCTCTACGATCCGCCGGCGAACGCGCGCGTCGAGCGCGCCGTGCTTGCTCGAGGGCTTCACGTCGCTCCGCTTCGAGTACCTGCCCGCGCGAGGAGATGGATCTCGGCTGGGCCGACAAGTGGGACGCGCGCGACGAGGACACGCTGCCGGCGGCGGTGCGCGTCACGGTCGACGGCTCGCCGTACTTCGGCGGCGCAGCCATGGGTGCGCGAGATCCCGCTCTTCACCATGGCGCTACGGCTGGGGCACCGACGAGTTCCAGGAGCCTCCGACGAGCAGAACGAGGACGACGACGGCGACGAGCGATGCAGCACAGCACGACACGAGGATGACGACGACGGCGACGACGACGACGGCGGGGACGACCACTGACGGTGACCGCTCGACCGGCCGCGACGGCGAGCGCGGGCATCGCGCTCCTGCATGGTGATCTGGATCTTCATGGTCCTGAGCGTGCTCTCGGCCGAGTTCTCGCGCGCCATGCGCGACGACGCGATCGCGACGCAGAACCTCGCCGAGGAGATTCAGGCCCGCGGCGTGGCGCTCAGCCGGCCTGAATCGCGCCATCTACCGCCTGCTGCACGCGCGTCAGAATCAGACCGAGGACGACGGATCCGGACGCCGTCCCGGTGGACGCGCCGGCCGCCTGGATCCCCGACGGACGCTGGCACGAGGAGCCCTACTGGGGCGGCACCTACGGCGTCCGGCATGATCGACGAGGGCGGCAAGATCTCCCTGAACCGCGCCGACGAGGCGCTGCTCCGGAAGGTCTTCGAGACCCTCGGCCTCAAGGCCGACGAGCAGGAGGAGATCACCGACGCCATCATCGACTGGCGCGACAGCGACGACCTGCACCGCCTGCACGGGGCCGAGGACGAGTACTACATGAAGCTGCCCGAGCCCTACCACGCCAAGAATGGCCCCTTCGATTCGGTAGACGAGCTCCTCCAGGTTCGTGGTATTACCCGCGAGCTGTTCTATGGGCAGCGGGATCGGGGCTTCGGATCGAGCGATACGCCGCCGATTCCCCTGCGAGACGTCTTTTCCGTTTTCAACCGGAGCGCTAACATCAATGTCCGGACGGCGCCGGTGGCGGTGCTGCGGGTGGTGCTGGGAGGGGATGAGGACGCCGTGGAGGAGATTCGTCACCGCGCGCGACGAGGATCCGAGCAGCGTGCTGGGCTTGATTCGCGCCAAGGTTGCGGATCAGCTGCTGGCGCGTCGTCTGGTCGATCGCGCGCCGAGCCACGGTCGCGATCGAAGCGCGCGCGACCATGCAGAACGGTCGGGTCGAGGCGCGCATCGGGGCGGTCGTCGACGTTCCCGAGGACGGCGACGGGTTTCACATCGAGCGCTGGTACGACCGATTGCCGGCCTTCTGACGACCATGGATCTCACGACCTTCTCGCAGCGCATCCGCCGCGTCGACTTCCTCGACGGCCTCGGGATCTATGTCGGGCCCGAGCACGTGTCGCTGGCGCTGGTGCGTAAGCGCCTGCTGCGGGTCGCGCTGGTCGAGAGCCGAACCTATCCGCTCGCGCCCGTCACGCGGCCGGAGGAGCGGGTCGCAGAACCTGACCGAGGCGGTCGCGGCGTTTCGTGCGCGAGACCAAGGTCGAGCCCGGGGCGGTGCATCTCTGCCTCGCGCGCCAGGAGCTGCTGCTGAACCGCCTGATCCTGCCGACGGCCGCGCGCGAGAACCTCGCCCAGGTGCTCGAATACGAGATCGAGCGCGTCATCCCGCTGCCGCGCGACGAGATCTTCTTCGACTACCAGATGCGGGAGTCGGGTCAGGGCGAGACCGGCCGGCTCGCGGTGCTGGTCGTCTCGGTGCCCGCGCCGGGTCGTGCGCCAGTACGTCGACGCGCTCGAGCCGGCCGGGCATCCGGCCGAAGTCGGTCGTGGTCGCCGCGGCGGCGCTCGGCGACTACACGGCGTTCTGTCGCGGCGCGCTCGCGCAGCCGGTCGCGCTGCTCGTGCGCGACGGCGGCGAAGGCGAGCTCGCGGTCTTCGTCGAGCGCCAGCTGGTCGCGAGCCACGCGCTCGCGCGGCCATCGTGCCCTCGACCGCCGAGGTCAACGCGATGGTGCGGCGCGACCTCGCCGAGGTCTTCCACGTCGGTCGAGGCGCCGGTCGATCTCCTGGTCGGCCGCCTCGCGCAACGGGACGCCGCGCCGCGACCGGACGGGCACGCTCGACCTCTTCGCGCTCGCGAGCGGACGGCTCGAGGCGCCGCCGAGCTTCTTCGACGCCGGCGAGCCGGCGCTGCTGCCGGCGGTCGGCGCGGCGCTCGGCGCGGTGCGCGAGAGCGTCGTCGACATCAACCTGCTGCCGGCCGAGCACCGCCCGGGCTTGCAGGAAGGCCTCTTCGTTCCGTTGCTGCTGATGGTCGCGCTGCGTCGTGCTGGCGTCTCGTCTACGGCGGCAGCATCATCGTCCGCGACGAGATGACGCGGCGGGCGCTCGCCCGCGAGGTCGAGGAGCTCGAGCCGCAGGTCGCGGCCATCAAGAAGCAGGAAGCCGACGTGCGGAAGTTCCAGACCCAGCTCGCGACCCTCACCGAGAACCAGGACCGCCGGACGGTGCACTTCCTGAAGGAGCTGACCGACAAGATCCCCGCCGACGCCTACCTGACGACGCTCCGCTATCGGAACAACCGCGTCGAGATGGACGGCTTCGCGACCAAGTCCTCGGAGCTGATCCAGATCCTCGAGAACTCGCCGATGTTCAAGCAACGCCCAGTTCACCTCGCCGATCACCGCAGGGGCAGGGCGGGCAGGAGCGGTTCTCGATCGTCGCCGAGGTCGAAGGATGAACGTGGCGCGAGCGATGGGCGGCGCTTCAGCGCGCGCGAGCGTCGGCTGATCGGCGCGGCGGGCGGCGTGCTCGGGCTCTTCCTCGTGCACCTGCTCGTGATCTCGCCCTTCCTCTCGTACCGCGCAGGACCTGCAGGACGAGATCGCGGGGCATCGCGAGAAGCTCGAGAACGGCAAGGCCTATCTGGCGCGCACCGCCGACATCACGCGCCAGCGCGAGCAGCTGCAGAAGCTCTATCCAGCAGGTGCACGCGCAGCTCGTCCCGGGCGACACGCCGACGCTCGCCGCCGCCAACCTCCAGAACACGCTGCACAGCCTCGGCCGGCGAGAAGGGCGTCGAGATCCAGAGCACCCAGGTGATGCGTGACGACACCGTCGGCGAGTTCCGCCGCATCGCCGTCCGCATCACGGTCACCGGCGACCTGAAGCCAGCTCGCCGACTTCCTGGCCGGCGTCGAGCACGGGCCGACGCGCGTCTCGATCCCGTTCCTCGAGATCAGCCGGCGCGGTGCGCGTGCTGCGCGGCAAGGCAGCGCGGGCGCTGTCGGCGACCATCGAGGTGACGCGCGTTCCTCCAGGGCGCGGCCGACCGGCCGCGCGCGGACGGCGCGAAGGCGGCCGCGGAGCCGACGGCGAGCGCTGAGGCATGGCGCCAGGCGGCGCGCCGGTGCCGCGGCCGGCGCCGCCTGCCCGGCGCCGCGCCCGAGCGCCATCGCGCCGCCGCCGACGGGAGGCACCGTCTGATGCGGCGGGTGCTGATCCTCAACATCCTGCTGCTGGCGATCGTCGCCGGGCTGGTGTTCCAGATCGTGACGCTCTGGTGGTGGCAGCGAGCCGGAAGCGGAGGCCGTGGCCCCGAAGGAGGCCAAGGCCCAGAAGGTCGACGTGCCCAAGGTCGACCGCCGCCCGCCGCCGCCGAATCTCTCGACCCAGATCGCCGACAAGGACCTCTTCGACCAGTCGCGGACGGGGTGCCAGCCGGGACGGCCGCCGCGGCGGCGCCGGCCGAGCCGGTGCGACCGCTGACGCTCTGGTCCTGCTCGGGCGTGTCGGGCGGCGGGCCGGAGCGCGAGGCGCTCGTCAAGGACCAAACGCAGCCCAAGCCGCAGTGGCTCCGCCAGGGTGAGGAAGTCGGGGGCTACAAATTGGGACGGATCGACCCGACCTCGATCGTGATGGTAGGACCAGGCGGAGAAGAAACGACGCTGGTCATCAACGTCGAGAAGGCCAAGGCCGGGCAGCCGGCGGCGATGACGGGTCCGGCCGGGATCCAGCCGACCCCGACCCCGGTTGCGGGCACGACGCCGGACGCCGCGCGGCGTCATGTCGCCCGGGGTCGCCCGGACACCGGCGGCGGACATCAAGGAAAAATCGAGCGTCTGCGGCAAGAAGCACGCAAGCGCCGCGGAGCAGCCCGAAGCGCAGTAGTTGTGGGAGGGAGGGTGACCATGGTTACGAACAGCCCTCGAGGATCGTCGCCGCGCGATCGCGATGGTCGGTACGGCAGCGGTCGCGCTGGCGCCCAGACGCCGGTGCCGCCAGCCGCGCGCGCGCGGCCGCCGGCGAACGGCAGCGCGTCGCTGCGCCGGTCGCCAAGGCGACGCCGGCACCCGACGACTCGGTCGTGCTGAACTTCGAGGGCGCGGACATCCGCGAGGTCATCCACAGCCTCGCCGACTCGCTCGGCATCAACTACCAGATCGACCCGCGCATCCAGGGCGCAGGTGACGATCCGCACCACCGGACCGATCGCCAAGGAGGACCTCTTCCCGATCTTCAATCGCATCCTGCGCTCGAACGGCATCTCCGCCGTGCAGGTCGGCGACATCTACCAGATCATCCCGGTCGCCGAGGCCAAGACCAAGGCGATCATCCCGGTCGCGCCGGGCGAGAAGCGTCAGGCCGCCCAGCGAGGACGCGTTCGTGATCGAGGTCGTCCGGGTCGAGCACGTCGCGGCGCAGGAGATGGTGAACGTCCTGCAGCCGTTCGTGACGCCCGGCGGCGACGTGATCCCGTACGCCGCGCGCCAACCTCATCATCGTCACCGACCTCGAGTCGAACGTCGCGCGCTCTGAAGGATCTCGTCACCACCTTCGACCGCGACGCGTTCCGCGATCTCCGCGCCAAGGTCTACAAGATCGAGCACGCCAACATCGAGGAGATCGGCCAGGAGCTGCTGTCGATCATGGACACCTACGGCGTGACGCCGGCGTCGGCCGAGGAGCGCGGCGTCTACGTCATCCCGCTGCAGCGCCTGAACTCGCTCGTGATCGTCGCCTTCAACCCGACGCATCTTCGCCGAGGTCGACCGCTGGATGAAGCTGCTCGACGTGCCGCCCGAGGAGGGTGCCGGCCGCTCGGTGCACGTCTACGCGGTCGAGAACGCCAAAGCGGCCGACCTGGCCGAGATCCTGAGCGAGCTCTACGGCGCCGGGAGCAGAGCGGCTCGCGCTCGGGTCAGCAGCAGGGCTTCACGCCGTTCGGCACGCGCCAGCGCGGCGGCGGCGGCGCGCAGCCAGGCGGCCGGCGAGGCAGCCGGTCGTCGGCCGGCAGAACGCGGCGCCGGCGCCGGTCGCGCCGCGCGCCGCGGGTGAACCAGATGCTCGACGATTTCGACGACTACGCGCCGCTGCAGCAGTTCGACGACGGCAGCGGCGGCGGGCTCGGCGGCTCGTCGAGCTCGGGTCGGCAGCGGACGCGGCCGGAGCAGCGGCGTGGCGGCGGCAACAGCTCGAGCCGGGGCGGCTTCGGCAACACGCAGCGGCGGCGGCGGCGGCGGTCTCGGGCAGCTCGCAGGGCGCCACCGGCTACGTGCTCGCCGGCGGCGAGCCCGGCGACATCTTCCGCCAAGAGGTCCGCATCGTCGCCGACGACGTGACGAACTCGCTCGTCATGCTCGCGACCAAGAAGGACTACTCCGACATCCGCGAGGTGCTGCGCCGCCTCGACGTGGTGCCGCGCCAGGTGCTGATCGAGGTGCTGGTCGCGGAGGTGACGCTCGGCGACGACCTGCAGTTCGGGTCGAGTTCGCGGCCGCGCGACTCAGCCGGAAGGACGCGCTCGGCCGCATCACCGGCGAGCTCGACGGGCAGCGCACGACGTCGACCAACAACAGCACGCGCAACGCGACCACGACGCCAACGGCCCCAACATCTTCGACCTCGGGGCGGCGATCGGTCATCGCGCGGCGGGCGATCGTCGCCGCTGCCGGGCGTCGGGCCTCTTCGGGATCATCAGCGACGACCGCAACTTCGCGGTCGTGATGAACGCCGCCGCCGGCAAGAACAAGCTGAAGGTGCTCTCGGCGCCGCACATCATGACGGCCGACAACCACGAGGCGCACATCCTCGTCGGCCAGGAGGTCCCGATCGTGACCACGCAGAGCAACGCCAGCAACGATCCAGACCAACGGCACGTCGAACATCCTGCAGAACATCCAGTACCGCGACACCGGCGTCGATCCTGACCGTGCTGCCCCAGGTCAACTCCGAGGGTCTGGTGAACATGCAGATCCGCCAGGAGGTGAGCCAGATCGCGCAGCAGCCAGCCAGCCGGGATCTCGTCGCCGACCTTCTCGACGCGCGAATCGGAGACGACGGTCGTCGTGCAGAGCGGCGAGACCATCGTGATCGGTGGCATCATCGACGACACCGGTCGACCGCAGCCGCACGGGCATCCCGTTCCTCATGGACATCCCGTTCGTCGGTCGGGCGTTCCGGCGTCGACATCGACAGCGTGCGGCGGACCGAGCTCATCGTGCTGCTCGACGCCGCACGTCGTGCGCGATCGTCAAGAGTCGCGGAGCGCGACCGAGGCCTTCAAGTCCCGCCTGAAGGGCATGGAGCGCGACCTCAAGCGCTACGACAGCCGGACGTCCGAACTACGGCACCGGACAGCCTTCGAACGAGGACCTGGATGAGCGAGCGGGTCACTACCCTGCCGCCCTGACGGTCGGTGACCGCCGACGATACCGGGAGGACCGCTGCGAGGCGTCCGCCATCTCCGCTGGGTCGGCGGCGGTCTGCTCGTCGTGGCGGTCGGTGCGCGATCACCTTCGCGAACGCCGTCGGCAACGGTTTCGTCTACGACGATCAGCTCGTGATCGTCGACGATCCGGCGGTGCGGTTGCCGCTCGTCGGCCGGCCTCGAGGGCTTGCGCTACCGGCCGCTGCGCACGCTGTCGTATCGTCTCGACTACGCGCTCGGCGGGATGGATCCGCGCGTATTCCACCTGAGCAACGTGCTCTACCACGGTGTCGACGCGTGCTGCTGGTGCGGTCGATGCTCGCGGCCCTCGGGCGTCGTCATGCGGCGGCGCTCGCGGGGGCGCTCGTGTTCGCGGTGCATCCCGGTGCAGGCGGACGCCGTGACCTACGCGGCCGGTCGGCGCGACGTGCTCTGCGGGCTCTTCTACGCGCTCGGGGTGCTCGCCTACCTGCGGCATCGGCGGAGCGGCGGTGCCGGACCGCTCGTGCTCGCGGCCGTGGCGCTACGTGCTCGCCATCCTCGCCAAGGAGATGGCGGTGACGCTGCCGATCGTGTGCGTGCTGATCGATCGTTCGCGGCATCGCCGCGCGGGGCCGTCGCGAGCCGGCCGGCGCCGAGATGGACGACGCGACGGCTCGCCGTGCTTGAGCGCGCTGCTGGCGGTCGGCGCGCTCGCGCTCGCCCTCACCTATGGCGGACACGTGCTGCACCTCGCGACCGAGCGCCCGTGGCACGGCGGCAGCTCGGTGCCAACGTCGCGACCGTCGCGCGCGTGTGGACGAAGTACCTCCAGCTCGTGCTCTGTCCCGGGACGCTGTCGGCCGACTACAGCTACGACGGCTTTCCGGTGTCGACGAGCCTCTCGGACCCGCGGGCGGTCGCGAGCATCGTCGCTCCTGGCGGCGATCGCCGCCGTCGGTTGGCAGAGCTGGCGACAGTGGTGGGCGACTCGGGCTCGGGCTCGCATGGGCGGCGGTCGCACTGCTCCCGGTCTCGCATCTGGTGCCGTTTCGCGAGCTCGCTCGCCGAGCACTATCTCTACGTTCCCATGATGGGCGTGGCATCGCCGTCGTCGGGTATCGTGGACGCGCGGCCGGCGGTGGCCCGCGCGGCGACGCGTGGCTCGCCGCCGGCGACGGTCGTTGGCTCGTCGCGGCTCTCGCGACGCCGACGGTCGTCCGCAATCGCGACTGGCGCGACCGCGTCACGCTCTGGTCGGCGACGGTGGCGGTCGTGCCGCGCTGTGCGCGCGCGCAGTACAACCTCGGCCAGGCGCATTTCGAACGAAGCCGCCTTGCCAGACGCCGAGCGCGCGTGGCTCGCGTCCGCCGCGCTGCAGCCCGACGATCAAAGAGACGACGCGTGGCTTGGCGATGCTCTACTACCGCCTCGGCCGCCACGAGCTCGCGGCGACCAAGATCGAAGCCGTGCTCGCCGCGAGCCCGTACGATGGCGACGCCCTGACGCTCGCCGGGTACATCGCGCTCGACCGCGGTCAGCCCGAGCGCGCCGCCGCGTATTTCGTCGGCGCGCTCGCCGTGCTGCCGCCCGAGAAGGCCGAGCAGGCGCGGAGCGGGCACGCGCGCGCCGTCCGGGCCACGGGCAGCCCACGGCCGGCAGCGGGGTCTCATGAGCGAGCAGCGGCGCGAGGATCGTCCGCCATCGCCGACGCCGGCACCGCGGGCGTGCCGTGGACGGCGCCCTGCGTGGTCGGCGCGCGCCGATCTGGTCGGCGCGCACGGTCGTGCGGGCGCTGGTCGTGCGCGACCTCCGCGGTCGCTACGTCGGCTCGGCGCTCGGTGACGTTCTGGTCGGTCGCGCAACCGCTCCTCCAGCTCGCGACGTATACCTTCGTCTTCGCGACCGTCATGAAAGTCCGGGTGGCGCCGGCGGAGGGCGGACCGACGTGCCCTTCGTGCTCTACCTCGCGTGCGGGCTCTTTCCCGTGGCTCGCGCTTCAGGAGGCGATCCAGCGGAGCGCGACGTCCCTCGTCGACAACCCGACGCTGGTCAAGCGGGTGATCTTCCCGGTCGAGGTCTTGCCCGTCGAGCTCGCGTGCGCGCGCCGTCGTGCATCAGCTGATCGCGACGGCGCTGCTGCTCGTCTTGATGGCGGCGATGGGGCTTTCCGCCGCGACCCTCGCTGCTGGTGTTGCCGTTCCTGCTGCTCGTCGAGCTCGGCGTTCGCGATCGGCATCGGCTGGGCGGTCGCGGCGCTGCACGTGTTCTTCCGCGATACGGCGCAGGCGCTCGGCGTGCTCATGCCGGTCTGGTTCTATCTCACGCCGATCCTCTATCCGCAGCACCTCGTGCCGCCCTTTCTCCAGCCCGTGCTCGCCTTGAATCCCCTCACGCCGTTGGTACAAGCCTACCGCGACGTGCTTGCTGTACGGCGGTCGTGCCGAGCGGCGCCGTCGCCCGTTCAGCTCGCGGCGACGAGTCTGCGGTACCGTTCGCGATCGGTGCGCTCGTCTTCGCGCGAGCGCGCGGCGAGTTCGCGGATCTGGTCTGACGTGTCATGCGGACGGTGAGCGCCGAGAACCTCGGGAAAGCCTATCGGCTCTACGCCCGGCCGATGGATCGCGCCCTCGAATGGCTCTCCGGACGGCAGCGGCACCAGCAGTTCTGGGCTCTCCGTGAGCTCGATCTCGAGGTCGTGGCGGGCGAGTCGATCGGCATCATCGGCGAGAACGGGGCGGGCAAGTCGACGCTGCTTGGCGTTGCTCACCGGGACCACGCGTCCGACGACCGGGCAGAGTCTCGGTGCACGGCACGCTCGCCGCGATCCTGGAGCTCGGCGCCGGCTTCCATCCGGAGTTCAGCGGCCGCCACAACGCGCGTATGCACGCCGCGCTCTTCGGCATCACCGGCCGCCGAGGCCGACCGTCGCATCGAGGAGGCGATCGCGTTCTCGGAGCTCGGCGGGTTCATCGACCAGCCCGGTCCGCACGTACTCGTCCGGGATGTACGTCCGTCTCGCCTTTGCCCTCGCGGTGAGCGTCGATCCCGAGGTGCTGGTCATCGACGAGGCGCTGGCGGTCGGCGACCAGCACTTCCAGACCAAGTGCGTCGACCGCATCACCGAGTTTCGCGAGCGCGGGAAGACGATCGTCTTCTGTTCGCACGCCATGTACCAGGTGAAGAAGCTCTGCGACCGGGCGCTCTGGCTGCGCCAGGGCCGTGTAGCGGCGCTCGGCTCGGTCGACGAGGTGATCGACGCCTATCTCGAGCACACGCGGATTCGCGACCAGGAGGAGACGGCTGCGCATGCCGCCGCCGGGCGCGATCCGGCGATGTTGCGACTCGGTCGACGTCACCCTCGAGGGCGGTGACGGCGAGGATACGCCGACGTGGCAGATGCGGTGCGCCGCTCACGGTGCGCGTGGTGCTGGAGCGCAGCGCCGGCGACGACGCTCGAGCCGGGCGTGGGCATCGCGCTTCGTGCGCAACGACGGGCTCGTCTGCTATTGCGTCTCGACGGAGATGGACGGCGTGACGATGGAGCAGCACCCGGACGGCACGTTCCGCGCGGCCTTGCACGTGCCGCAGCTGCCGCTGCTCGGCGGCGGCTACTACCTGAACGTCGCGACGATCGACAACCGCTCGGCGCTGCTCATCTACGACGTCCAGGAGCGGCGCTGTCCGTTTCGTCGTCCGCAATCCGTCCAACGAGTTCGGTATCATGCGCATGGATCACGCCTGGCGCGACGGCGGCAACCTCGTGAGCGCACGCTGCGCCGCGCTCGGCTCCGCGTGGCGATGACGCTCGACTACTTCACCGTCATGCCGGCGCTCGCGCGGGTCTCGTGGCGGGCGGCGCTCTGGTGGGGACGTCGGCGCGGGCGACCTGCGCTTCTGGTGGCGCGAGGTCGGGCGCGAGGCGGCGATCGCCAACATCCAGCATGCGTATCACGGCGCGCTCGGGCGCGCGGCGGCCAGGCGTATCATCCGGGGGCTGCTTTCGCACTCAGACCTGCGAGGAGGCCGAGGCGTTCTTCTATCCCTCGCTCACCGGCGACGGCGTCGAGCGCTTTGTCAGCGTCGAGGGGCGCGAGCATCTCGACGCGGCACTGGCCGGTGGGCGCGGGGCGATCGTCTTCTCGTCGCACTACGGCAGCATGTGTCTCGCGATGATCGCGCTCGCGCACCTCGGGTACCGCGTGAACGTGCATCGCGCGCTCACTCGAGCCCCGACGACAACCCGCTGAACGAGGTCGTGCGGCGCTACGGCGAGGCGAAGGTGGCCGAGCTCGAGCGGATCCTCGGCATCCCATTCATCATCGCCGGCAAACCCGGCGCCATGGAGCGCATGCGGACCGCGCCTCGACGCTGGCGAGGTGCTGTACATCTCTGCTGAGCGTGCCGCCGGAGCTCGCGCGGCATCGCGGCCGGGTGCGCTTTCTCGGCCACCCGGCGGAGCTGCCGCTCGGCGCCGAGTACATCGCGACCGAGACCGGCGCGCCGCTGATCCCGTTCACGGTCCGTCGTGGATGCGCGGCGCTTGCGGCATACGCTCACGATCCATCCCCGGGTCCCGGGCCGGAGGCCGGCGAGGGACCCTGCAGCGTTGCGTGGACGTGCTCGAGCGGGAGATCCGGGTCGATCCCTCGCAGTTCTTCATGTGGGAGTACGCCCGCAGCTTCTGGGTCGCCGAGCCCGAGGCAGATGCGATTGACGGTCGGGAGCGCAATGGATACGAGGCCAATGCGCATGCGTCTTGAGGGCGGAGAGTGGGATGACGAGTCGGACGTCGGTCGCGGCCTCGGCTTCGTCGCTGCTCGCGGCTGCCACTCGTGGGCGGTTGCCGGAAGGCCGATCCGGTGGCCGCGCTCTCAAGGACCGGGCGGCGACGTACTGGGGCCTCAAGCAATCGAAGGGCTGGCCCGAGGTGTACGACAGCTACCTCGATCCCGAGTGCTAAGAAGACGCGTCACGCGGGAGGCCTTCCTGAGGCGACGGTGGCTCGCGTTCGACATCCTAAGTTATCAAATCAGCGACGTTCACGAGGAGAGGCGACAAGGCCACCGTGACGGTCTGCCAACGAGGTCAATTTTCCGCTCAAGACTCCCGGCGGCGAGCTCTACGTTCATCAAGAAGCAAGTCACTACGAAAGACGAATGGGTGCGCCGCGACGGGAAGCTGGTACGTCGTCCTCACCGAATAGAGGGCTTCGGACCTTGACACGTTTCAAAACCTCGGGTTAGGATGCGCCGCGTTTTTGACTGAGGGTGTTGGGGGGTTGTGGGTCTTCTTTCGGGTCAATCCAATTCGACGATAACGAGTGACGCGCTCCCCAGCGGTCGGTAGCAGAAAAGACCGGAGGGGATGGGCGCTCATGAGTCTGAGTTTCAAGAAGAATCGCGCCATCAACCGGACCGGCGCGATTGTGCAGTAGAGAGTCAGTGAAAGTCTCACAGCGAACGAGTGGAGACGAAAGGAGAGAGAGCATTATGAAGAAGGGTCTCAAGTTTAGTTTGGGGGCGGTACTGGCAGCGGCGGCTTTCGCCACCTGTCCGACCGTGCAAGCGGCCGAGCTCGGTGACACGGTCACCACGTTCGAGCCCGCGGTTGCGCTCGTCATGCCGTTCGACGTTACGGACGGACCGTGCGAGCTTCGAGCTGGTGAGCCGCATCGGCGGCGAGGACTCGGATCCCATCGCGACCCACTGGTCGTTCTGGTCCGAGAGCTGCGACCACCTCGCGGACGTGTTCATCTGTCTTGACGCCGCGTGACACCGTCGTCGTGGATCCGACCGCGCTCCAGGGTCAGCTCCAGAACGGCCAGACGAACACCAACACGGGTCCCGTCATCAACCTGTCGGGTGAGAAGGGCTTCGTCACCGTCACCGCCTTCGACGCCGATCCTCGAACAGCCAGACCTGCGACGCCCGAGGATTCGGAGACCGTTTCCGCCACCCCGAGCCTGATCGGCAGCTGGGTCGTTGCCAACACGACGACCAACGCTGCCTTCGGCAACAACGCGATCGGCATCGTCGACGGCCAGACGCTTCCCGCGGGTGGGGACTTCTTCCTCACCGATCCGGTCGCGGGCGGTCTCTTCCTCGCAGACCTTCAACCCGCTCAACCTCCACGGATTCCGAGGTCTTCTTCATCGGGTTGGCGTTCCCGAACGGTAATGCGCGTGTTCGCTGCGTTCCGAGGTCGGCCCGATTCCGGCCAGCTCTCAGCACGGCGCTGCCGTGTGCTGCAACGCGTCAGTACTACGACAACGTCGAGTCCTTCGTCTCGCTGCCGGACGTCTGTCTGACCTGCTCGGGCACCGCGAAGATCGCGGAGAACGCGCCCTCGCGGCGATCGATCTCCCCCCATCATCCCGCCATCGATCCCGGCGGAGCCTCCAGGTATCGTTCGCCTCACCAACTGCCGGTTGGTAGCGACGACGGCAACGTTCCGATCGGTGACGCCACCATCAACGGCGTCGATCGTGACCACCTTCCTCTTCGCCTTCCACGGCATGGCGGTTGGTCCGTTCGGCACGGCGGCGCTTGGCCGGTACACCGCAGAGTAATCCTGTCTCCGACAGGAGTCTCTGAGTGAAGAACGAGGGGACGGCGTGGATCGCGCCGTCCCCTCTCTTTGTCCCCAGTTTTCGCCTAGTTGAAGCGCTGGTCTGCGCCTCGCCCCTACCATGCGAATGCAATTGTTCCTCTGCGGTATTGCTCGCGCTCACGCTCGGTTGCCGGCCGAAAGGCCCCGAGACTCGGCGCTATCGAACGCCTGAACGCCGAGCCGGGCGACGTCGGCCGCTACATGGTGGCGTACTATGCCGCCCTCTACGCCCTCCCCGAGCGGGGCGCCGTCGCTACGTGGATGCGCGACGAGCCGCCGTATCGGCCGGTCGTGTTCCGGCATGCCGACAAGGCGGGGGCGCCGTTCAGTCCCGAAGCCCACCTCACGCCCGACGACATGCTGAAGACGATCACGATCGGCCTCACCATGCTTCCCGGCTCGGCCGACGGCGAGTTCTACGCGGCCTGGCAGGCGCGGAAGCCGGAGACCGGCGACAAGTTCGTCGTCTTTCGAAGCTCGCGTGGACTCCGGCGCGACGTGGTCCGAGCCGCGTGTCCTCAATACCGAGCCCATGGCGTTCGCGCCCGCGATCGCGACCGACCGGAACGGCGGAGTCGCGGTCGCCTGGCCCGACGAGCGCGAGTACACGACCGGCATCTTCGCGAACCGCTCGCTCGATCGGGGCATGACGTGGTTCCCGAAGGACGTGCGCGTCGATGAAGGCGAGGGCGGCGGGCTCATGGCCAACGCCGTCTCGGCGGCGAGCGACGGCGAGAACGGCGTCGTCCTGGTCTGGGAAGAGCAGGCGCGGCAAGGACGTATCGTCATGTCGGCCGTGTCGAAGGACCGCGGAACGACGTGGTCGAAGCCGGTCCGGATCGACGACGGCAAGGGAAGGGGAGCACCGCTCGCGCCGCGCGTCGTGTTCGCGGGGGCCGCGCCGTCGTGATGTGGACGGCCGCGGTCGGCGGCGTCAACGCGTTTGCCGAAGTGTGGGCGGACTCCTCGGCCGACGGCGGCCTCACGTGGGGCGAGGACGTGTTGATCCAGGAGCAACCGGGCGGCACCGCGCCCACGACCCAGCTCTTTTCGGACGGCACCGGTGCGGCGGCGGTCTTCGAGGCGAAGACGCGCGGTGGCGATGAAGCGATCTACTATGCCCGCATGGAAACCAACGGCGCGTGGAGCCCGGGTAAGGATGCGCTCGTTCCCCTGACGGCGCCGACCGGCAAGGCGAGCGCCCCGGCTCACGGCGGCGAAAGACGGCACGCTGTACCTCGTCTATGCCGACGGACCGCGCGCGGTGCGCTTGCTGCGCTCGAAGGACGGCGGCGAGCATTGGGACCCGCCGATCGCCGTGGCTGAACGAACCGAGAGCGATGCGCAAGGCACCGTACGCTTCCCGCAGGTCGCCGTCGGCGGCGCCACGGCCTACGTCATGTGGGAGGAGTGGGGCGAGGTGAAGGGCCTCGTGAAGACGCTCGCAGACGCGCAGAACCAAGCGGCCGCCACTCGATCTATACGTTCGTCGCATCACGTTTCCCTGAGAGCACGCCGGGCGATGAACGGACTGCGGCAGCGGTCGTGAGTCGGCGTCGCAGGAGCGATGATCCCCGATGTCGGCCCTCCCAGCGCTCCTGCTCTTCCTGGCGCTGCACGGCGTCTTCTTTCACGACGTCCTGTTCGAAGGACGCTCGCTCTCGGCGGCGACGCTCGTCGCGGGCCTCACGCCGACGGGTCCCGTCGATGCCCCTGAGACGGCCGCGCCGCCGCACCTCCTCGACGTCGAGGGAGCGGCCTGGGTCGACGAGCCGAGCCCCTATCTCGCGCGCGCGGCGCTCGCCGCTGGTGAGCTGCCGCTCTGGAGTCCTGAGCGGGACTCGGGGCGCCCCTCGCCGCCAACTTGAATTCCGGGGCGGGCAATCCGCTCCAGCTGGCCGCCTCAACCTCTGGCCCTCGCCTTGGCACGCCGATCTCTTCGATCTCGGGCGACTCCTGCTGCTCGCCTGCGGCACCTGGCTCTTCCTCCGCGAGCTCGGCGTGACGTCGCTCGCGGCGTTCGTCGGTGCGGCGATCGCTGCGCTACGGCGGCTATCCGATGGCGTGGATCGTCCACCACCCGCTGTCGACCGAGATCTTCTTGCCGTTCATGCTTCCCGGTTTCGAGCGCGGGCGACGCGGCCGTGGCTGTCGGGCTGGATCCTGCTCGTGGCGGCGGCCGCGGGTCGCTGCTCGGCGGCAAGCTGCAAGCGAGCCTCCTCTGCTTCGCGTTTGTCGGGTCTACGCGGCGATGCGCGCCTCGCCATCGCGCAGGGCGGAGGGATCGGCGACCACCGCCTGCGCGCTCGAGCGCCTGGCGTCGCCTGCCTGGTCGGGGCGTTTCTCCTCGTGCCGGCTGTCGAGCTCATGACGCGCGGCCTCGGGATTGACGCTCGGCGGCCGAGCGCAGCTCGCGAGCTTCACGGTGCCGTGGCCGTCGCTCGCGAGCCTCGCCGTACCAGCGCTCTTCGTCGCGCCCGGCCGCGCGTTCGCGGACGGCTTGCTGACGCCCGGCGATCGGCGTCGGCGGCGCTGGTGCTCGCCGGCGTCGGGGTGGCGGCGCGACGGGGCGCCGCTCGTCGGACGCGGCGCGCCTCTGCGTGCTCTTCGCCGTCGGGTTGCTCGTACGGAACGCGGGGGCGTTCGGCGAGCTCGCAACCCACCTGCCGGTGCTGCGGGGTATTCTCTTCGTGAAGTACACGTTCACGGCGGTCTTCGCGCTCGCGCATCGCGGCCGCGATCGGCCTCGACGCGATCCTCGCGGGTCGCATCGCGGGCGGGCGCACGCGCGACGATCCTCGTCGGACTCGGCGCGATCGCCGGCCTCGCGGCAGCTGCGCGTCGCGACCGACGCGGTGCCGACCCATCCCGCGCGCCTGGCGGTACCGGCCGCGTTGGCGGCGATGCTGCTCGCGACGCCGGCCTCTGGCACCGCGGCGTCGTCGGCCGCGCGAGCGTGTCGCCGGTATGCTCGCGCTCCTGGTGCTCGGCGACCTCTGGAGCGATGGCACCGCATCGGCACCCCCTGCGGCTCGACCCGTATCGGCCGCCGGCCGTCGTGCAGTTCCTGCGCGACGGCCGGTCCGGGGCGCATCATCGCCGATGCCGATCTCGCCGTACCGCTGACCTCGGCGGCGGCCGCGCTCGCCGACCTCCGCGCCATCGACGTCCTGACCCCGGGCGCGTACTACGCGTTCTTCACGCGCCTGGTCAGCTTCTGCGAGCGCGTGATCCACTTCACCGTCGATCCCGACCTCGCGCTCGCGGCGACCTCGCCCGTGCTCGACCTCGCCGGCGTACGCTTCATCGTGACCGCTCGGCCGCTCGGATTCGACGACCTTGCGCCGCGCGTCCGTGCGCAGGTCGGACACGAACGAACCGCCCGTCTCCTGGCGGGGATGCAGCGTCTGCGGACGGAGGGTGGCGCCCTCGCGATCGGACCCGTCACGCTCGCCGACGATGAGCGGTTCGCCTTCACGCTCACGACGCCCTTCGCGCTCGACGTGACGGCCGAGAGCGAGGCCGGCGAGCTCGCCTGGGGCCTGCTCGTCCGCGGGCCGGGAGCCGGGATCGTGCTCACGACCACGGTCCTCGGCGTCGCGTCCGACGCGACGACGGAGCCGCAGACGGTCGCGACCGGAGAGCAGTGGCACGAGGAGCGCGTGACGCTCGCACGTGCCGGGGAGCGCCGGCGGGTGCGGTTGCGTCTCGACGCCGTCAGTCGCGACGGCACGCCGGCCGCGGTCTCGATCGGCAATCTCGGCTTCGGCCCGGGAGCGGCGGCCGAGGCGCGCCTTGCCGCCGAGCGGCGGCGCCCGTCACGTCGCGGAGGCCGCAGCGCTCCACGAGGTGTTTCACGACCCTCGCGCTCGGGGTCACGGTCTACGAGAACCAGAACGTCCAGCCGCGGGCCTTTCGCGTCCGGCCGTGTCGAGCCCGTCGGCGAGCGAGGACGCGGCGCTCACGCGTCTCGGCGACGGGTTCGACTTCCGGACAGGCTGCGCTCGTCGACGACGGACGACGTGACGCGCGGTGAACGTGGCACTCAGCCGGCGGCGCCGTCGATCTCGGGCGAAGCGGCGGCGCGGACACCGCGGTCATCCGCGAGAGGCACCTCACGCCCCATCGAGACCGACGGGCTCGACGGCGCGCTCTTGGTGCTCGCCGATCTCGCGTTCCCGGGCTGGCATGCCGACGTCGACGGACGCGCAGCGCCCGTGCTCACGGTCGACGGCGTGCTCCGCGGCGTCGTCGTGCCGGCCGGCCTGCATCGCATCGGCTTTCGCTATCGGCCGACGTCGGTCATGCTCGGTGCGTTCCTGAGCAGCCTCGCGCTCGTAGGCTCGCTCGTCCCTCGCGCGGACCGCCGCCGCCAGGCACCGGAATGGTCCCGGCGGACCCGCAGTGATGCCGGCAGGCACCTCAATGGTGCTGGCAGGCACCAATGGTGCGAGGCGTGAGGCCGTTCCCGCGTCCTCGTCCGGCGGAGCTCGTCGCGGTCGCGGCTCTGCTCGTGCTCGGCACGACGCTCCGCTTCTGGCGCCTCGACCTCGGCTGGTTCGGCGTCGACCAGGCGCGCGACATCCAGACGGCGCTCGACATCGCCGCCGGACGCGATTGGCCGACGGTCGGTCCGACCATGCGGCGGGTCACGAGCCTCGGTGCGCTCTACTACTACGTGCTGGGCGCTGCCTCATGCTCGTGAGCGAACGATCCGCTCGCTGCCTATCGTTTCGCCGCCGTCCTCGGCGTCCTGGCGCTCGCCGGTACGTGGGCATTCGCACGGCGCGCGTGGGGCGCGCGGGCGGCACTCGTCGAGCTCGCCGTCCTCGCGACCGCGCGCATCGCCGTCATCGACGGCCGCATCGCCTGGGCGCCGGCCGCGCTCCCGGCGATGGCCGTGCTCCTGCTCTGGCTGCTCGCAGGTCCCGTGACCGCCGGACGGATGGCGGCGCTCGGAGCGGCGCTCGGCGTCGCGGTGCAGCTTCACCTCGCCATGGTCGCCGGGGCGCTCGCCGCCGTCGCCTCGTGCCCTGCAGCGCCCCGGTCGGCGGGCGCTCGCGGCAGGGACAGTCGGTGCGCTCGTCACCGGTTCGCCCGCGCTCTACGCCGCCTCGCCAACGCCGGCGCGCGACGCCGGCATTGCGACGCTGCCGAGTCGTGGGCCGCTCCCGAACCTGCTCACACGCGCCTCCGGCGGTCGCGAGTGCTCGAGTGGCACGTGCCGAGCGCGTTCTGGCAATGGCCGGACGCGTCCGGAGCCCGCGGTGCTCGTGAGTCGCGGCGCGGCGGTGCTGATCGCGATCGCCGCCGCGCTCGGGATCGGGCGGCTCGTCGCCGCGATCCGCCACGGCGAGCGGCCGGCGATCGTCGTGTCGACGATCCTCGTCTGTCAGCTCGCGATGGTGGCGCTCTTGCCGGGCGAGACCTGGTACTACTACCTCGATCCGATGCTGCCGCTCGTGGCACTCGCGGCTGGAGCGCTTGGTCGGCGAGACGGCAGCCGCCCGTCCGCGCCCGGTCCTCACCGTGCTCGCGGCGAGCGTGATCGTCGCCGCGCTCTGGCTCGGCGGGCAGAGCGGGCGGTGGCTCGCCGCGAGCGCACACCACGGCTATCTGGCGGTCGATCCGAGCGCGCTCACGCTCGACGGCCACGGCGGTCGCGATGCCGCCGCACCGGGCCGCCTGCTGTCGCTCGGTGCCAAGCGCGCGGTCGCGACCGTGCTCGCGGACGAGCCCGCTGACTTCGCGACACGCTGGCGCGCCACGCACGGTCCGGCCTTCGACGACGCGACCGGCGACAACGGATTCTGGCTCGCCCGCGTCTCGTCCGCCGCGCCGACCCCGTCGGCGCCGTCGCGCCACGCGGCGCTCTGGTACCGCGACGACCCGGCCGCGCCGACGTCGCGACGCCGGGGTTCGAGCTCGTCGACCTCGGACCGCTCCCGCCTCGTGCGCTACGCGCCGGCGATCGCCTACGATCGTTGCCGCGCGGCGAATGGTCCCGGTCGCCGTCCCGGTGCGCGTCGTGCCGGCGCCGCGGCGCTACGGCGACGGCACCATCGCGCGGTCGCCGGACCTTCCCGCGCGGATCGAGTGCGAGCTCCACCCGGGAAGCGGTGCGACGCGCGTCGTCGCGGCGGTCACGACCGGACGGTCGCGCTGCAGGACGCCGGCGGGAACGCGCAGTCCCGCGGGCGCGACGAGCACGCTCTGCATCGCCGCGCGGCGATCTCCGGCGCCATTCATCGATCGAGATCGAGCGCCGTCGGGCACTGCCGGCGACCTCGACCTCTACGAACGACCCGATCCGGCGTGTCGCCGCAAAATTGCACCGTGAAATCCGGCGGTGCTATAAGCGCGCGGATCATGTCGTCCGCGCCCGATTTGGACGCGCGCACGCTCGCTGCCCTCTACGACGAGGGCTACTACCACGGCGTCAACAGCGGCTATCCCGCGGCCGGGTACGAGAGCGAGCACGCCACCTGGCAGCATTGGGTCGACGCATCTCGCCGCGCGGACGCCGCCGGGCGCTCGTTGGCTCGATCTCGGCTGCGCCTACGGATACCTCGTCGCCGAAGCCGCGACCGGCGGCTTCGCGGCGGTCGGCGTCGACGTCAGCGCCTACGCGCTCGCGCGCGCCCGTCACGAGGCGCCGGGGTCGGGTGGCCGCGTGCTGCGCGGGATCACCGACCGGTCTGCCGTTCGCGGACGCGTCGCTTCGACGTCGTGAGCGCCTTCGACGTCCTCGAGCACGTGCACGATCCCGAGCCGGACGCTCGCCGAGGTCGCGCCGCGTGCTGCAAGCCGGGCGGCGTGCTGATCGGCGCCACGCCCGATCCACTCTTCTTCGGCGGCCACGAGGAGACGCACTTCTCGGAGCGGCCGCCCTCGTACTGGATCGATCGCCTGTTGGCGCTCGGCTTCGCGGTCGACTTCCGCTTCTTCCAGGCCGACTACAATCTCGAGCTCGCTGGCGGTGCGGGCGGCGACGACGCGCGCCGTTCCGGCGGGTGCGCTCCGGCCCGAAGGATTCGGAGCCGGCGCGACGCTCGGCAGCGTGATCGGATCGGGCGCCGAGCGGGTGGCCATCCGGCTTCGTTCCGGCTTCGTCGCGGCGCCGGTGGACGGACGCGCCGGAGGCGTACTGGAGCGGCGCCGGTGACGGGCTCTGCTACCTGCTCGTCGCCGGACGCGAGCCGCGTCGGATCACGCTTCGCGTCGAGGCGTGCGCCGAGCGCGCCGGCGAGCTCGTCGTCGACCTCGGCGACCAGGAGATCGGACGCGTGGCGATCGCCGAGACGCCAAGCGTGCTCACGCTGCCGAGCGTGCCGGTCGCCGCCGGCGGCCATCGGCTCCGCCTCCGCGCGGACACGCCGCTCCTCGTCCGGCGTCTCGAGGTCGCCGCCGAGCCGGTGACGCGCGTCGAGCTCCTCGCGCGGCTCCCGTTCGACATGTACCAGCGCTACGACCATGCCCGCGCCGCGACCGCCCGGCTCGGCACGAGCCCGCGCCGCGTCCTCGACGTCGGCGGCGTAATGGGCGGTGCCCGCGGTCACTTCGCGAGCCTCGCCGGACTTCTTCCCCGACGATCGGACGGTCGCCATCGACGTTCGCGGCGCCGATCATCCCGATCATCTCGCCGTCGCCGGACCGCCGCTGCCGTTCGACGACGCGAGCTTCGACCTCGTGCTCTGCCAGGACGTGCTCGAGCACGTGCCGCCCGACGGTCGGTCGATCCTGCTCGACGAGCTCCGCCGGGTGTCGCGGCGCTTCGTCGTCCTCGGGCGCCCTTCGCGACGCCCGGTGTACGCGACGCCGACGCCGTGCTCTTCGCGCTCGTGCAGGCACGCCACGGCTACGAGCACGGGTTCCTGCAGGAGCACCTGACCCATGGACACCCCGACCTCGACGGCGACCATCGCGCACTACGAAGCCGGCGGCGCGAGCGTCGTCGTGCTTCCGAACGGCTACCTTCCGTATTGGAGCCTGATGCAGGCCGCGAACCTCCTCCTCGCCGAGCCCGCGCTCGGCGACGCGCTATGCGCGCGGCCAATCCCGCTACAACGGCCAGGTCGCCGACTGGCGCGAGCCCGCTTATCGCCATCTCGTGATCGTCCGACCTCACGGGAGGGACCGATTGGCAGCGCGAGGTCCGCCGCCTCGTCACCAACGACGCCGACGCCGACGCCGCGGCGCGCCGCCTCCGCGACGCGCGCGCGCACTCGACGAGGTCCTGACGCTCGCGACGACGAGCGTCGGGCCGGTACGCGTCGCGCGGGCGCCAGTCGCGCCCGCTGTCGTCGCCCCGTCCGCGCTCGCGCGCTCGCCGGTGCTTTCGCGGCCGACCTGCTCGCCGCGTCGCGCGCGGAGCCGAGACCTGACCCGGGAGCAGGCGCGCATCGACGAGGCGGTACGCTTCGCCGCCGAGATGCGCGCCCATCCGCTCTACCGGGTCTACGCGCGGCCTCCGGCACTTGGTGCGACAGCTCGCCGGGAACGGACGCGCGTGAGCGGTCTCCGCCGGCGACGGTCGCGATCGTCAACTGGAACGGTCGCCATCTGCTCGAGTCCTGCCTGCCGCTCAGTCTTCGCCCTCGACTACCCGCACGACGGCGCTCGAGTGCGTGGTCGTCGACAACGGCTCGAGCCGACGGCTCACTCGAGTGGCTCGCGCGCGAGTGGCCGGCGGTCCGGGTCGTCGCGCACGCCGACAACCGCGGGCTTCGCCGCGGCCGCCAACGCCGCCGCCGCGGCCGCGACCGGCGAGGTGGTCGCGTTCCTCAACAACGACTGCCGGGTGGCGCCGACGTGGCTGCGCACGCTGATCGAGGCTCTCGCGGCGACGGTGGCGGCGGCCGCGGGAAGCCGTCTCCTCGACTGGGACGGCGCCGCGCATCGACTTCGACGGCGCGGCGATGAACTTCCACGGCCACGGCAGCAATCGCGGTGGGGCAGGGCCGTACGTCCCGGGGACGGCGCGCCTGCCCGGAGCCGGCGCTCTTCGCGTGCGGCGGCGCGATGGCGGTCGACCGCGCGCGCTTCCTCGCCGCCGGTGGTTTCGATGCCGAGTACTTCGCGTATTTCGAGGACGTGCGACTTCGGGCTGGCGTCTCTGGGTCCTCGGCGAACGCGTGGTGTACGTGCCGGCGGCGCTCGCGCTACCACCGCCATCACGGCTCGGGCATGGACCCGACGCGCTGGCGCTTCCTCCTCGAGCGGAACGCGCTCGCGTCGCTCTTCAAGAACTACGACGACGCCCAATCTCGAGGTGGTGTCTGCCGGCGGCCCGCGTGTTGCTCGCGGCCCGCGGCGAGGCTGCGCGGCGGGGGCGGAGGCCGACGCGTACTCGCGAGCCGAGCGCGCGCCTTCGACGACGGGCGCACGGCGTGGCAAGCGGCGCGCGCCGCGATCCAGAGCGCGCCGGCGCCGTCCCGATCACGAGATCCTGCCGCTCTTTCGCGAGCCGTTTCGACCGAGCGCCAGCGGTCGCGCGTATTGGCGCGCGCAGCGCCAGGTCGTCCGCGAGCATGGTCTCGCGCGCGTCTTCGGCGCGGCGGTGGTCGAGGCCGCCGATGGGCTCGGCGATTTCATCGACGAGCTCCAGGGTCAGATCGAGGCTCTGAGCGCCCGGCTTCCCGGCCCGCGCGAAGGCTGAGACAATCGACCGAGCATGCACTGGACGCGACGACGATTCCTCGGCTTCACGCGCGAGCGGCGCGGCGGTGCTCGCCCTCCGCACGCGCACGCGCCGCGCCGCCGCGCCGGCCATGGACGCCCCGACGATAGAAGCGCTCCGCGCACTCGTCACCCAGCGTGCGCTCGCCAACGAGGATCCCTGGGTGCTGATGCACGTCGTCCTGGCGCTCGGCCCCGATGCGCGGAACGACCAGGGTCGCTCCTCGATGCCGTCGTCCGCCGTCACTGCACGATGGTCGCGAAGGGCGGGCGCTCCTACCGAGCTTTCCCATCAACGTCGAGGCGCACCCGAACCACTTCCTCGAGATCATGGAGGCGGTCGGCGTGCCGCCGACCCGGAAGTTCACGACCGCGGGCGGGGACGTGACGACGGCGGATCTGCTGACGGGTGCGAAGGCCCTCTTCGCGCCCACGATCGCCGGGCCCGAGCTTTCGTGGACGCTCAGCGTCTTCACGGCCGCGCTGCCGCCGTCGGCCGATCGGTTCACCAACGCCGACGGACAGACGTTCACGGTCGCGGCCCTCGTCGAAGCCGCGGCACAGGCCGCCGAGTTCGGCTACGCCGACACGGTCGCCGCCATGCGGGGCACCAAGCCGTACGGGCGGAGCACGCTGCAGACCTACGCTTGTAACGGCACCCACGTGCTGTACGGACTCTACGACGCCCTTCGCCACGGCTACGAGGGCAAGAATCTCCGCCAGCGGGTGGTGGATCTCACCAAGGCGTCCTACTTCCGGCTCGCCGCCGAGGTCGCGCTCATCGATCAGGCGTTGGGCGCTCCGGACCAGCAACTCAACGCCGATGCGGCCAAGCTGCAGTTCCTCGGTCACTCGATCGAGAACCTCCGCTATGCCGAGCGTCAGGGGATCTACGCCCCATCCGACGGCGAGCGTCAGCAACGCGCGACCGGCGAGCGCCAGCTCGCCGAGCTCGTGCAGCGCATCACGACCGTGCACAATCTCGACGCGCTCGCCAACGCCGTGCCGCGCGCCTACCGCATCGTCCTCGGCGACGCCTGCCACGCCCTGCACGCCTTGACGGCAGGTTGCTGAAAAAGCCCGATCTGCGTCGTTGCTCAGTCGACTCGCTTGCCGTGCCCTCGGAGAGGTGCGGCGTAGCTCCGCTACGCCTCCGCGTTCGCTCCCTCGCGCCTAGCATCTCGACCTTATTGAGCAACCTGCCGGGGCTGCCTCGTGCGCGTAGTGGGGCGCTCGCTTCGCTCTCGCCCAGCATTTCTCATCGGTTCAAATGCGCGAGTTCCGAGGAATGGAATGGAAGGGCGGAGCGAAGCGACGCCTCTCCACGCGCACGAGGCAGCCCCGGCAGGTTGCTCAAAACGGGCAGATGCTAGGCGCGACTGACTGAGCGCGGAGGCGTAGCGGAGCTACGCCGCACAAGCGAAGGAGGGAGCAACGACGCAGATGGCCCGTTTTCAGCAACCTGCCGCGGAGGTGGCGATCGTGGTGGTGACGTGGCAGAGCGCGGGCGACGTGCCGGCGTTGCTCGCGTCGTTGGCGCCGACGCTCGCCGCCGGCGCCGAGCTCGTCGTCGTCGACAACGCGTCGAGCGACGACACCGCCGCCGTCGTGCGGCGCGCGGCGCCCGACGCGGTGCTCATCGCCAACGCCGTGAACCGCGGCTTCGCGGCCGGCGCGAATCAAGGCTTGGCCGCGAGCACGCGCCCGTTCGTCTTGTTCCTCAATCCTGACACCGTGGTCGCACCCGAGCGCGATCCCGCAGGCGCTCGCGTACCTCCGGAGCCTGCCCTCGGTCGGCGTCGTCGGCTGTCGCACGCTCAATGCCGACGGCACGCCGCAGCCGACCGTCGACCGCTTCCACAGCGTCCGTGGCTTGATCGCCGAGGTCGCTCGGCGGCGGCCACGGCGCCGTGCGCGGGACGGTGCCGGCGGCGAGCGGGCTCGTCGATTGGGTCTACGGCTCCTTCCTCCTCGGACGCCGCGCCGCGCTCGCGGCCGTCGCCGGGTTCGACGAGGCCTACGAGATGTACGGGGAGGATCTCGACCTCTGTCATCGCCTGCGCGCGGCCGGCTTCAGCACGGCGTACTGCGCCGAGGCGACGGTCGTGCATCGCGGGAATCGGAGCGGGGCGCAACGTTACGGCGACGACCGCGACCTGGCGGTGCTGCGGGGACGCTGCGCTTCTTCCGGCGTCGGCGCGGTCGGCTCGCCGAGTTCGGATTCCGCGCCGCTGCGGGCGCGAGCTTCGCGCGGCAAGGCCGTGCTCGCGGCCGCTTGGAGCGCGGGGCGGCGACGCCGCGGCGGCGCGCCGCGCCCGCCGGTACGGCGGCATGGCGCGGCTCTGTCTCAGCGGCGATCCCGCCGGCCGCCGTGCCGATCGGGCGCGGTTGCGGGTGCGGCAGGCTCCTGGGATAGAGGGGCGTGACAGAAGCGCGCACCCTGGATCGTCAAAGGCCCAGGCGAGGGAGCGCCGGTGGTGTCGATCGTGATCCTGACCTGGAACTCGCGGGCCCTCTCGGCCGCGTGTCTCGCGGCGCTGCCGGCCGCGGTCGCGCCGCTCGCGACCGAGGTCATCGTCGTCGACAACGGCTCACGGGACGGCACGGCCGAGCTGCTCGCCGGACGGAACGGACGTCGTGACCATCACCAACGCGGAGCAATCGCGGGGTCGCCCCGGCTCGCAACCAGGGGATGCGGCGCGCCCGCGGCGAGTTCGTGGCGCTCCTCGACGTCGACACCGTGGCGGCAGCCGGGGGCGTTCGCGACGCTGGCGGCGCGGTTGCGCGTCGCGCCCGCGGGTGGGTCTGGTCGGGCCGAAGCTCGTCGGCGCGGACGGCGAGCTGCAGTACAGCTGCCGGCGCTTTCCGACGCTCGTCGACAAGCTCCTGCCGCCGGCTGCCGGCGCGCTTCGGGCGCGCGGTCGCCGACGACGTCGAGCTGCGGTGGTGGGACCATGCCGGCGTTCGCGAGGTCGACTACGTGATCGGCGCCTGCCAGCTCATCCGCCGGAGCGCGCTCGACGAGGTCGGTCTCCTCGACGAGCACATCTTCTACGGCCCCGAGGACGTCGACCTCTGTCTCCGCATGCACCGCGCGGGCTGGCAGGTCGAGTACGTTCCCGAGGCCGTCGTCATGCACCTCGAGCGCCGCATCACGCGGAAGCTGCTCTCGACGCTCACGGTCCGGCACGTCTACGGCCTCGGCTACTTCTTCTGGAAGCATCGCTACCTCGTGACGCGGCCGACGGTGACGGCCATGCGTCGCGCCGCATGACCGCGCCCGCCGCGCCGCGCGCTGGCGCTCACGATCGGCGTACCGGCGAGCACCGGTGAGGATGATCTGCCGGCGACGCTCGCGAGCCTGCAGGCGAGCGCGGCGGCGCTGGGTGTCGTCGAGATCGTGGTCGCGGTGAACGGTCCCGACGAGGCGGCGCCGGCGGTGGCCGGCGTCGAGGCCTTCGCGCGGGCCGCCGGCATGCCGTTGATCGCGTCACCGGTGCCGCCGCCCGCGAGCGGGGCGTGCGTGCGTCTTCTCCGACTCGCGCCGCAGAGCAAGGTCGCCGCCTGGAACGCGATCCGCGCGGCGGCGCGGGCGCCGATCATCGTCTTCGCCGACGCCGACGTGCGGGTGTCGCCGAACGCGATCCCGCTCCTGGTTCGCCGCCTCGACGCGTTCGCCCGAGCTCGCGATCGTCGCCGGCCGCGAGATGCCGCTCGTCACGCCCGCCGACGGTCTCGTGGCGCAGCGTGGCCGCGTTGCCGCACCGCTTCGACTTCGGCAACGTCCCGGGCCGGCTCTATGCGCTCCGCGTCGCGGCGCTCCCGGAAGCCGATGCCGGAGACCGTCCTCCACGAGGACGCGTATCTCAGCGTCCGCCTCGGACGGGCGCGCTTCGCGAAGGAGCCCGACGCGCTCGTCTATCTCCGCCCGCCGACCACGTGGAGCGAGTATCTCCGCCAGCGCATCCGGAACGAGGTCGGCAAGCTCCAGCTCACCCACGAGTTCCCCGATCTGCATCGCCAGCACGGCTTCGGCACGTATCCGTGGCGGCGCTTCGTTCGCGAGATCGCGCCGCGCGAGTATCCGCTGGTGGCGCTTGTCGATGGCGCGCGCGCCTTCGCCCGCATGCGCGCGCTCCGCCAGATCCGTCACGGCTTCCATCGCGGCTGGGCCGTGCTGCCCTCGACCAAGCGCTGGCCGACGGGCCGGCGACGCTGAGCGGCGCATGCAGCGGAGCGGACTTCGCGAGCAGAGCACCATCGCCCTCTTGTTGCTATGCGACGTGGCGTGGGCGATCGCCGCGTACGCGATCGCGTTCTTCCTGCGCATCAACTTTCCGTTGCCGTTCACCACCGACCTCTTGCCGTTGGCGCGCGTGTTCGAGCTGCGCCACATGCTGCCGGAGATCGTGCTCGCCGAGCTCGTGACGCTGTACTTCTTCGGCTTCTACGACCTGCGGGCGCTGCGCGCGGGTTCCGGCCGATCGTCAACAGCGTGACCGCGCTCTTCATCCACCTGCTGGCGACGACCGCGCTCTACTTCTTCAGCGGCGACGTCAATTTCCCGCGCTCGGTGCTGATCGTCTACTGGCTCGTGAACGCCGCCGGGCTCGCCGCCATCCGCGAGGTGGTCGGGCGGCGCCTCGCGGCGTCGTCGCCGACGCGGGTGCTGCTGGTCGGGACCGGCGAGGAGATCGAGCAGTTCCTCGAAGGCGTCGGCGAGCCCCGGCTCCACCACGTCGACATCGTCGGCGCGGTGGCCGTCGCCGGCGACACCAGCGGCAACGGCCACACGCCGGCGCCGTTCGTCGGCGGCCTGCCGTGGCTCGGCGAGCTCGGCGACCTGCCGCGGCTTCTGGTCGAGCACGACGTCGGCGAGATCGTGCTGCTGTCGCCGCTCTCGTGGCGCGATCGTCTGGTCGACCGCATGCTGCGCCAGGCGCGGCGGCCGCGCGTCAGCGTCGTGCCGTCGGTGTACGACATCCTGGTCGGACGCGTGTCGTCGGGTCGCATCCACGACATCCCGGTCGTCGAGGTGGTGAAGAACCCGCGCGACGACCTCGCCTATCTCTTCAAGCGCACCACCGACTTCCTGATCGCCGGGATCCTGGCGCTCGTCGCGTCGCCGTTCGCCGCTCGTCGCCGCCGTCGCCGTGAAGCTCGGCTCGCCGGGTCCCGTCTTCTATCGCCAGCGCCGGGTCGGGCAGGGCGGCCAGCAGTTCACGATCTGGAAGTTCCGCACCATGCTCGACCACGCCGAAGGGACGAGCGGCCCCGTGCTCGCGAGCCACGAGGACCAGCGCGTGACGCCCGTCGGGCGCGTCGCTGCGCGCCGCGCGCATCGACGAGATCCCGCAGCTCTGGAACGTCCTGAACGGCACCATGAGGCCTGATCGGCCCGCGTCCCGAGCGCCCCGAGTTCGTGCGCCGCTACGCCGAGGAGATCCCCGGCTACCTGGAGCGGTTGCAGGTGAAGCCCGGCCTCACCGGGCTCGCCCAAGTGAACGGCGAGTATCACACCAGCCCCGCCTACAAGCTCAAGTACGACCTCGCGTACATCTACAACTACTCGCTCGTGCTCGACCTCAAGATCATGGCGGAGACGGTGAAGGTGATGGTGACGCGCCGGGGCGTGTGAGGGCGCGCACTCTCGTCGCGGTCGTCACCGACCTCGAAATGCCGGTTTGCGCTTCTCGAGGAACGCCCGAATGCCTTCCTGCCCGTCCGCGCCGATCGAGGCGGCGGCGATGGCGCGGGCCTCGAGCTCCATCTGGGTCTCGAGGCCGTTCTCGAACGCGCCGTTCAGGAGCGCCTTCACCGCGCCGAACGAGCGCGTCGGGCCGGCGGCGAGCGTCGCGGCGAGCTTCTCGGCGGTCGGCATCAGCTGCTCGGCCGGCACGACCTGATTCACGAGCCCCACTCGAGCGCTTCGACCGCGGAGAGCCGTCGGTTGGTGAGCATGAGCTCGCGCGTCCGGCGGTCGCCGATGCGGCGCGGGAAGAAGAAGGTCGAGCTGCCGTCCGGGACGAGGCCGGCGTTGGTGTAGGCCATGACGAAGGCCGCCGTCTCGCTCGCGATCGCGAGGTCGGTCGCGACGGCGAGGCTGAAGCCCGCGCCGGCGGCGATGCCGTTCACGGCGGCGATCACGGGGCGTTCATGCGCGCGAGGCGCGAGATCGCGGCGTGGAGATAGGCGGTCAGCTCCTTCAAGCGGGCGCCGATCGCCGTGCCTGCGGCGGCGAACGAGCGGAGATCGCCGCCCGCGCTGAACATCGCGCCCGCGCCGGTCACGATCACGGCGCGCGTCTCGGGGTCCTCGTCGCAGACGATCGACGCCTCCATGAGCTCGCGGGCGAGGGCGATGTCGATGCTGTTGGCGGCGCTCGGACGGTTGAGGGTGAGGTCGCAACACCGTCGCGCCGGTCGAGAATGACGTTTTCGTAGGCCATGCGAGCCACCTACGTGGCGAGCGGAGGCGGTGCAAGCCAATTTGCGTTGCTCGGCGGCACGGGTGGCGTGGTCGCGATCGAGCCGCCCGGTGGTTCCGACATCAGTGGGAGGCGAGATCGCGTTGCCGCCCGATGGGAAGATCGTCGTCGCGACGACCGTCGGCGAGTTCCATCCGCCCCTCGGGTTCCTCAGTACGCCTCGTCAGCGACGAGCATGGCATGCCGATCCGCTTCATCAGCGCCGCTCGCGACGCGTCACACTAGTCGGGACGATTCCGGTCGTCGTTAGTGCCTGCGCGGCGATCTGCGCGATGCGCGCGTAGCAGCGCGGACTCGGATGATGGTCTGCGGGAAAGAGAAACAGGCCTACGCGGTCGTGATCCTCCGCCAGAAGCGGCGCCGGATCGACGACGAGGATGCCCGCCTGTTCGGCCGACTTCGCTACCCTCGCGAAGCCGCCGCGTAGACGGATCGAATAGAGTTGCTCCGGGCGAGGCAGGAGTACGAGCACGAGCGGCGCGCCGATCCGCCGTGCCGTGGCGGCCGCGGATCGCAACTCGCGATCGGCGGCATGCCAGCGCGATGCGGTCATCCGGTCGTCGTCACCGCGCAAGAGGCGCGTCGGCAACTCGGAGCTTGCTTCGGCCTGCCTTGCCAATGCCGTCAGGTCGGCATCCCCACCACCGCGAGTCGACGGCGAATGGCCCACATGCTCGCTGCGCGGAAGCCGGCGCTGTGCATCTGCAGCCACAGCCATGGACCCGAGAGCGCCGCGAACGGATTCAGCGTGACGGCTGCTTGGAACGCGTCGATTCGTGGAACCAGCCCGCCATCGGGTTCGGCGACGAAATCGCTGCCGTCGAGATTGTAGAGGTCGTTCTCGACGAAGCCGAGGACGATCAGGTCGGGCTCGAAGGCCGCCGCGCGCGCCGCAAGGGCTCTAGTCTCTTGGAACAGGTTGTACCCGGGTACGCTTCCGTTCAGCACCTCGACGTCGTCGTCGCCGCCGAGCGCGCGACCGAGGGCGACGGGAAACGTGTCGTCCTCTTCGACGCCGATCCCGAACGTAAATGAGTCGCCGAAGGCGACGATACGGAAAATGCCCGCGCGCTTGGCGTCGATCTCGGACCCGCGCAGACCGGCGCGATTGATGCCGGATGTGCTCGCGAAGGGGACCGCGTCCTGCCACCCCGGAATCAGCTCGTACACGACCTCGGGCGCCGGTCGGTACATCGTCGTCCGCGGGATGGCAAGCGGACCGAGCGCTCGCGCGCCGAGCTCGAGAATGCCCAACGTGAGCAGCGTCGCCGCCACCGATAGTGCCGCGCCGTATGTGGTTGCTCGCGTCACTGCGAGCTCACTCTGCGGGCGCCCGTTGCGAACACGATCAGTTTGATCGTCCTCGAGCGCACGAGCCCTTCGGCCAGCACGCACGAGGAGATCACCGCCCCGCAGACCAGGGCGACCGCGGCCGCCCGGCGCCGTCGACTCGCGTTAGGCGGTCGCGACGCAGGGGTTGCCATAGATCAGCGCGATCGACCAGATCACGGAGAATGCGAGAAGTGTGCCGTAGAGATAGGGCCAAGCCCTCCAGAAGCCGTGAGGCGCGCTCCGACCCGGCGCCGACACGGCGATTGCGGTCAGCAGCACGACCATCAAGAGCACGTAGCGACCCTGTGGCGAGAAGCCCACGAACCAGCAATTGTAGACGACGAGCCCGAGATTCAAGAGGCAGCTCGCGCCGAGCCACAACAGACCGCGGCGGTCGGTCGGATCTGCCGCGCGGACCCCTCGCGACCCGACGACGAGGCCGACGATGAGGAACGAGTAGGCGACGAGGTAGAGGCCGAGCGGCAGGTGCAGATCGAGGTTCCGAAAGAGACCGAACGACGAGAAGCTCAGCCACTCGACGAACAAGCGGAACGCGTCGGGCACGGCGGTTCCCGGCAGGAACGGATGGCGGAGCGACGCGAGCCAGTCCGCGTAGTGCCGGAGGCCGAGCGCGTCGCCGCCGCCGTTCCGCCACGCGTTCCAGGCGAGCAGCGGTACGCAGGTCGCGAGGAAGACCAGGACGGCACGACGGGCCGCATCTCGATTGACGCGGCCCGCGACGACCATCGCGGCGATCCAGCCGCCGGTCGTGACCAGGAGGAAGTGTCCGCTCGGCTTTCCGAGCACGACGAGGCCGAGCGCGAACGCGAGCGGGACGAGGCCGCGCCTGCCCTCACCCGCGCGCGCCCAGCGCGCGAGCATCAACACGACGAGCGCACCGGCCGCGATGGTGAAGGAGTCCGCGTTGCTGTAGCCGCCGACGAAGACGAGCTGCGGGTAGAGGGTCGCAACGGTCGCCGTGTTGAGGGCGACGCCGACGGCACCCGTCCAGACGTATGCGCCGCCCGCGAGGAACAAGACGGTCAGGACGCCGAGGAGCACGCTCCCCGCGCGTGCGAAGAGGTAGCCGTCGCCGGCGGCCGTCCGCGGCGGAAGCGGTAGAGGCTCTCGACGTGCGAGAGGTGACGGCCGAGCGCGTAGAAGGCGGCGTGCACGAAGTAGGGTGCCGGGGAGAGAGCGGCGTAGAGCCGACGTCGTGTTCTCGGGGTATAACGGCACCTCGCCGGCGGCGATCAGCTGCACGATGTCGAGATGGCCGCGCTCGTCGGGCGCGCACTGCGGATCGCGTCGCTCGCGTCGAGCGGCAGCGACCACGCGACGATCGCTCGGAGGGTGAGCGCGACCAGCGCGAGCGGGAGCAGCCCGCACATCAGCGTCTGCGACCGCCGCCATCCATCCGCCTCGATGCGCACCACGACCGGGCACATTTTGCCGAGAGTGGGCTCCGCTTCAAGCGGGGCCGGCGCGATTCCGGTCAACGGATCGTGAAGACTGCGATACGGGCATCTGCGTAGACCGGCGCTCCGAACCAGGCGCGGTATCGTTCCTCCCATGACGCGACGTCGACCGCCACGTCGGTGACGCCCCTGGCCACGTGACCTCCTGCCGCAAGTCGCGATGGAGGATGACGAAATCCACGCCCCGATCTTTCAGAGCCGCACGGTCGCCGAGGTGGACCGCGTTCCGGAGGTGCAAGGTCGGGTCGGTGCGCGCGACCTCGCCGCTCCGCGTACCGTCGCCTCGCGCTCGTCGACGAGCCCGATCAGGACCCGCTGGCGGTGCACGCGCTGCGTCTACGCGAAGGGTGGAAATAGAAGTACCAGGGCGCCTCGGCGACCGTGACGCTCGCCGGCGGCCGGGCCGCGAGGTCGCGGTAGAACGGCGCGATCTCGTGCGGACGGAAGCGCTCGAAGTACCGGCCGGGGCGGTAGTCGGCCTGGTACGAGATGTGGTTCGTGAAGTCGTTGATCGTGCGACTGACCTCCCTTGACCCGACGACGGCGAGCTGACTAGCTACCCGACGCCCGGGTAGCCGCGCCGCCGTGCGGCACGTTGCCCCCATCCAGCGAGGAGGATCCATCCCATGAAAGAGTTCGGACTGTTCATCGACGGGGAGTGGCACGCCGCCAAGGGCGGCAAGACCGCTCCCACCATCAATCCCGCGACCGAAGAGCCGTGGGCGACCGTCGCGGTGGCGGACCGCGAGGATGTCCGGAAGGCCGTCGCGGCCGCCAAGAAGGCGCACGACTCCGGCGTGTGGCGCAACAAGTCGCCGCAGGAGCGCGGCGAGATTATGCAACGCGTCGCCATGGCGATCTTCGAGCGCCAGGACGAGGTCGCGGCCGCCGAGGTCCAGGACGGCGGCGGTACCATGCGGAAGGCCATGAGCATGGACGTCCCGGGCGCCGCCCAGACCTTCATGCACTTCGGCCAGTTCATCTGTGGCCCGGAGTACCAGGCGATGATCTATGAGGAGTACGACGAGATGGTGCCCGTCCCGTCGAAGAACCTCGTCGTGCGCGAGCCAATCGGGGTCACCGCCGGCATCACGCCCTGGAACTTCCCGCTCATCATGGCGTCGTGGAAGATCGCGCCCGCGCTCGCGGCCGGGAACTGCGTCGTCATCAAGCCGGCGTCGGTAACGCCCGTCACCGCGCTCATGCTCGCCGAGATCTGCACCAAGGCCGGCGTTCCCGCCGGTGTCGTGAACGTCATCAGCGGTCCGGGCGGCACGGCCGGGTGAGGAGCTCGCCACGCACCCCGACATCGGCAAGGTCGCCTTCACGGGCTCGACCGAGGTCGGCCGCCGCATCATGCAGCTCGGCGCCGGCACCTTGAAGAAGGTTACGCTCGAGCTCGGCGGTAAGTCGCCGAACATCATCCTCGACGACGCCAACCTCGACACCGCCTCGCTCGCCGCGCTCTTCGGCACCTTCATGCACCAGGGCCAGATCTGCGAGTCCGGGACGCGCGTGCTCGTGCACGAGAAGGTGCACGACGAGTTCGTCGACAAGATGATCGCCGGCATCAAGCGCATCCAGATCGGCGACACCATGGACATGACGACGGGCATGGGCCCGCTCGTGAGCTCGGCGCAGCGCGACACGGTCGAGAAGTACGTCGGGCTCGGCGAGGAGCAGGGCGCCAAGTGCGTCGCCGGCGGCAAGCGTCCGAGCAACATGAGCAAGGGCTACTACTACGAGCCGACCATCTTCGACGACGTCGACAACAAGATGCGGATCGCCCAGGAGGAGATCTTCGGACCGGTCGTCTCGGTCATCCGCTACAAGGACGACGAAGAGGCCATTCGGATCGCCAACGATTCCGTCTACGGGCTCGGCGGCGCCGTGTGGTCATCCAACAAGGACCGCGCCGTCGCGATGGCCAAGCGCATCGACACCGGCACCGTGTGGATCAACGACTACCACATGATCAACCTCCGCTTCCCGTTCGGCGGCTACAAGCAGAGCGGCGTCGGGCGCGAGCTCGGCAAGTGGGGTCTCGCCGAGTACCACGAGCTGAAGCACATCCACGTCGGCGAGGACACGCCGCCGGAAGGCAAGTTCTACCTGCAGCTGCTGTTGAACTAGCCGCACTGCGCGGCGCGGCCCCGGGTGTTGCATGCGGGCGCGCGCCGCCTCTCCTTCGTCCATGCCCACCATCCGCATCACCAAACGCGCCGCCGGACGTCGTGGCGCGCGTGCGCGCCGCGCGGGCGGTACGCTCACCTTCACGATCGACGGCGGCTGCTGCGAGGGCACGGCCCCGCATCTCTTCGAGGACGCCGTGCTCGTCGGCGTCGAGCCCGTCGGCGAGGCTGCCGGCGTGCCGGTCTATCTGCAGGCGGCCATGACGAAGCCGTACGCCGACGCCGACGTCACGATCGACGTCGTCGACGAGCCGATGTCGGACGCGCGATGTCGCTCGAGGACCGAATACGGCGTCCGCTTCGTGTTGCGCGAAGGGGCCGCGTTAGGGAGCGGTCGCCGCCGCGGAGGCCGGCGCGCAACCGCCTGGCGACCCGCGTCCCATGAAAAAGTCGGCCGCCATGCGTGATCTCCCGCGCGCGTCGAATGCCAGCGCGCATCGCGACGATGCCTCGAGGTGACGACCTACGGCGCCGCGCGGTCGCGAGGGTCAGATCCTGCGTGCAGATGCCGAGCGGGGCCCCACTTCACCCGTCGTGATCCACGCGAGACTGTGGTCGCAGGTGACGTTCGCGACCTTGGGGGCGATGCCGGACGAAGATGTCGACCAGGAACGCACCCGTCTGCGGGCGCGAGTACGAGTTGCCGGTCAGGACGGCGTTCGAGAGACGACCCTTGTGTACCGCGTACAGACCCGCGCCGCCGCGGTTCGGGACCTGGCCGTTGCCGGTCGCGACCAAGCCGTCGATCTTGTAGGGCTTCGCGGTGTCGACGCCGGCCGCCGCCGTTGCCCGTCGCCGTGATCCCGGTAGCGCGCAGCGTGCCGAGGGCGTGGATGCCGTCGGAGCCGCAGTCGACGGCGCTCACGTCGGTGGCGACGATCGTGTTGCCCGGCCACCCGTGGATGCCCGCTCGCGCGATGTGGACGTCGGTCAGCTGGAGTTTGCCCTTCGGGCCGCCGCCGATGCCGTAGCCGACGTCGTGGATCGTCACGTGCTCCGCCACGACGTTCCGATCGGCGCGCTGATGGCGATGCTGCCGCCGCGGAGACGTCGCCGGGCCCGTGGACGGTGCAGCGGTTGCCGAGGCAGCGAATCGCATCCGACCCCGCAGACGCGACGATCGCGTGACCGGCGAGCTCCAGCACCGCATGCTTCTCCAGCACGATGTGCCAGAAGGCGGCCCGCCTCGAACAATCGAGATCGTTCTGCAGCACGCCGGTGTCGCCGGCCGGAACCATTCCGACCGCACGCCGTGATGCTTCACCGCGTGCGTAGGGGCGGGAAGGAGTACGGGATACGAACGCGACTGCGGCCGCGAGCCGGAGGATGTCGCCGAAGATCATCGGTCTCCCTCTCTCGCCTGCGGCTAACACGGGTCGGAGTGGAAGCTTCATGAGTTTCTTCGCGCCGACCTGCGCGACGCCGTCGAGCGGACGACCACCGAGCGCAGCACCTCGCGCCGGAGGTCGTCCTCGACCGGACGGCCGTTAGCAATAATACGTAACTGAACAGCACATC
>ERZ1370068.4308-contig-3387_pt1 | contig 40189 bp, 43 predicted proteins | sample MGYA00561227_ERZ1370068 | MGnify/ENA primary metagenome ERZ1370068 (study PRJEB38410, sample SAMEA6850437) | metagenome | study: Metagenomic assessment of the ecological functions of the soil: analysis of the soil microbiota associated with the... | reverse complement strand
TTGTACTTCGTTCAGTTACGTATTGCTGGGCCGCAGTCGAAGCGCGCCGCCTGCCGCATCTGCAACACGCGGCGGCACCGCCGGCGATCACGACGACGAGCGCAGAAGTGTGCACGCCGGAACTCTCGCGGCCGACAGGCTTCAGCTTGGCGAGCGCCTCGAGCGAGCGGTCTCCGCGCAGGCCAGCGTCGCAGGCGACGTGGTGCGTGCGTGCCCGTCGGCTTGCCCTCGGTCGTCGACGTCCGGGTGCGTCGACCGGCAGGACCCCTCGCGCTCGAACCGGCCCTCGGCCCACGCCCGCTGCGCACGCTGCTGCGACTCGAGCCCGGAACCGCGTCGCAGTCGTCGCGGGTGACGCCCCACTTGTCGGCGATGCGCTCGGCGCCTTCGAACTGGCTCGTGACCTCGTAGCGCTCGAAGTACGACTTGGCGTCGGGCGACCAGGGAGATCGACCTGCCGATCGCCGCGCCGAGCGGCGACCCGAGCTCATCGGCATCGCCGCCACGCCAGGCGCGACGTCGCGACCACGCCCGCACGGGTCATCGACGCCAGCCAGGTTCGTCGCCTGCTGCGACGAGCCGCACTGGCTGCCGACCGTCGTGCCTGCGACCTCGAGCAGCGGCAGGCCCGCCGACAGCCACGCGGTGCGCGATGTTGAACGTCTGCTCGCCGACCTGGCTCACGCAGCCGCCGACGACCTGTCTCGACCTGCGAGCGGGTCGATGCTCGGAACTGCTCGATCGCGGCCCGCTGGACCGTCGCCAGGAGCTCGGCAGGGGGTGCACCGTGGCGAGCGCCGCTGCCAGGGCGGCCCAGCGGCGACGCGCACCGCTTCGACGACGACGACGTCGTGGTCGGCGAGCGGCCATGTGAGCTCCTTGGTCGTGACGTTGGGGTCGGTCGTGTGGTGGCCGTGCGCGACGCGGCGGGGAGCCAAGTTCACCGCGAGGCGCCGATCGACTAGCTCGCCGTCTCCGTGTCCGCTCGCTGCCGCTTCCTTGCCTAGCGATCGTCGCCGACCCGTCGTGTTCAGCTTCACGAAACGCGACCGGCACGTCGTACGACGGCCCTTCACCAGGGTCAGGCGCCCGCATGGGGCAGCGTTCTCGTGTCGTGAGCGGCTCGGCTCACTTCAGACCGGAAGCCGACTACACGGGCCAAGCGGATCGCCCCGGCCCAGTGGAGTCGCGAGACGGCGACTTCGAGGGCGTTGTGGGTCTGGTCGAAAACCCTCAGGTCGAGGCCGCACCCGACCCTCGGTACGTTCCTGGCTGGTCAACGCAGTCGAGGATCACCTTGCCGAACGTCGTGTCCGGACGCCAGGAAGCTTCGTAGGCGTCGTCGGCCCGCTCGAAGCGGGAGCGTCGCGTCGACGATCGGGCATGAGCGGCCCCCGGCGAGCAGCGGGACGACGTCGCGCACAGAAGGCATCGGTCGCGGCGGCCTTCTCCTCGATCGCTCCGCGGCCGCAGCACCGTGCCCATCATGCTGCAGCCGCTTGCGCCATGCATCGCACGACCGGCAGCGGCGCGCACGCGTGCCCGCCGCCCACGGTGCCGATACACGATGCGATCCGTGCGCGCGGCGCCGCGTCGAGCATGTCGAGCACCGACGTACGGGCCCCCGACGAGGTCGAGCGTCACACGTCCGCCCCGCCGCCGGTCGCCTCGACGATCGCCCACGCGAAGCGTGCCGGCGATCGAGCGTGCCGTCGGCCGTCGGTGACCGGCACCAGTCCGACGTCGGGGAACCGAGCGCGTCGCACGGCGCTCGAGCTTTTCCGGCGTGCGGGCCGTCCCGACGGCACGCGCCGAGCTCGCGGCGCGAGTCTGCAGCGCTCGCGGTCCCGACGCCGGAGCCGACCGCGCGACGAGCACCCACTCGCCGCACTGCACGCCGACCTGCGATCACCATCGCGCCGTGCGCGGTGACGAACGCCTCCGGCACGCCGCCCATCGCGACCGGCGTTCGAGCGCCGTCGTGGGACCGAGCGCAGCGCGGCCGCCGCGGCACCGTGCGGTGTACTCCGCCTGGGCGCCGCCGCCCACGATGCCGAACACGGCGTCGCCCACCGGCGATCCGCGCGCGTGCCTCGGCCCGAGCCCCGTCACGACAGCCCTGCGAACTCCATCCCGGGGATGTCGGCGGGGACACCGGGCGGGCCGGGACCGCCGGCCCGCTGGAGATCGGCCCGGTTCAGGCCGGCGCCCGACCCGGACGAGCGCCTCCCGGCCGGGAGCGGGAACCGGCCGTTCGGCGACCTCACGAGCCGCCTCGTACGATCGTCAGCGCCGCATCCCGCAGGCTACGGGTGCGAGACGCGGCGCCACCGATGGGAGGCCGCATGGGCGCTCCGAACTGCCGGCGTGGCTGGCTCCTCTCGATCATGGATGACGATGGCAACGAGGTCGTGCTCGACAGCTGCGAGGCCGAGCTGACTGCTCGCAGGTCGCCGCTCGTCTCGACGCGGCCACCGTGTCCGCGCGCCGATTGCAGCCCACGTGCTGGCGGCGGTCGCGCTCAGTCGACTCTTCTCGGCGCGTCACCGCCGCATCTGCGTGGCGGGAGATCTCGTCGACCTCGCCGACGATGCCGCCGGCGTCCATCTCTTCGTGGTCGACCTCGAGACCGAGTGCGCCCCACGACAACTGGCTCGATCCGCTGTACGACGAGTGGTGCGAGGTCGTCGAGGTTCCGGGTCCGCACGCCCGGCAATAGACGCCTCTGAGCTCAGTCGTAGTCGGCGAGGTCGCAGTACGGCGTCGACATCGCGCATGAAGCGGTCGACGTCGGCGATGCGCGGCGGGGTCGATGTTGAACCCGAGATGCAGCTCGTCGCAATAGCTCAGCATCGTGACGTTGAGCGGCGTTCCGGTGCGCGGCCCGAACGGGTGGTTCGCGACGATGCGGCCGGCCCGGCGAGGTACAGCGGGACCGGGCTCCCGCGCAAGTTCGACGCCGCGAAGTCGATCGTGCGCGTCTGCGCGCGGGTCACGGTCACGAGGACCGATGTCGGCAGGCTGCCCGCGACGCCGCAACACCGTTGCGCCGCCGCCAGCGCGGTCTCGCCCTTGGCGGCCTGCGAGTCGTTCGTGCACGCCTCCTTGAAGAGCGCGGCGAATCGTGCGCAGGCTGGATCGGAACGAGGACGCGCGCCAGCGAGCGCGTTCGCGGTCTCGTGGTCGCCATCGCCGCGCGTGCTCACAGGCATGGTGAGCCGCAGCGTCCTGGAGGTCGGAGCCGGCCGCTCGTGATACCGCCCGAGCGCCGCGCGATGCCGGTCACGTACGTCGTTGACGGCTGCCGCCGAGGTGCGCCGCCGACGCCCGCATCGAGGGGAGGAGAGGCCCGGACGTCAAGCTCGGCGGCGCGCAGCGACCGCGATCATGACGTCGGAGCGCGCGCGGTCGGTGACGAGGGCCTGCGCGTTGGAACGAGCGCGATGAAGCGAGCGGCGTCGCCGCCGCGGCGGCAGCCGGCAAGGCGGCCGAGATGGACGGCGACTGCTCTGCGCCGCCCAGCGCCCGCCGACGCACCGCAGACGCCTGCGGCCGCTTCGCTGACTGCCTGGCGTGACGCCGAGCGGCGTGTCGCGGCCGGCGGATCGACGATCGGCCCGGCGCCGGCGTTCTGAACGGTCGGGCCGGCGTTCGCTCGAAGTCGACGAGCGCGAGCGACAACCGGCAGCGCCCGACGCCGTCGGTGATCGCGTGGTGCACCTTCTGCAGCACTGCGGCGCCGCCGCCCGCGAGCCCGTCGATGAGCGTGAACTCCACAACGGGCGGGCCCGATCGAGCGGCTGCCTCGGCGAGCCGCACAAGGTCGAGGCAGCGCGCTCGTCGCCGGGCGGCGGGACAGCGACGACTCGTAGTGCGTCCGAGGTCGAGGGTCGGGTCGTCGGAGAACTCCGGTGGCACGAGCGCAGCGGCGCGCTGATCGACGCGCTGGCCGACGGCGCGGAATCGCGCCGAGCGCGCTGCAGCGTCGCTCAGCAGTCGTCGTCGGACGGACCGTGCTCTCGAGCATCGTGAGGTTGCAGAAGTCGGCTCGGAGCGCGGGGTCCTTCTCGACCGCCCACATGATCGCTTCCGCATGACTCATGCGCACGATGCGCAGCTCCGTCTACGGCGTCAGCGGGGACGGACGTGTGCTTGAACTCGTTCGAGGTCGCTACCACTCGAGCAGGTCGAGCGCGCGGTCGATGTCGTCGGGATTCCGCGGTCCATGAACCGCACGAACACGGCTCGGTCGTCGACGACGAAGCGTCGGGACGCCGAACATCGAGTGCCGCTTCACCGCCTCGGTGTGCGCCTGGGCGAGAGTCTCGAAAGCGGCCGGCTGGCGTCGCGACTCCGCCGCGACCTGCGTCGGCGTCGAGGCCCGGCGGAGGTCGCGTAATCTCGTGCAGCACTCGGGCCTTGCGCGATCTTGCGGCCCTCGTCGTGGCCGGGCCGCGAATGCCGCACCGTGCCAGTCGAGGACCTTGATCGGGAACGGGCTCGCACGCCGCGATGCCCCAGAGCAACGCGTTGACGCCGGTGCCCCACACTGCGGGATCGCGCTCCCACACGGGCGTCGCCCTCTTCGACGTGCACCTGGTCGAGTGAGAACGGCGTGAACGTCGACGTCCCAGTCGCGGCCGGCCCGCAGACCGGCGATTACCGACTCGTGCGCGTTCCGGGCGAAACGGGCAGCGGTAGTCGAAGCTCACGCGAATGATCGGGCCACGAGGCCTCCCAGCGCTCGCGACGATCTGTCGCCGACGGACGGGCAGCCTGACCAGCATGACGCTCATTCCATCTCGTCACCAAGCATCGTTTCGCTCGTCACCAGGGGACGCATGCACGGCACCGAGCGAGGCCGAGGGCAGCGCCCGCGATGACGTCGAGGCGTGGTGCAGCCGGACGTTACACGCGCGTGGCGGCGACGGCGGTCGCCGCTGCGTACCAGGCCGGACCGCCTCCGAGCAGTGTCGCCGGCGCAGAATGCCGCGGTCGCGTGGCCGGACGGAAACGACGCTACGTGACCGGCCGGCGGAGTCCGTAGTGGAACTCGAGTCGTACGTAGTCGACGGGACGGCGCGCCTGAACAGCGACTTGATCGCACCGTTCGTGAGTGGCCGACTCGGCGCCCATCGCAGCGCGGCGAAGCGTCGCAGCCCTCGACGGTCTCCGTCCACGGCCAGTGCCGCGGGCGACGCCGCACGCGCCAGATCGAGGCTGTGATCAGCCGCGCTCGAGAAGCGGAAAGACACGGATCGCGTCGAGCGTCGGATTGCGCACCCGCGCTGATGACGCCGTCGACCGCGTCGTCGAATCGCCCGATCGAGGTCGCACGAAGGCGCACGCAGCGCGAGGGGGCGCGGCCTGCCGCGCTTCGGCTTGGCGCGCCAGCAGGGTGGGTCGCGCGGTCCGGGATCGGCCCGCCGAACTCGGGGCAGAACTCACTGGAACGAGCAGATACGAGCACAGCGCGGACGGCCGCGGCCGGAAGTCGTCGCTGCGCACGCCGTGCGCACTGGCCTGCATCACCGCACTGGTCTTCACCTCGACGCCGCGCAGCGGACTGGTCGCTCGGTGCGGTGACGATCGCGCTCGCGGCTTCGAGAGGTAGAGGAGCTGCACATGGCGCGGGCGGCGCCCGAACATCCGCTCGCACAGCAGCGAGTAGATGTGCACGCCGGCCATGCTCTTCTGCTCCCAGCCTTCGCTCGGCGCGCTGCCGGTCTTGTAGTCGGTGACGACGAGCTCGCCGTCGGCGTCGAGCTCGAGGCGGTCGATGATCCGCGCGATCGTCGACGCCGTCGCTCGTCTCGGCGCTGACGCCGCAGCTCGACGCCGAGCACGTGACGTGCGCGGGATCCTCGAGCTCGAAGTAGCGCCGCACGAGCACCGTCGGCGTCGGCGTGGAACTCGCGCCCGCTCGTCGCTCCGGTGAGCTCGAGCTCGGCGAACTCCGGGATGCGTCGGCGAGCTCGGCCGTGGCGCCCGGTCGAGGTCGACGAGCGCGGCCTCGATGGTGCGCTCGGCGGGTGGCCGCCACATCAGGTGCTGGAGCGCGAGGTGCACGAGCGTGCCCTTGCTGCGCGGGCGCCGACGGCGGCTCGGGCAGGCGCTCGATGTAGCGAGAACCGGAACGCGAGCGGGCAGCTCGTGAACGTGCCCATCGGAGCTCGGCGAAAGCGAAATCGGGAACCGGATGGGCCACGCCTGGCCCGTCGCAGGTCTCCGCGTCAATGCATGACACTCGCCGGGTGCGCCGACGCGTGCGATGAGGATCGCATGCTCAGCCAGGCGCAGACCGGCGGCCCGGATGGTGCCGTACGCAGCGGTCGTGATCGAGGGCCGGAGGTCGTAGCCGCGATGAAAGTAGACACCGGAGTCATGGCGGCCGTCGGTCGGCGAGATCCGGCCCCGGGCCGAAGAGCTCGAGGACCTCGGCTACGACGGTCTGCTCACGGCCGAGACCGGGCACGACGCGTTCCTGCCCGCTCGCGCTGGCGGCCGAGCACACGCGAGCGCATCGAGCTCGCAACGGGCATCGCGGTCGCGTTCGCCCGCAACGCCGATGGTGCTACGCGTACACGGCGAACGACCTGCAGCAGATGTCGAAGGGCCGCTTCATCCTCGGCCTCGGCTCGCAGATCAAGCCGCACATCGAGAAGCGCTTCTCGATGCCGTGGTCGCACCCGGCCCGCGCATGCGCGAGTACATCCTCGCGCTGCGGGCGATCTGGGCGGCGTGGAACGACGCGGACAAGCCGCTGACGTTCGACGGCGAGTTCTACCGCCACACGCTGATGACGCCGTTCTTCGCGCCGCCGCCCAACCCGTACGGCCGCCCGAAGGTGTTCCTCGCCGCGGTCGGCGAGAAGATGACCGAGGTCGCCGGCGAGGTCGCCGACGGCATCATCATCCACGGCTTCACCACGGAGAAGTACGTCAAGAGGTCACGATGCCGGCGATCGAGCGCGGGCTGCGGCGGCCGGCAGCGATCGCGCGATCGTTCCAGATCTCGGGCCGCTGTTCGTCGTCACCGGCACGAACGACGAGGAGATCGCCGACGGCGCGGCGCGGGCGTCAAGCAACAGATCGCGTTCTACGGCTCGACGCCCGCGTACCGGGGCGTGCTCGAGCTGCACGGCTGGGGCGACCTGCAGACCGAGCTCAACCAGCTCTCGAAGCAGGGCGAGTGGGTGAAGATGGGCGAGCTCATCGACGACGACATTACTTGCGCGTTTGCAGGTCGTCCGCATCGAGCGCCAGGGCGTCGGCGAAGAGCTGAAGCGCGCCGTTGCGCAGGCGTGGTCGATCGCTGCTCGTTCCTACGCGCCCGTACCGCGAGCATGATCCCGGCGCTATGGCAACGGTCATCGCCCGACCTCGGAAGCGTAGACGATTCGATGGCCCGTGAGTTTCCCCGTGAGGGCATTGATGGGCCAATGAACGGGACGGCACCCCGTTCGGACCGCCTCGATGCGGAGACGGTGATGCGGCGCGAGCTGTGATCGATCAGTCTGCGAACCGGAGGATCGGCGCGAGCGTCGCGTCGGGATCTTGTTGCGGCCCGAAGTGGCCGAGCCCTGCGAACCTCGGCGCGGCCGTACGGAAGGCGCTCGGCGATCTGCCGCGCGAGTTCAGATCGACCGACCTCGACGTCTCCCGCCACGCGCGATCACGGCTGGCACGTGCACATCCGGGAACACGCCAGGCACCGTTGACAGGCGCCATCGCCTGTACGTCGCGGCTCACATCGGGGCGGCAGGCTCAAGACGCCGTCGCCGCGGTCGCGCAGTCCGTACTCGACATGCGCGCAGCGATTACCGGACGTCATGACATTGAGCGGCGGCTTCGGCGCGTACGTGTCGTACGCTTCGTCGACCGACGACCAAACGTTTCGTCGTTTGCGCGCCGTCTGCGACAGAGCGTTGGCGGTGGGCGCGGTCGTCGATTCATCGGGGAAGATGATCGGCTCGTAGGCCCAGATGCGGGCGTACGTACCCGGCTGGTGCGCCTCGCCCGGCAGAGGCGCGGCGCCACCCTTCAGTGGCCTGCGCCGATCGGATCGTCCCCTTCCGTGACCTCGTGTATGTCCAGGACCGCGACGCTTTCGTCCCCGAAGACGAGGCGCCGGCAGGCGCCGTCGTCCACACGCTCTCGGGCACCGAGTTGCGGGCCCGCCTCGGCCGAGGGCCGCGCGATCCCGGAATGGTTCACGTTCCCGGAGGTCGCGGAAGGAGCTGCGCCGGCGCCATCCGCCCCGCCTGCGCCAGGGCGTGACCGTGTTCCTGACCGGACTGAGCGGAGCGGGGAAATCGACGATCGCGAACGTGCTGCGGGTGAAGCTCCTGGAGCGGGGTGGCCGGGCGGTGACGCTGCTCGACGGAGACGTGGTGCGCAAGAGCCTGTCGGCCGAGCTCGGATTCGGAAAGCAGGACCGCGACGCCAACATCCGCCGCATCGGGTTCGTGGCCGCGGAGATCACGAAGTGCGGAGGCGTGGCCATCTGCGCGCCCATCGCGCCCTACGACCAGGTGCGCAAGGAAGTGCGCGCGGCCATCACGGCCCACGGCGGCTTCCTGCTCGTCTACGTGGCCGCCCCTCGCGACCTGCGAGGCGCGCGATCGCAAGGGCCTCTACGCGAAAGCGCGGGCCGGTCTCGTGCCGTCCTTCACCGGCATCTCCGACCCGTACGAGCCTCCGGCCGATGCCGAAGGCTGACCATCGGCGCCGAGGACTCGCCCGAGGAGGCGGCCGGCCGCATCCTGCGGGCCCTGGAATCCGAGGGCTATCTGGCCTAGATGGCCCCTACTTCTTGAGGACCACCGCCGGCACCGCCCTTCTCCTTGACGAGCTGGTTGAACGCGACGAGGTCCGTGTCCAGGATCGTCTTCAGCTTCGCGAGCTCCACGTCGATGCGGCCGGCGACGTCGTCGTGTAGACCTGGTACGACGACGCCGTGGGCGCGCCGTCCGCGCTGGCCACCACGCCGGCCAGGGCGGAGAGCTTGTTGTTGAGGCGGATGGGGAAGTTCAGCGGGTCCTGGCTGCTCTGGTTCTTCGTCTGGTAGAGCGCCTCCTCGACCGAGGATCACGCTCTTGGTCAGGGCCTCCGCCGCCTTGGCGATGGCCTCGTCGCCGCCCGCCGTCTTCGCGTGATCGACGACCGTCTTCACCTGTTCGCGGACCTCGCGAATACGGTTGACGGCGTCGTGGGTCTCCGTGAGCTTGTTGCGGAGCTTCAGGAGGAGGGCGTATTGCTTGCCGGTAGTCTTCGGCCGTCGCGGGCAGCGCGCGGATCGCCGACGACCTGGAGTTGCTCCGCCATCGTCTTGCCGCCCGCCGTGAAGCGCAGCGTGTAGGCGCCGGGAGCGATGCGGTGGCCCGCGCGTGCCGCCCGCCCACAGGATGAGGCCCTTGAACTTGCTGGCGTCGGGTGACCGCAGGTCCCACACGAATCGATTGAGCCCGCTTTGGCCGGCAGCTTCGTCATGCCGCCCGCGTCGTCGTCGTCGCCTTCGGAGGGCGGCCCGCCTTCGTCCTTCTTCCTCGTCCTTGTTCGTGAAATGGCGCACGACGTGGTCCGCGGAATCCACGACGTCGAGGGCGATCTCTTCCTTCTCCTTCGGCTCCGCGCGCAGCCAGTAGTAGAGGACGGCGCCCGAGGGCGGGTTCTGTCCCGATGCCCGGCGGCGCGTCCGGCGTGAGGTAGCGCGAGGCGGCACGCGGGCGGAACAGGTGCGCGTCTTCGCCCGCGATGCCCGCCGCCATCTGCCGCAGCGGCGAGAGGTCGTCGAGGATCCAGAAGCTCCGGCCCTGCGTGCGCCACCACCAGGTCGTCTCCGCTTCACGACGAGATCGGTGACGGGCACGACGGGCAGCTCGCCGTCGTGCGTGGAGGCGGCGGTCAGCGTTTCGATTGGAGTGCCGGCCGGCGTCTCGGGCGCGGTGCCGGCGGGCGCGGGCAGCGAGCCTTCCGGACCGGCTGGCCGCCGTGCGCGCGGGCGGACGCGGAGAGGGCGCAGGCGACGGAGCGACGGCCGGACCCGGAGCCGGACAGCGCCATGCGCAGGGACTGCCAGCGCGCGCCGTCATCGAAGGACACGAACGCGCCCGTCTCCGTCCCCGCGTAGAGAGCCCGCGCCGGGCCGGATCTTCACGGACGGCGCCGGACGAACGACGTCTCGGGCAGGCCGCCGGTGATGCGGCGCCACGTCTTGCCGTAATCGGTGGTCTCCCAGGCGTAGGGCTTGAAGTCCGTCGAGCTTGTAGCGTGTTGGCCGCCAGAGTAGGCGGTGCCGTCCTGATGGGTGCGACGACGTCGATCTGGCTGACCAGTGCTCCACTCCGGCATCCGCGCGGCGTGACGTTCGTCCAGGTCTTGCCGTCGTCGCGCGAGACGTGCACGAGCCCGTCGTCGGAGCCGGCCCAGATCACGCCCTTCTCGCGCGGCGACTCGGCGAGCGCGAAGACGGTCCCGTAGTACTCGATGCTGGTGTTGTCCTTGGTGATCGGTCCGCCGGACGAGCCGAGCTTCGCCGCGTCGTTGACGCGTGAGGTCGCGCGCTGATCGCCTCCCAGGTCTGGCCCTCGTCCGTCGTGCGGAAGACGCGGTTGCCGCCGGTGTAGAGCGACGTTCGGGTCGTGCGGCGAGGACACGATGGGGAAGGTCCACTGGAAGCGGTACTTCATCCCCTCCGCGCCCGCAGCCCATCGGGTTGTCCGGCCAGACGGTGACGTCGCGCTCCTGGCCGGTGCGGTGGTCGTAGCGGCGTGATCTGAGCCCGCCGTAGCAGCCGGCGTAGACGACGTCGGGATCGCCCGGGCTTGGGCGCGATGTAGCCGCTCTCGCAGCCGCCCACGTCGGATACCAGTCTGCGTGCGGTCGATGCCGCGCCTCGCTGCGTGGCGGCTGGCGATGGCGACCGTGCGTGTTGTCCTGCTGCGCGCCGTAGACGCGGTACGGGAACCGCGTCGTCCGTGACGACGTGGTAGAACTGCGCCGTCGGCTGGTTGTCCTGGCGGCGACCAGCTCCGTCCGCCGTCGAACGCTGACGTTGGCCCCGCCGTCGTTGCCCTCGATCATGCGCAGCGGATCGTCGGGCGCGATCCAGAGGTCGTGGTTGTCGCCGTGCGGGCACGCGGATCGGCGTCGAAGGTGCGTCCGCCGTCCTGCGAGCGGTAGAAGCCGGACGTTCAGGACGTACATCGTGTCCGCGTTCTTCGGGTCCGCGAAGATGTGCGTGTAGTACCAGGCGCGCTGGCGCAGCGCGCCGCTCGTCGTTCGTGCGCTTCCAGGTCGCGCCCGCGTCGTCGCGAGCGGAAGACGCCGCCGTCCTCGGCCTCGATGACGCGCCCACACGCGGCTCGGGCTGCGCGGGCGAGACGGTCGACGCCGACGCGGCCCCACGGTCCCTTCGGGCAGGCCCTCGCCCGGCGATCTTCTTCCAGGTGTCGCCGCCGTCCGTCGTCTTGTAGAGCGCCGCTGCCCGGGCCCGCCGCTCTCGAAGCTCCAGGGCGTGCGCACGCACCTGCCAGAAGCCGGCGTAGAGGACGCGCGGGTTCGTCGGGATCCATCGTCGAGGTCGACGGCGCCCGTCGTTGTCGTCGACGAACAGGACCTTGCGCCAGGTGCTGCCCGCCGTCCTTCGAGCGGAAGACGCCGCGCTCCGTGTTCGGGCCGAAGGCGTGGCCGAGCGCGGCCACGTAGACGAGGTCCGGGTCCCTGCGGGTGGACGCGGATGCGGCCGATCTGCTCGCGTGTCGCGCAGGCCCGACGTGCGTCCAGGTCCGGCCGGCGTCCGTCGAGCGGTAGACGCCGTCGCCGTGCGAGACGTTGCCGCGGATGCAGCCCTCGCCCATCCCGGCGTAGACCACGTTCGCGTCCGACGCCGCGACCGCGACCGCGCCCACCGAGCCGGTGCCGAGCTGGCCGTCGGAGACGTTGCTCCAGCGGATGCCCCCGTCCGAGGTCTTCCAGATGCCGCCGCCCGTGCCGCCGAAGTAGTAGACGTACGGCTGGTCGCGCAGGCCCGTCACCGCGACCGACGCGGCCGCGCCGCGGTACGGACCGATCGAGCGCCAGCGCAGGCCGCGCAACAGGTCGTCCGGCATCAGCTTTCTGTTCGGCGGGCGTCGAGGGCGGGGCGGCGGAACGGACGCCGGTCGCGGTGGCGCACAGGACGGCGAGGACGAGTGCGAGGCGGCGGGCGGCACGGGCGACGCGACACCTCCGGGGTGGGGCCGGATCTTACGTGCCCGGCCGGATGCCGCCAAGCGCCGTTGACCGGCTACTCGCGGACTGAGGCGACACCCTCTGTTTCGTTGGCACCGCGACGCGCGCCTGCTTCTTCTTCAAGCCCACCATCACGAGCGCGGCGATGCCGCCGGCGATAGCACCAGCAGCGCGATCCCGAGCAGCGGGCGGAAGAAGATCCAGGCATCACGGCGATGGTGACGAGCGACAGCACCGCCGCGCCGAGGCCCGCGCAGAGCGCCGATGCCCGCGCCGAGCAGCGTTCCGAAGAGCGGGATCACGTCCGCGAACACGACGAGCGGCCGGAACACCATCAAGATGCCCGCAAGAACATGATGGGAAGCCCACGAAGCGCAGGATCCAGGTGAGGGTCGCGTTTTCCGCCTGGGCCGCCTTGAACCATGAGCGTCGGCGCTCAGCGTGCCGTATTTCAAGAGCAGGATCTGATCGCCGGCCTTAGCCGGGTACGCCTCGAAGGTATCGCGCACCTGGCGCGCCGACGAGGCTGACCGTGGCCCTTCACCGCCTTGAACGCGATGCGCACGTCGCCCACCTGCGGCGACTGGGGATTCGCGCCCATGTAGTAACCCGCTCCGCTCGGAGCGACCTTTCCCTTCGTGCCGGAGGCAAGGTCGACGGATCCACGGGGACGTCCGGTGTGCTGATCGAGGCGCTGCACGACCGGGATCCGGCGCGTGAAGCCTCCGAGGGTCACCTTCGACGCGACGATGGCTCTTCTCCTCGACGGGGAAGCTCGTCGGGGTTCGTGTGACCGGCCGGCTCCACTGAAGTCGCTCGAGTCGACGGGCCGGTCGGACCAGTCCTTCTTGTTGGTGTAGGTGGTGACCGTCTCCTTCGCCGCCTCGAGCTTCTCTTCGTCTCGCTCTTCTTCTCTTCCCGCCACTGATACATCGCGACGTTGCGCGTCAGCTTGATGGCGGTTCGCGCGCACGCCGAACTCCGGGTCGGCTGAGCGTCTCGGTGGTGGTGGCCTCGCCGCTCAGGTGAACCAGCCTGCCTTCGTTGCCCGCCTCGACGGTCGCGGCGGCGACGCTGACCACGACCCCCGCGCCCTCCTCGAGGCTCTGCGCCGTCCGCACCGCGCGCGTCCCTCGTTCCAGAACAGGAGGGGAAAGGCGAGCACGAAGAGGACGAGGCCTGCGAGGCACGCTCTTGATCGACTCCATCAGGCGCGAAGAGCCAGCCTGGCTGGTCGTCTCGGTGAACGAGTCCGCCATCTGCCACCTCCAGTTCGACGCCGGAGAGCTATGCCCAGCTGGACGGAGGGTCAAGCGCCCCGGTCGAGGCCCGGCGGCATCCTCTCAGGGGCCCCGACGACGCGACTCGACCGATGCGCGGATCCATTCACGTGACAGGCCTTGCCGACCCACGAGGAACGCACGCTCCGCCACCGGCCGGGTATAGACGTAGAGGCCGAAGCCCGCGGGCGTGAGGGCGAACGGCGTGCAGTAGCCAGACGAGTGCGGACCACCGACGCACGAGGCCAGGGCCCGCGATGCCGAGCGCGCTCGCCACGGTAGCGGTGGTTGCGTAGGCCGGCGGTGATCTTCAGCATCGCCGGCCAGGGTGAGCAGCGGACCGAAGATGACGACGGCGATGCCGCGACTGGGCGGGAGAGACCTTCCGGGGAAGGCCGCTTCCGCCGGCCGCCAGATAGAGCTGCGGTCCCGCAGAGGCCGGGCCCCATCGTCACGTCGTGCGCGCCTTGCACGACGAGCAGCGCCGCAATGGTCGGGACCGCGCCGGAGCACGAGGCGCCCAGTATCGCTCCGGACCAGCTTGCCGCCGGCGATGCATAGGAACTTCGGCGCCCCCCCGCAGCGCAGGGAGCGTCGTTGACGCCGCCGCGCGCCGTGCCCGCGTAGTCTCGCGGCCAGCGACGGCCTCACATAGCAGGCGACGCGGACGACATCCGAAGAAGCGGTTCTACCAGGCCGGCCTCGAGGCCGGACGCCTGCTCGAGGGGTCCGGTGTCATCGAGCGCGCGCGCACGCAGGACATCCTCGAGCGTCACCTGCCCCCGCCGCCGCGCGTGTCCTCGACGTCGGCGGCGGCACCGCGGCCGTCTACGCGCGCTGGCTGGCCGGGCGCGGCTACGGCACGTCACGCCTCGTCGATCCATCCCCGCGCCATGTCGAGGAAGCGCAGGCCCATGAAGGTCCCTTCGCTCGCGCGCGTGGCCATCGGCGATGCGCGGCGCCTTGACGACGCCGATGGATCGGCAGGATGCGGTGATGCTGCTGGGCCCGCTCTATCGCACCTCGTGGAGAAAAAGACGACCGCCTGCGCGCCCTGGCCCGAAGCCCGCCGTGTCGTGCGCCCCCGGCGGGGTGGTGGTAGCGGCGGCGATCGGGCTGCGCCATGCCTCCGCTGCTGGCCGGGCTCTTCCACGGGCTCGTCGACGACCCCGCGTTCCTCCCCCATCCTCAGCGCGACCTGCGCGAGGGACAACATCGGAATCCGACGCCGAACCTCATGTACTTCACGACCGCGTATTTCCATCTCCCGGCCGAGCTCTGGGAAGAAGCGCGCGCAGCCAGCCTCGTCGTCGACGTCGTGCTCGCCGTGGAAGGCCCGGCCTGGATGACCGGACCTGGAATGCGCGCTGGGCCGACGCGCAGCGGCGGCGGCAGCCATGGATCTGCTCCGCGCGTCGAGGCCGATCCCGCAGTTCTGGGCATGAGCGCGCATCTACTGCTCGTGGCCCACAAAGCCTGACCGGCCCCGCCGCGCTATTCCATGAGCCAGCGTCTTGATGTCGCCGATGATGGCGCGCGGGTGCAGGAAGGTCGAGGGTGTAGATCTCGCGGACGTCGCCGGACCGGTCGATCAGGAAGACCTTGAGCACGTGCGAGAGCTGCGACGGACGGGCCGGCCCGACGAGTCGATCCACCGCGTACTGCACGTCCTGCCCGAAACCCTCGACCAGTGGCAGCAGCTCGCGGACGGAGGGCGTGGTGAGGAAGAACCAGCGCAGCCCGCCTTCGTCTTCGAGCTGGCTGCCGGCGTAGCGCTTCATGACGGAGGGCGTGTCCCGCGCCGGGATCGAAGCTCAAGGTGACGAGCTGCACCTGGTCCTGCAGCGCAGGCGCGGCTCCGGATCTCGTCCTTCAGCCGATCGAACACCCGATAGGCGAGCGGGCAGCCCTGCGGGTTCGGTGCAGCTCGTGTAGATGAACCCGAGCAGGGTGATCCGCCCTCGTGTGAACTGCGAGAGCTTCTCGAGACCGCCGTCCACGGTCAACACCGGGCCGTCCGGTGCGCGCATGATGCGATGAAGCTCGTAGGTTCCCGGCTCAGGCAGGACGAAATCCATCCGCGGAGGATCGTCCGCCGGCGCAGGGCGGCGGCGCGCGAGCCAGGACCAGCGACAAGCGCCGCGGCGGCGGAGATCATCATGGCTGGGCCGGAGCCACCGGCGGGCGCGATGTAGGCCGTGCGCACAGGACCTTCGACCCCAGCTTCATGTGGTGGGCGCGCCCGAGCTTCTCCTTGGTGAAGTCGACCTCGAACGTGGGCTTGAGCTCCCTTGCCGTCCCACTGGAAGCCGCGCAGGAACTGCTCGTTGTCCGCGCCCGCCCTTGTCCCAGTTCGCGAGCAGCGAGGACGTGATGTAGACGCGCGTGCCGTCCCAGCTCTGCGAGATCATGTTCACCTGCTTGCCCGGTGTGCTTCTCGTAGGTCTGCTTCGGCGCCTGCGGGTTCGTGAGGTCGAAGTAGCGGGTCATGCCGTCCATGAACGTGTTCACCCAGAGCCCCTTGCCGTCGCGGCGGATGCTGATGTCCACGGGCAGCGGGATCTTGGCGGGGTCGCCGATGGTGGCGACCTCCTTCGCCTGCCATTGGCCGCTCGCGTCCGGCCGCACGAGCCAGAGCTTCGAGGTGAGGGCCGTGGCCGTGATCGCCCAGTCGTCTCCCGGGGTTGAGCGACCAGCGGATCTCGAGGGGCGCGCCGGGACCTGCATCACCGTCTTCGGCTTCATGGCCTTCGAGGTCCCAGGCCACCATCGTGTTGCCGAAGCGCTTCATAGCCGCCTCGTCCTTGATGAGCTCGCCCAGCGGCCGCATGTAGTTCGCGTGCCCCGTGAAGCTGGAGGTGAGCAGGACGTTCTTCGTCGGGTTCACGGCCAGGTCGTACCCGTAGCCGTCCCCGCCGCCCTCGACCGGCATGGGATAGCGGGCGATGAACTCGCCCTCGTTGTTGTAGGACGCGCATGCCCGTGATGCCGCCCTTGTCCTTCTCGTTGGAGAGGGCCTGGACGAGCATGCGGCCGGGGAGTGCGTAGTAGGTGTGGGGGCCGATGTACCCCGTCTTGGTCGCGAGGTCCTTGATCGTCTTGATCGAGCTTCGGCCGGGCGGGATCGGTGGCGATGTCGAACACGTAGATGTCGGCGCCGTCAGGCCGCCGGCCCAGATCCGGCGGCGATCGTCGGTGAAGCCCATGTGATGGGCCTCGCCGCGCGTGCCGACCGAGACCTGGCTGATGACCTTGCCGTAGGTCGTTCGATTTCGGGTCGACGTCCACTGTCACCAGCTTGTCCGAGCCGTCGCCGAGGCCCTCGACGCCCAGGGTCCAGACGTAGACGTAGTCCTCCTGGCCCTTGATGAGCTTGGCCATGTAGGCGAGTTGCAGGTCTCTCGTCCCGCGCGCGACGGGGGCGGCCGAGGAGGGTGGCGGCGGCCAGCGCCGCCGGGACGAAGCGCAGGGATTTCATGCGCGCGATGCTACGCTCCGGCCCGCCGCCGATCAACGACCGATTCCCGCGCCGACTGCCCGAAAGGGGCACCTCTTGCCGAGACGGTGCAGCACGCGGCGCGCGCGACAACGTGGCGTCCACCCGTAACTCGATGACGCCTCGGCGCGAAAGCGCTTCCGCGCGAGGACTTCCGGGCCTGGCAGGCGAGTTGCCAATGGAACGCCTCAACCTGAGGAGGGGATTACCACATGAAGAAGCTGATCCTGATCTGGCCGTTGCCGCTCTGCCGATGGCCGCTCTACGCGGACACGCCGACCACGGACGACCGCGAAGAAGCACGCGCAGAAGCACGCGACCGCGGCCAGCCCGGCTCCGATGCGAGCCCGAGCCGAACTGGCGCCGCGACCACCAGCGACCACCGCTGCGAAGACGCCCGCGGCGAGCCCCGGCCCCAAGGCCAGCCCGTCTCCCGCCGCGAAGTAGATCTGCACCGCCGGAGTGCGTTGTGAGGGGCACGCGCCGATCGCGTGCCCCGTTTCTTCCAGGCGTCGCGTCAGGTCGTGAGGACTGACCAGCGCTTCGTGAGCGTAGGGATCACGACTCCGCGATCAGCATCCCTCGCGCTTGATCGTGGCCACGCCCGCCGCCACCGCCGCGCGCACCGCGCCCACGTCTCCGGTGAGGACCACCAGGCCCTTGGCCCCGGGCTGGTTGCGCGCCTCGATGAGGGTGACGTCGGCCGCCTTGACCGCGGCGTCGCCCGCGTAGATGGCGGAGGCCACCTCCTTCGTCTCGATGATGCCGATGGCCTCGATCGACGCCACCTTGACGCGTCCCTTGATGGCGGCCGGGAGCTGCGGGTGCGCGTTCTGGATCAGGAACTCGTCCGACCACGGCCGCGCCCGCGATCTCCGCGCCCGGCGCGCATGGCGGCCTCCACGTCCGCCACCATGCCGCCGATCATGACCAGTGTACTTGCCGCGGGGCACGATGGTGGTCATGAGCGGCTCCACGTCCGCGCGCTTCATCATGGCGTCGGTGGCGTCGATGCCCTTGGCGATGGAGCTCGTCTCGAGCAGGGCGATGGCGGGGCCGCGGCTGGAAGGCGTTTCCGTTCATGGTGGCGATGGGCGGAGCCTACGTCCGCTCCCCGGCCCGAGTCAACTCGGCGCCTAGAATATAGATCGTATGGAGCGCGGGACGACGCGGGCGCACACAGGCACCCTCGACCCGCGGCGTCCCCTCCCCGCGGGCAGCGCCGCCATCCGGCACCGGCCGCTTCGGCGCGGTCTGCGAGATCGGCCGCCAGCTCCTCGAGCAGACCGACCCCGGACAGGCGGCTGCCGCGGACGATCCACGACGCGATCGTCGAGCACCTCAAGCCCGACCGCGCGCGTGCGCCTCCTCACACCCTTCGCCGGCAAGCCGTTTCCGCGCGCGCAGGCTCGCCCACGACCGCTTCCGCGCCGACCGCCCGCCGGACGAGTGGCCGCTGAGCTGGAGCGTCATCCGCCACGTCGTGCCGGAGAGCGGCCTGGCCGTCACGCCTTCCGACATCCGCCGGGGCGCGCAGTTCGCGGAGGCGGAGAGCATCCAGCAGCGCTCGGATCCGGTCCATCCTCTGCGTGCCGCTGGGCGCGCCCGCGCGCGGGGTCCTCCACCTCGACAACCGCAGCGCGCGGCCCTTCACGCGCCCGCCGACTCTCCGAGTTCCTCCCCGCGGTCTCCTCTACGCCTCTCCCTCGTGCTGGAGCGGACGGAGGAGCTCGCGCGCACCTCGCAGACGCCCTGCGCGGCGCATGACGCGACCGCGGCTGGACGCGCTCCGAGGCCAGAAGCTGCTCCGTCACGAGATCGTGGGCGCGGCCCCCGCGCTCACTCAAGGCCTACGACGCCGGTGCGCCGCTTCGCCAAGAGCAGGCGCGCGTGCTGCTCCGCGGCGAGACGGGCACGGCAGCAGGAGGCTGTTCGCGCGCGCCTACGCCGCGCACACTCCCGCCCGCGCACGGGGTCCGTACGTGCCCGTGACGATCCCCGCCCTCGCCCCACGCTCGTGGAGTCGGAGCTGTTCGGCCACGTCAGCGGCGCCTTCACGGAGGCGCGCCCGCGACAGAAGGGGGCGGCTGGAGATCGCGGACGGCGGCGTGCTGTTCCTGGACGAGGTCGGCGACATCGATCCCGCCAGTGCAGACGAAGCTGCTGCGTTCCTCGACTCGGGCGAGCTGTTCCGGGTGGGGACACCGCCGCGCCGAGGTGGACGCGCTGGTCGTGTCCGCCACCAACCGGCCCGCTCGAGCGCGACGTCGAGCAAAGGCGCTTCCGGGCCGACCTCCTGGCCCGGCTCGGACACCGATCAGCCATCCGCCGCTGCGCGTGCGCGGGCGAGGACGTGGCCCGCCCTCGTCGATCACTTCCTCTGGCCGCTACGGGCGCGGCGCGGCAGCAAGAGGCCTTCTCGGCGGAAGCGATGGCATCCTGCGCCGCCATCACTGGCCGTTCAACGTGCGAGCTGCAGCAGGTCGTCGAGCGCGCGGTCTGCCCGGTCGACGGCAGCGTCGTTGCGCGTGGAGGACCTGCCGGAGCACCTGCACTGAGGCCCAGCGCGTCCGCGGCGCCCGCCGCCGCCGTCTGTCGAGGAGCGGACCGCCCGGTCCCGCTTGAAGAAGAGCGATCGAAGAGCTGGAGCGGCGGCACATCGTGCGCGCGCTCGAGCACACCAAGGGCAACAAGCGGCGCGCCGTGGAGCTCCTGGGGCTCTCGCCGGAGACGTTCTACCGGCGCCTCGAGGAGTTCGGCCTCCACAAGAAGTCGAATAGCCGTCCGTTCGGCGGCCGAACACCTGTTCGGCGAGCGAACGCCGCGCGTTCGCGGCACGAGCGTAAAGCCCTGGAAACAGCGGGAATTCCTGCGGGCGCGTCGTGGCACCCCGTTGCTCTAGTGAGCGGGCGACGGCCGCGCGCGCATGCGCAGGACGCGCAGCGACGACGCGAGCCGATGCGAGGACGCACATGAACGCAATGAGACCGGCCGCGGTGGCCGCCCGCTTTCCTGCTCGCCGCTTGCGGCTCGAACGACGGTGGCGTGAGCGGGCCGACGCCGCCCGCGCAGACGGTGCCGAACCTCAGCGGCACCTACAACAGCGCCGTCTGGCTGACCCAGTTCAACCGCACCCGCGACGGCTACGCCGGATCGTGGAACTGCTCGGGCTCGATGACCCTCAGCCAGGAGCCGGGCTCGGACAAGTTCAAAGGGTTCGCGGTGGTGGGCTCGCCGTGCCCCGACCGTCTCGTTCGACCTGGCCGGGTCCGGCACTCCCGGCGGCGCCGTGACCATCGAGACGCGTGGGCCGCAGCCGGGCGCGGGGACGTGCCCGCTGCCGCCTCCCTCGACGTACACGGGTCTCTACCAGAACAACCTCCTCTCCGCGCGCACGCAGGTGAAGGTCTCGTGCCCGGGCGAGCTCGAGGGCGAGTACACGTTCAACCAGATCATCACCGCGCGGAAGTTCTAGGACGGGCCGCGTCGGGTCGTGCGGATTCTCAGGGGGCTCCGGACGCACCGCGGTGGGGAGCGCCGCGGACGGCCGGAGCCCGATCATCAAACCACCGGGCTTTCCACTCACGCCCGCTTCAGCGGTTGCGCCCGTCTGTCCGCCGGGAGAAGCCATGAGAGCGCGCGTCACGTGTGTGCCGCCGTCGTCGTCTCGGGCGTGCCTGCGCCTGCGGCGATGGTCGCCGAGCGGGCTGCGATCGTGGTGCACGCGCGGTCGGTGCCGTTTCGGGGGCCGCGTTCAGGGCATCCTCTCCCGCCGTGGCCGTGCGATGGAACATCGACGTGTGAATGCGGCCGGCCCTCCGCCTCACCGGTGGTCATCGGCATCCACAATCCGGAATGGGTGATTCCGCGGGCCTACACCGCGCACCCTCTTCGTTCCGACGGACATCCCGGCCTACGGACGGCTTCACCTCGACCACGCCGGGTGGCTCTCGATCGAGGACTACGTGAACCCGCCTCGAATTTCGCTCGCGAGCTCGCTGGTTCTCGATTTCGCGGTGCACTTCCAAGGATCGAGGGGAGGGCGCGTGGCCACCGTCACCGTCGGCCCCAGCATGCCGATGGGTGACGGTGGCCTGCCCGCCGAGCGCGCAGGGGACGATGTGAAGTGTGGGCTCGTGACGGGCGCCTCGCTCGACCTATCCGTCCCGGGACGGATAAGCGGCACGCCGCCTACGGCAGGTTGACGCGCATGCGGTCGGCGGTGGCGATCATGAGCACGCCCACGGGAGTCGTGAACGTCACGTTTCCGGACCACTCGTTGAACCGGCCGGGATCGCCTTCGCCCGTTCCCGCAGATGAGCGAGCTCGTGACCTGGAGCGTGATGCTCTGCTTGGCGAGGGATCGACGAGGGCACGACGGTGCTCGCCTCGCCGCTGCGAAAACCGACCTCGCCCGGAAAGCCGGGGCTTGCTTCTATCGTCATCGACCGTGCTGACGGTGGTGATCGAGACGGGGTTGCTCGAAGGGTTCGAAGCTTCGACCAGGATCGTGAAGGGCAACCGTACGTTGTTGGTCCCGTTCTCACACGTGATCGCCGGTGTGCCGAACCGAGCCCCGCTGAATGTGGGCAGCGAATCGCCGCCGCCGCGGACGGCCAGGAGAGTCGCCGCCGGCCGCGACCACCACCCCACCGCCAATCAGCGCGGCCTTGCGACCGGACGAGGACTTGCGCACGGGGTGCCGCTGCGACGCGCCGCCTGTTCGCGCGCGGTCTGGAGCGCGCTCAGGACCTTGGGGGAGAAGCGGTCCTCATCGAGCCGGATGTTCGGATCCAGGGTGAGCACTTCCGAGAAGGCCTGGACCGCCTGCGCGGTGTGATCGAGCGCTACATGTGCGACGGCGAGCTGGATGTCGGCCTGAACGAGAGAAGCGCACGCGCGCCGGATCCCCGCGCAGCCGGGGAATCGCCGGCTCGAGCAGACTTCACCGCGCCCGCGTAATCGCCCTCCTCGACCTGGCGCACGCCGGTGGCGACGCCGCTCTCCGGCGGTCCCCGCACTCCTGCGTCGCGAAGGTGGGCAGGGCGGCGAAGGCGACGATCGACATCCAGCAAACGACGCGTCTCATCCGGGCAAGGTATCGCTATCGCAAGCGCCGCCGCAAGGTCCGCGCGGAATATACTCAGCGCCGCTTGCCGGCGCTGGCGAGATCGAGCTGGAGCGTCGTCGTCTCCCCGGCGCGGATCTCCACGCGTTGCGTGAACGGCTCGTACCGTGGATGCGTGAGGATGACCGCGTGGGAGCCTGGTGACAGCGGGATGCGATCGAGCGGCGTGGCCCCGAGCGTCCGGCCGTCGACCGTCACGTCGGCCCAAGGCTTCAGTGAGCACCAGGAGCCAACCCTGGACCGGCGGCGCCGGCGTAGCGGGAGCAGGGGCGGGGTGACCGGTGCCTCGTGCGACGGCGACGATGCGACAGACGGACCGACCACCGGCGCCGGACCCGTCGCGGATGGGAACGGAGTGGTCACGGGCGAGGGACGGCGATGGGCGAGGGCGCCGGCGTGCTCACGACGGCCGGCAGGCGCGCGAACCCGCCGCCGGCGTGGGCGAGGTCTCCGCGACCTGTGGCGACGGCGACTCGACCGGCTTCGGAGTCGCCAGTGTGTACGGAAGGGAGAGACGGACGCCGCGACGGCCGGAGCCGATGGCGCCGCCGTCGACGGTGGACGCGATGGGCTCCGCCCACCGGCCCTGGCGACCGTCGGGTGAGAAGCGCCGTCGCCACCAGGGCGATCGCCACGGCCGCGCGCCACCCCGATGCCCACCGCCGCACCGTCGCCGCCGCACGGCGGCCAGCGGCCCGCGTATGGACCACCTCCGTACGCAACGCATCGGCCACACCCGCGGTCGCGCCCCCACGCGCCGCACGCAATGCCGCCGCCAGCGACGCCGCGTCCGCAAACCGACGCCCCGGATCCTTGGCCAACGCCGACCGCCCAGCACGGGCAGCAAGGCCGGCGGGAGCCCGAGCGAAGGGTCGTCGATCGGCGGCGGCGTCGTCGACGTGCATCATCAAGGTCTCGACGGGCGTGGCCCCGCGAAACGGCACGCGGCCGGTGAACGCCTCGAACACCACGATGCCCAGCGAGTACAGGTCGCTCCGGAAGTCCGCGCGCCGCCCGCGGGCCTGCTCCGGGCTCATGTACTCCGGACTGCCGAGCACGTAACCGGTCGAGGCCCCGTCCGTGCCCGCGGACGCCGGCTAGGCGATGCCGAAGTCCATCACCTTGGCCGTGCCCGCGTCGTCGATCATCACGTTCGGGGACTTGAGATCGCGATGGATGATCCCCACCTTGTGGATGGCGGCCAGGCCTTCCGCGATCTGTATCGACACGTCGAAGGCCTGGTCCGGGGGCAGGGGACCGGCCCGCAGCCGGTCCTTCAGCGTGGCGCCGGAGATCGAGCTCCATCGAGATGTACTGCTGCCCGCCGTCTTCGCCGTATTCGTGGATGCGGCAGACGTTCCAGTGGCTGACCTTGCGCGCGAGCTTGATCTCGGACCGGAAGCGCGCCGCCATCTCCGGCGTGCCCGCCACACTCCGGCCTCAGGATCTTGAGGGCGACCTCGTCGTCGAGCACCTCGTCGTGCCGCGCGATAGACGGCGCCCATGCCGCCGCGCCCGAGCGCGCGCCACCGACCCGATAGCGCCCGCCAATCACCGTCCCCGCGTCACCGCGGACAGGACCACGCGACAATGGAAGCAGACCTCGGCCGCGTCGTCGTTACCTGCGTGGCACGAAGGGCACTGCATCCGAGGCCAGCTTAACCCTTGACCCGCCCGAACGCGGGCGGTTACGCTCCCGGCCCCGACACGAAAGGACCCCGCTCATGGCCGACAATGCCGCGCTCGCGAAGATGGCGCAGAAGCTGCGCCGCCTGTCCATCGAGTCCACCACCGAAGCCGGGTCCGGCCATCCGACGAGCTGCATGTCGTGCGGCCGAGATCATGTCGGTCCTCTTCTTCGACGAGATGCGCTGGGACCCGCGCGATCCCAGCGGGCGCCGACGCCGACATCTTCGTCCTCTCGAAGGGCCACGCCGCGCCCGTGCTCTGGGCGGCCCTGAAGGAATCGGGCTGCGATCGACGACGACCTCATGACCCTGCGCCGTCACGACAGCCGGCTGGAGGGACACCCCACGCCGCTCGTGCCGTGGGTGCGCGTCGCCACCGGCTCGCTCGGCCAGGGCCTCTCCGTGGCCGCGGGCATGGCCTGGGCGCGCAAGCTCGACGGCGAGCAGGGCCGTGTCTACGTGCTGATGGGCGACGGCGAGGTGGCGGAAGGGCTCGGTGTGGGAAGCCTCGGAGTTCGCCGTCTGCAACAAGCTCTCGAAACGTCTGCGCGATCATCGACCTCAACCGGCTCGGCCAGAGCGGGCCCACGATGCACCAGCACCATGCCGAGGTGTACGAGCGGCGGTGGCGGGCGTTCGGCTGGGAGACGGCGGTCGTGGACGGGCACGACGTGGCCGCGCTCAAGGACGTCGTTCGCGCGCGCGCCGCAAGTCGTCAAGCCGTTCGGGATCGTGGCGCGCACGCTCAAGGGCAAGGGCGTCTCGTTCGTCGAGGACAAGGAGGGCTGGCACGGCAAGCCCCTGAAGAAGGGCGAGGAGCTGACGAAGGCCCTGGCCGAGCTCGGCGACACGAGCCTCACGCTCAAGGTCGAGCCGCGCCACTACGAGGCCGAGCCCAAGCGGCCGGAAGGGCCGCTCCATCACACCCGCCTACGAGAAGGGCCAGGAGGTCGCCACGCGCGAGGCCTTCGGGGCCGCCCTGGCCAAGCTCGCGCAGAGCGCGCCCCAGACCGTCGCCGTGGACGGCGACACCAAGAACTCGACGTTCTCGCGACAAGTTCAAGGCGGTCGCGCCCGAGCGCTTCGCGGAGGGCTACATCGCCGAGCAGAACATGGTGGGCGTGGCCCTCGGCATGTCCACGGAAGGGAAGATCCCGATCGCCTCGACCTTCGCTTGCTTCCTCTCGCGCGCCTACGACTTCATCCGCATGGCCGTGTACTCGCGCCCGAAGCACCTCGTGCTCTGCGGCAGCCACGCCGGCGTCTCGATCGGCGAGGACGGGCCGTCGCAGATGGCGCTCGAGGACCTGGCCATGATGCGCGCGCTCGTGAAGTCCACCGTCCTCTACCCGAGCGACGCCGTGTGCGCGGAGAAGCTGCGTGGAGCTCGCCGCGCGCACCGAGGGCATCGTGTACATCCGCACCAGCCGCCCCAAGACGAAGATCCTCTACGCGAACGACGAGACCTTCCCCATCGGCGGCTCGAAGACCCTGCGCCGCTCGGACAAGGACGCGGTCACGATCGTCGCGGCGGGGTGACGCTGTTCGAGGCCCTCACCGCGCACGAGACCCTGCAGAAGGACGGCGTGGCCGTGCGCGTCATCGACCTCTACTCCGTGCAGCCCATGGACGCCGACACGTTGCGGAAGGCCGCCGCGGAGACGCGCGCGATCGTCACCGTCGAGGACCACAGCCCGCGCGGCGGGATCGGCGAGGCCGTGGCCGCGGTCGTGGGCGGGAGCACACGCCTGGAGATCCTGGCCGTGCGCGAGATCCCGCGCTCCGGCAAGCCCACGGAACTGCTGGAGGCGCATGGGATCTCCGCCAGCGCGATCGTGCGCGCGGTGCGCAAGATGTTGTGATCCCGGTCGCTCACGTGGCCGGGCGCACAGGAGCCGACGGTTTCCTGGATGTTAAGATCCGCCGCTCTATGTCCGTCGAGCCCTCTCCCCTTCCACTTCGGGTTCCGACCGCGGGCGCGCGCCGGCTGTCCCTCCTGGAAGGGCAATTCGCGGTCTGTCGCCTGCCCGCCTGTGCGCCCTGGCCCGTGCCCCGTCCGGGGCCGCTCTTGTCCATCACGCGCACCGCCGAAGGGACGTCGGTCGTGTGCCTCCGCGAGAACGCCCCGCGGCGCGCGGGTCGAGGACGGCTGGCGCGCCCTCAAGCTGGAGGGCCCGATCCCGTTCGAGGAGATCGGCGTTCTCTCGGCCTGGCCGGCAGCCTGGCCGGGGCCGGCCTCAGCGTCTTCGCGCTCTCGACCTTCGACACCGACTACATCCTGGTGAAGGAGACGAGCCTCGCGGCCGCGCTGGAGGCGCTGGGGAAGGCGGGCTTCGGCGCGAACGGGGCGGGCGGCTGAGCGCTCAGCGCGGGTTTCGAGGTGCGGGCTGGCGCCGTTGGACTCGCGCCGGTGCCGTTCGGTGAGCTCGAGCACGAAGGCCATCTCGCTGTCCACGGCGCGCAGGGCCAGCCGGGTCTCCGCAGCAGCATCACGCAGCCGTAGAAGAGCATGAGCATGCCGCTGATGCCGAGCGCGCTCGGTACCCAGGCCGCCCGGGCCGCGTAGCTCACGAGCGCGAGCGCGATGGCGGTGGCCACGAAGATCCCCAGGGCGACGTAGAAACACGTCAGCGCGCGCTGGAGCAGGCCGCCGCGGCGGGTCTGCGTCGCGAGCTGCTCCTCCATCCCCTTCCAGCGCAGCTCCGCGAACGGCGCATCGGGCGCGACGGACAGCGACTCCGAGGTCCGGCCCAGCTCGCGCACGCGGTCCACGACGCGCGCGAGCCGCGTGGACGTGGACAGGATGAGCGTCCCGCTCGGCGGAGATGAGCACGGCCGGGGTGATCATCGCGGTGAGCAGGTCGGCCGGCAGTGCGTTCACGAGGCCCGATCATACGGCTCGCCCGCCCCGGCCGGCTTTCGGCGATCCGCGATCCCTTCGGCACGGAGTTGCTCCATCCTCGAAGTGGAGGCGAACGCCTCTGGCGGAGGAGTCATGGCCGAGCTGGTGCACGAAAGGGAGATCGCGCTGACGCGGCCCCGATGGAACGACTTTACGATCGGGCGCTGGTGTACGCGGAACCCAACGGTCGGACCACCTGGGCCGGCTTCGTCGAGTTCGTTCCGGCCAAGGGCGACCGGACGGTGCGGACCGCACACGAGACGACGCAGAGCAACATCGAGGGAGTAGCTTATTGGGGCACCGGCCTCGAGCCCGTCTACCTCGAGGGCGCCTTGTCCCGCGCGCTCCATCGGCTCGCGGCCCCCGCCTGAACGAGGGAAAACGTCGCACCCCTCTCCCCGAGAGTGGCCGGGGCGTCGTCCACCTCCGGCTGGAGACCGTCGACCCGACCGCGCCCCTTCGCCTGATGGCGACGCGCACCCTGGTCCCGGGGCAACGGCGCTGGATCAAGGAGGGCGGGGTGTTCGTCTACAGCGGATGGTCCGCGCTCCCGCCGCCGGTAGACCCGGGGCCTACGAGTTCGTGGCGCAGTTCGGATCCGAGAACGCGGCGGGGCTGATGGCGAACACGCTGTGGAACGACCTGCCACGGCCTCGGGCGCGGCTGCTCGTCGAAGGGGAAGAGGTCGCCCTGACGAACTCGGCGATCAGGACGCGCTGCTGGCGGCGCAGCTCCCTTAGGGCTGGGCCTCCCGGCGGACCACGACGACGGTGGCGTCATCCTCCCAGGCGCGCCCGGTGCCGAAGGCTTCCGCGGCGTCGAAGATGGCGTCGAGGATCGCGGTCGCGCTCGCCGTCCGTTTCTCGCGCACGACCTCGCGCAATCGCTCTTCGCCAAAGAACGTCCCGTCCGGCGCGCGCCGCTCCAGGATGCCGTCCGTGCACATCACGAGCAGGTCGCCCGGCCGCAGGTAGGCCATCCCGCGGTGGAAGCGCACCTCCGGCAGCGGCCCGATGACGGTCCCGCCCGTGGTCAGCTCGATCACACGGTCCTTGCCGGTGTCGAAGAGCAGCGGCGGCTGGTGGCCGGCGTTGACGTAGATGAGGTTCCCGTTGCGCTCGAGCTCGGCGTAGAAGACGGAGACGAAGCGGCTGGACAGCGTGCTGCGGTGGATGACGCGGTTGAGCTTGGTGAAGACGTGCGCGATCTTCAGCTCGCGCTCGAGGCCCATGCGCAGGCCGGTGACCACGTCGCGGACGAGCAGCGCCGCGGGCAGGCCGTGCCCGCTGGCGTCGCCGATCGACAGGCCCAGCATGTCCTCGTCGAAGACCGCGAAGTCGAAGAAGTCGCCGCCGACCTCTTCCGCCGGGCGCGAGCGCGCGGCCGAGGTCGAAGCCGGCGAACGGCGGGCGGCTCGTCGAGGAGCAGGCTCTGCTGGATCTCCGCCGCCTGCTCGAGGCTGCCCAGGGCCGCGGTCTTCCATGAGCCGCGAGCCGAGGGCCGCGCGCACGGTGTTGAGCGCGAAGTCCAGCTCCTCGCGCACCCAGCCGTCGGCGAGCAGGAAGAAGAGCACGTAGCGCTTCGGGCGCTGGCCCACCACCACCGCCGCCACCGGGCGGCGCGGGACGAGGCCGAAGCGCGCCGGCGCGTCGTCAGTGGTCGAGGTCCGCGAAGATGTCCACGCCGTGCTGGAGGACCAGCGCCACCGGGCGCACCCTGGGCCTCGAAGCCATCCGCCGGCTGCCGCTCCAGGCGTCCGAGCCGTCTTCAGGAGCGAGAGGAGTCGCGGCCTTCGCCGTAGAGGATCCCCGCCTTCAGGCGGAGGTCCGCGCGCAGCGTCTGGAATGCGTCCTCGAGGAACGATTCGATCAGGCGCCGCGGCGGCAGCTCGAGTCGAGCGCCCCGAAGAGGCTGTCGAGCCGCCGGTAGAGGAGCTTGGCCTCGAGGCGAGGCGTCGTCGTCGAATCCATGAACCGTCGATCGCTACCACCGTCCCCGGCGCAGCCCACGCCTCAGCCCTCGTCGTCGCCCGCCACCGCGCGCAGCAATCGCGCGCGGCGGCACGTACCAGATGAGCGCGCCACCGTCCGCCATCTCCGCGGGCACGTCCAGGAGCGCCGCCCCGCCCTTCTTTGAAGGTCAGGCGCTCGGACGCGGGCGTGCCGAGCAGCCGCGCCACCACCATGGACACGTCCGGCTCGTGCCCGAAGATGGCGACCGAGCTTCTGGTCCGCGTACTTCTCCACCGCGGTCGCGATCTGCTCGAAGGGAGCCGCCGGCCAGGGCGTCCGCCTCCGTCACCTCGACCTTGCCCCAGGCCTCGGCCGCGATGTCCGCGGTCTGCGCGGGCGCGGACGAGCGGGCTGGAGCAGGAGGACGTCGGGACGGCGGCAGATCCGCGCCAGCCCCTTGGCCGCCACGCGGAAGCGCTTTTCACCTTTCGGAGTGAGGGGACGCTCGTCCTCGGGACCTCGGGCGTTCCGTGGGGCACGGCGATGGCGTGACGGACGATGAGAAGACGCACGCGCGGGGCTCCTTCCATGGCGTGGATTCATGAAGAGCAGCCGCCTCACGCCGCCGGCCGCGACTGGCCCATGGCGGCCAGGGCGCGCGCGACGACGTCGGCGGGCAGGAGGGCGAGGAACGCCTGATGTGATGGGCGCGGCTGGCTTCGAGGAACCGCTCGTGCCAGGCGGCGGCCGCCTGGCCCACGGCGTTGTCGCCGCGCATCCGGCAACGACTCGGCCTGGCGTCGGAACCATTCGGACAGGACGTAGGTGTCGTGCCAGCGCTCCCAGCTCGTCCTGAAGGGCGCGGAAGTCCGCGGCCGCGGCCGCGACCTGTCCCTCGACCGCACCCGAGAGCTCGGCCGCATAGCGCAGGCGGCGCACCTGGCGGCGCAGGCGGTGCAGCTCCACGGCATCGAACCGGTCGCCGAGGGCGGCGACGAGGGCCAGGGTCTGTGCACCCTTCCTCGTCCCGCAACTCCCGGATGCGCCGCAGGACCGCGAAACACGCCGTCGCCGCACCGGGCCAGGACGCGTGCGGTCCCAGCGCAGCCGGGCGATCTCGAGATCGAGGAGCGCCTCCGCCATCCGCGCGTGGCCGCGGCGCGTGCGGCACGAAGCCCTCGCCGGAGGATGCGGTCTTCCGCGGATTGGGGAGCCTGTGGCCATGTCCGGTCCTCGAAGAGGGCGACGCCCACGTCCAGGTCGCGGCTGATGCCGCCCGTGCGGGTCAGGCCGGCGCAGCAGCCGCAAGCTGCGGCGCGCCCGGTGTCCCTCCGGCTTGAGCACGAGGAGAGGCAGGCGCCACGCAGCTGCCGGCCGGCGACCCGCATCTGATGCAGGTCTTCCTCTCCGCCCGCCAGCGCCTCGGGCAGGCGCGTCGGAAGACGCGCCTTGATCCTCTGCTGGAGCAGGGGCGACGCGGTCGGCTGTGGACGGAGTCACGCGGAAAGTCGCCGGAAAGTCACGGAGCCTAACACACCATCTCTACCCCCACAACGCCACTGCGCACGGGAGTTCGCGGCATTGAGTAGAATGACTTGCCGGGCGTTTCCGCAGGAACGAGGACGCCAACTTGGCGTTTTCCGCAGCGGAGCGTTTCTTATCGACGCGCCGGGGTTCATCCGGCGCGGCGCTGATCGAATCACACGCGGAGCGAGGACGCGCTTTCGAAGATCGCCGCCATCGACCTCGGCAGCAACTCCTTCCACATGGTCCTCGTGGAGACCGCTGCGGGCCGCGGGCATTCCGCGTCATCGGAACGGATAAGGAGATGGTCCGGCTCGGGGCTCGTACGCCTCACGGGGCAAGCTGCCCGCCTGCTGCCATGGCCCGCGGCCTGGACGCCCTGCGTGAGTGCAGCGCCTGGCCGCAGGCGCGGCGGCAGAGAAGATCCTGGCCGTGGCCACCTCCGCCATCCGCGAGGCCGCCAACGGCGAGGACTTCCTCGAGCGCATCGGGAGCGAGCTCGGGATCTGGCCGCGTACGGTCGCGTGGCGGGGGACGAGGGCGCGCGCTCATCTACCTGGCCGTCCCTGCACAGCGTGCATCTCGAAGGCCGCCGCGCTCGTCGTCGACATCGGCGGGCGGCAGCGTGGAGCCGGCCTGTCGGGGCGGCGGCAAGGCGATGGAGTGCGGCCGTCTGCGAGAAGCTGGGGTGCTGCGCACGACCGAAGAGCTTCGTGAAGAGCGACCCCTCTCCGCGCGAAAGACGAGCGCGCCTGGTCAGCACACGTCCAGAAGACGCTGGCCCTCATCGCTCCGCGCTTGCGTTCTCCGGCTTCGACCGCGCGGTGGGCACCTCGGGCACGATCCTGGCCGTGGGGGCGCTCGCCACGGCAGCGCGGGCGAAGCTGTGCCCGCGCCGCTCCATCACGTCAAGGTGACGGCCGAGCCAGATCCATGCCCGCCCGCAAGTGGCTGGTGTCCACGACATCCTGAGACCAGCTCAAGACCGAGGGGCTGGACGAGAGCCGGGCCGACATCATCGTGGCGGGGCGGTGCGTGATCGACACGATCCTGCAGGAGCTCGGGGTGCAGGAGTTCGATCCTCTGCCAGTGGGCACTGCGCGAAGGGATCCTGCTCGACTACATCCACGGCCACAAGCGTTCGCTGGCCCGGGCCGAGGCCTATCCCGGACGTGCGGCGGCGCAGCGTGGTGAGCCTGGCCGAGCGCTGCCAGTGGCACGAGAGGCACGCCCGCAAGGTGGCCGGAGCTCGCCCTGGCCCTGTTCGACGGCACCGCGCGCCAGCGGCACGGCCTGGGGACGCGGAGCGCGCGCTGCTCGAGTACGCCGCCCTCCTCCACGACATCGGCCACCACATCTCGTACCGCGAACCATCACAAGCACACGTACTACCTCATCAAGAACGGCGAGCTGCGCGGCTTCACGCCTCTCGAGGTCGAGGTCGTGGCGAACGTCGCGCGCTACCACCGGCGCGGCCGGCCTCGGCGCGAAGCATCCCGGAGTTCGGCCGCCCTCCCGCGCCCGGACCGGCGCGACGGTCGAGGTGCTGGCCGGCCACCTGCGACTGGCCGACGCCCTCGACCGCAGCCACCGCCAGATCGTCAGCGGCCTGACCGTGAGCGGGCGCGGCCGACACCCTGCGCGTGCAGCTGCGACGTGACCGCGCGATCCCGCCCCTGAGATCTGGGCGCGCCCCGCCGCGCCGAGCCTGCTGGAGCGGGCGCTCGGGTGACGATCAAGGTGGAGCGCGGGCGAGGTCGCGGAGGACGCGGCGGCGCACGCCGCCCGCGGTCCCGCGCGACGACGGACGAGCGCGGCGGTCGGCCGTGGCGCCCGGAGTCCTGATGGGACGCAAGAACACGCTCCCGCAGCCCGCGAGGCGCTCCGCCGTCCCGTCGCCCGCGCAGCGGCGCGGCCGGTCGCGGTGGTGGACATGGGCGCGAGCGCGATCCGCCTCGTGGTGGCGGAGGCGCGCGTCGGAGGGGCCGCTGCACCTCCTGGAGGAGGTCTCGCGCGGCGTCCTCCTCGGCAAGGACACCTTCACGCACGGGCGGCTCGGGCGCGGCCACGATCGAGGCGACGCTCAAGGCGCCTGAAGGGCTTCCGCCGCATCATGGACACCTACGGCGTCGTCGCGCTACCGCGCGGTGGCCACGAGCGCCGTGCGCGAGGCCAGCAACGCCGACGCCTTCCTCGACCGCGTGCGCCTGCGCACCGGCCTCGAGGTCGGAGGTCATCGACGGCTCCGAGGAGAACCGCCTCACCTATCTCGCGGTGCGCGAGCGGCTCGCCGCGAGCATCCGCGCCCTGAGCGACGGCGACGCGCTCGCTCGTGGAGGTCGGCGGCGGCAGCGCGGACATCTCCTTCCTGCGCAAGGGCCAGCCCATCCACTCCGGCACCTACCCGCTGGGCTCCATCCGCATGCGCCAGAGCCTCGCCGGCCTGGCAGGGCAGCCACGAGCAGGGCATGCGCCTGCTGCGTGCGCCACATCCACAACGTGGTCGACGACATCCGGCGCGAGATGCCGCTGCGCGAGGCGCAAGCACGTCATCGCCCTCGGCGGCGACGTGCGCTTCGCCGCCGGGCAGATCGTGGGCGACGCTGCCCGACGGACGGCGCCCGCGTCTTCGACCGCGACGCCTTCATCCGCTTCGTGGACTCCGTCGTCGGCTACGACATGGAGCAGCTCGTGGAGCAGTTACCGCCTCCCCAGTCGGAGGCGGAGACGCTGGTGCCCGCGCCCTGCTCGCCTATCGCGAGCTGCTGATCGAGACCGTCGGCCGACGCGCGGTCAGCGTGCCCGACGCCTCGCTGCGCGACGGGCCTGCTCGACCTCGTGCGCAGCGACCAGCCCCAGGGCATCGAGGACTTCAGCACGCCAGGTCCTCGCAGCGCGGCCGCGCTGGGCGAGCGATACCGCTACGACGCCCCCACGCGCGCAACGTGGCCGACCTGTCCGTCGCGGCTCTTCGACGAGCTGCGCACCGAGCACGGGCTCGAGCGACCGCCACCGCCTGCCTGCTGGAGGTGGCGGCCCTCCTCCACGACATCGGGAACTACGTGAACATCCGCGGCCACCACAAGCACAGCCTAGTACCTGATCGCGGCCTCGAGATCTTCGGCCTCAGCCAGGACGACATGCGCGTGGTCTCGAACGTGGCCCGCTACCACCGCCGCGCGCGTGCCCTCGAAGTCGCACCTGCCCTTACATGGCCCTCGACCGCGAGGCGCGGCGTGGTCGTCAACAAGCTCTCCGCGATCCTGCGCCTGGCCAACGCCCTCGACGCCGACCACCTCCAGAAGGTGAAGGACGTGCACATCGTGCTCCGAGGACGAGGACTGGGTGCTCGAGGTGGAAGGCGCGGGCGACCTCACCATGGAGCGGCTGGCCGCCCTGGCCCGCGGCGGACTACCTGACGGAAGTCTTCGGCCGGAAGGTGACGTTCCGCGAGGCGAGGCAGCGTCCGTGGCCGTAACCAAGGCGAGGCCAAGTCCCGCAAGAAGGAGCCCGAGCTCTTCCTCAACCGCGAGCTGAGCTGGCTCGAGTTCAACAACCGCGTGCTCGAGGAGGCGATGGACCCCACGACGCCCCTCCTCGACCGGCTGAAGTTCGCGATCATCGTCTCCACCAACCTCGACGAGTTACTTCATGGTGCGCGTGGCCGCCCTCAAGCACGCGATCGACGAGGGAGACGCGAGCCGGACTCGGCCGGCCTGCGGCCGCGGCAGCAGCTCATCGTGGTCAGCGAGCGCGCGCACGAGGATGGGTGGAGCGGCTGGGCAAGACGCTCACCGAGGAGATCCTGCCCGCCCTGGCCGAGCGCGGCATCCGCTTCATGGCCCACTACGGACTCTGAAGAGGCCCAGCGCACGTTCCTCGACCGTTACTTCACCGCCGGAAGTGCTGCCCGCGCTCACTCCGCTCGCCATCGACGTCGTCGCGTCCCTTCCCCAGCTCGCGAACCTGAGCCTGAACCTGGCCATCCTGCTCGCGCCCCCGAAGGGGACGGACCAGCCGCGCGCTGGCCGTGGTGCAGGTCCCGGGCGGGCTGCGCCGCGCTGGTGCGGCCTCGTGGGCGGCGACGGCAACACCTACGTGCTGCTGGAGGAGGTCATCTCGCGCCGAGCTGGCCGCGCTCTTCCCCGGGCAGAACATCCTGGAGGTCGGCCGCCTTCCGCATCGCGCGGACGCGGAGATGGAGCTGGACGACGAGGGCGGGCGGCGACTACCTGGAGGCCATCGAGGACGAGCTGCGCAAGCGGCGCCTGAGCCGCGTCGGTGCGCCTGGAGGTGGAGCAGGGGATGGGCGACACCTGCTCGGGATCCTGGTCCAGCGGCTGGAGACTCGAGGTCGCCGGACGTCTACTACGTCCGCGGGCCGCTCGACGTGCGTGCCTTCTGGCCGCCTGGTGGAGCCTGCCTACGCTCGAGCACCTGCGCGAGCCGCCGCTCAAGCCCTCGCTCGTCGCTCGACGCCGCACGAGCTCGACGAACATCTTCCATCGCATGGCCGAGGGCGAGATGCTCCTCCACCACCCCTACGAGTCCTTCGACCCCGTCGTCGCCTTCGTGCGCGCAGGCCGCGGCCGATCCCGACGTGCTGGCCATCAAGCAGACGCTGTACCGCACGAGCGGCGACAGCCCCGTCGTGTGCAGGCCCTGGCCCGGCGCGGCCGGAGGCGGGCAAGCAGGTCACGGTGCATCGTGGAGCTGATGGCGCGCTTCGACGAGCAGTCGAACATCCAAGTGGGCGCGAGCGCCTCGAGGCAGTCGGGCGCGCACGTCATCTACGGCATCCGCGGCTACAAGACGCACGCCAAGATCTGCCTGGTCGTGCGGCGCGGGCCGCAGGGCATCGAGCGCTACGTCCACATGGGCACCGGGCAACTACAACGAGAAGACCGGCGCGCATCTACACGGACTTCGGCCTCATGACCGCGGACCGGGCCATCGGCGAGGACGCCTCCGCCTTCTTCAACGCGCTCACCGGCTATCAGCGATCCGCCGCGCATGAAGAGGCTCGGCCATGGCCCCCACCACCCTGCGCGAGCGGTTCCTGCGCCTCATCCAGCGCGAGCAGCGCCGGGCCGAGGAGGGCCAGCCGGCGGAGATCCGGGCCAAGATGAACTCGCTCGTGGACGAGGAGATCATCCGCGCCCTCTACGACGCGCAGCAAGGCCGGGGTGAAGATCCGCCTCAACGTGCGCGGCATCTGCTGCCTGCGCCCGGGCGTGCAAGGGCGTGAGCGAGACCATCGAGGTGGTCTCGATCGTGGACCGCTTCCTCGAGCACTCGCGCGTCTTCCACTTCCGCAACGGCGGCGAGGACGAGGTCTACCTCTCCAGCGCGGACTGGATGCCGCGCAACCTCGACCGCCGCATCGAGCTGCTCTTCCCGGTGGCGCGCCGAGAACCGCAAGAAGGTGCTGGACGCTCGCTCGACGCGATGTTCATGGACAACGTCAAGGGCGCCGCCTGCGAGCGGACGGCGACCTACCGGCGCCGCAGAACCCGCGCGGCGACGAGGCGCTTCCAGCCCAGGTCCATCTACGAAGCAGACGCAGCGCGCTGGAGAAGGCGCGAGCGGGGCCGCCGTCACCCTGGAGCCCATGAGCCTGGCCGACGCGGCGGTGACGGCGAAGAGCGCGGAACGGCTAGTCGGACAGACGGCGTCTGCCGCGCTCTGGGGCAGTGACGACCTCGGGGCTCCGATCACCAGCTGTTAGCCGCGGACGAGGCAAATGCCAACATGGCATGTACTCGCCGTTCATCTGCAATCGGTCAGTGGACTTCAGAGTTGTTCGGCCTCGAGTGCGTCTTCTCGCAAGGGAGTAATCGCCAAGGTGGGTTATTCAGTTGGCTCGACCCCACACGCAGCTGGGATCCGTCCCGGTCGTGCGCTCGACCTCGGTCCGCAATCGCTGCAGATCGCGTCCCTGCCCGCGGTCTGCTGGAATCGGCGCGGATCCTGGGTCGGCCCGATGAATTGAGGTGGCGAAGCCGGCTTCGCAAGCGAGTTTGCGTTGCTCTATGCCACGAAGGGACTGCGCCTGCGTTTTTGAACGAGCTAAGCTCATTGGATGCTCACCTGGTGGGGCAAGGCGCAGTGCGCACCCGTCTTTGCACCGTCCCAGCCCCATGGCTCGGACGGCACGCGCCTTACCGGGATGTCGACCGCTCCTGGATCGTGGCGCTATTCGGGAACCGGATCCCGGCGGTAGCGACGAAACATGCCTACGGGTCTTTCACGGTTGCGGCGTATCTCGGACTTCTACCTGGACGAGCGTCGATGCCTGCGTGAGTGGGTGCTGTATCGGATGACTAGGCGAGGATCCTGCTCAGGGTGTAGCGGTGTTTCTGGCGCTCGCGCTTCTCCTTCCTCTTCATGGCCGTGGTCGTTGGAATCGGTGTCCTCCCGGAAGGGGGCTATCTGGTCCCCTTGGGCTCGAGGGACTGGTGGTGCCATCCTCTTCTTCGGTTTCCGCTGGTCATGCTCTTTGCAGTGAATCGCCTGTGGAATTTGAGGCAAATCGGGCAGATTGGCAGCCTGGCTTGTTTCGTCGTCTCTACTCTTCGTTGAAGCCGAGGCAGTCATCGTCCTGCGCAGGCTTGCGCTCTGGGTCATACCCTGCTTGATTCTTCTGGCGCGGCATCTAAAAGGCCTGCCTCTGAAGCGTACCGTCTACTTCGCCTGAAGCACCAGGAAGTACTGGTAGGGCAGGAAGCGCCTGCTCACCGGCCAGGGCCAGCCCGCGGCGCTGGGCCTCTTTCGAGGAAGGTCTCGCGTCGACGACGCGATGATCGAGGGGCGAGGCCGATCGGCGTCCGGGCGCCGGTGGTAGATGTCGATGTTCACGACGCGGCCGTGGGGCTTGAGCGATTGCCGCAGGCGCTTGAGTGTAGCCGGCGCGGGTCGGGGAAGAAGTGGTAGGTGTTGACGACGAGGACCACGTCGCAGGCCCATGCGAGGCAGCAGGGATCCTCGGAGAGGGCGAGGACCGGGGCCACGTTCCGCACGCGTGCCCGCTCCAGCCGCTCGCGCAGGGCCTGCAGCATGCGCGCCTCCACGTCGATCGCGTAGACGAACCCGCTCGGGCCCACCGCGCGCGCCAGGCGCAGCGTGAAGTAGCCGGACCGGAGCCGATGTCGCAGGCCGTCTCCGCCCGCCTTGAGGCCGAGGGCGCCACCACCTGGTCCGGCTTCTGCCAGGCGTCGCGCGCGGGACTGGACAGCTCGTCGATGTAGTCGTCGAGGTTGGAGGGTTGCCGTATTGCCCGTCCGGTCGTCGGAAGGCGTGGGGAGCCGGACGCTGGGTGTTCGCGGCCCGGACGGAGACGAGCGCGGCCAGGGCGGCCCCGAGGGCCAGCCCGACCACCGCTCGAGACATCCGCTGCCCCCTCATCGCGATCTCCTGCCGTCTCCGGCGGTGCCGTCACCGCCTCATCGCAAGCATACTGATCTTCACGGCCGCTCGCGAGACGCGGCGGGAGTTCCGGTCGCCGCCCGTCCGGAGTACGCTGTCTTTCTCGGGAAGAGAGGAACGGCATGCCCGCCTACTTCGACGACGCGGACCTGGCCCACTTCGGCGACCTCAAGCAGCACGCGCCGGAGCGTGGAACGCCTTCGAGCAGTACTACACCGCCGCCTTCGAGCCCGGCCTCCTGACCAAGCGCGAGAAAGTCATCAGTCGGGCTTCGCGGTGGCCCAGGTCTCGCAGTGCCCGTACTGCATCGACAGCTACACGCGAGACGGCGCTGGAGCAGGGCCTGACCATGAAGCACCTGGCCGGAAGCGATGCACGCCGCGGCCTCGCTGCGGGCCGGCATCGCCCTCGCCCACGGCCTCGTCGCCCACAACGTCGACAAGAAGATCTCGATGTGACGACGGCGCGCTATCCCTTCGCGCTTTCGCCTCCGCCTGCCCGGCCGCGGCGGCGAGCTGCGTGCGGCCGCGCCCACGACCCTGCAGGTGAACGTGGGCAAGCGCTGCAACCAGGCCTGCCACCACTGCCACGTCGACGCCTCCCCGACGCGGACGGAGGTGATGCCGGACGCGGTCGTGGACGCCGTCCTGGCCGTGCTGGCGCGCACCCCGGGCTGGACACGCTCGACATCACGGGCGGAGCCCCGGAGCTGCATCCGCGCTTCCGCGAGATGGTCCTGCGCGCGGCCGCGCCCTCGGCCGCAAGGTGATGGTCCGCCACAACCTGCACCGTGCAGTTCGAGCCGGGCTTCGAGGCTCCGCGCTTCTTCGCGGACCAGGCCCTCGAGGTCGCTCTGCTCGCTGCCGCACTACGGAGGAGGCGACGGACCGCCAGCGCGGCCGCGGGTCTTCGCGCGCAGCGTCGACGGACTGCGCGCCGCTCAACGCCGTGGGCTACGCCGCGATCCCCGCCTGGTGCTCAACCTCGTGGCCAATCCCGTGGGCGCTTTCCTGCCCCCGCGCAGGCCGATCTCGAACGCGACACCCGCGAGTGGCTGCTCGCCCATCACGGGATCGTGTTCAACTCGCTCTTCACCATCACGAACATGCCGATCTCGCGCTTCGCGGCCTGGCTGCGGCGGGCCGGCAACTACGACGCCTACATGGCCCGCCTCGAGGCCGCTTTCAACCCGTCCACCTTGCCCGGGCTGATGTGCCGGCTCCCTCGTGAGCGTCGGCTACGACGGACGCTCTCGACTGCGACTTCCAACCAGATGCTCGAGCTGGGTCTGGAGGAGGGCCAGCCCGCCACCATCTTCGATTTCGACCTGGACCGCCTGTCCGGCCGCGCCGTGCGCACGGGCGAGCACTGCTTCGGGTGCACGGCGGGGGCGGGGTCGAGCTACGGAGGAGCGCTGGCCTGAGCGGCGATCAGGGCCGCTACAACGTCGTCGTGATGCGGCGGAGGCACGGCCGGCCTCGTCACCGCCGCCGGCACCGCGGGACCTCGGCGGCGCGTCGCCCTCGTCGAGAAGCACCGCATGGGCGGGGACTGCCTCAACACCGGCTGCGTGCCCAGCAAGGCGCTCATCGCTTCCGCGCGCGCCGCCCACGAGATCCGCCACGCCTCGCGCTGGGGCTTGAGCGACGCGAGCCCGCGTTCGCGTTCGAGGCGGTGATGGACCGCGTGCGGGAGCGGCGCGCGGCCATCGCGCCCAACGATTCGCAGGAGCGCTTCGAATCGCTGGGGTGGACGTCTTCCGCGGCCCGGCGCAGTTCGTCTCGCCGCACGAAGTCGCGGTCGGCGACCTGCGGCTGCGGGCGCGCCGCTGCGTCATCGCCACGGGCAGCCGGGCCGCCCTGCCGCCCGTCGAAGGGACTCGCGAGGCCCGGCCCTACACGAACGAGACGCTCTTCGACGAGCTGCGGGCGCGGCCGGACGGGATGATCATCCTGGGCGGCGGGCCCATCGGCTGCGAGCTGGGGCAGGCCTTCGCGCGCCTCGGCGTGCGCGTCACCATCGTCCAGAGCGCGCCGCGCCTCCTGGAGAAGGAGGACCCGGACGTCGCCGACGTCGTGCGCAAGGACGATGGAAGCGGACGGGGTCACCGTGCGCACGGCGGCGACGGCACGGCGCGGTCCGCAGAGACGGCGCGCGGGTGCGCGTGGAGGTCTGCCTCGCCCGCGGGTGACGAAGTCCTCGAAGCGGAAGCGCTGCTGGTGGCGGCGGGGCGGCTCCCGAACGTCGAGGACCTGGGCCTCGAGACGGCGGGAAGTGGCCTTCACCGAGAAGGGCGTGACCGTGGACGCCCGCCTGCGCACGTCGCAGCCGCACATCTACGCGGCGGGCGACGTGGCCGGCGGGCCCCAGTTCACGCACCTGGCCGACCACCACGCGCGCATCGTGGTGCGCAACATCCTGACGCCCATTTTGAAGGCGAAGGCCGACACCACGGTCCTGCCCTGGTGCACGTTCACGTCGCCCGAGGTCGGCCGCGTGGGCCTCAGCGAGATGGAGGCGCAGAAGGCGGGCGTCGCCCACGACGTCTGAGCAATACGTAA